>Ga0070737_10002130_pt1 | contig 24827 bp, 20 predicted proteins | sample Coa_R1_10_FD_66438 | JGI IMG/M metagenome (GOLD analysis project Ga0070737, IMG submission 66438) | Surface soil microbial communities from Centralia Pennsylvania, which are recovering from an underground coalmine fire - Coalmine... | ecosystem: Environmental > Terrestrial > Soil > Unclassified... | reverse complement strand
TGGACGGAATGGCGGAGGTCTGGGCGCGGCGGCCTACTCCGCCGCTAAGGGTGGAATGATTACCTATACCAAAGCTCTTGCCAAAGAACTCGCGCCTCATGGAATCCGCGTGAACGCCATCAATCCCGGCGTCATTGCGACTCCCTACCATGAACGCTATAGCCCGCCTGAAGTCTTTCAGAAATTCATTGCCGCAATCCCCATGGGTCGCGCAGGCACTTCGGAAGAAATTGCGGATGTGATCGTCTTCCTTGCCTCTCCCGCCGCGCGCTATATGACCGGCGAGGCTGTCGAAGTGAATGGCGGAATGTTGATGGATTAAAAAGGCGGCAAGGAATAAGAGCGATCAGCCGTCAGCAATCAGAAAAAGAGAGCATCCGTTGCCCGTAGTCAGTTGCAACGGATCATTGACAACGGGCTACGGACTTTGAAGGGACACTCATGCGCCAAAGCGCGATTTTCACAGCCATCGTATGCATGAACCTCATGCTCGCTTGCGGCAGCAAATCTTCAGGGCCGGCCCGTCAGCGGGAAGTCGATTGGCCCTATTACGGCAACGATCCGGGCGGTATGCGCTTCTCGCCGCTCACCCAGATTAACAGGAACAATGTGGAGCGCCTGAAGCTGGCATGGATTTACCACACCGGAGACGTTTCCGACGGCAGCCGCGGGATGCGAAAAAGCGAGTTTGAAGCGACGCCGATCCTGGTGGATGGGACGCTCTATCTCAGCACCGCTTTTAACCGCGTTGTGGCGCTCGATCCTGCGACGGGTCGCAAGCGCTGGAGTTACGATCCGAAGATCAACCTCACCCACGACTATTCCGAAGGCTTGATGAATCGCGGCGTCTCCGCCTGGCTTGACCCTCGTCGCAAACCCGGCGATCCCTGCCAGCGACGCATTTTCATCGGCACGATTGACGCCCGCCTGATCGCTCTGGATGCAGCCACCGGCAAGCCTTGCGCGGATTTTGGCAAGCAAGGGCAGGTGGATTTAACACAAGGTCTCACGCGCATTCTCCGCAAAGGCGAATATGAAGAGACATCTCCGCCGGCAATCATCGATGACCTGGTCATCGTCGGCTCAGGCATCGCCGATAATGACCGGGTGAATATGCCGAGCGGCGTGGTTCGCGCTTTTGACGCGCGCACCGGAGCGCTGCGCTGGAGTTGGGAGCCTATTCCACCCAACAACTCCGCCGTTCCGCCCAAGCCCAGCGATCCGAACGCCTGGTTTACCGGAGCGGCAAACGCCTGGGCGCCCATGGCTGTAGACCCGGCCCGGGATCTCGTCTTTGTGCCCACGGGCAGCGCCAGCCCTGATTACTGGGGCGGCTTCCGCAAGGGCGATGATAAATGGGCGAATTCGGTGGTTGCCCTGCGCGGTCGGACGGGCGAGTTCGTCTGGGGCTTTCAACTAGTCCATCACGATCTGTGGGACTACGATACGGCTGCGCCGCCGCTGCTTGCCACGCTGCGTCGAAACGGCCGAGAAATTCCGGTGGTGATTGAAGGCAACAAGACCGGCATGCTGTACGTGCTCAATCGCGACACCGGCGAGCCGGTCTTTCCGGTTAAGGAACGCGCCGTGCCACAAAGCCACGCGCTCGGTGAACAGACTTCGCCCACGCAGCCATTCCCTGAAGCGCCGCCTCCGCTTACGCCACAGCAAATCACCGCGGCTGACGCCTGGGGCATCACACGTGAGGAACGGGAGGCCTGTCGCAAGCGCATGGCCGGGCTTGAATCCGACGGCATCTTCACCCCGCCCACCGTCAAGGGCATCATCGCCTTTCCCGGAAACCTCGGCGGCATGAACTGGAGCGGATATGCGCTTGACCCTCAGCGCCAGATCCTGGTGACCTTCACGGACAGCATCCCCATGGAGGTGCACCTGATCCCACGCGACCGCTACCTGCCCATCGAGCGGGCGGCCAAACTCGGCAAGTTCAGGGCTGAGGTATCGCCGCAGCACGGAGCGCCTTATGGCTTCAGCCGCGCGCCCGTTCTCTCCCCGGGCGGCTTGCCCTGCAATCCTCCGCCCTGGGGGGCATTGGTGGCGGTTGATCTTTCAACGGGAAAAATCCGCTGGAGCGTGCCGCTTGGAACCAGCCAGGACTATATTCCGCGCCTGTCTCCCCCCATCCAGGGCATGTTTGGGCTTGGCGGGCCTATCGTGACCGCCAGCGGCTTAGTCTTTATCGCCGGAGAGGTCGGCGACAACTATCTGCGCGCTTTTGATATTGAAACCGGGAATGAACTCTGGAAGGGACGACTGCCCGTGAGCGGTCAGGCTACGCCGATGACCTATGAGATCAACGGCAAGCAATATGTGGTGATCGCTGCCGGAGGCCATGGGAAGCTTGGAGATAAGCTGGGCGATGCGCTGGTGGCCTTTGCGCTGCCCTAACGCTCCCTCGCGTTACTTTTTGACCGCCAGAATCGCATCGAGCGGTGTGCCTGTGCGCTTGCCTTCCACTTCGGCAAAACCTGCCTCGCGCAGGAAGGCCGTATATTCCGAAAGCGTCCGCTCTTTCCCGTCCGTACAAACGAGCATATTGAGCGATTGCGCCAGGGCGTTAAGCGGCGCGGTCTTGGTTTCATCCAGCAACTGCTCGGCAATGAGCAACGCTCCGCCGCGTGGCAGCCTGGCATGAATCTTGCCAAGCAGCAGCCGGATTTTCTCTTCGGACCAGTCATGCAGGATGCGGCCAAGCGAAAACAAGTCCGCCTCTGGCAGGGGGTCTTTGAAGAAGTCTCCCGGGATCAATTCGATGCGATCCTGAAAGCCTCGTTTGTTGACATACTCTCTCGTGACTTCAATCACGCTGGGCAGGTCGAAGACCGCGGCGCGAAGCTCCGGATAGCGCTCACATGCCGCCATGGCAAGATGCCCGGTGGCTCCGCCCAGGTCCACCAGTCGCCGATACGGGGTGAGGTCAAAAGCCTCGATGACGCGGGGCGAGCTGAGCAGCCCGAAGCCGTGCATGCCCGCAAGGAAGTCGCGCTGGGCCGCATCGGTTTTGAAGAAGTTATCAAAAAGGGAACCCGTAGCGCCAAACACCTGCTGCCATCGATTGGCGCCTTCACGCACAGCGTCTTCAAGCTTTCCCCACAACGGATAGAGCACCCGATCCGAATAAAGAATGTAGCCCGCCAGTGTTGAATCGCTGTCCCGACGGAGGTAAGTTTGCGCTACAGGTTCATTGGCATATTTGCCGTTGTCTTTGCGCAGCAGCCGCAATCCCACGCAGGCGTTAAGCAACCGCTCGAGGGCGTCGGCATCCGCGCGAACCGCCTGCGCCAGGTCGCGCACCTCTCGTGAACCGCTTCCGAGCAGATCGAAAATCCCCAGAGACACCCCCGCGAACATAATCTTGGAGTAGCGAAATGCGTGAATCAGCTCAACGATTACAGTAGGATCAGAATCAGACATGATTGTTAGGTTAAAAGTCAAAAATCGAGGGTTGAACTCGACGCCTCACGCGAATTTGACCTCGACATCCTGCCGATCCTGCTCGGCTGCCTTGAACATCTCTCGCGGCTGAAGATTCATCAGGCTGGCAAGGAATACTTCCGGAACCTGCTGAATGCGGATGTTGTACGTATTCACGCTGTCATTGAAGAACTCTCGCCGGTCTGCGATCCGCTCTTCAAGTTCCGTAATGCGCTGCTGAAGCTGCATGAAATTGCTGTTTGCCTTCAACTCCGGGTAGTTTTCCGCCACAGCGAAAAGGCTTTTCAGCGCGCCGGTCATCATGTTGTCGGCCTGAGCCTTTTCCGGCAGCGTGGAAGCCTTCTGATAAGCGCTGCGCGCCTCCGTGATCAGCTCGAAAGTCTTCTGCTCGTACTGCATGTAGCCCTTGCAGGTTTCGATCAGCTTGGGCAGTTCATCATGACGCTCTTTCAACAGCACGTCAATGTTCGCCCATGCCTTATCGATGTCATTCTTAAGCCGCACCAGGCTGTTGTAGATGCTGACCGTATAAACCACAATGGCGACGACAATCAGAATGATGATGAGGCTGATGACAATGTGTAAACCCATGGACTCATCCTCCTTTGACCGAGGTTTAAAACAGATGATATTTGGCCAGCAGAGTGGCGGCACAAGCGACGGCTAGCGCGGCTCCTCCCCAGACCATCAGCGTTGACCGCCAGCTTAAGTCTCCTTCCAATAGCTTTTCCGGCTTTGAGGAAATCAGAAAAGTGCGCTCCTCCTGGCCTTTCGTGATGAGATTGCGGTCGTTGGCATCCCTGGGTTTGGGGTTTTCGACGCACGTCCCCACGATATCGTACTCCCAGCCTGGAAGAATGCAGTACTCTGTAAAACGGTAACGGTCTGAACCGGAAGCCCCGAGACCTTGCGCATACATCACGAGGTTTTCATCGGTGCGGGTTTCAGGCAGCACGTTAGCGACATCGCCTGGGGAAGACAACCGCATGCGGTCTTCCACATCCAGCGGCGTGGGACCAAAGAAGGATGTCCCGACCTCGCGGCGGCAATATCTCGGCACATCAAACTCCGCGCCCTGCGAGTCCACCAGCACGCGCCCTGTAGCATCTTCCAGATAAAAGGGAATGCCTCGGACGTCTGTTTTAAAGCGCGCCCAGTGGCTGCCGTTGGAATCCGACCTCCAGCGATCGACTTCCACTTTGTAGGCGTAGCATAAGGTTCCGCTGACGGGGCTGGGAAATGCATCATCACCCTTGGCCACGCCGTGGACTTGCACCAGCCCCATGGCTACGCTTCGAATGGGCGTGAGAGGGGTATCCTCCACCAACAGCAATCGGCGATAGAGCAGGAGTCCGCGGATGAATAAGACCAGGCCGAAACCGAAGCCCACTACGAGCCATCCGTCAGGGTTTCCGTGAGTGTAGTGAATCATCGAAAAAGGAATAGGAAATCGGAGACATCGTATCCGAGGGTATTTGAAAATGCAACAGGAATGAATGGTTTATTTATAAGTCAACAAACATTCACTGAGCGCTGCTTGTGCGCTTAAAACGGATGTGGGGATCAAGGTGGGCAGATTTCGCGGGGAAAGTTTGACCCGGCCTTGCCGGAAAGACGGATGAGCTCAGGCCGTCGGAATTTGCGTTGACCTATGAGGCGGGTTTTGTCGCTCAAATACCTTGCGCAGAAAATCTTCCACGTCTTTCAGGCCCTTGTGCTGGCTGAAGATTTCCGCCACCAAACGCTGACCTTCGTTACGCGAGTAGCCCAACTGCTCGAGCGCCTGAAGCGCTTCGGCTTTGATCTCAACAACCGACTCTTTCTCGATGGAAAGCGGCGCCTCCGAGTGGGCCAGGGCGAATTTTGCCATCTTGCCGCGCAATTCCGTCACCACGCGCTCAGCCGTCTTGGCGCCGATAAAAGGCAAATCTTTTAGGAAAGCCGTGTCACCGCGCTCGATGGCGAGCGCAATTTCGTTCATGGGACGCACCAGGCACTTGAGAGCGCGCATAAAACCGACGCCTGGAACCGTGGTGAACGCCTCAAAAAACTCGCGGTCGAGAGGATCGAGAAAGCCAATCAGCCTCGGCGTCAGATGCCCTCCACCCACGCCGCCATCAATGTAGTGAATCGTATAGAGAGTCCAGGGATTGCGCCGCTCTGCTTCCGGCGTCAGGCGCAGCCGGGAGGCGATGCCGGAGGGAACCAGGATTTCGTAGCAGAGCGCTCCCACTTTGAGCAGCAGCGAATTGCGCTGGATGCGCTCGTATAAAACCTCGCCGGTAATTTCAGTGATCATACTGTCGGTCAATTCCGCCGGGCACTCTTGCTATCGTGGCGGAGCGAATGAGCGTAGCACAAGGCGGCGGCCAGCGCATCGGCCACATCCGGCGGATGGGGCGTTCGCTCCAATGAGAAGAAGTGTCGCACCGCGCGTTGCACCTGAAGCTTGCTGGCATTGCCATTCCCTGTGACAGACTGCTTGATGCGCTTGGCCGAGAGGCTTTTCACCGGCACGCCTGCCAGCCGCGCCGCCAGGCAGATGACCCCACGCGCGTGACTCATCAGAATCGCCGTTTGCGGATAAAAAGCGTGGCTATACACTTCCTCCAGGCACATCGTCTGGGGATGAAATTCCACCAGCAATTGCCGCAGTTCTTCAAAGAGCGCGCGCAGCCTTTCCGGCAGATTGTCTCCGTTACTCCGCGGCAATCGAATGATGCCTGCCTCTGAGAGTTTGATCTGAGCGTTGAACGTTTCGATCAGCCCGTAACCCGTCACGTTCAACCCCGGATCAATTCCAATAATGCGAACGGGAGTTTTGGAGGCAGCCATGGAAGAGATTGTAATGGGAAAGTTTGAGAAGCAAAAGGTGATGCCCCGTTACCCTACGCGCGACCGTCGTGGGCTTCTGGCTCACCGCATTACACGAAAATGGCGGAGTTTTACCTTAAGCCGAAATACAGGGATTCTTCGCTGTCGCTCATAATGACAGGCGAAGGCTCAGCATGAAATCAAAGCCCTGAGGCGAGAGACGTCACTTGTTGCAGTTGCGTCGCACTAAATCTTCGCGGTTTTAACGCTTTCTTCCAAGACTGACCGGCGCTGCTTGCCTTTTCCTTCCTGCGCAGCGGCTTGTGAAGAAGGATGAGGAGAAGCGTGGTCCCACTGCACTCGCGGCAGAATGATCTCAGGGCGGATGCACTGAGCGTTCTCCTGGATGCGGGCCAGCATGCTATCAATGAGCACGTCTGAAAGCCGGCGCGGCTCGAGCCCTAGCTCCAACAATTTCTGGTGCCGGGCATTATAGTAATGCGTTTCGGCCTCGATTCTGGGATTCTTCAGGTGCTGCAATTTGACGCTCAAGCCGAGCTTTTCGCCCTGGCGCTTCACGAGTTCCGCCAGTTCCAGGACGCTGAAGATTTCCGTGAATTGGTTAAAGACCCGGTACTCCCCCATTGCCGGCGGATTGAGCAGCGCAAGCTCCACACAACGCAACGTATCCCGGATATTGAGGAAACCGCGTTTCTGCTTCCCCTGGCCGTAAACGGTGAGTGGGACGCCCGCCACGGCCTGAACGCAGAACCGATTCAGTGCCGTGCCGAAGACCTCGTCGTAGTGAAAACTGGTGACCAGTTCCGGGTGGAGAGCCGTTTCGTCGGTTTCGATGCCGTAAACCACACCCTGGTTCAGGTCTGTGGAACGCAAATTCCACACCCGGCAGGCGAAGAGAATATTATGGCTGTCATGGACCTTGGAAAGGTGATAAAAGGACCCCGGCTGTTTCGGGAAGGGGAGCACATCCTTTCGTCCATTGTGCTCGATCTCGATGAAGCCTTCCTCGATGTCGATGTTAGGCGTGCCATATTCACCCATCGTTCCGAGCTTCACCAGATGGCATCGCGGAGCGTGCTCGCGCATGGCCCAAAGCACGTTCAGCGTGCCGGTGATGTTATTGGTCTGGGTAAATACCGAGCGATGCTGATCCATCATGGAAAACGGCGCCGAAGGCTGCTCGCCGTAATGCACGATGGCATCGGGCCGGAAGTCGCCGAGAATTTCCTTCGTTTGCGGATAATCGCACAAATCCGCCGTCGCCGCATGAATTGCCAGTCCCGTCACCTGCTGCCATATCCGGACTCGCTCTTCAAGGGGAGGAATGGGCACTAAAGGCATGATGTTCAATTCTTTTTCCCAGCGGCGCTTGGCGAAGTTATCGACAACGCCCACATCGTGACCCCGCCTGGAAAGATACATGGCGGTGGGCCAGCCCAGATAGCCGTCGCCGCCCAAGATCAGAATCCTCATGATGTGTTTTATCCTGTTCCCGTTGAAATTAAACTTCCGCTCCGTAAGCCTCGTTAGCGTGGGAAAACAATAATCTGAAAATTCCGCCAAATCCCAGGAAGAAAGCTGCGATGTAATCCCGCCATTATTGGCCAGCGCTTTGAGTCCCGTTGTGGCCTCGTAGAATAGATGCCACAGGCCCTTCAGCATCCCGCTAAATGGGGAAAATTGTAAATCGAGAGCGCATGAAGAACCTTCATCGTTATACATCGAGCTTGGCGCGGATGGCAAGCTTCTGTACTCATCCGGTAGATGCGTGACACTCAAGGTCCTTTCGTTTAAGATGATTTGCGGGCGCTTGGCCTGTAAGGCGCATGGCTCTTAACTCCCAGATTATGCTCCAGATAGTGAGGTCTATATTTATCCTTTTGCGGCTATCCTCTGCCCTTCGCTTATGTTAGAATTGGGGCTAAATGGAGTTACAAAGAGAATAGCCTGGGGCGAAAACGGCATCCCGCTGGGGGAAAGCAACTTTATGGCGGGGGTTGTCATCTTCCTCTGGGTAGACCGAAGCAAGTTGGGAGACGGGGCTGTTTGAGCCGCAGGGATATGTGAACGATGCCACCCACCAAAATTGAGACAGAGACTGGTTCGATCAGTGAAAACACGCATCGATCCAAGCCGCAAGAGATTACTTATCAACCCGCATTTATTGAGAGCCCTTTCATTCTCTCTTCGCTCTGGCGCTTGATTCGAGAGCGGCTGCGCGAGCCCAAAATCACAGTTCCTCAAAAGTATTATCAAGGTGAAGCGACGTTGCCCGTGTCGGATATGACGCCGCTCGTACGCAACCTGCGTGAACAGATTAAGGGCTTGTTTGAAAAACCGGAGCCTCCGGCGATTCCGATCACTTCACAGCCCGCTGAAGTGGAGGAGCTTTGGAAAGATTATAAGCATCAGCCGATGTCCTGGCTGAATTCCGTCATCTTCCACGTGATTGTGATCGCGCTGCTGCTGCTGCCTTATATTATTTGGGGTTGGCGTCACCCGGCGACAAAACAGGCTGAGGTGGTCCCCATTACGCTTTCCCCCTATGCGCTGCACTTGCCTCCCGCTCCGAAAAAAGCCGGAGGCGGCGGTGGCGGCGGCGAGCGTTCAACCACGCCCGCCTCAAAGGGCGCTGTTCCGAAATTTTCCTGGCAGCAACTTGCACCGCCTGCTGTCAAAATCAATATTCCCAAACCAAAGCTGCCGGTCGAACCAACCCTGTTGGGACCGCCCGACGTGAAGCTTCCTCAGATGGCGGATAGCACCTGGGGCAATCCCACCGCCGTGCCCGGCCCGCCTTCCAACGGGCCCGGAACCGGTGGCGGTATCGGGACAGGCTCAGGGACCGGCATCGGCTCAGGAACTGGCGGTGGCCTGGGGCCAGGAAGCGGCGGTTACACCGGGGGTGGGGTGTTCAGCGTGGGTGGTGGAGTAAGCGAACCTGTCCCCATTTACGATCCAGACCCGCCTTATTCTGAGCAAGCTCGCAAAGCCAAGTATCAGGGGACGGTTGTATTAATGATTGTCGTGGATGCGCAAGGGAATGTCCGCGATGTGCAGGTCGTCAAGCCGCTGGGCCTTGGACTGGATGAAGAGGCCGTCAAAACCGTCAAGACCTGGAAGTTTAAGCCCGCCCAACGCAACGGCGTCCCGGTGGCTGTGCGCCTGGACGTGGAAGTTACCTTCCGATTGTTTTAATGATCCGCATATAATTCCCCGCGCCGAGCGTAGCGAGGCGTAAGAATCCCTGTATTTTGGCTCTCCAGAAACTTCACGTAAGTTGTTGATTCTGCGTAGAGGCAAACAGAAGTTTCTGCCACTATGGACCCGCCAACCGGCGGGCGGACACTCAGGGTGAACTCCGCGCAGCATTTCAGTCGATATTCAGCAAGTGCGCGAGAGAAGGGAGATCACGGTAAGCCGCAACGGGATGCTGGCAGTAGATCACTTGCAATGACCGACTCTGAATCACAGGCAGCGTCACTTCTTCCTTAAACCAGCCGTGATTTGCCAGAAGATCATTGAAAGGCGCAATCTCTTTCGGCTTTCTTCCCAGGATAAATTGCTGAAACTGTAAATAAGGAGCTTCACCCATCAGGATAATGACGCGGAGATTCGGAAAAAGCTCAAGCTCCTTGCGCACGTGGCGCGCGCAATTCGCCAGCGCTCTTTCGGGAACAGGTGTCACAATGGAATGGCAACGGAGAGCATCTGTCAAGGCAAATCTTGCCTTGAATTCCGCCAAATTCCTGACGCCCAGCATTCCATAAAGGCCAGCCGCAAAACGATCCTTAATTTCGGGGCTGCGATAGAGGTAATTTTCCGGATTCCAGGGGGCGTCGCGCCCCACCACCAGGATGCGCACGGTGTTCAGGTCCGGGTAATCGCTTTTCACGTACTTCAGCAAGAATTCGCGCGGCGGCAGGATCATTGAAGAGATCGCTGCGCAGTCCCGGCATTCCTGAATCTCCAGGCGCGCGCTTTCCGTCTCAAGGCCCGGCGGGCGTGAATCGGCCCCTTGATCCGCATATCCCTGAATAGCTTGAAGCAGTTCCTCTTGGCCCGCTTCTCGTGACCCGAAGATGACGTTATCAATAAGACGAGTCGAGCCTACACGCGCCGCGATCAACGCCACGCAGCCTTGCGAAATTCGGTCAACCGGATTTAAAGAGGCCGAATCCACGAGAGCCACGTAGTCCACACGAATATTGGGGTTCGTCTTCAGAATCCCTTCGATTTCGTCCCGCACATGTTCGGCCCCTGTTTTTCCGCTCCATACCAGTTCCTGCGCCCTCCGAAGGCTCTGATGCAAAAGCCGCGCCGATTGCCTTTCTTCCGCGCTCAAGTAAACATTCCGCGAACTGATGGCGACTCCATCCGAATCACGAATAATCGGGCAAAGAATCAGGCGCACATCCAGATTCAGCTCTCGCGCCAGGCGGAGAATCACCATCGCCTGCTGAAAATCTTTCTGGCCAAAATAGGCAAAGTCTGGGGCCACGATATTGAAAAGCTTCAGAACAATCGTCGCAACCCCGCGAAAATGCCCCGGCCGCGAGGCGCCCTCCCAGCGCGCTGCAAGCGGGCCTGGCTCGACAAAAGTCCCGAAACCTTCTGGGTACATCTCTTCGACTGAAGGCGTAAAGACGGCATCGAGCTTGAAAGGGCGCAGGAGTTCAATATCTTTTTCGAGATTGCGCGGGTAGCGATCAAAGTCCTCGGAAGGGCCGAACTGCGCAGGGTTTACAAAAATCGAGACGACCGTGGCATCGTATTGGCTCTTGGCGCGGCGAATCAGGCTGAGATGCCCTTCATGAAGAGCCCCCATCGTCGGAACCAGGCCGAGCGTCTTTCCCGCGCCCCGTATCTGGCGTGAGAGAGCCTTCATGTCAGCAATCGAGGTGATCCGTTGCATGGGGGAATAGGTGACCAGTCTTCGGCTCTCCGCGGAAGGCTGAAAATAAGCATGCGGGCGGTGAAAAGAAGCCGATAAATGATTGGCTGTTCAGCCCTTCGCCCTCAGCGCCTGCGGTTCGCGGTCCTTTTCAAAATGTTCCCGTGTAACCGACGGCCAGTGGTAGGATTCGGCATCTTCGGGGAAACGACCATTCCGCACATCCGCACAGTAATTCTTCACCGCGCTTTGAATAACTTCCGCCAGATTGGCATATGCGCGCACGAATTTTGGCCTCCGGCCCGAACTCATTCCGATAAGGTCGTGAAACACCAGAATCTGGCCGTCGCACTCAGGTCCCGCGCCGATCCCGATGGTCGGGATGCGAAGCCGTTGGGTGATCAGGGCGGCTAATTCCCTTGGAATGCCTTCAAGTACGACTGAAAAAGCCCCCGCATCCTCAACAGCCTGCGCATCTCTCAACAAGTCTCGCGCCGAATCCGGGGTCTTTCCCTGCACGCGATGGCCGCCCAAAGCGTGGATCGATTGCGGCGTCAGGCCAATATGCGCCATCACCGGGATGCTCTCTTCCACCAGCCTTCGGATAAGGGCAGCCCGCTTTCGGCCTCCTTCAAGTTTCACGGCTTCCGCCCCGCCCTCTTTTACATAACGGATCGCCGCGGCCATGGCTTGGTCTTCGGAAACGTGATAAGAGCCGAAAGGCAGGTCTGCAATCAACAGCGCCCGCCCCGCCCCGCGTCGGACAGCGCGCAAGTGATGCAGAACGTCTTCAACTGTGACGGGCAGGGTGGAATCGTAACCGAGAATAACTTCGCCCAGGGTGTCTCCTACGAGGATAACATCAATGCCAGATTCATCCACCAGGCGGGCGGTAGGAAAGTCATACGCGGTCAGGCAGGTGATCTTTTCGCCGCGCAGTTTCCGCTCGAGAATCAGCGGAACAGTGATCTTGCTCACGGCCTCAATAGTGGGGTCCATGGCAACCTCCCATGATGTCAATTTGTGATCCAGCGATTGAGTGATCTATTGAACGAACAGGCTGAAAGAAGCCCTTCCGATCCATCCGCCCGATCACTCAATGGCTAAATGCCCATTGTCCCGGTCCGCCGAAGCGGATCCAAGCGACGGGTATCGTAACGTTGATGAAAAGCGCCTGTAAAAACCTGATATTTATACCAGTTCCTACGAGCGCATCCGTATCACCTGGCTCGTATCTCGAGTATCGTGCAACATTTCCTGCACCGTTCGCTGGCTCACCGGATGATGAAGCGAAGGCGCGAGTTCCCTCAAAGGGATCAGCACAAAGCGTCGCTCCTCCATCCTCGGGTGAGGGATGTTGAGCTCACGTGACCGGACGACGATATTCTCGTACAAAAGGATGTCAATATCAATCGGGCGCGGCCCTTTGGCAACGCCGCGTCGCCGCCCGAGCGCGCGTTCAACCCTCTGGCAAGCGCGCAAAAGCTGCATCGGCATCAGGTCTGTTTCCGTCTCAGCCACACAGTTGGCAAACCATGCTTGCGGCTGAAAATCAACCGGCTCGGTCTTATAAAAGGAGGACACTCGGCGCACCTGAATGCCATCTTCAGCAAGGCCCTGAAGGGCGTTTTGCAGGCGCTCGATCCGATCACCCACATTGGAGCCCAGCGACAGATAAACGCGCTTCATGAAAGCGTCTCATCTTCGGATTGCGAAAAAAATGGGGTCTCGAGCAAAAATCTCACGCCAAGGCGCTGAGGCGCAAAGTCCCACGCGGAAAAGCCAGTTGTCCTTTGCGACTTTGCGCGAGGCTTCGCATCTCTTCACGGCTTCTCTACGCATTAATCGAACAAGCCTGGCGCGGTGGGCGTGGCGTGCTTTGGCAACGGCAGCTTCAGATGGCGATAAGCCGGCTCGTTGGCTTTGCGGCCGCTTTTAGTGCGGCTGATGAATCCTTGCTGTAATAAGAAGGGCTCGACCATATCCACGAGAGTATCGACCTCTTCGTTGAGCGTGGCGGCGAGCGCTTCAATCCCTACAGGACCGCCGTGGTAGAGATCAACAATGGTGCTCAGAAATCTGCGGTCGAGGTCATCCAAACCACGATCGTCCACTCCTTCCAGGCTTAGCGCAGCTCGCGTTGTCTCGGCACTGATTTCTCCGCCCGCTCTCACCTCCGCATAGTCGCGCACCCGGCGCAACAGCCGGTTGGCAATACGAGGCGTGCCGCGAGCGCGATGGGCAATTTCCATCGCTCCTTCAGGGCCGATTTTCGCTTCCAGGATGCGCGCCGAACGCAAAACAATTTCTTTGAGTTCTTCGGCGCGATAAAAATCGAGATGGTAAAAAAGCCCGAAGCGATTGCGTAAAGGCCCGGAAAGGCTCCCCGCCCGCGTGGTGGCGCCCACCAGGGTAAATTTCTTCAGAGTATAGTTGATTGTCCGCGCATACATGCCTTTATCCAGCACAATATCGACTTTGAAATCCTCCATGGCTGGATAAAGGAATTCCTCGACGTTCACGGGCAAGCGATGGATCTCATCGATGAAGAGAACGTCGCGTTCACCCAAATTGGCCAGAATTCCCATCAGGTCAGCCGGACGTTCGAGCGCCGGGCCGGAAGTTGTCGTAATCTTTGAGCCCATGATGTGGGCAATGATATAGGCCAGTGTGGTTTTGCCAAGGCCCGGCGGGCCAAACAGCAAGACATGGTCCAGCGCTTCGCCGCGCTTTTTAGCGGCCTCAAGAGCGATTGAGAGCTTTTCCACAACCTGCTTTTGCCCGATGTATTCTTCCAGCGTAGGCGGGCGCAGCGTCCGGTTAAAACTCTCTTCGTCTTTTGAAATCAGCTCAGGCGAAACTAATCTTTCCCTGGGCATCCTGGCTCCCTTCAGGATCAGACCCCTAAATTGTAACACTGAGAGATCGGTATTATGGCGGATCGTCATACCGACCACAAAGGCCGGACGTTCATGCGGGCTATTCCAGTATTTCCAGGCAGCCATAAAATATTTCTTACATGATATAGTTGACTCTGGCGCATGGAGGGCTTCTTCCGGCCCGCTGGGGTTATTGAAAAACCTCGAAACCAGTTATCCTGAGGAGCCGAAGGCGACGAAGTATGACTGTATTTGCTTGATTCTGGAAAGACAGGGATTCTTCGCTACGCTTAGAATGACAGCCAAAGGACACGGGATGGCATGCAGCGAGCTTTTCGCAGCCCGTAAAACGAACACCTGATCGAACGACAAATTAGTGAGTTTTATGTTCCGAAAGATTTTAATTGCCAATCGAGGCGAAATCGCGCTTCGCGTTATTTGCGCTTGCAAGGAACTGGGGATCCGAACGGTTGCTGTCTATTCGGAAGCGGATCGCGACGCCCTTCATGTGCGGTTTGCCGATGAGGCCATCTGTATCGGCCCTCCCCGCAGTTCCGAAAGTTATCTGAACATCGCGAGCATTATTTCCGCGGCAGAGATTACCGATTCCGAGGCCATCCACCCAGGCTACGGCTTTCTCTCTGAAAACGCCCATTTTGCGGAAGTTTGTGAAACCTCCAAGATCACTTTTATTGGTCCGCGTCCTGATGTCATCCGGCTGATGGGAGATAAGAACCAAGCCCGGAAGAAGATGGAGGAACTGGGCCTTTCCGTGCTCCCGGGATCGAGCGGTTTGAATTCTCAAGAGGAGGCTTTATCGGAAGCTCAACGGATCGGCTACCCGATCATGATCAAGGCTGCCGCGGGCGGCGGCGGGCGCGGCATGCGCATCGTGGAATCCGCGGAAGAACTTCCGAAAGCTTTCATGATGGCGCAGGCGGAAGCAGAAGCTGCTTTTGGCTCGCCGGATGTTTACCTGGAAAAATACATCTCCTCCCCGCGGCACATTGAGTTTCAGGTCATGGGGGATGCTTTTGGCAAGGTCGTGCATCTGGGTGAACGGGAGTGCACCATCCAGAGGAGACATCAGAAGCTGGTGGAGGAATCGCCTTCGACACAATTCGATCAGGCTACGCGGGACAGTCTGGGTGGCCAGGTGGTGCAGGCCCTCGAAAAGATCGGCTATACCAACGCCGGAACGGTCGAATTCCTGATGGATGAGAATCGTAATCTCTATTTCCTGGAAATGAATACCCGAATTCAAGTTGAACATCCCGTCACGGAAATGGTGACCGGCGTCGACCTGGTCAAACAGCAAATTCGCATAGCGGCTGGAGAGCGCTTGCCGCAAGAGTGGGAATCTGTGCGCCTGAGCGGACACGCGATTGAATGCCGGATTTGCGCTGAAGATCCGGAAACTTTCATCCCCTGTGCCGGCAAAGTGACGGGTCTGCACGTTCCCGGGGGGCCGGGCGTGCGCGTCGACCGCGCGATTTACACCGAGGCTATGATTCCGCCCTATTACGATTCCCTGATTGCCAAACTGATCTGCCACGGCCAGGATCGCAACGAAGCCATCCACCGCATGAGTCGCGCCCTGGAAATGTTTCTGGTGGAGGGCGTCCGCACGCTCATACCCCTTCACGAGAAGATCATGGCCGATAAAGACTTCCGCGCGGGGAAATTTGATACCCACTTCCTGCGCCGCTTCATGGAAAACGCCAGGGTCGAGGCCATGGCGGTGAGCGGCGGGAAATAACTGGAAGGCTGCAAACCGCAGGTTGAGCGCGATCTGGCTTTTGAGTCGTTCCCGGGCATCTTGCCGGTATGGACTTTCACATTCCTCGTTTGTACGCTATCCTTGATGCCGCCCAGGTGACTCCTTATTCCCTGACACAAGTTACGGAAACGCTGCTCGAATCCGGCGTCAGGTTGCTTCAATATCGGGATAAGCAGGCCAACGCGCGCCAGCTTTTCACAGCCACTCAGGAAATGGGAGAGAGGGTTCGAAAGGCTGGGGGGATTTTTATTGTGAATGACCGGGTTGATGTGGCTCGGGCCGCAGGCGCTGACGGCGTCCACCTGGGACAGGATGATTTGCCTGTGGGGATGGCGCGGCGTATACTCCCTTTCGATAAGCTGATTGGAATTTCCACCCATTCTCCCGATCAAGTGAGAAAGGCGGACCAGGAGCCGATAGACTATATTGCCTTTGGACCGATCTTTGCCACCCGCAGCAAAGAGCGGCCTGACCCGGAAGTGGGTCTCGCGGGCCTGCGTGAGGCGCGGAAGATCACCTGCAAACCACTGGTCGCCATCGGAGGGATTACGTTGGAAAATGCAAGCGAAGTGATCGCAAACGGCGCGGACTCTGTGGCGGTGATCCATGCGCTAATGGCAGCGCCGGACCCCGGGGAACGGGCGCGGCAGTTTCTGGAAGTTCTTGGAGAATGAGGCAAAGAAAAATGAGAGTAATTCGCTTGCGAAGACGCTGGTTTAAGGACATCGGACGATGAGTCTGAACTTATTTGCCAAAAAAGACCTGAATGCCATGCTCCTTGAGACCGAAGGGGAAAAGGGCGGCCTCAAGCGGGCGCTCGGCCCTCTAAACCTGGTCACGCTGGGCATTGGCGCCATTATTGGCACCGGCATCTTTGTACTGACCGGACCGGTTGCCGCCACTGCGGCGGGCCCCGCCATTGTGCTATCGTTCATCATCGCGGGCGTGGGTTGCTGTTTTGCAGGGCTCTGTTACGCTGAGTTTGCCGCCCTCATTCCCATCGCCGGCAGTTCCTACAGTTACGCTTACGCCACACTGGGCGAGATCGTGGCCTGGATCATTGGTTGGGCGCTGGTGCTGGAATATGCCTTTGGCGCCGCCACCGTGGCGGTGGGCTGGAGCGGCTATGTAGGCAGTCTTCTTCAGGATCTCGGCTTACACATTCCTCCTTCGCTTGCGTGCGCCCCAGGCACAAAGATGGTGTTTTACCATGGCCGCTGGGAGATGCTAACCAGTGTGGCAAGCGGACTCCACGAGAGTCTTGCGACGGCGCCGCACGCCACTGCGCGCTTTGACCTTTTGGCGCTGATTGGCATTCTGGTGATGACTGCAATTCTGGTAAAAGGGATTCGGGAGTCGGCCAACGTCAATACCGCGATCGTGATTGTAAAGGTTTCCGTGCTGCTGATTTTTATTGGTCTTGGCGCCATGTTTCTGGCCGGCCATCTTTCCTTCGGCTCGGCCAACTGGCATCCGTTCATCCCACCCAATCAAGGTCACTTTGGCGAGTTTGGCTGGAGCGGCGTTCTGCGGGGCGCGGGAATCATCTTCTTTGCCTACATTGGCTTTGACGCCGTTTCAACCGCTGCGCAGGAGGCCAGCAATCCGCAGCGCGATATGCCAATCGGCATTCTCGGGTCGCTGGTCATCTGCACCATTTTGTATATCCTGGTGGCCATTGTGCTGACAGGACTCGTTTCCTATACGCGCCTCAACGTGGCTGATCCTATTGCGCTGGGAGTGGATGTGACCGGCGTTCGGTGGGGAAGCTTCCTGGTTAAGATCGGCGCTATTGGCGGCCTCACCTCAACTATGCTGGTGATGCTGCTCGGCCAGAGCCGCATTTTCTTCACGATGGCGCACGATGGCCTGCTCTGGGAGTGGGCTGGCAGAGTGCATCCGAGACTCCGCACACCCTACATCTCAACCATTGTGGTCGGGGCCTGTGTCGCTCTGCTGGCCGGCGTGTTGCCTATCTCAACTCTGGATGAATTAACCAGCATCGGAACCCTTTTTGCTTTCACCATTGTTTGCGCGGGGGTCTGGATTCTGCGCCGGGAGGAGCCCAACCTCGAACGGCCGTTCAGAACTCCCTGGGTGCCGTTTGTGCCTATCATGGGCATGCTGACCTCCCTGCTAATGATGTTCGCGCTGCACCGCCTCACCTGGGATGTTTTCCTGATCTGGCTGGGAGTGGGCCTCGTTGTGTATTCCGTTTACAGCCGCAAGCACAGTAAGGTGCGACAGTTGGTTCAAGTCGGCGCTGAAACCGTCAAGCCTGTACGGGAGCCGCATGTGAGATGACGGCAAGGGGGCGGGGACCAAGTGTTGCCAGCAAGCCAATCGTCCGTTGTCTGTAGTCCGTGGTCAGTCCTTGCACGGCGCTGGGATTTCCCCTCTTGTTTCAAGGCTTGCTGGCATCACGAGCGACTGGAAGCGCGCCAGGGACAACTGACCTTTTTCCCCCTGTCACCTGCAACCTGCAACCTGAAACCTATTCCTGATCGCCATGCTCCAACCTCTGCTTCGTGAATACCGCGCGCATCGGATGGCGCGTTTCACCTTCTGGATCATTGTGTGTCTGGTCGCCCTCCGGATTGCCGATCAGTTTCAGGCTCGGGCGCCGGGGGAAATCAGACTCGTCGTGTGGCTGGGAGTTGTTGTCGCCGGAGTCTATTATCTGATCCGGTTGGTGAAGTTCATACGAAATCGCATGCTATGGCGGCTCTCGCGCCGGCTGATTGTCACCTATCTGTTTATCGGCTTGGTTCCCATTATTTTGATCCTGGCCCTGGTCTGGATCGGCGTCATGATTATCAACGGGCAGTTTGCCGCCTTTCTGGTGAATACCCAACTTCAGACTCACTTTGATGAACTCAAGCAATTGAATCGGGTGATAGCCCACGAAGCTATTCATACCCGGGCTCGCACGCCGGAAGGGCTCATCCGCGAGTTGCAGGATTTTTACCGTAACGATTTAGGCCGATACGGCGCGAGCTACCCGCAGCTCGAAATTACCCTCCGCGTAGGCTCCTATACCCGGGCCTTTGGGCTCACGGGCGAGGCCGTGGTTCAGCCCGTCAGCTTTCCGCGTTGGTTGCACGAGGAGGAATGGGCCGGCATTGTGATCGACCACAACCAACTCGCTTTGCGGGCTGTGGATCAGGAAGAAACGCCCGCCGGGGAACTGACCCTGATCTTGTCCATGCCGGTGACTCCCACGCTTTTGGATATGGTAGGCCAGGGTATTGGTCCTGTTGAGGTTTACGAACCCAGGCCTTCGAGCCGGCAACCTCAGGTTCTTCACTCAAGTTCCCTGCGATTCCCCGCAAGCGTCAGTTGGTTTGATTTCCCGGTGCTGGGATTCTCCGAGATTAACCCCATCGAATGGGGGTCAAGCCAGTTCAAAGAGCGCGATGTTCCGGTGGTGGTGGCGGTTCACTCCCGGATTTTTACATTAAATGGACAACTTTTCCGCACTCTGGGGCGGCATTCGAGCGCCCCGTTGGAAGCTTTCGTTGTAATCGGCATCGTTTTTCTGATCATTGAATTGATCGCGTTGATCATCGGCGTCAAACTGGCGCGCACGATCACCTCCACGGTGGGCAGGTTGCAAGTCGCCACGGAGCGAGTGAAAGCCGGTGACTTCTCTCATCGCATTGGCTTGCCCGCCCGCGATCAGGTGAGCGCGTTAGGGGAAGCCTTTGATACGATGACGGCTTCCGTCCAGCGCTTAATGCAGGAATCCCAGGAAAAGTTGCGCCTGGAAAGCGAATTGCGAATTGCCCACGAAGTGCAAACTCAGCTTTTTCCCCAACAAGCTCCCGAACTGCCAGGGGTCAAAATGTTTGGAATCTGCCGCCCGGCCCGCGGGGTGAGCGGCGACTATTACGATTTTCTTCGGCTGGGACAGGGGCAGGTGGGCCTGGTGCTGGGAGACGTGAGCGGTAAGGGCATTTTTGCGGCCTTGCTGATGGCAAGCATCCAGTCAGCCATTCACGCTCAGTTCTACGATGGCCGTGGGCCCGTGGAAGCTTCGGCCCTGGTGCCAATCTCCCCTGCTGAGTTGCTCCTGCGGCTCAACCGGCAGCTTTATGAAAACACGCCGGAAGGGAAATACGCCACCTTCTTCTATGCGGTCTACGATGCCCGGTCGCAGACGCTCACCTACACCAACGCGGGCCATCCGCCTCCCTTTCTGTTCCGGCGGGATGATCTCCTGCGGCTGGATGCAGGTGGGACTGTGCTGGGGTTGTTTCCCGATGTCAGCTTTCAACAAGGACAGATTGAGCTTCAAGCCGGAGACCTGCTGCTGGCGTTTACCGATGGCATGACCGAGCCTGAGAATTCTTACGGGGAAGAATTTGGTGAGGAGCGTCTGATGGAAGTGGTTCGAGAGGCCATCGATTCGCCGCCAGACTTTCTGGCAGAACAGATTTACCGCGCTGTTACGGATTGGACGGGCAGCAGCGATCTGCAGGACGACATGACGATGCTGTATCTGAAGACCATTACCAGCATGAAACAAGCGCAATGATGAGGTCGCCGGTTGGTGGACGACCTGTGTTCACGGCCGCCAGCGGCGCGCGTTGAGGTTGCGCGACAGCATCAACTTCAGCGTTATTTTGTCAGACCCCGGCGTCAAGCCGAACCCAATGCCGGCTTCGACATCAAGGCCGAGGAATCGGCTGCTCGAGTGATCCATAACAGCCCAGATTTCGTGAAACTGCTGGTTGGCTCGCACAAAGCGGCGCAGCGGCCCGAAACCGTCATATTCTTCAACGGCAACGGCCCACCGGTCATTCAGGTTGTAAGCGATTCGCCCGGCCGGGTTGTACTGAAGGTTGCCGAATCCTCCTGTATAGTCTGTGTCCACGATCGGGTTGTAGATTAAATCCACCGGATGCAAGTGCACCCCTATGATCGGGCGGATTTCTGAGGTGATCCGTTTGTCTTCCCAGTAGTTCGCGTTGACGCTGAACTCAAAATTAACCCCGTAGAAGAATGTGTGGTCGTGCGCGTGAGGCCGGACGAACAGTTCGCGAAGCTTAAACCCGTTGATCTCCGGGCCGTGGTTCGTCGAGTAGAGGCTGTACACGGGAAGATAAAGTCCCTGCTCAAACCAGGGGGCGACGCCATAGGCCCATTCGGCCGCTCCATTGACCGAGTGATTGGCGATGATGGCATTGGGGAAGTCGGGGGTTGTCCGCCCGGCGGGCGTGAAGTTGCTATGGACCATCAGATTGAAGATTCCCGGCGGCGCGATTTCCGCATCATAGACCTGGATCTCGTCGGTTTGCGCGAAAATCACGGATGAGGCTGCAAGTAAACCGATGGTGATCAGCGCAACGGCGCTCAGAATCACCCGCGATCTGCAAATTAACCCTCGAATTTTTTCAGTCCTCAACGACTCCTCGGAGACGGCGGAGATTTCATGGGGATTCTAGGGTTTTCCCAGCGGGCCCACGTGTTCGAGGGCTGCATAATCCGCGGTCATGTTGAGAGAAACCTGGCGGTTAGCAGCCTCAACTTCGATGTTCTGGAATGGGTTGGGTTGGTTAGGGTTTGTGGTATGCCAGGCAAGCTGCTGAAGCAGTTTAAGCCCTTCAAGCAACTGTCTGACGGAAGAGGCTCCCTGTTCCGACGCACAATCCAATTTCACATGAAGTTGAACGTTGTCACCGGCTTCAATGCGGTAAGAAAGCGCGCTGACATCCTTGAAAGCAGTTGCCCAATCCATTTGAAAATTTTTCTCGCCCGGCATCCAGGCTTTGAACCACTTTGCAACGGCCTGGCCGAGAGCCACGCCCCAGATGGGCGCATCGGATTGCGCGGAGTGGACGAGGTCGGTGAACTGAGCGTTTGAGCCGATATTCGGTCCCTGGCCCTGCCGGGCTTGCAGCATGCCTCGCAGAATGGGAAGAGGGCCAAACATTCCAAGCGAGCTGTCCAGAATGACGACGCAGCTTGAGTTGGGATCGGAGGGAAGGCAATAGGCCTTGAAGCCCGCAACGGGATGCGGCGCGATGCCGGCGGCAGTAGCATGTTGATCCATGCTCGCGGCATCGAAGCGGCCTGCCGCCAGACCCTCATATTGCATCGTCTTTCCTCCTGCCGCCTCCCAGCCAAGCGTCATCTCATCGATATCGCTTTCGTGAATTCCAAGCTCGGCGAGAGAGGCTTCGAGAGTTTTCAGATTGCGGCCCAGATAATGGGCGCGCAGGCTTTCGTAATTCGGCAGGCTCCGAAGCGTGGACGGACTGGAATATTCAAGGGCAATCGTCTGCGGAGGAAACCACGAAAGCGACTCGCTTAGAAGGTCCTGAGCTTCAAGGGGCCTCGTCACGCCGATGACGATCAGCATGACGCCCACAGCCAACCCCATTCGATGCGTAATCCGCATGATCACCTCGCTCCAGCGCAGCCCGTCGTCTATCTCAGCGTCTGGCGGTAAAAGCAATTCTGTTCTTAACTGCTGCTGCGAAGCCCGCGAGATTCGTGGCTTCATTGAACTTTCCGCAGCCCATTATCGAGTGTACGGAGTTCAACTCAAGGGGTCAACTCTTCAAAGCTGCTCAGGGGGTGTCAGGTCTTTGACAAACGGGTTGGTTTTGTCCGGAGGCGAGGTCGCTGCGTTCTCTGCGGTGGGCAGGCAGCGTGAAACCTGATTTGGAATTCATGGTTTGTGGCAACAGCAGGGCAGGCCAATTCCCATTCGCGCGAAGCTTCTGCGCTGCCTGCTCAGAAAGGATGATGCTTGCGCAGAAAGCCGGCTTCGCCTTTTCGAGCCAAAACATACTTCTGCCAGTCGATGACAATGGAGTCGCGGGGTATTTCCTTCGGCATCTTTGATGTAATTGTTATCGGCCTGTCCGGTGAAAGGCCGATGGTGGCCAGGGCATACCAATACCCTTGCGGCTGGCTTAAATGCCACAGCCCTTTGGTTGCGTGGCCCTCCCAGGGTCCGCACGGTTCTGTAACACATCCGGTCCAACCGGGCAGCACGACAATGATTTTCCGAAATTGATCGTCATGACGGGCCATCAGTTCGGTGCGGACGAAGTCGAGCTGCTCCATGTTATTCTCCACGTAGCCTCTCAGGGTCCCGGTCTCCGCCCCGAAAGCGATCATCGCGATGAGTGCGACGCTCACGATTTGGGGAATGCCCGCGCGCAAACGCGGATGCCTTGACGCCTGAACCTGCAAGCAATAGGCGGCGCTCAGCACGGCGACTCCAACAAATGTGATGACGACGTGCGGTCGGTGTTCTATCGTGATGAGCGGTGAATCGGCGGCAACGAAGATGGCGCCAAAAGCCAGGCATCCCAAAACCGCGAGCCACTTCAGATAAACCTCTCGTCTCTCCCGAGGCAAACTTTCCCGTGCTTCAACGATGAGCGTCCAAATAAGCAAAATCATCCAGGCGACCAGAACGCCGTATGCGATTTGGCGCTTCGTGTTTCCCAGAGGGCGAATGGAGTGGAACGGGAATGGATAAGACCAGATCTCAAATGCGCTCCAATAGGCGAACGGGTTAACCGCGTGAAGCGCCATTCGGATTGGGTGTTCGCTGACGGCGGCCACAGCTTGTTCTCCTAACTGGTACCCGCGTTCTCCGTGGCGGTGCCAATAAGCGAGGCCGGCCCGGTAGGTCACAGTCGAGACGATCAATGCCAGGAGGGCGATGGCGAGAAATTCGCCCACCTTCCGGCGCTGGTTCTTCCAGTCAGCCAGCGCCAGGTATGTCAGCGGCGCCATGGCAAAAAAAGCGTAGGTCTGCGTCGATTGCATCGCGAGGATTAGCAGAATAAAAACAGACAACAGACGAAGAGTTTTTCCAGGACGGAGCCTGTCGCCATAGAAGCAGAGGCCCAATGCGAGAAGGCTGAACCACAGCGCGGGCTGGGCGTTCAGGAACAGTTGGAAGGAGTAGGCCATCAAACCCTGAAACGGCGGCAGCGAAAATAGAAACAGAATCGTCAGAGATGAAAAGAAGGCGTTCCTCGATAGCCGTTGAAGAAGGAGGAACAATAAGAAAGCTATCACTGCAAGGGAGGCGAAATTTAAGAACCGCACCAACTGGATGCGAAACGGGTCGTATCCCGCGAATCGATATACCAGCGCGGAATAAATTCCATACAGGGGTCTGTCCCACATAAAGAATGCATCCTTGGCGCTCTCTCTTATGCTGCGCGTTGTCCCGACAAAGGCGTTCTCGTCGTTCATCAGATAATCGGTGACGAAAACAGGCGAATACATGAGGTAGAGGACAGTGATGATCGCCAAGCCATAAAGCCATTTTGCTCGAAAATCAGAAACAGCAACTTCTTTCGTTCCGGTTCCTGTGTGCACTTTATGATTCCTTTCGAACAGTAATGAATTCTGTGTTGACCGCCCGTAGTGTATACCGTCAGGCAACCGGCGGCAAGGATACGGATTTTTACAGAAAGAGGATCAAAAAAGGGGCCTTGGCGAGAGAGCGCGGCGTTGTTTTGCAACTCCGCGGATTGTCATGTGCGGTACGAGGCCGCAGAGTTTTTGCAAGGGGAAAAGCGCTTTATTTCCGGCGCATGGCGAGGATTTCGCGGCGGCCGGAGCGGGTGAGGAAGGTCTTAATGCTGGCGTTGGGCAGGAGTCGCTCGATTTCCCGATTGGTGATGACGGGATAAGAGTATGAGTGTTTGGCGTCGATTTCATTCCGCGCAGAGGTCAAGCTTTCCAGCCACCAGCGGCGCTCAACACCTGTCGGATGATTGGGCTCCCGTAGCGCGCAGAAGAGGACGCCCAGCGGTTCAAGAAGGGCAAACAGCCGCTCGATCAGCGCCGGGAGCGCCTCGCGCGGAACCAGGTCCAGCAGATTCCACCTCAGGATTCCGGTCAGCGATCCTTCGGGGGTATCGGGAAGCTGGCGGAGAAAATCAGAGGTCAAGAAGACAGGAACCTTGCCGCTCCGATCCCAAAACCTCGGGTCGCCCTCGAGGGC
>Ga0070737_10002129_pt1 | contig 24832 bp, 20 predicted proteins | sample Coa_R1_10_FD_66438 | JGI IMG/M metagenome (GOLD analysis project Ga0070737, IMG submission 66438) | Surface soil microbial communities from Centralia Pennsylvania, which are recovering from an underground coalmine fire - Coalmine... | ecosystem: Environmental > Terrestrial > Soil > Unclassified... | reverse complement strand
TGAAGGAGACCCTTTCCGACCGCACAAGATTATCTATTCCACTTTATACGTGCCTTCTCTCCGCCCCACTTTCGTCGTGGATATTACACGGCAGTTTGAGAGAAAGCTCAAAGCTATCCTCTGTTACTCTTCGCAATTCTCGTCCCGTAAAGATACCCAGAATCTCTTCCCATCGCGGTCCGATGTGCGGGAGCGCCTCGGAGCGCTGGCAAGACACTTCGGGCTGATGATTGGCGCGCGATACGGAGAGCCTTTTGTAACGCGTGAGGTGGCCGCCGTTGAAGATGTGGTCACCATGCCCGTGAAATCGATTTGACAAGGCGCGGCTCTCCGGCTGCGCTCCGTAACGGATCACTCCGTAAGGGTGAGTCTTGTTTTCCAGCGGTGATAGATCAGGATTGCGACAGCAATGATGCAAGCCGCCACAAAGACCTTATCGAACCGCCGGAAATAAGGATCGAGAGCATCCCAGTTAGCGCCCAGCTTTACGCCCGCATAAGCCAAAGCCCAGCACCAGGGGAGCGAACCCAGAAAAGTGTAGATGTTGAACCGCAGAAAATTCATGCGAGAGACTCCGGCGGGCAAGGCAATAAACGTGCGGACAACAGGCAGAAGCCGGGCAAAAAACACCGTCCAGTCGCCGTAGCGCGCAAACCAGCGGTCCGCGAGCGCCAGATCGTGCTTTGAGATCCACAAATACCTTCCATAGCGTTCCACCAACGGACGCCCCCCAAAGGCGCCCACGGCATAGGCCACGATGGAGCCTGCATTACAGCCCAATGCGCCGGCCAGGGCGACCCAGGTCAACTTGAAGCGGCCAAGGAAGACGAGGTAGCCCGAGAATGGCATGATCACTTCTGAAGGAATGGGGACACAGGCGGATTCGATCCCCATCAGCATCAGGATGCCGGGGTATCCCGCACGGGAAATCACGGAAGTGATGAAGCGTCCCAGAAATTCAAGCGTGCCCGGGGTTGTCATGGAGAGAGCGGTTATCCTTCTATCAGAGTGAATCCGGGCAGCGTAAGACCTTCTGAACTCTTTTCCACCTTAAGCCGCCGGACCTCGGATTCCGAACTGCCGATTCTGCGCATCACGACATAAGTATCAAAAGCTTCACGGTAGGCTTTCGTCACCAGCCACTCTCCGCCTTTTTGGTTTGAACGCCAGATTTGTCCGGGTTTGACTTCCGCAACTTTCATGATAACTTCCTTTCCGGTAGCGAACCGTGATGCGGCCACGGCAGGGGATTCACGAAAGCAATTCCAGAACCTGATCGATTTCACCTTCAGTGTTATAAAAGTGGGGAGAAAGTCGCACGAAGTTGCCGCGCGCAGAGCCCATGATGCGATGCTCCTCGAGCAGGGCAATGAGGTCCTCCACGCTGCCCCCACGGGGTTCAAAAGAGACGATGCCCGAGCCCTGCTCTCGTGTCTGGGGGCCGTAAATCCTGTACCCACGCCGCTCAAGCCCCTGGCGCAGGCGATCTGTCAGACTCAGGAGACGCTCAGCGATCATTTCAACCCCAACTTCACGAAGAAGGTCCAACGCCGCGCCAAGGCCATAAATCATAGCCATGTTAAGCGCGCCACACTCAAAGCGCCCTGCGCCGCGCCGCCAGGTAAGGCTGGAAGAAGTAAACCGCTCCCAGCCCTCGAAGCTGGTCCATCCCACCGTGGCAGGCTGCATCTTCTCAGCTAAATCCCGACGGACAAACAGGATGCCGCAACCTTCAGGGCCCATCATCCATTTGTGAGCGCCCGCTGCGAGGCCCGCAATCTTCGCTCTTCTGACATCGATAGGGAACGCGCCCATCCCCTGAATAGCATCGACAAACAGCAGAACGCCATGCTCGTGGCACAATTGGCCGAGCTGATCGAGATCGATGCGATAGCCGGAAAGGAACTGAACAAAGCTGACGGCCACCGCTTTTGTCCGGCGAGCCAAAGCGCGCTCGATGACTTCCAGAGGAATTTCGCCCTTTTCCTGCGCTACCAGCAGCAGCCGGACGCCTTGCCGTTCAAGCGTCTTCCAAGGGTAATAATTGGCAGGAAATTCTCCTTCAATCGAGACAACCTCGTCCCCCTTCTTTAACTCTAATCCATTGGCGAAGAGAGAGATGCCCTCAGAGGTGTTTTTGACGATAGCGATTTCGTCCGGGTCGGCATTCAGGAAACGAGCCGCGGATGCGCGGGTGGCTTCAATGGCTTTCAACCAGGATTCAAAATGTTCCATTGCGAAGCAATGCCGATCTTCGATGATCCCGCACATGGCATTGCGAACCCGGCTCGAAATAGGCGATATCGCAGCATGATTCAGATAGATGGCGGAGCGGGTTACCGGGAATTCCAGGCGATAACGTTCAAGATCGAGAGGCATGGGCGGGTGAGCCGAAAAACTGCAAGAGTTGACAGAGGGGCTAGTATATAATGAAGGGTAAGGCTTCGCCAGGGAGTGACGATTATGAGCAAGCGGCACGATAGCGTTTGGTTTTTAATTGCGCTGCTCTTCTTCACCGCACTGCCTTTGACCGCGGAAAACAAGAAGGACGACGTCAACGATATTGGCAATCGCAAGGTTGCGCACCGCAGCATCATTTCTGAGGAAAAGGAAGTGGCCATTGGCAAGCAGTATGCCGATCAGATTGACCATTCCGCAAAGCTGATCAAAGATCCGGTCGTCAATGAATACGTCAATCGTCTGGCCCAGAACCTTGCCCGGAATTCGGATGCCAAGGTGCCGATCAGCGTGAAAGTGATCGATGACCCCACCATCAACGCCATCACCCTGCCGGGCGGATTCATTTATCTGGATAGCGGAACGATTCTGGCCGCAAACGAAGAGGCTCAGGTGGCTGGCGTGCTGGCGCACGAAATTGCGCACGTCGCGGCGCGACACTGGGCTTCGGAGATGACCAAAAGGACTCTCTTGCAGTATGCAATGATCCCTCTCATGTTCACGCCCATGTCGCTCGGAGCATATTATGGGTTGAATGCCGCCATGAGCGGCATTCCGATTGCGTTCCTGAAATTCAGCCGCAACGATGAGGCTGAGGCCGATTTTCTCGGCCTTCAATACATGTTTAAAGCGGGTTACGATCCTAATGCCTATGTCGCCTTTTTCGGCAAGGTTTTGAATGAGGAACGCTCCAGCCCGGGGAGTGTTGCGTCGATCTTTTCGGACCATCCACCAACGCCCGATCGAATTATTAAGTGCGAAGAGGAAATTAAGGGGATTCTTCCTAATCGTCCGGAGTATCTTGTAAATACTTCTGAATTCAGTGATGTCAAGGGCCGGCTGGAAACGTTGCTGACCGTCCACCGTAATAATAAGAACCAGAGCGGGCCTACGCTGGAGCGTCGCCAACCCTCTGAAACTGCAGGCACTCCACCTCCGAGTAACCCGCAGGGGCAGGATAGCGGAGACCAACCGCCGGTTCTTCGTCGCAAGGATTGAGGCGCCATCCGGTTTGTTCTTTATATATTCTGATCGGATAGGGGGCTCGCCTGCGCAGCCTCACGTTGGAGAGAAGCAAGAGACCGCGGCGGTTACAGAAGGCTGGGCAAAAGCTTGGCTGCAAGGATTTCTCGAAGATTTACACGCGGGCTCGTTGCGGTGCGGAAACAGTGATGCCTAATTTCCTGAGGGCGTCCGAATAGTACTTCTTATAAAGGATATCCCATTCCGCGCTTCCTTCAGGAATGGTTTTCTTCTGGGAAGCGATCTGTTGACGTACCCGATTATCAATCTCTTCCTCTTCTCGCATCAGATCATTAAGAATCTTAACAATTTCCTGACGGATGGCGTTAGGCTCTTCGTAAATCTCGACTTCATCTAGATCTGTGAGGGCCGTGGTCAAGAGGCGGGCAAGCTGATTGATTTTCTCATAGGTTAATTTCATCCGCTGAATTGATCCCCCCGTTTAAAGGACGACATTGCGATCGCGCACCAATTGCCTCTTCACTTTCTTGAACATCTCCTCGTAGGAAACACCCATCTGCTTCATCTGCTGGTCGTATTCTTCAAGGATCTTTCGCACTTCTTCATTGATATGATCCTCTACGCTTAGTTCTTCCAGCACAACCTGCGTTACGACCTCTTTCACGTAATCGGGCTGCTCAAACTGGATAAGACTTCTGTCTGTAAGCCGTTTGAGGACTTGCTTAGCCATGTAAGCGGCGTATTCGCGAGGCAGACGCATGGATGATAGAAAAGATGAGAATTAGAACACTTTTCTTCGGTTGCTGACGCTCCTCATCTGTTGAAGAAAAGATCCCTGCGAGCTGTTTTTATATTGCGCCAGGAGAATGAGCGCAACACTCTTCCTTGACGCCCGTCAGAAGGTAGTGTATATTGCAGAGTTTCGGGGTGTCAAGGTTAGGCGCGTTGACGGAAATTGTGGGAGTGTTCCGTCAGGCTGTGAACGGGTTTGGGCGGTTAGCTCAGTTGGTCAGAGCGTCTGCCTTACAAGCAGAAGGTCATCCGTTCGAGCCGGATACCGCCCACCACGCCAAAATGGGTGATCTGCGATAACCTTCAGGGAAAGCATACTGTCTCTCCACTCAAGCCTCAAATTCACACAGCGTGATCGTCAACAGAGACGAAATCAAGGGATATCGCATATAATAAAACGGAGGAGCGGCAGCAAAAGCCTCAAAGCTTGGCAACCGTTGCGCATTGCTCCCTGCTTATCATTAAACCAATTTCCCGGGGACGTAGTTCAGCTGGTTAGAACGCATGCCTGTCACGCATGAGGTCGCGGGTTCGAGCCCCGTCGTCCCCGCCAGCATTTTCAATAAGTTCCGCGGATTTCAGCTTTCCAGCAGGTACAAATTCGTACAACTTGTGGGCTACTTCGGAGGCCGCCCTCCGCTTTTCCTCGGAAACCGCCCGCCTGTATACGTTCAGCGCTGTTTGAATATTGGCGTGGCGAAGCAGTTCCTTTTGGACGGCTGGCTTGGTGTCCAGCGCGTGAAGCAAGGTCGCGTAGGTGTGCCGGAAGGTGTGCCAGCCGATATTCCCAATCCTCGCTTTGACGGCAGTGGGCTTGATGTGATCGGTAAGCATCGACTCGGGCCAGCTTGGGTCGCCGGGTTCATCGGTGAAAACATAGCCGGTATGGGAGAAGCAAGCGGTCAACGGATTATTGCAAAGAGACAGGAGCTTTGAGGCCGCGACAGTTCGATGCTCTTTTGGCGGCGAGGATCGAACCACAACGACCGGGTTTTCCGATGGGCTTATGCGTGCGGCTGCACAGGGAAGGGATTTTTAAGCTTAAACCGAGGCGCGAACTTCGCTCTCACTACTTCTGAGATCAGGCGGAGGATCGAACCTCGATTCTGGAAGATGAGCCATGCCCACTGGCGCCATCGCATCTGTGGGAAATAAATTCCGTGAAATATCAACCGGCCACATAAATGCGTGACACGATCCGAAAGCGGCTTTTTTTCAAGCCACTTCATGGCGGCTTGAATGGCGCGTGGTGAATAGCAGGCCTGCCACGCTTGTCTTACCTCAGCCTCCGCCTGTTTGGAGGAGATCCCCTTGGGTGTGTGGGCCATAACGAACGGCTTGAAATCCAACCAGTGTTTGGGGCGGGTTAACCGACCAGCAGCAGCCAGTTTGTTATAAAGCGGAGTGGACGGATACGGGGTGAGCAGACCGAAAACAGGCAGACCCGGCGGCCAGGAACGAATCTGATCGAGCGTGCGCTCTGCGGCGCCCGGGCGGTCGCCATCCATCCCAAAAATAAAGGATGTCATGGCATAGAGATCGTGGCGGGCAAGACGCTCCAGAACAGCGGCGTATTCAGCGGGTTTATTAAAGTTCTTAGAGACGCTTTTGAGATTTTCCGGATCGATGGATTCCAAACCCATGAAGATCCACTTGCCGCCGCTTTCAGCAATCAGCGATACCAGTTCCTCGTCCCGGAGCAGATTCATGCTGATCTGCGCCACCCAGGGCAACTGCGCGCCGCGCGCGATGATCTCCCGCAAAAGTGATTTAGTCCGCCGGGGATTGATGGCAAAATTATCGTCAATAAAGAATACGAGAATTTTAGCTTTTTGACGCTCTTCCAGCGCTTTCAGCAGCAAGAGCTCTTTGACAACGCTTTCGTTCGAACGGAAACGGATCGAATCACCGAAGAAGCCCGTGACCGTACAGAATTCACACCCATAAGGGCAGCCGCGACCAGACTCTATGGGAATCAGATAAATACTCTGCCAAGGCGCGCCCAGGAGGGTGAGAATGCGACGCGCGAGTCTGGGGAAATGGCCGAGTAAGTCAAATTGATCGAGGTTCATTCGATCCCACTGGATTTCGGGATAATCCGTCAGCGCAGGTTTCACCTCCTTTCCCGCCTCATCGACCGGGGCATATACCTCCTTCAGCGCGCCGCGCTCGGCGTCGGCAACAATGCGCGGCCAGGTTTGGTCCGCTTCTCCGAGGGCCACTGCGTCAGCGTGGCGAGGTTCCGTGTCGTGGCCCAGCGCTTCGTCGGGAACCTCGGTGACGTGCGGCCCCCCCATCACCACAGGAACGCCCACCGCCCGTACGGCGTCGGCCATGCGATAGGCTTTTGCCGCCATCCGCGTCATGGCGCCGATCCCCACCAGATCGATCTGGTTATCGCGGACGTAGCGCACCAAGGTTCGCTCGCTCATGCGCTGCGCGTTTCCATCCACGAGGAGCACGCGGTGTTCCGGCGGGGTAAGCGATTTCAGGAGGAACATCCACAAGTGAGGCATGAAGTTGTGAGTGACCTCGTTATCAGGGTTGTAAAGTAGAATATTCATTTTCCTCCTGACTCCCTCAAGAACCGTTGCTCATCACACCTCATTAAACAGCGTCAGGCCTCCGGATGCCGCCTTGGCGTGTGGAGGTTTCTCTTCATTCGCAACGCCGCTTTTTTCCACCGGTGAGAACGCGTCGGTATAATCCAGCGCGGAAAAACTATCACGTAAGGGCTGAGAAGGATGTTCAAAACTGACCAACAGGTCCAAGGGTAAGCAAGTCAGCCTATAAGGCGAAAAGGATTGTGGCCTGGCTCAGCCTGCCCATGGGCCAATGTCCCCGGAGGCAGCCCAAAATACCCTGCCGGGAGATGATGGAACTTGATGACCATGAAGCTCATGTTGGATGGACTCTTGCGGCGGTCGGCGCGGGTTTCATATGCTGCGGGCCTTATAACGCAGCCGCCGATTCGGCGTCCAGAAAGAGGGTAGCATGGGGGTGACGACGTAGGATCGTGGACGGGCAGGCAGTGGAAATGGGATCGTGAAGAGTGCGTCGCACGATGGCCGCCTTACGCTCTCCCGGAACAGATACCACCAGTTCGGGAACCCGCATGATGGCTGGAATGGTGAGGGTGATCGCCTGCTCAGGAACTTCTTCCAGCTTTGAAAACCACCCCTCGGCGACCTGCTGCCCGCGACATTCAAGATCGAGCCGAACCGGGCGCACATCAAAAGGGTCATCAAAATTTGCTTCCGCCGGATCATTAAAGGCCAGATGTCCGTTTTCGCCAATTCCCAGCAGGCAGAGGAGCGGAGGATGAGAACGCAGCAACATTGCGTACTCCTCCGAGATGCTCCTGAGGTCGTTCGAAGAGCCGCCAATCCAATAAAAGCGGCTGATGGGAACGCGCTGGCTGAGATTTTCCCGCAAGTAGCGTCGAAAGGATGCCGGGTGATTGTCGGGAATTCCGATGTACTCGTCCAGATGAAATCCGATGACGCGCTTCCAGGGAAGGTCAGGTATGGTTGTTAAAGCGCGCAACGTTTCGAGTTGGGAAGCCCCGGTGGCAAAGATAACCGGTACGGTCTCATGCTCGGCAGCCAGCGCGCGTAGCCGCTCCGCCGCCAGCGCCGCAGCCGCCTCGCCCATGGCGCGGCGACTCTCGTAAATGCGCACGCTAAGATTCCCAGCTTGAAACTGCTTCTTAACCGCATTGGCCTGCATGAAAGCTCCTTAGAAAGTCTACAGCATCCGTGCATCGGCCAGACCTGTAAACAAGGGATTGGCGCGTGGGATCGTCTTGACCAGAAGTCAACTCACTTTGAAACTCTTTGCGGTCGTCGCAACATCTGTTCAAACCACCTGGGCTTCATCATCGCGACACCCACCAAAACCAGCACAAAACCTGTGCCGAAAGTGAGGGTATTGGCGCGGGCAGCCATGAAACCCAGTCCCACGATCATCAGGACCAACCCCATTATGGAAATCACGACCCCCGCCACCGAGGCAGGATTTTCGTCGGTTTCGGAGGTACGCGCCGGGCGGCTAAGTTGCGTAAAAAACCGCGAGGAGCGCTCTCGAGCCTCACCTTTCACCGGAAAAACATAAGCCCCCAGAAACAAGGCGCTCAGCGTAGCTACCGTCGGGATAACGATGCTCGCTGCCTGATAAGACGCCAAGTTCGCCGGCTTGGCAATCAACTTGTAAGCAATCAGAGCAAGTCCAGCCGCGATGCCGGTGATAAACGCGGCGATAGCCCCGCCCGAAGAAAGGCGCGGCGTCAGCAGGCCCGCCAGCACCGGCAGAACCGTGGGCGGCAGGAAAAATCCGAATGCCGCCACCATGGCATTGAATATCGTCCAATGAAAGTGGGTAATAGTTAGCGCAATCGCCAAGGCTATCAAGGCGACAAGGGCTGTCAGGATTCTTCCCATTACCACCAATTCCCGTTGCGTGGCCTTGGGATGAACGAGCCGCTGGTGAACATCAACCGTCAGTACGGCGGCGGAAACGTTATAGCCCGATGAAAGCACGGACATTGTCGCCGCAAACAATGCCGCTACAACCAGACCCAGCATGCCCGGCGGCATCAAGCTCGCACTGACGTGAGCGTAAATCCGCTGCGGGTCGAAACCTTGCGGAGAAACAAAAGCGCGGGCAGACATGCCGGTAAAAATCCAGAGCGGAGGCATGATCAGAAACAAAAAGCTTGCTAACCAACCCACCCCGCGGCATTCGCGGTCGCTGCGCGCGGAATAAAACTTCTGAATCAGCGACCAGTTCCCCGCCAGCGACATCGCGCTCAACACCAGAAAAGCGCCGATGTAACTCCAAGTGTAAGGCCCATGCACCGGATGAAGAAACCCCTCGGGCGCTACCGCCACAAAATGGCGCCAACCTCCGGCAGCGTGAAGCGATAGCGGGACCATTAAAATGATCCCTGCCATCACCAAGACAAACTGGACAAAATCCGTGACCGCCACCGCCCAGAGACCGCCCATCACGGTATAAATGAGGGCAATCAGGCCCACCGCCAGCATGGCGCCGTCCGCTGAAATCTTCATTCCTGCGGAAACGAAGATTCCAATAGCAACGATTTTCAGACCATCATCAATGACCTTCAGAGGAATGCCCGACCAGACAAAAATCTGGCGGACTGCAGAAGAGAAGCGAGTCTCAAGGAATTCAACCGGCGTAATAATCCCGGCCCGTCTCCAACGCCGCGCCAGCAACCACGTGGTGATCAACGTGCCGGGCACGGTCGTCCAGTAGATCGTCAGGGCTACCAATCCGTACTGGTAACCAAGGGCAGCATAAACCACAATGGAGAGCGCGCTGACGTACGCCATTACGAACGAGACGCCCCCCAGCCACCAGGAAAGCTGCTTGCCTCCGGCAAAGTACCTGTCGAGCGACTTCATGCGCCGCGAGTAAACCATGCCTACCACCACCATGGTCACGAAATAGGTGGCGAGGACAGCCGTATCAGCGGCTCGCATGGAGCTCCCCGAATTCTTTTGGTAACGGAGCGACTGCTTCCGCGGCGCCGGTTTCAAGCGAACGGTGGATGGCTTCCAGCGCTGCCGTGACCTGGCGGCCGTCCATCGCGGTTACGTGAGGCTGCGTCCCTTCACGAATGGCGAAGAGGAAGTCTTCCAGGCAGGAGGGAAACGCGCCGCGCAGGCGTCCGTAAATTTCGGCGGTCAGGAATCCCTTGGGATAGGAGAACTTTTCATTGGTGCTGACTTCGATGGATTCGCACTTCCGGTCCATGTGCAAGTGACCCGCCGCGCCGATCACTTCCATAAAGGAGTCCACAATTGAAGGGAAAGTGTTGGGATAAACCCAGGCCGATTCAAAAGTGACGAACGCGCCTGAGGCGAATTTCACCTGCGCCTGGATCACATCGTAGGTGGGGATGCCGCGAGCCACAAGCACCTCTTTCCGTCCCAAGGCCCGCACCTCGACAGGCTCGGACTCCAGCCACCAGCGCATCAGGTCGATATCATGCGAGGAGAGAAACCAGGCCGAAGTGGTTTCACCCGCCCACGAAATGTATTCCGTCGCCACGTAGATTGTATCGTTCTTGCGCGCATAACCAGCCAGCGGCGCGCCAATCTGCCCGGACTGAATGGTCTGCTTGGCCTGTTGGTAGGCCGAAAGCCAGCGATGATTGAAGGAAACCTGGACAAACTTCCCGACCCGTTGCGAAAGGCGAATCAACTCGTCAGCTTCGCTGACGCTCGTTGTAAACGGCTTTTCCACGAGGACATGCTTGCCGGATTCGAGGGCGGCGCGAGCCGGAGCGAAATGATGGCGATCAGGCGTCGCCACCACCACGGCATCGAGATCCTTGCGTTCCAGCATCTTCCGATAATCCACGTAACCGTCACGCACGCCGTAGCGCGAGCGAATCTCATCCACCTGTTCCTGCCGCAACGAGCAAACAGCAACGACTTCAGCCAGCGGATGCGCGGAGTAAATCTTCGTGTAGAGATTTCCCATGATCCCAAGACCGATGATGCCTATCCGAACACGATCCATAATGCCTCCTGACCCGGTCTGGTTATGAACCAGCGTCCTCTTCCAGCAGCCTTCTGAAATTGTTTTGCAAAATTAATTCCTTAGCCTGATCGGGGATGCGCGCCGTGAGCACTCGCCCCAAAGAAACCGCAGCTTCCAGATAGGGCATGTCGGAGCCAAAAAGTATTCGCTCTGCGCCCAGGCGTGAAACGGCCACCTCAATGACCGTGCGATGGCTCTGCGATCCTGCAATGTCCAGAAAAGTGTTGGGAGCAACTTCCGCCACTTGCATTGCCTGCTGATACCCGCGCCAGGTTACCCCTGCATGGCCGATGAGGATTCTGGCCTGCGCAAACTCCTGGGCAATGGGCGCCAGCCGGAGAGGTCCGCAATTGGGGTCTGAATCCCAGGTATGCACCAGGACAATAGCGCGAGTCTGATTGGCGTAGTCCCAAACCGGCCGGTAATGGGGGCCGGTCACGGGATACTTATGCAAGTCGGGATGAAGCTTGATGAGAGGCGGGGTGTGAAAGCCAGCCCAGCGCTCGAGTTCATGCACGGCCTCGCTGGGCGGGTTGGGATTTACCGTGATGTATCCGCGAAAACGTTGTGGATATTGCTTGAGCGCTTCCGCCACCTCAGCATTTCCGCGCGGGCAGTCGTTGTAGCAGGCTAGAGTTGATGTAATCGCAAGGACTTCGATGTTCAGCAGGTCCATCACGCTGATCATTTCTGCTGGCGTGTGCTTATAGGCAGGAAAATCCGGGTGTACACCCACATGGCCATGGCAGTCATAGATCGGAACAGGTGATTTCATCATAAGCTCTCAGCAATCAGCGAACTCAAACTGCAAGCCTCCAAGGCGTAGGTTCTCGCTCATCCTTCGTCACCACCACTTGTCACTTGTTTCCAGTCTCTGCTCGAGTGAGACGGCGCAAATTTCCGCCGGCAATAAGGAGCCGGGCTTCATCCGGGATGCGCGCCGTTGCGAGCACGGCCAGCGCAGCGCCCGGAGTATAGAGCGGAAGACGGCTGCCAAAAACCAGCCGATCAGGACCAAACCGCTCGACAAAGGCTTCGAGCTGCCGGTGGGCCACATAGGTTGAGCTGTCGAAGTAGAGATTCGGATGACGTTGAAGCAATGGAAAAAGATAACGGTCGGCGCGGTAGCCAGACTCCAGCAAGAGCACCGGCAGTCGCGGGAAGTTTTCAAGTATTGAGGCAAGCGAATTCCACTCAATATCTTCTCGGGCGATGAGCGTGAGAATCGCATTAGCCTGGAGATATTCGAAGAGTTCTCCCGCGCACCACGGCGCGCTGGAGAAATTGTGCTTGAGCGCTCCGAAGAACAATCGAACCGCAGCGGGCTGGCGCGCCGCGAGCTTACGGATGGAATCTGAATCCGGCAAGGCAGCCCAGGCCGGCGTCAGTCTTGCGGCAAATTCGTCCGCATCTCGCGCCAGCGCCTTGTTGCCTTCTTCCGTGTCGTATTCTTCGGCTGCAAAGTGCGAGACGAGCGCGCGCTTAATGCCGAACCGGTCCATTTCGGCTGCCAATTCAGGCGCTTCAAGCGCCAACTCCCCGTGAACGCCTGAATGTCCCACACGCACGTTGGCATCAAATACGTTCCATGCAAGCGCTTCCTCCAGCGCCGGATCAATACCTGATTTCGACAAGGTGTTCTCCTTCAGGCATGCGAGGGATTGATATGAATCCACCAGAGAGCAGAAGGGGAATTTTCTGATGATCCATCGTGACGGAAGCTGGGCTCTGCGCCACAAATAATTTCAGACTTCTCTCACGTCGGCATTCGAAGTGTCCGGTGATCCCACTTGAGCTCTGTTCTAACGCCACATCCAATTTCGCAGTGGCAGGCGTCGCGGAAAAAATCAGTTGATGGGCCACGCGGAGATACCCTGCTTCAGCAGCGAATAGGTCGAGAACGCCGGCGCGCCTGGCCATGACAACAAGATTCCCATCGGAGCTTATTTCGCCCAATGGGGTGACGGCACTAATCAGCGACGCGGGAATGGTCCGAAGAAGAACCACAACATCGCCGTTGGGAGTCTTAAAGCCACTGCCTGAAGCAGTTTGGAATGCGGTAAGAGGCGCAATTTCCGAAGGTTTCCGGAATCGCATCGCCACCGAAAGATTTGCAGAAGTCGCCGAACGCGAATCCAGCCGCAAAGTCTCCCGAGGCAGCACTTGATCACGATCAAGGTTCTCATAGGCATTCTCTGGAATTGGCGCGCGCTGAAGCGCCCATTGATGATTTGCGCCGCCAGCGGTAAGGGAGGCGGATGCGAATTGAGCCTGGATCGTGGCGCTCGCATGGTCAATATGAACGTGCGCCTCAGGAGGGACATGAAGGAAAAATGTGCATCGGTGGGGAGAAGGGAATTCCAGGTGATCCTGCACGACGAAAATATCCGGCTTGATAAAGAGATATTCGCGCCGGTATCGGTTGAGTGTAATCCCATCACGATAGGCGGGGGCGAGATCAGCGGCGAGATAGTCTATTCCGGTTGAAAAGACATGCTTGTCAAACTTGGCATGCCTCCCAAGAGCGCTCCAGTAGCGGCCATCATAGTCTTCCTGGCTGAAAGGATCGCCATCCACGACCACTGTGTTATGGCCCGGCGCTTGAGTGAAGTAATCAGCGTATCGCGGGTCTTTGTAGTAGTCCGCGTATCCGGCTTCGGCGATCAGCTTCTCTCCGAATGCCGCCACCTGAAAACTTCCCTGGTCATGATGCTCGTGATTGAACCATGGGCCCACACGGATTGAGATGACCGTCGAATCGGGATCCCAGCCGCTGCGCAGCACGGCGCTTCCCCGCAAAGGGAAGATGCGCTCAGGCGGCGGGCTTGGAGACGGAGTCTCGGGTCGCGTGCAGCAGACAAGATCCAGCAGGCCGGGCGCTTCCTCCAGAGCGCGGCCCGTATGACTGAGGCGGATGACCCCCATCAGCGTGCTGCTCCGGGCGCTTTCGTAAAAATCTTCAAGCGCGGGATCGCCCGCATTCTCAGCCGGCCAGGCGTAGCCGGAAAGCGCGGAAAGGTCCGTCCCGAAATCTCCGGTGTCCAGAAACTTTCCCGGCGCGAATTCCGCATAGCGCAACCACCAGAAGGCGCGCATCATTCTTTCGAGGCCCTTCGGGTGGATATGAAGGGCCTGAAGCGCCGCACCTCCCCACGACATTCCCTCCATGGCGAAGTTCTCATATCCTGCAGGTTCGGCCTCGCTTCCATCTCCAGGGAAGAGTCCCTGAAGCAGATTCTCGTAGGCTACAATGAGCTCTGCCAGCGCGGAGCCGAAGCGACCGTTCCAGTCCGGAATATTCCCGGAAAGCGCGATACAAGCGGCCATCGCGCCTCCCACAGAGTTCGCCATGTGGTTGCTGGATGCAGTAGGCAGACGATCATCGAAAAAATAATCCTCAAGCGTGGGACGGATGCTGTTCCTCCAAAAGGCGTTCGCAATGCGAGTCTTCTCTTCGGGGCTGAGTTGATCTGCAATCAGGTCGTAGCCTAACGCAACTCTTTGCGTGAACACGCCAACTTCGTAGTAAGTATGCAGTCCGTGCGCAACGAACCAGGGCGGCGTCCAGGTGGGCCACTGCGAAACGGTATTGAGAGCCTTGCGCGCGGTCTCTAACGCTTGTCTGTTACCGCTCAGTTGAAAGTCGAGAGCGTTGAAAGCGATGGCGTCGCTATACGACTCCATTAATTGGAAATACTGAACGAGGCCGGGAAATACAGAAACCGGAGAGAGCAAAGCGATGTTCTCGCCCGCCTGAGGATTATAGGCCAGACTGGCGCCAAGCCGCGCGGCCCGCTGATGCACAATTTTAAGCAGCGCGTTGGAGTTCATCTGCGAACGCAACTGCGCAAGGCGATTGGGTGTAAGTAGAATGCGGGGATGCGAAGGGGTTCCGGTCAGCACCAGGAAACGAAAATCACGTTCTGCTCCGCCACTGCGGACATGAGCGGACCAAAGTCCCGGCTGTGGTGAAGAATCCGCGGTGATGCCGACATGGGTGCGATTGAATCCGTTCGGCTGGCTAGGACCAACCGCCTGGCTTGCTGACCTTCGGCCGCTGCCGTCATAAACTGAGACGTCTCCGCCTTCGTTCCCAACCAACTCAACAGGAATTCGCCGCGAGAAAACTCCCTGGGCGACGGCGACGCCACTGACACGCGAAATTTGAAGCGAAGGAGCTTTCAACGTCAGAGCCTTTGGCCGTTCGGCCTCCACCTCGAAGCTTCGCATGGTGAGCCGGTTGTGCGAGCCAGGAATCGGAGAGGCAACGTCCGCTTCGACAACGACAGCTTCTATCTTCGCTCCTGCTTCGGGAACACTCAATTGTTTGCCTGTAAGCGTGACATCATGAACGCCTTGACTCGCGGGAATCGAAGTCATGTATCTGTGCCCGTCGGCTGCGACGAGCGTCACTTGCGATTGTATTATGGGCCCGCCCGCCTCGAGCGTGTAAGCCAGTTCCATCATCGAGGAGGGCGTTGCGCGAAACTTCAGCGGACGCAGCAATCCCACGCGCAAAATCCTTTGACCACGGGCGATAACATCCCGCACCAGCATGGCCGATCCGTCCGAGGTCGTTGTATAAAGCGACGGGTCGTAGCCTTCGTCCTGAGCGAGCGGATAACTGATCCAGCCGGGGATTCCATTTCTAAAGTCCTCCTGAAAACTCCACGACGCCCTGCCCGCTGGCACGGCTCCTCCGGCCAGGCTCATGGGGCCGCATAGTGCAGAGAGCAGGAGAAGCAGAAGAGAGTGTGTGAAAATCTTCATGGCTAATGGATTACTGAAAACCTCCGAAACCAGCCATCCCTTCGTCTCGCTCAGGGCAGGCTCTCAGAAGCTGAAAGTGGCGAAGAATCATGACGAGCAATCAGCGTTCAGCTTCTTCGTCCCGGAGTTTTACTGCTGAGAACTGAAGGCTATTTGCTGAAAGCCAAGAGAATACAGGGATTCTTCGCTTCGCGGCGCTCCGCTCAGAATGACAGGCGGAAGCTCAGCATGACGCGCTCGAAGAATTTTTCAGCGGCTTCCTAAAGCGTCAGATTGCTGGATCGTTTCTTCCCGCTGCTCAAGCCGCGCCAGAGCGGAAGCGTGGCGCTGTATCTTCTCGCAAGCGGCCAGAATATCTTCCACATCTTTCTGCGCGCCGAGGAAAAGACTGTGCTCCAGCCAGATGCCATCGCGGCAGACTTTTTCACTTTCCGGAAGAAACAACGACGTGTAGTCCTGCGGCGCTTTCCATTCGCCGCACTGGCACGGAGGGCGGCTGAAAACCGGATTGCGGTACAGCGGATAGGGATACGTTCGTTGCGCCGGAATGCCTTCAGCCTGCAATGCGCGAAGAAACAGGTCGCGCGAAATTCCGTCAAACTGCGATGGATCGTAACGCAAAGTGACCAGGTAATACGGCTGCCTATCCACGCGTGGATCATCCTCTGGCATGGTCAATCCAGGAATAGCGCGCAATTGCTGGCGGAAATACTGGACGTTCTCTTTGCGGACCCGCGACTGCTCCGGCAACTTGCGCAGTTGCGCGCAAAGGATCGCCGCCTGAAAGCCCGTCAGTCGATAATTGCTGCCCAATGTAAAGTGCTCGTACCAGCCGGCGCCCTTGCGCCGCCCCTGGTTGCAATAGCTCCACAACCGGGCGGCAAGGTCTGAGTCGTTGGTCACAATGATGCCGCCTTCTCCTGACGTCACCAGCTTGAAAGCCTGAAAGCTGAAGGTCCCTGCGCTTCCAAAATTACCCACCGGCACGCCGCGCCACCTCACCCCGTGCGCATGGGCGGCATCTTCAATAAGGGCGAGGTTGTGGCGTTCGGCAATCGTTCGGAGCGCGTCCACCTCAGCCGGCCGTCCGCCGAAATGAACTGCGATAATGGCTCTGGTGCGCGGCGTGATGGCCGCCTCAACGGCTGTGGGCGAAAGATTCAACGTCACCGGATCAATATCCGCAAACACCGGGGCTGCATGGCAGAGCAGCACCGAGGTGGCCGTCGCGATAAAGGTAAACGGCGGGACAATGACCTCATCCCCGCATCCAATTTCCAGCGCGCGCAGCGTGGCCTCAAGCGCCACTGTTCCGTTCGCGCAGGAGATCGCATGGCGAACCTGGTGCAATTCGGCAAACGCAGACTCGAACTCCTCAACCTTCCCGTTGTAGCCTCCCCACGAGCCGCTCTCGAGCACCTCCCGCAGTGAACGCTCTTCCTCTTCGCCGTAAACCGGCCAGGGCGTGAAAGGAGCTTTGCGAACTAGGGCGCCGCCAAGAATTGCTAATTCCATCGTGGATCAAACCTCTTGCTCAAGGCTTCTCTCCCTCAACGGCCCTTGCCCTGCTTGAGGAGCTGAAAAGATTTGGTTCACAAACAAAACGTCACGCCAAGACGCGAAGCGCAAAGACTCAAAGCGTAAGCCATGAAAGAGTTGCTCCGGCAATTCTCTGCGCCTGGTCGACTTTGCGAGAGGCTTTGCGTTTTTTCGCCCTGACCTGCGCGGCAAATCATTCTCATCATCTGGACGCCGTTCTGGAAGCCCCTGCCACATACCCGCGCAAAGTTGAAATCTGCGCGCAGGCTTCTTTCAGCGCCGCGGCGACCTCGCGGTCTTTCTCCGGCTGCAGGCGGACCGCCGGCGCGGAAATGCTGAGGGCGGCAACCACGCTTCCTTCTCCGTCCAGAATGGGCGCTGCCAGACAGCGAATGCCGCGCGAGTCCTCTTCGTTATCCACCGCATATCCTTGCGCTCGGACGCGGCTGAGTTCCTGAAGGAAGGCGGAACGCACTCGAATGGTCTGCGGTGTAAAAGCCTGCATGGGATGCCGCTTGAGGATGGATTCCACTTGCGCCCGCGGCAGGCAGGAAACCAGACATTTGCCGAGCGCCGTCGAATGCACCGGACTGCGCATTCCCGCGTGCGCGGCCAGGCGAAAAACCTGCGGGCTTTCCATCACGCGAATGTACAAGACCTCGTCGCCGTCCAGCACGCCCAGGTTGACCGTCTCCTGGAAGCGATGCAGCAACCCTGCCATGAACGGCCCCGCCTGCGCCGCCAGGTCCGATTCAGGCCTCAGCGGACCCGCCAGCCGGGCGAGCCGGCTCGAGATGGAGTACCGCCCGTCCACGCCCTTCTCCACGTAACCCAAACGCTCCAGCGTGAAAAGAATGCGGAACACGGAGCTCTTCACCATCCGCGTGCGCGCCGCAAGGTCAGCCAAACGCAAATTGCGCTGCCCGCGAAACGCTTCGAGCACCAGCATGGTTCGTTGAATCACGACAATGTAGTTGTTGGCCGCCATCTTCTCTCGCCCTTTCAGAGCGCTTAGTCTAACAGCCTCTGGCCGTGATGTACAGAGAAATTTAACGTGTGTTCTATTGAATAGAACGCCCACTATTCACGGGCAACTCGAATATATTGCTTAATTTTAGGCTTGACAAATCGAAGGCACTTATCAAAGAATGCATTGTCCTGAAACATTGTTCTATCAAGTAGAACAACAATATTTGTAGCCTTCAGGCAAGGAGGGACCTATGAGACTCGCATTCAAGGGCATCTTCTTTGTGGTGGCTTGCTTCAGTTTCGTTCTCCTCGCAAGCCTCCCGGCAAGATCGCAGAGCCAATTCGGCGCGACGGGCACGGTGCTGGGACACATTCAGGATTCTTCCGGAGGGGCAATCCCCGGAGCAAAAGTGACGCTGCGCAACACGCAGACAGGCATCAGCCGGACATTCACCACCGGCAGCGCCGGCGACTACGTCTTTGTGAATGAAATTCCCGGCATTTACGTTGTGACGGTCGAAAAGAACGGATTCATCACAGCCACCACGCATGGGTTAATCCTTCAGGTGGGCCAGACTTTGCGGCAGGATTTCACGCTGCAAGTCGGCTCCGAGACACAGCGAGTCACCATCAGCGCCCAGGCGCCCATGCTCCAAACAGATAACGCCGCCATCGGATCGGTGGTTAACTCACGGACGATTGCCGCCCTGCCGTTGAACGGCCGAGATTACACGACGCTCATCGCGATCAATGCGGGAGTAACCCAACCTTCCGGCGGCATCCAGGCGACTATCTTTGACCCGCACGGCCTCAATCCCAGTTGGTCTATGTCCAGCATCGACGGCGCGCGCCCGGCTTCGATCAGTTATCTTATTGATGGAATCACGGACAGCGATCAGTTCTTTGCCAAGTCCATCAGTCTGATTTCGGCGGATTCGATTCAGGAATTCAAGCTTCAGAACGGACTCTATTCCGCGGCTTACGGCGCCGGATCGGCGCAGGTGAACGTGGCCATCAAATCGGGAACCAATCAGCTTCACGGCACGGCCTACGACTATTGGAGGAACTCAGCTCTTCAGCCCGACAACGCCATCATTGCCGCTCTCAATGCCCGGAACGGAAGCCATACGCCGGTGGTAAGCCCTTTCAACCAGAATCAATTCGGTTTCACGCTGGGCGGACCGATGGTGTTCCCTCGAATCTACAATGGCCGTGACCGCACCTTCTGGTTTGTGGGCTACGAAGGCGGACGCCAGATTTCCGGCGGCGTCTCACCGGGATTTGCCCAGCTTCCCACGGCCAAAGAGCGCAACGGCGATTTTTCAGATTGGCCCTATCCCATCTATAATCCCGCAACGACAGGCTCCGTACCGGCCACCACGGATAATCCCGCCGGGCGCGCTCCGTTTCCCAACAACACGATCCCTTCCGGCATGATCAGCCCGATTGCCCAGAAGTGGCTGAATTATTTCCCGACGCCCAACATTAGCTGCCAGTTGCCGTGCCCGAACTTCTCCAAGGTCGTGAAGAGCGCCATCACCACGGATACGGTGAATGGCCGGGTGGATCACCAACTCACCAGCCGGGATCGCCTTACAGGAACGGTCATTGTTTCGCGCGACGTGCCGTATACCCCTTCTATTCTCCCCGCAAGCTCCAGCACATCTTTTTCTCGCACGCGCATGGTGGGCCTCGATTACATTCGCAATCTGACGCCCAATTCGATCAACGACTTTCGCGCTGGCTACAACCGCGAGAACTTCCATGAAGGGTCCGTCACAGCCTTCGGCCCGAACTTGTCCCAGCAACTCGGATTTTCGAACACAACCCCTCTTGCAGCTTTCTGGGGACTTCCTGGCCTCAGCCTTGGCGGAGGATATTCAGCCCCCGGCAACAATAACAACGGATACAGCCAGAAAGAAAACATCTTTGAATACGCAGACAATTACACTCTCATCCATGGGAGGCATACCTTTACGATCGGCGCCGACATCCGGCGCTACCAACTCCAGGACCTCGATGGGTTCACCGCCAATGGACAGGTGAACTTCACCGGCGCCTATACCGCTTCAGATCCCAAGGCCGCCGGGCGTCCGGGGCCGACAAGCGGCAACAGTTTTGCCGATTTCCTGCTCGGGTATCCCTTCTCGGCCATTCCGGCATTGCCGCTGGCCAGCGATATCTACAACGTCCGGTCCACGGACTGGAATTTCTTCGCTCAGGATGATTTTCGCGTCACGCCTCGCCTCACGGTCAATCTGGGCTTGCGTTATGAAATCCCGGAGGCGCTGCACAGCATTACAAATGATGGCTCGGTGCTCAACCTGGCGACGCCGGGAGGAGGAGTGATCTGGGCCAGCAAGTCGTATGTGACGCCGCTCCAGAGCGCGCCCGGCGCAAGCACGTATTATCAGTGCTGCGTTTCCAATGAGCTTGTCCCCACGCACTTCCGCGATTTCTCGCCTCGCATCGGTCTGGCTTGGCGGCCGCTGCCCAATAACGACCGGCTGGTTTTGCGGGCCGGCTATGGGCTGTTTTACGGCGTCTACATGCGCTTCTACGACGGGGCGAATTATGACAGCAACATCCTGTCTCTGGTTTTTCCGAACCCGAACTATCCGGAAGCTACGGGATTTGAAAAGAGCTCGCCTCTGGCCTTGAACACCTTGTGGCTCCCGCCGGTCACGCTTTTACCCACCACGATTCCTCCGCCCTACGCGTTTGGAATTCAGACCGAATGGCCCAACAACAAAGACCCTTACGACCAGCAGTGGACCCTGGATGCACAATATCAGTTTTCCCCTACCGTGATGTTGGACGTGGGCTACGTGGGCGGGCACGCGCTCAACTTGTCGTACCAATGGCACTTTAACGAGGGTTTCCTGCCCAAGGTGGCTGGCGACCCATGCAACGTCATTCAGGACCGTTCTCTGGCCTCCGCCGCATGCCTGGCCGACCCCAACTTTCAGCCGATTGATACGCGCGTTCCCTTTGCAAATCTCTCCTCGGGAAGCTATGCAAACGCCAATATCCTTTGGTCCAATTACAACGCCTTGCAGGTGCGCCTTGAAAAGCGCTTTTCGCAAGGCTTCCAGTTTGACGCCAACTACACCTGGTCGAGAGCTTTTGACCTTGGGTCCGAAATTGCCCAATTCGGCGGGCAAATCGCGAACTTCATCCAGAATGCGCACGACCTTGCCGCCGATTATGGCCCGGCGGCATTCGATCAACCCCAGCGGTTTGTTCTGAGCTACCTTTATGAAGACCCGATCGGGAAAGGCAGGAAGCTTGACCTGAGATGGGCCAATTGGATTTTGGGCGGATGGCAAACCAGCGGCATTGTGACCTTCGCAAGCGGTTTGCCTTTCACCGTCGGCTGTTGTCCGCGTTCAACCCCCATCAATCAGACAGGAAATATTTTCGGAAACAGGATTCGAGCCAATCTGGTCGGGAATCCCAATGCCGGCATCCAGTCGGTCCTGCAATGGTTCAATCCGGCGGCTTTCGCCGTGCCGGAGGCAGGGACGTTTGGCAACGTGTCGAGGGACTCGCTCCGAGGGAGCTCGGTTCACGAGGGAGATATTTCCTTCATGAAGGACTTCCAGATTACGGAACGGCACACCCTGCAATATCGGCTGGATATTTTCAACGTATTTTCGAGCCGATATGCGTTCCCGCACCTTCCCAATTCTGTGGTGCAAAACAGCCCGGTGGGTTGTACTCCCGGACCGGCCGGCAATTGCGCGTTCGGATCGTTGGTTCCTCTGAACGGGCTGGGCGCGTTGAACCTGTGGAACCCGCGCATTCTGCAAATGTCGCTGCGGTATAGTTTCTGACCTGATTTGAGAGCATGTGCGCAGACCCGCGCTTTATGGCTCTGCGGTTTGTGCGCTGTTAAAAGCCGCGGACCTGAAGACTAGATCCGCGCTGCCCGTTCTGCGTCCTCGGTTCGCGATTTTCGGGCACAGCGATTCCCCGGCTCAATGACTCAATCGCCGCCCAAAGAAAACTGTCTCACTTGTCTCATCCGTCTCCTTTGTCTCAGCGCAAACTGCTATGCTGCCGCTCGATGGATGTCTTCCAATCTTCCACTACGCGACATTGGAGTTTGTTCCAGATACCGGCATCGGACTGTCATTTGCATCTGCAAGCTTTCTCCTCCGGAAGCTGCCAAGTCAGGATCGGAGGGGTGGAGATAATAAAAATTTTCCCCACGAACCCTAATCACGCTTTAGAATCAACAGCCGATTTTTGGCGACATCAACGAATAACCCAATTTTTGGATAGGGCAGGCGCAATTTTGGCGTATCCATTTTTTACGGAACGAACCCTAAGCAAATCGTATGAATTTCACAATACGAAATTTGTAGTGGATACGGAGTCAGGCGAAGGCATGGTTGATACGAGGCGAATCGAAGCATGGCAGGAAGTGGGAGGAAACGATGCGAGATGACAAGATGTTGTGTCCGGCGGCTCTCGCCGTAGCCTTATTTGTCTTTGTAGCTGTTTCGTTCGCCCAGCAGACGAGCCCGAGTCGCAATCCAGAATGGCACGCCATGGGGTCCGCTCCGTGTGTCTGGGCGGCGCCGATCCGTGGGCTGAGCAACGCCCTCGACGTCAGCGCTACCATCCAGGACCTCCGCGATAATGGTTTTGATTGTTACGTTCACGTGATTGAAAACGCTCCGCCCAACACCTTGGAAGACCTCGAACGTTTGCTGCCTGCGGCGCAAGCTGCCGGAATTTCAGTGTGGCCAGTCCTGATTCCTCCCAGCGAAGGAGGAAATTCCCTGCCTTATAAAACCGATTACCTTCAGTGGGTAAAAGCTCTGGCGCAACTCTCCTTGAAGTATTCCGCTCTCCGGGGCGTGAATATCGACGATTCTCTGATTGGCATCAGTTCCAAAACTTTCACCCGGCCCTATCTGTGCAGGCTCTATCAAACCAAGCAGCGGATTAATCCGAAGTTTTTGCTGATCCCGACGATTTACGATCTCGATCGCGGCGTGGCAGACCGCTTGGCTGGCTGTGTGGATGGAGTGTGGCTGTGGTGGGTCAATCTGGAAATGACGAACGGCATGCGCTCCCTTCTGGAGGATAGTCAATTCGTCGTCGGGGGCCGATTCCCGGTTTACGCCGGCGTCTATGCGCGCCAGACTTCGTGGCATCAGGAGGGCGACCCTGCGCCAAAGATTTTGCAACGAGCTTTGGAGATCGCCTGTCGTTATTCCGATGGCGCCGTGATTTGGAACCTCCCGCTTGCGCCTAAATCCAGCATGAACCCATTGCTGGCTGTCGCGCGAAGTTTTGCGCCGGGCGGTTCAGCGACTCTGGCCGGGAAATGCGGCGAGGCCAATGTGTCCGCTGCAACACTTTCACCACATGGAGCTAAACCATGACTCGACGCGAATCACTCTCCGCGTTGGGCGGCCTCTTTGCTTGCGCTGCAACCGCGCGGGCGCAACCCGTTCTTTCCACGCGCGGCGACTATTTGGACTGGTCGCCGGAAGAGCAGCGTTACTGGTTCCTGAGCGCGCGCGACGGGCTGGCGCGCTTTCGGCGCGTCGCCTATGCGCATCCGGATTCGTGCGAACTGCGCGAAATTGCCCGAAGCAAAACCGGTCTTCCGGTTTACGCGCTTCGTCTTGGCGAAGGAGCGAGGCGAATAGCAATCCTGTCGGGGATGCACGGATGCGAGCCAAGCGGGCCGCGCGGAGCGCTCGCCTATCTTGACGCGCTTCTGAACCACGCCACTCCATTTGGCGCCTCCATCGACGCCGCCCAGGTTTTAAAAGCAGTGACGCTCTGCCTGATACCGCTTTTGAACCCCGGCGGCGCTCAGCGTTTTTCTCTGCACTTTCCGGATTGCTGGCACGGGACGTGGATTCAGCCGTGGACTGACGCCAATGAGATAAGATTCTTTGCGGAAGGGAACGAGCCGGAGCATTTTTTCTACGGAACCTATGCCAAGAAGCCTCCCATGCGCTTCACGCCGCAGCAGATTGCCCAATGGGAAGCCACTGGGCACGTATTAGGATCGAGCCTCACCGATGAAGGTCTCGACATGTGGTTCGATTGGGACGACGCGCATGGAACAGAAACCAAGGCCGCAAAAGCGCTGCTTGAAGCCTTCGGGCCCCACGCGGTTCTCGACATTCACAATTTCATGTTCCCGACGGAAGTGTTTGCGCCAACGGTTTATTCCCAGGGGGCGCTCGCCGAGCAGGAACGGTCGCTGGCCACGGGCATTCAGAAAGCCTGGCAGGCGCGCAGGTTGCTGTTCAATCCTCGACCGCCTCGGCCTTATCCAAAACCGGCGGAAAAGTACTATGAGGATTACTGGTTCCATCATCGGCTTGGCGCGCGCGCTTTGATTGTGGAAGTCAACGGAGGCATGCTGGCCACCGGAGGCGCTGAATATGAAGCGTTGCCGGGCCAGCGGCCGCTGACGCGGCGCGAATCGCTGGAAAGCGCATTCTTTGCCGCTTCCGCGCTGGTGAATCATTTCCTGTTGTAGGCGGAGCCGCTGAAAAATTTCTAGAGCAGTCATCCTGAAGAGATGAAGGCGACGAAAGATCTCTGATTTTGCAAATCTCGCGGGGTTTATCCTGGGCGCCGAAATACGGGGATTCTTCGCTCCGCTCATCTCTAAGGTCGTCAGCGATGTCAAGCAAAATCGTCTCTAAATCCTTTTTTCTCCCGGCGCGCAGCGCCGGCGCCTTGTGGGTTTTGCCTGTAACCCGGAAAACGC
>Ga0070737_10002126_pt1 | contig 24856 bp, 25 predicted proteins | sample Coa_R1_10_FD_66438 | JGI IMG/M metagenome (GOLD analysis project Ga0070737, IMG submission 66438) | Surface soil microbial communities from Centralia Pennsylvania, which are recovering from an underground coalmine fire - Coalmine... | ecosystem: Environmental > Terrestrial > Soil > Unclassified... | reverse complement strand
TATGCCGGAGGTGGCGCGCCAAGTGCGGCGGCCGCGGTCGGGGTTGCCGCTGGCGTAGGAGTCGCCAGATTGGGATTCAGCGCTTGCGCCGCAGCCATCTCGATCTGCGCCTCTTCCTGGCGATTCGGTTCCGCCATCAGCAGCGATGCGAGCGCATAGTGGGCCGCGGCGTTGCGCGGCTCCAGTCCGACCGCTGTCCGCAGTTCGACTTCGGCCGCGCCGAGCTTGTTGGTTCGCGTCAGGACGCGCGCGAGCATGATGCGATATGCGGGATTGCCGGTATCCAGCGCCACCGCGGCGCGATACTGCTCTTCAGCGGCTCCGGTTTCGCCAGCGTCGAGGTAAAGATCTCCCAGCGCGGCGTGTCCGCCGGCGCTTTTGGGATCGAGTTCGAGCGCCTTCATCAGCTCAGCCTTGGCCTCGTCGTTCTTTTTCTCGGCGATATAGGCATTCGCGAGCGCGACGTGCGCACGCGCATTGTTTGGATCGAGCTGAACCGCCTGTTGATAATCCGCTTCGGCCTGCGAGAAACCCGACGATTGCATCGCCTGGTCGCCAGCCTTTATATAGTCTTCAGGCGATTTATGAGCGCATCCGGTGAGCAAGCCGGCTGCGAGAAGAATCGAGCCGGCAGTCATCAGGCTGGCCCTGATTCGGGCTGGAAGCAAACTTTTCATCCAGCCTGACGAAGTAAAAGTCGCGTTGCGCATCACCGTCCACACTCCTTTTCTGCCCCTGTTCCACTTGGCGCTTTCGATCATCTTCAGGATCCCCGGCGGGAAAAGCCGATTCTCATCATGTTGAGGGATGGTCAAAAATAGTCAAGCATCGTAGTCGACGCGGACCGCCTGGCTTGGCGTGACGTGAAGCTTGCGTTATAAGAAAGCGCCGTGCGTATCGTGCTGATTGCTGCCAAGCAGCTCGAATTCGCCAAAACCCGGCTGGCGATGCCGGCTGGCGAACGCCGAGCGCTGGCCGAAGCGATGTTCCGCGATGTCCTGAGCGCCGCGATGAGTGCCGAGGCGCCGGATCAGGTTGCGCTGGTCAGTTCGGACCATGAGCTGCTTGCGATGGCGCGCGCGGCTGGCGCAATGACGATTGATGAGCGGTTTCCGCGCGGCCTGAATGCCGCAGTGCGGTTGGGTACCGAAGCGCTGATCGCCGAAGGCGCGAAAACCGTCTGCGTGGTGCTGTCGGACATCCCGCTTGTGACCGGCGCGGACATCGATGCGATGTTCGCTGCGACGCACGACGAACAAGGCGTGGCGTTGGCCCCCTCGCGCGAGCTCTCGGGCACCAATATGATCGCTCGTCGACCGCCGGACGTTATCGCAACACGATTCGGACGGCATAGTTTGATGCGCCATCTCGAAAGCTGCGAACAGGCGGGCATCCGATGCGAGATCGTGCGTCTGAGCGGCCCGTCGATGGACCTCGATTTAATGAGCGACCTGGCTGACTTCGTCCGCATCCCTAGTTCGACCCATACCTTCAATCAGCTTTCGCGTCTCGGTTTGGCTCAGGCCTGAAAATTTAGCGATGAATTTTGTGGTCGCTTCGATCGCGCGTCTGGGAGCGCTGATTATCGACGGGGTTGTCATTCTGGGCAACTTTTTCATCTTTCTGTTTACTGCGTTGTTCTACATCGTAGTGCCGCCGTTTAAGCCGCGCCTGGCAATTCGTCAGATTCGAATCATCGGCGCAGAATCGACCTTTCTGATTCTGCTGATTGGCACCTTCACGGGCATGGTGCTCGGGCTTCAGGGCTACAACACGCTCCGGCGCTTCGAGTCGGAAGGCGCCCTCGGGACAGTGGTGGCGCTCACGCTGGTGCGCGAGTTGGGGCCGGTGCTGACGGCGTTGATGATCGCGGCGCGGGCGGGTTCCGCGATGGCCGCGGAGCTCGGCTCAATGCAGGCCACCGAGCAGATCGACGCGCTGACCGTGATGGCGATCAATCCGATTCAGTACCTGGTATCGCCGCGCGTGATCGCGGGCCTGATCAGCTTTCCACTGCTGACCGCGATTTTCGATGTCATCGGGATTCTTGGCGGTTACGTGATCGGCGTCGACTTGATGGGTGCGCCGGGCTCCAGTTATCTGAACGGGATTGCCCAGAACATGGACGCGCACGATATCGCCACCGGCATCTACAAGGCGCTGGTCTTCGGGCTGGTAGTAATGTGGGTCTGCTGTTACAAGGGCTACCATGCGGAGCGGATGGCGACCGGGGTGAGCCGCGCCACCACCGAGGCGGTGGTGATGTCCAGCGTACTTGTACTGGTGTGGGACTATTTTATGACGTCGATACTTCTGTAACGATGAGCGGTTCCATGGGGGTTGATCGAAACGGGGGAGCCAATGCGATTGAGGTTCGCGACCTGCGCCGGCGCTTCGGCGCGCAAGAGGTGCTGCGCGGCGTCGATATCGATTTTCCGCGCGGCCAGATCACCACGATCGTGGGACCGAGCGGCTGCGGCAAGACCGTTTTTCTGAAGCATCTGAATTTGCTGCTGCGGCCGGATTCAGGGCGGATTGTCATCGAGGGTATCGATGTCACGGCGCTCGGCGGGCGCGCGCTCGATGCGGTGCGCGAGAAGTTCGGGATGTTGTTTCAATCCGGCGCGCTGTTCGACTCGATGCCGGTGTTCGACAACGTCGCCTTTCCGCTGGTCGAGAAGACCAGCCTCAGCCGCGATGAAATTGCGGCTCGGGTGCGCGAGATGCTGGCTGCGGTCGGGCTCGAAGGGATGGAGAAGAAGTATCCGTCGGAGTTGAGCGGCGGGATGCAGAAGCGGGCCGCGCTCGCGCGCGCGCTAATTCATCGGCCAGGCATTTTGATGCTGGACGAGCCGACCACCGGCCTCGACCCGACGCGGATCGGATCGATTCACGCGCTGGTGCGGCGCACCCAGCAGCGGTTTGGCCTGACTGCGGTGCTGGTCAGCCACGACGTGCCGGACGTATTCGAGATCTCGGACCGAATCGCGTTCATGCACGAAGGCAGAATGCGCCTGCATGGCACGGTTGCCGAGGTGACTGCGGCTCACGATGAAACATTCGAACGCTTTCTCGCAGGGAAAGCGTCGGGGGAGGATGAGGTCCCGGCAGTCACCGGGTAACTGCAAGCATGTACGCGACTCGCACGACTCAGCTTATAGTCGGGATCTTCGCAATCCTCGGAATTGCTGCGCTCGCCTTCCTTTCGTTCCGGCTCGGTAATGTCAATATTTTCGGCAGCCCCGGCTACGTACTGTTCGCCAATTTTGACAATATTGCCGGGCTCAAGAACAACGACCGGGTGGAAATCGCGGGTGTGCCGGTCGGCCATGTACAATCGATCTCGCTGCAGAACGACCGCGCCCATGTCGGGCTCTTCATTGACAAAGGCGTGCAGGTCGACAGTGAGGCGATCGCCGGGATCAAATCGAGTGGCATCATTGGCGACAAGTACGTTGCCATACAACTCGGCAGCGGGGATACATTGCCCAACGGCGGCACAATCATGCAGACCCAATCCGCGTTCGTGCTTGAGGATGCGATCGGTCAGGTAATCAACAGTCTGGGCTCGGGGGGAGCTCCAAAGGAAAAGCAAAAGCAAGGACAATAAGTAAGGGTAGTATGAACGGAAACAGAAGCGTCTTATTCGTCGATCGTGGTTCTTTCGTACGCCGCGCGCTGGGCGGCTTGACAGCAGTATCGATCGCGATAGCGATCGGAATCGCCGCCCGCGCTGATTCCGGCGACCCCACGGCGGTCGCCAGGACGCTGGTTAACCAGGCGCTGAGCGTGCTTGGCAGCAACATGACAACACACGAGAAACAGGAGCGGCTACGCGGCGTAGTTGAGCAGAGTTTCGATTTCACCGAGATGTCGCGCTCGGCCCTCGGCTATCATTGGCGCGATCTCACGCCGGCTCAGCGGCAGGAATTCACCCGCGTCTTTACGCAGTTCATTGAGGATTCCTACCTGAGCAAGGTTTCGGACTACCGGGGTCAGACGGTCACGTTCACCAAGACCATCCAGCTCGCGCCCGGCTACAGCCAGGTGAGTTCGAAAGTGAATCAGCCCCAGGGCGGCGAACCGATCGCGCTCGACTATCGGCTGAAATACATAGGCGGTCAGTGGAAAATCTACGATGTCACAGTCGACTCGATCAGTATCATCGCGAACTATCGCAATCAGTTTAACCGCGTGATCAACAACAAGGGCTTCCCAACCTTGATGGCGGATCTCAGGGCAAAGAGTACGCAATTGGCCAATGCTTTGGGAGAATCCTGAAAGCGTGACTAGTCAATGCCGTTGCAAGCTATTATAGTTGGCTGCGTCCGCCAGAGCGGGGGAGGGGCCGAAAAATTGAAGGTGGAAGGTAGGTTCAAAATGAAGTTGCAGCGAGAGAGCTGCTCGGTTCGCGATGGCTTGTCGCTCGGCGGCTTCATGGCGGTAATCATGATGGCGGCGATGATTTGTGTGTCGCCCGCGATGGCCGGTGAAAGCGGCGCAGCCGCATCGCCTCCGCCAACCTCCGGCCCGCCGCCCGGTCCGAACAACGGCCAACCGTACCCAGACCCGCTCGAGCCCTTCAACAGCACGATGCTGAACTTCAACCTCAAGGTTGATCAGTACGTCGTGTCGCCTATCGCCCGCGGCTACGCAGCCGTGGTGCCGCGGCCTGCGCGTGAGAGCGTCGGGAATTTCTTCAGCAATGTCGGTGTCATCCCGCGCTTCGCGAACAATCTGTTCCAGCTTCGTCTGACGCGAGCCGGCACGGAAGTGGCCCGCTTCGGGATCAACACCACGCTCGGCGTCGCCGGGCTGTTCGATGTTGCGGATACGTGGTTCGGTCTCAAGGAGAATCGCGACGACTTCGGGCTGACGCTCGGCCATTACGGTGTGCCGACCGGGCCTTACGTGGTGCTGCCGTTCCTAGGACCATCGACGATCCGCGATACGGTCGGCCTGGTCGCGGACGGCGCGATGAATCCGCTCGATTGGCTGACACCGTGGTATGTCTACATTCCGGCCAACGTCGGCCAGTTTGCTTTGGCCGGGATCAACTACCGCTCACTGCATTTGAATCTATTTGAAGAGGTCGACCGCTACGCGATCGATCTCTACGGCGCGGTGCAGGACGGTTACATGCAGCGGCGCGCAAATCAGCAGAGGAAGGTCGACGAGGGGACCGTGTTTGGACCGTAGCTGCCGCCAAATTTTGATTACAAAAACGCCCGCTTCGGATCGACGAAGCGGGCGTTTTTTTGGTCGCGTGTCAGCTCTCAGGAAAGCGCAGAGCCGTTGGCGTAGCCGACGCCGCCATTGCCGGCAGCAGCGGCCGGCGCGTCCTTGGATGGCGCCACGCCGACTTTGAAGCTCTCGGCCAAACGTTCGAACTCTGCCTGCATCTCGCTCACCGACTCAAGGCCGCGCGCAAGCTCTGCCACCTTGCCTTGCAGCTTCCTAGCCGGTTCGAGCGTACGGGATAGTTCGATCAGATGGTCGTGAAAGGCCTGGCCAATCTGGGCGAGCTGCTCGTGCAGGCCCTTCATCGGCTCGAAGTTGGATGCGAGTTGCGCGAGCTGATCCTGGAAGGCCTTCATCGGTCCGAAGTTCTGCGCAATATGCGCTATTTGCTCTGCGAATGCCTTCATCGGCGCCAGCGCGCGAGAAGCGCTCTGCCCGAGGATGTCGACCTGCTCGAATGTCTTGGTCAGACGCGTAAGCGACTCCTGGAAGGTTCGGGTCGGCTCGAAGACCTTGGCGACGGCGGCAGCGAGCTGATACTGGCTCTTCGCTTCGGCAGCTCCATCGGCCGCGGTCGTCACGTAATTCAAAACCTCGCTCGTCAGACTATTCGCCACAACCGCACCTCTCTCCACGGAGGGATTTTTTGGCTCAACACCACTGCCACTCCCGTCACCATCGCCATTCGATTCGGTTCCGTTGCTGCTTAAACCGCCGAGTAGCGGACTGGCAATCGGACTTCCGCTCCGACGCTCCTGCACGCGAATCATCGGCGGCTCGGGTTGGAGCAAGAGCTTTCTCAACTCATCGAGTTTCAGGTTCATCTCCCACCCCGAAGCATATTGGGATTTCAAGCCAAGCTGATTCCAGCAAGAGATGTTCCATAAACACGACGATGTGCAGCCGATGCGATCTGGTGATTCAGTAACGAATTCCGACACTTACGAGAGATACGATTTGCCTAAATTAGCGCTTGATATCGAAAATCGATTAGCGCGGACGGCTCTGGATGCCACCTTGCCTCGGGCGAAGGCCCAAGTGCGACGTTCGAATCAGGATGTTGCATGAATGAGCCCAATTGCTGGCGAACCTGCAACAATTCTCCCGCAAACGAAATGGAGGCCGACGCGAACTTCCGCAGGCTAACGCGTCATGCAGCCGTGGGTTTCACATGCTCCCATGCGTGATAGGAACTGCGGACCAGCGGGCCCGACTCGACGTGTCGAAAGCCCATGGCAAGTCCCGCACGGCGCAATTCCGCGAATTCCTCAGGCGGCACATAGCGCGCAACCGGAAGATGATCGCGGGTCGGCCGCAGGTACTGACCAAGCGTCAAAATATCGCAATCGATCGAGCGCAAGTCGCGCATCACGCGGAGCACTTCGTCGAGTTCTTCGCCAAGCCCCAGCATCACACCCGCCTTGGTGAGCAGTTGACGGTTGAGTTGGACGGCGAAGCGGCGCGCATGGCCCAGCACGTCGAGCGAGCGCTCGTAATGTCCGCCCGGGCGTGCGGTGCGATAGAGCCGCGGCACGGTTTCGATGTTGTGATTGTAGATATCGACCGGCGCACGGATCACGGTCTCGACCGCGAGATGATCGCCCTTAAAATCAGGCACCAGCACTTCGACCCGCACTGCCGGCTGAAGCATCTTGATCGCGACGGCCGTGGCTGCGAAATGGCTCGCGCCGCCGTCGGGCAGGTCGTCCCGATCAACCGAAGTTACGACGATGTGTGTCAGCCCGAGCCGCGCCGAGGCTTCCGCGATTCGCCGCGGCTCGTCGGGATCGAGCGGGCGCGCCTTGCCATGCGTGACGTTGCAGTACGGACAATTGCGCGTGCAGACGTCGCCCATCAGCATGAATGTGGCCGTTCGATGCGAGAAACATTCGCCGATGTTGGGGCAGGCGGCCTCCTGGCATACGGTGTGAAGCCGCATCTCTCCGAGCAGCGCCCGGGTGCGGAAATACTCGGGCGAGACCGGCGCGCGGACCTTGATCCAGTCGGGATGCTTGCGCCCGGCGATCATGTGATCTCACTCCGAGCTTCGCAGCGCGCGACATCGGCGTCAATCAGGTTCCAGAGCGAAGCGGCGCCGATTGACTCGACAGATTCGTACCCGAATCGAGCGGCGAAACTCTGTTCGATGACGGTCGCGACGCGATCGACGGAGAGTTCCGTATAACCCAGCGCGGCTGTCGACGTCATCTCGCAGTCCGCAATCCCGCACGGTACGATCGCATCGAAATACTTCAGATCGCACTCGACGTTGAGTGCGAAACCGTGAAACGTGACCCAGCGCCTCAAACCCACGCCGATCGACGCAATCTTTTGGTCGCCGACCCAGACGCCCGTCATGCCGATGCGCCGCGTGGCAACGATTCCGAACGCCCCGAGCGCATTGATAATCGTGGCTTCCAGATCGCGCAGATAACGGCCGACATCGCGCGCGGCGCCGTCGAGCTTGAGAATCGGATAACCGATTAGCTGGCCTGGCCCGTGATAGGTAATCTGGCCGCCGCGCGAGACGCGATGCACCTCGATGCCGTGCGGCCGATGGCGCAGAAAACCGAGATCCGCGCCGCGCCCCAACGTGAAAACGTGCGGATGCTCCAGCAGCAGCAGCGCGTCGCCGATCGCATCGGCGAGCCGCGCGCGCACCATCGCATCCTGCAGGCGGAGCGCGCCAGTGTACTCAACGGTTCCCAGCCGTGCGATGCCAAGTTTGCGCGCTTCGCTCATCTCAAAAGTTGATCGCCTCGTCCTCGGCGGCTAGCGCTGCTTCCATAATACCTTCGGAGAGCGTCGGATGGGGATGCGGCGTCCTGCCGATTTCGGCAGTCGTGGTTTCGAGCGCGCGCCCCAGCACCACTTCGGAAATCAGATCGGTTGCGCGATGCCCGATAATCTGGCACCCGATTACCTCGCTATACTGGCGGCTCGCAACCAGCTTGACGAAACCCTCGGCCTGGTTGACAGCGACCGCCTTGCCGATCGCGCGGAACGGAATTTTGCCGACCTTCACGTCGATTCCACGCGCGCGCGCCTGTGCTTCTGTGAGTCCCACCGTGGCAACCTCGGGCTCGCAATAGATGCATCCGGCGATTGTAAGCAGATCGAACCCGGGTTCACGGATACCTGCCATGATCTCGACCGCTGCGATGCCTTCGGCCGAGGCTTTGTGCGCGAGCAACGGCGTGCGCGCGACGTCGCCGATCGCGTAGATGCTTGGCGCGCTGGTCCGGAATGAATCGTCGATCGTGATGAACCCGCCGCGCCCGATTTCCACGCCGGCGCGCTCGAGCCCGATTGAGGCACTGAGCGGCACTCGTCCTACTGCGACCAGCACCGTCTCAGCCTCGACCGTGGCCGGCTGTCCGTCCGCATCGAGCGCAATCGCCCATCGATCGCCACGCTTCTCCATCGACCGGTAGCCATGCCCGAGCATCACCTTCACGCCGCGTTTGACGAACGCGCGCCGCAACTCTTCGGCGATTTCGGCATCGAACCCGGGGAGCATCTGCTTTTCCAGCTCGACCACGGTCACATCAACGCCGAACGCACGATAAAAATAAGCGAACTCCAGGCCGACCGCACCCGCGCCGATCACCACCAACGATTCAGGCAAACGATCGTGGACGAGCGCCTCGCGGCTTGTCATCACGCCGTCGCCGATCTTCATTCCCGGGAAGAGCCGCTCGCCCGATCCGGTCGCGATCAGAATTTTCTCCGCTTCGAGCATCGAAACTTCCGGCGGAGTCTTGTCGGGTGCGGGCTTTAACGCGACGGTATGCGGTCCGCTCAAAGCAGCGTCGGCTTCGTAAAGATCGACGTGATTTTTCTTCAACAGGTAGCGGACGCCGCGCGAGAGCTTGTCGGCGGCCTCGCGCGATCGCGCGATGACGCGCTGGAAATCGACGCGAATATCACCGACCTCGATGCCATGCTCCTTCGCCGCGCCGCGAATCGCTTCCATCGTTTCGGCGGAATTCAGCAGCGCCTTGGATGGGATACATCCCCAGTTCAGGCAGACCCCGCCCGGACGATCGCGTTCGACTACTGCAACGCGCATCTCGAGCTGGCTTGCGCGAATCGCCGCGACGTAGCCGCCCGGGCCGGAACCGATCACCACCAGGTCATAGCGTGAGTTAGCCACGAATCATCCTTCGGAGATTCCGGTGGGAGGAGGGCGCAGCAGGTGCGCCCCGCGCTCGAGTCAGCCGACCAGCAGGCTCGCCGGATTTTCGAGGAAACGCTTGATTTCCTGCAGGAAGCGGCCGGCCACGACGCCGTCGATCACGCGATGGTCGCACGACACCGTGACCATCATGGTCTTGCCGATCACGATCTGCCCGTTGCGCACCACGGGACGATCCTTGATCGCGCTGACAGCGAGAATCGCAGCCTGGCCCGGCACGATGACCGCGGAGAAGTGCTCGATGCCGAGCATGCCCATGTTGGAAATCGTGAACGTGCCGCCGGAAAGCTCCTCGGCGGTGAAGCCGCCCTGCGCTGCCTTCGACACCAGGCGATGAGCGTGGCGCGCAATCTCGGGCAGCGACTTGCGTTCGCATTCGTGGATAACCGGCACAATCAGACCGTCTTCGACCGCAACTGCAACGCCGATATTGATGTGGGGGTAGATCGAGATGCCGTCGTTTTCGAACGAGGCGTTCATGCGCGTGAAGCGGCTGAGCGCGAGCGCCGTCGCCTTTATGATGATGTCGTTGTAGGAGACGTCTTCGTCGAACAGTTCGGTCGCTTCGAGCGAGTTCTTGAAGCGCACCGTCTCTTCCATGTCGATTTCGACCGTGACGTAAAAGTGCGGGATTTCGCGCTTCGAGAGCGCCATCCGCTGCGCGATAGTCTTGCGCATCGAAGAGAGTTCTTCGCGCGAGCCAGGCGCGCCTTCGCGCGGCGCGACCAGCCGCCGGAAGCGAAACATCTGCTGCTCGCGGAGAAAGTTGTCGATGTCGCGCTTTGTCACCCGGCCATCAGGACCGGTCCCGCGCACCGCGGACAAATCGATGCCCGCCTCTTCGGCAGCGCGGCGCGCGAGCGGGGAGGCTTTTATTTTCGAACCATCGCCGGACTCGACCTGGCGCGGTGCAGGCGGATGAGCCTCGGGCTGGACGACGCGGGTCGGCGGCGCCGGCATCGCAGTCGGTGCGGCAGACGGATGCGCACTCATCGCGGGATGGAACGGCGGCGGTGTCGCGAGTCCGTTGCCTTGCTCGGCGGGCGCCGGATGCTCGCGCGCGGTCGGTATCGCGGTGACGGGCTCTTCGGGCTCACGGGCCGTTGGGATCGCAGTGACAGGTTCTTCGGGTTCGTGTGCAGTCGGAATCGCCGTGACGGGTTCCTCGCGCTCGGCGCCCGGCTTGCGCATGATCGCGATCACTGCGCCAACCGGCGCGCTCTGACCCTCGGGCAGTCGGATTTCTTCCAGCACGCCTTCATCGAATGACTCGAGCACCATGTCGGCCTTGTCGGTCTCGACCTCGGCGATCGCTTCGCCGTGGCGAATCGAGTCGCCGGGATGCTTGAGCCAGTGGATGATCTTGCCCTCCTCCATCGTATCGGAGAGCTTCGGCATCGTGATCTCGCTCATCGTAAAGTCCTTCCCTGGTTATGGCTGAGGCAAAGCAGCGCGCCGCGAACTGGAGAGGAGCACCGGAACGTTAGCGCCGCCGTTTCAAAGCGATTGGGCGCGCTCCTAGACCAGGCGCTCGGCGACCTTGACGATGTCAGCCGGGCTCGGCAACGCGGCCCGCTCCATCCGCGCATTATACGGCATCGGGACGTCCTTCGTCGCCACGCGCTCGATCGGCGCATCGAGATGGTCAAACGCGGCCTCGTAGATTTGCGCCGCTACTTCGGCGCCGGCTCCGCCCGTACGCCATCCCTCGTAAACCATAATCGCCTTGGCGGTCTTCTTGATCGATTCGACGCAGGCGCCGATATCGAGCGGATTGAGCGTGCGCAGATCGATCACCTCGGCATCGATCCCTTCATTTTCGAGCGCTTCCGCGGCGCGCATCGAATCGTACACGCACTTCGAATAGCTGATAATCGTAACGTCCTTGCCCTGGCGCATCAGGTTGGCCACGCCAAATGGCACCAGATGCTCGCCTTCGGGCACCTCGCCCTTCATTCCGTAGAGCGACTCGTGCTCGAGAAAGATAACCGGATCATCCTGACGGATAGCGGTCTTGAGCAGTCCCTTGGCGTCAGCGGGCGAGGCGGGAATCACCACGCGCAGTCCCGGGCAGTGCATGAAGTAGGCTTCGAGGCTCTGGCTGTGCTGCGCGCCGAGCTGATGGCCGCCGCCTTGCGGCGCGCGGATCACGATCGGCACCTTGGCCTGGCCGCCGAACATGTAATGGATCTTGGCGGCGTGATTGACAATTTGATCCATCGCTAACAGGCCAAAATTGACGGTCATCAGCTCGACGATCGGCTTGAGACCGCCCATCGCCGCGCCGATTCCCGCGCCGACGATCGAAAGCTCCGAGATCGGCGTATCGCGCACGCGCTTTTCGCCGAAGGTGGCAAGCAGCCCGTCGGTGACCTTGAATGCGCCGCCGAAATAGCCGACCTCCTCGCCCATGATGAACACGCGGTCATCGCGCGTCATCTCTTCGGCGAGCGCCTGGTTCAACGCTTCACGATAGGAAATCTGAGCCATCAGCTCTGCGGCCCCCCGTTTTCGACGTAAACGTTCTTCATCAGATCGCTGAGCGCGGGCTCCGGACTTTCGTCGGCATAACGGACGGCATCATCGATGATCGCATTAACTTCGCGCTCGATCGCCTCCAGCCGGCTCTCGGGAACGCGACGCTCGCCGACCAGACGGCGGCGCAGCGTCTTGATGGGATCGCGCTCCTGCCAGATGCGCTCCTCGCGCTTGGAGCGGTACTCGGCCGGATCAGACATCGAATGGCCGCGATAGCGATAGGTCACCGCCTCGATCAGCGATGGGCCTTCGCCTTCGCGCGCGCGCGCTGTCGCTTCCATCGTGGCTTGGTAAACGGCCAGCACGTCCATCCCATCGACGCGCACCCCGGGCATCTTGTAGGGCTCGGCGAAGCGGTAAAGCTCCTGCTGGCAGATTGCGTTCTGCACCAGCGTGCCCATGCCGTAGAAATTATTCTCGCAGATGAAGATCACCGGCAGCTTCCAGAGCGACGCCATGTTGAGCGATTCGTGGAACGCTCCCTGCGGCAGCGCACCGTCGCCGAAGAAGCAGCAGACCACTTCCGGCTCTTCCTTGTACGCGATCGACAGTCCAAGTCCGACCGCAAGCGGCAGGCCGCCGCCGACGATCGCGTAGCCGCCCATGAAGCGCAGGTTCGGATCGAACAGATGCATCGAGCCGCCGCGGCCGTGTGAGATGCCGGTCTCCTTGCCGAACAGCTCGGCCATCACCTTGCGCGGCGGCGTGCCCTTGGCCAGGCAATGGCCGTGCTCGCGGTAGGTCGAGACCACGTAGTCTTTATCGTAAAGCGCAAAAATCGCTCCGACCGCCACCGCTTCCTCGCCGGCATAGAGATGGCAAAATCCGGTTATTTTGCCGCGTGCGTACATCTCGGCGGTGCGATCCTCAAACCGCCGGATCAGGTTCATGCGCCGGTAGAGTTCGAGCAATTCGCTCTCGCCGAGCGTCAGCAGCGCGCGCTCGGCCGTTAGTTTGTCACGTTCCAGCGCCATAATTCAGTCACTCCCACGCCGTCCTGGACAGTCAAATTTGAAGTGTAGCGCAAGCAGGACGCCAGGGTAAATGCGAGGCCGCCGTGACGACGCGCGCCGGTCATATCAGCCGTTGTTGCGCAGCTTCAAAAACCGGCGCAAACGATCGTCGATGAATCGGTGACGGTCCGAGCCGGCGCAACGCATCGAAGTGATCAGCCGTGCAATAACCCTTGTGTTGTCCGAAGCCGTACCCGGGGTAGCGCTGATCGTGCTCACACATGATCCGGTCGCGGGTTACCTTCGCGATGATCGATGCGGCCGCGATGCAGAAGCTCTTGCGATCACCGCCGACGATCCGTGTCTGTTCAACGGCCAGCCGCGGAATGCGCTTGCCATCGACCAGCACGTGCTGAGGCGGCGGACAAAGCGCCGCGATCGCGCGTTCGCTCGCAAGCATCGTTGCCCAATAAATGTTCAGCCGGTCGATTTCTTCCGGTTCAGCCAGGCCCACCCCGATAGCGCGGGCGCACTCGAATATCTTCGGATAGAGCTTTTCCCGGGTTTCAGCGGATACCTGCTTCGAATCGTGGACTCCTCGGACGAAGGTTTCAGGGGGAAAGATTACGGCCGCGGCGACCACCGGCCCGGCCATCGGTCCCACCCCCGCCTCATCCAATCCCGCAACGCTCTCGATGCCTAATCGCCACAGTCTGCGTTCGTACCGCAGGTCCGGCCGCTTGCTCATCGGCCCCGCCTCCTGATTTCTCAGGATGCCCATAATTGGCGATGGAGCGCGTCAAAGCAAATCATCGGGGGATAGAATTCAACAGGCGAAACCCGACCATCGGGGAGTAAATTCACCCGTGATTTCCAGATATTTTTGCCCAAGGATGACCAGCAAAGAATGCCACTGCCTGTGGACATCTTCGATGGCCCGGGACTCCTCGATCGTCACGTGCTAACTCATCATGAGCCAATCAGACTGCATTTGCGAAATCCCAATCAACCTTGGCGGCATAGCGATTGCTTCATGACGGTCCAACCTAACTGGCCGCCTGGAGCGACCGGTTCATGGGAGAGTGGGGAGATGACATACGAAGACAGCAAGGTGATGACCGTCAAAGAGCTTTCAGGGTACCTGAAGGTCCATCCGTCAACCATCTATCGCCAGCTCCGGCGCGGACGTCTCCCGGCGTTCAAAGTCGGCAGCGACTGGCGCTTCAACGTCGAATCAATCGATCGCTGGCGCCTCGGCCAGGATGGCATCGAGATTCTCGGCCGCGCTCAGGCTTAACTGACTCCGCCGCCACCGCCGCCTCGGATGGGGGAGCACGGCCCGGCTCAACTGGACCCCCGGTCCTCGTGGGCCGGGCCGGCGTAACTCATTACGAGCAATCCCCGCAGCGGATCGATCCGAGCGATGCGCACCGTGATCTGCGCCTCGGTCGGGAGCGGCGGCGCGCCGTGCAATGACCCGCGGATCGCGTAATCGTTGAGCTCGGCGCTCTGTCCGTCGCGGAATGCGGTCGCCGCGAGCTCTCGATCGATCGCGTTGCGCTCGAGATAGCGCAGTATCCAGTAGCGCTTCGCGCGGCGCTCGAGTTCCTTCGCCTCGATTTCCGCATTCTCGGTATTCGCGAGAATCGTCAGCAGTTCGTTCGCATCGTACGGCCGCGGCCCGGTCTCACCGAGTGCGACGATGAGCTGGCGTTGCAGGACCAGGTCGGCGTAGCGGCGAATCGGCGAGCTGAGTTGCGCATAGCATTCGAGCCCGATTCCCGCGTGATACTCGGGATAGAGCGATAGTCGCGCGCGCTGCATCATCAGATCGCCGCCGTTGCCGGGCTGCACGCGATAGATCATCGGCACGCGATGGTCGGCGGCGTAACGGGCCGCGACATGATTGCTCAAGACCATGAATTCCGCGACCAGGTTACGGCTCGGAGAATCATGGTCGATAATCTCGATATCGATCTCGTCGCCGCGCACGCGAACCTTCGACTCGCGCCGGTGAAACATCGCAGCCCCGGCGCGCCGGCGCCGCTCGCGCAGCTTGGCCGCCGCGCCGTTCAGCCGCCAAAGCGCGGCGCGGATCGGATCGGAATCGCCGTTCGTTCCTTCCGCGAGCATGCGGTCGGCGCCGCGGTAATCGAGCCGGGCCCCGATGCGCATCCGGCCGGGGTAAATCGACTGCGACAAAATCTCGCCCCCCGCCCCGATGCGGACGTCGGTAGTGAGCACCGACCGCATCTCGCCCGCGATCAGACTCGCGCGCACGCACGAGATTTCCTCCGGCAGCATCCAGATGGTCGCTTCAGGCAGATAGACGGTCGCGGCGCGTCCGGCCGCCTCCTTGTCCATCGCGCCGCCGCGCGGGACGAAGTCCGCCGTCAGCGCGATATGGACGCAGACCCGCAGCACGCCGTCGGGCTCGACAACACAGCTCAGGGCGTCATCTACTTCGAGCGTCTCCTCATCGTCGATCGTAATCGCGAACAACTCATCAGCGATCGCCGCGCGCTCGGGCGGGACCACTTCAACCGCCTCGCTCCGGACAGCCTCGCTGAAGCCACTCGGCAATCCACCGATCAACGCGAAGCGCGGCACATCGGGCAGCGCGCCGAGCCGATCGAGCACCTCGACCGCAATCTCGGCGGGCGTCACATCGGGCATCGCATGCGCGAGCAGCGCGTCCATCTCCTGTCGGCGCGTGTAAGGATTCTTCAGGTAAGCGTTAAGTTCCGCCGCCAACTCTGAGCGCTCGGGTTCGGGCGGCAACGGCTCACCGTCGAGGATGCTCCTGACGAGAGTTCGTGTGCGGCGCGCGCTTTCGCTCTTCAGACGCTCGCGGCTCTGCTGCAGACGCAGGCGCTCGACCTGTTCGGCGCTGCGCGCGATGAAATCCATATGACGGCGCGTGAAATAGAGCCGATCGTTGAGCAGCGCTTCGAGCACCACGGCAGTCGCGGTCGCCGAGCGCCGGCCGAAGAACAACTCGGCCAGCTCGTTGGCGGTGAACGGCCGATTCTGCTCGTGCACCACTTCCCACAGCAGATCGAGATCCAACTCGGCGGCGAGCCGCCCGCGCTCGGCGTCGATCTCAGCGAGAACCGGGGCGAGATTGGCGGCATCGGCGCGATGCTCGGGATGACGCACCAGGATGAGATCGCGCGCCACGCTCTTCTCGCGTCCGCTGGAATCCAGGATGCCGACGCGGCTGTCGTTCTCGCGCACGACCATCGCGGGGCGGAGCTTTCCCTGGTCGAGATATTCGACGATTGCGCCCAGGTACTTCGATCCGCCGCTCATGATGATTTCCATTTTGACCGTGAGGCGAACGCAACACTATAGAGAAAGAATGGCGGAGGAAAAAATTGCGCTGACGCTGCCGCAGGAACTCGCCGCGGAACTGAATCGGGTGGCCGCCGCGCTTGGAATCGGCGGAATTCAGGAGGCGGCGCGGATCGCGATCGAGGATTGGATCGCGCGCCATCGCCAGCCGGCCGAGGCCGCCGATCCATCCGACAAATATTTCGTAAACGAAGCCCTGGACGAGCTGATCGCGAAGCAGCGCAAGTAGACAGCCACCGTCAAGTGGCCTTTTGAGCCGGAATCACCCTGACCAACCCGGAAGTGTGGGCGACGACGCTAGCTGCCGCGCATCGGGCGCATCACAGTTTCCACGAAGCGCCGATAATTGGTGAGCGTCCGGCCATCGGCGTGCGGGCGCAGGATCACTTCGTCGGCCCCGGCCGCGAAGACCTTGCGGATGCCCGCGGCGACGAAGTCGGGCGGGCCGCACAGGCAGGTCGCGTTGATCGCCTCGGGCGTCACGAAGCGCCGAAAATTCTCGCCGATGCCGATCTGGTAATTCTCGTAAAGCCTGAGATGCTTAGGCGCGGGCAGCTTCGCCACTTCCCGAGCGAACTCGGCCAGCACCGGATCCATCGCGTCGGCCGGTCCCTTGAACGTGTCGAGCCGCAGCCGCAGATGGGCGATTATCCACGGACCGAGCGCCTCGCGCGGACCGGGCGAATCCGCGGTCTCGCCGGATGCGGTGACGTATACGCCGACCATCGCGGCGATGTGAAAGGGAGCGCTGCGGCGCTCCGGCGGTATCGCCGCGCGCGCGATCTCCACCCACGATTTCAGTATTTCCGGACTCGCGCCCGACGTGATGAGCCCGTCGCCGACTTCGCCCGCGATCGCGAGCGATTTCGGCGCCGTCGCTCCCATGATTAACGGAATGCGCGGTTCGAGCCGGATGAAGCCGTGATGCTGATGCACGAGACGCACGATCGATTCGCGCTCGCCCTCCCGATAGGGCGCGTTTTCGCCCCGGAGCAGCGCGCGGATCGTGATTGCTTCGTCGCGGAATTCGCGGAGCCCGACCGGCGGCATCCCCATCGCCCGTCGCGCAGTGTTGCCGGTCGAGAAGCCGAGCGCTACGCGTCCCGGCGCGAGCTGGTTGATGGTCGCGATCGAGTGCGCGGTGACCGGCGCGATGCGATTGCGGGCGACCGCAACGCCGGGCGCGATCCGAATGCGTTCGGTGTTCACCGCGATCAGGGCGAGCGCCGCATAAACGTCCGAATGGACCATCGGCGAGTCGAACAGCCATACGCCGTCGAAGCCGAGTCGTTCGAGTTCGATCGCCTGCCGGTAGAAATCGATGTAGCAGGGCGCCGCGACCGCGAATCTCACGGGTAGCTCACAGGCATCAGCGCCACGGTGTCTTGATGTCCTCGGTGTCGCCGGTCTCCGCGTTCACCAGCACCACTTCGAGTCCTGTGTAGGAGCCCTTGGGGAAAAAGACATAGCCGCTTTGTGTAAAGCCGCGGTAGATTTTGCCGGGCTTGAGCGCGAGCGAATTGATTTGTTGATTTGCCTGCCTGTGCGATGACGCCACTCCGCTTGTGACGCCGGTGAGGACCGCTTCCGCGCCGGCGATCGCGCCACCCAACAGCGCCCCCTGTCCGACCGCGCCGAAGGCCGAGCCAGCCGCGGCGCCGAGTCCCGCGCCGATGCCGCCGCCGACCCCCGCGCTTACCGCGCCGCTTGCCAATGCGGCCTTGAGTTCGCCTGCGCCGCCGGCTTCGCGCGCCGCCTCGCCGCTCGGAATCGGCGCGACCCGCTCGCCAACGTCATTGACCGCAAAAACCTGGTTGGGCGCGACTACGCGCGGAATGTCGGTGCCGTTGGCGATCGAGATGTAGACCGGCGTGATCGATCCGACCGGTTTGCCCGATTGCGCTGCAACGTTGACCATCCCGGACTGCGGAGTCGCGACCACGTGCGGCGTGTCGGGAAGCGGCGCTGACGCGACGCTGCAACCCCCAAGCGCAACCATCGCACTCAAAGCCAGCATTGCACCCCGACTACTGCGGCAACGGCTGAGCGATCGCGCCATCGTGCGATTATTTTATTAAGCGGCGTATCGCGGACGCAATTGACCCATGGCTCGCTTCACTATTCCCGCATCCGCCTGATATCGTCCGTTTCACCGGGCGCTTGGTCGCTCGAATTCCTACTGGGAGCGTGCTGGATGGGCGCGAGGGAGATGGGAGCCCGTGTCAGGCGGGTCGAGGACGTGGCGCTCCTCACCGGCCGCGGCAACTATGTCGGCGATCTGAAGCTGCCCGGCTTGCTCCACGTCGCGTTTCTCCGCAGTCATTATGCCCATGCGCGTATCCGCGCGATCGACGTGAGCCGCGCCCGCGCGCTCGCCGGCGTGCGCGCGGTGCTCACCTGGAATGACCTGCCGCCGTCGGCGCGCGGTTCGATCCCGATGGGTTCGGTCATTCCGCGCGTGGTGAAGACCACATATCGCTCGGAAAGCGAAGTCACGCAGCCGCTGCTCGCGCGCAACGAGGTCTGCTACGTCGGCCAAACGATCGCGGCGGTGGTCGCGGAAAGCCGCTATCTCGCTGAGGACGCCGCCGAGCTGATCGAGGTCGATTACGAGGAGCTGCCCGCGCTCGGCGATGGCCGTGCGGCCGTGCGGCCCGGCGCCCCGCGCGTGCATCTCGATGCCGCCGATAACGTCGCCTGCCGCCTCTCGCTTATCAAGGGCGATGTCGATGCGGCGTTTCGCTCGACCAACCATGTCTACGGCGTCTCGCTCCGGACTCATCGCGGCAACGCCAGCTCGATCGAAGGGCGCGGCGCGGCGGCGATGATCGATCCGGCCGGCGACCGGCTGACCGTGTGGTCATCGTGCCAGGCGCCGCATAACAACCAGCGCGTGCTCGCCGAGCTGCTCGATCGAAGCCTCGAAAGCGTTCGCGTGATCGCGCCCGACGTCGGCGGCGGCTTCGGTCCCAAGGCGCCGTTCTATCCGGAGGAGGGCGTCGTCGCGGCAATCGCGCAGATGCTCGGCGCGCCGGTGCGATGGCTCGAAGATCGGCGCGAGCATTTTCTCTCGACCACGCGCGAGGGCGATCAGTTCTGGGATGTCGAGATCGCGCTCGACGGCTCCGGCAGGATTCTCGGCGTGCGCGGCACGATGCTGCACGACAATGGTGCTTACCTGCCGATCGGAATTATCGCGCCGCATACCGCGGCCGCCACGATGCACGGTCCGTACGTCATTCCGAATCTCCGCCTCGAAGTGACGGTCGCCTTCTCGAACACGGTGCCCAACACCGTGGTGCGCGGCGCGGGCCGCATCCAGGGCGTGTTCGCGATGGAGCGCATGATGGATCGCGCGGCGGATGCGATGGGAATCGATCGCGCCGAGCTGCGCCGGCGCAACTTCATCCAGCCCCATCAAATGCCGTACTCGCTCGGGCTGCCGTATCGCCATGGCGAGATGCTCACCTACGACAGCGGCGATTATCCCGCCTGTCAGGCAAAGGGACTCGAGCTCGCCGACTACGCGAATTTTCCCGCGCGGCAGAAGGCGGCGCGCGAGGCGGGCCGTTATCTCGGCATCGGCGTCGCCAATTTCGTCGAAGGTACGGGACTTGGTCCGTTCGAAGCCGCGACCGTGCGCGTGTTGCCGACGGGAAAGATCGCGGTGCACAGCGGTTCGTGTCCGCAAGGGCAGGGCCATAAGACCACGCTCGCGCAGGTGGCCGCCGATCAGCTCGGGGTTCGCCTCGAGGACATCTCCGTAACGTGCGGCGACACGGGCGCGATCGCGATGGGCGTCGGAACGGTGTCGAGCCGCTCGGGCGCCAATGCCGGCTCGGCCGTGCAGATGGCGGCGAACGAGGTGCGGCGCAAGCTGCTCAAGCTCGCGGCGCAGGATCTCGAAGCGCTCGAAGACGACCTCGAACTCGCCGACGGCCGCGTTCATCTTAAGGGCGATGCCGCGGCGGGCGTCACGCTCAAGGAACTGTTCGCAAACTCGCTCTCGGGCGCGCGACTCGGCGGATGGATGCCGCGCGGAATCAGCCCCGGTCTCGATGCGACCGTCAGCTTCGTCCCGAGCGCATCGACCTTCTGCAATGGCACGCACGTAGTCGAAGTCGAGGTCGATATCCACACCGGCCTGGTGCGGATCGTCCGCTATGTGGTCGCGCACGATTGCGGCAATATCATCAATCCGACGATCGTCGAGGGTCAGATTCAGGGCGGCGTCGCGCATGGAATCGGCAACGCGCTGTTCGAGCTGATGGCCTACGATGCCGGCGGCCAGCCGCTCACCGCCAACTTCGCCGACTACACGCTGCCGACCGCCGGCGCGGTGCCGCCGGTCGCAATCGCGCATCTGCATACGCCGACCCCGATCAATCCGCTGGGCGTAAAAGGCGCTGGCGAGGGCGGCACGATTCCGGCGCCGGCCGCGATCGTGGCCGCGGTCGAGAACGCGCTCGCGCCGTTCGAAATCAAAATAGATGAGTTTCCGCTGACTCCGCTGCGCATCATCGAACTGCTGAGCGGCTCGTCGCGATGGCGCGCGATGCTTGCCTGAACCACGTATCCAGAGCAGCGCCGATCTGCTTCATTATTCAGCTAACCATTTGGAGCTGCGAGGGGAGTTTATGACGGTTCTCGAGCGGACATGGCTGGTGCTGCTCGCGGTCGCGGCGGCTGGATGCGCTGGAGCGACCGCCACGCTGCAAAATCGGAGCATACCCCTGGCTCAATCGCGGCCATCCTCGATCGTGGTCTATCCGTTTGCTGCCGATCCGTCCGACATCACGCTAAACCAGAGCATCATTCAGCGCGCCTATCGCAACATGTCGGGCGAAAATATCGACGCGCAGCAGATTAAGCTCGCGCGCGACACGGCGGAGAACGTATGCCTCGAGATCGTGAGCACGCTGCAGAAGGAAGGCTGGTCGGCGACCTGCCTCGAGCGCGGCACGCCGCCGGTCGGCGATAACCTGCTCGTGGTTGATGGCGAGTTCAAGGACATCAATGAGGGCAATCGGCTGCGCCGCCTGGTGATCGGCTTCGGCGCGGGCGCGTCGAGCATCGATGCCAGCGTTTCGATGTATCAGAAGAGCAGCGACGGCTATCAGAAGCTGCTCGATTTCACGACTCACGCCGAGAGCGGCAAGATGCCCGGCGCGGCCGTGACGGGTGGCGCGGGCGCCGCGGCGGGCGCAGGTGCCGCCGTTATTGTGGGCGCGAACGCCGGACTCGGCGCAATCAAGACCTACAAGTCATCGACCGGCGAACTTGGTGACAAGACGGCGAAGGAAGTCGTCGATCAACTGAACGGCTATTTCTCGCAGCAGGGCTGGATGCAGACTCAGTCCGGCACGTGATCGCGGCTGGCGGTACTCAGTCCCTGCGCTTGCCGCTTCGCGGCTGCTGATGCTTTGGTGATCGACGAGCGCCGGCGTGCTTCGGCTGTCATGGCGAGAGGCCGGGGTGGTGAAATGGTAGACACAGAGGACTTAAAATCCTCTGGACCTAACGGTCCGTGCGGGTTCGACTCCCGCCCCCGGCATTCAAAATACCGCGTCATGCTTGGCGATTTAGCTCGCAGCGCGATCGATGTCAAGCGCGAGACACGGTAGAATGAGGTGTTACTTTGGCTGTACTTTGGCTGTTCTCTAGACAAACGAGAGGACGTTGAAGCGATCAGACCGCAGCGAGCCATCGGGAATGACACCCAAATAGGACCGCACTGCTCGATGCACGATTGCTTCTCGTCTCCAGCATTTGCAGCATTGCGGCGAGCGGTTCGCGCTAAACATTGATGTCATGCGGTTCGCCCAGCAGATGAAGGAGCGACAAATCGAGTGGGCGAGGCTTGCGGGGAAGGGTCAGTTCCTGGAAGAGAAGCGCGAGTGGGTCCTCAGAAAGGGACTCGAAGGGGAGAATCTATTCGATCCGAGCTGGGTGAGATTGATCGACCGCCCAAAGCAGCACCGATGGTTCAGAGCGCTAAATTCCAGCAAAGCATTCGCTGTGAATCTGTTTGGCCTTGTCGCCAGCGATACGAAAGTAGCAGCTCGTGCCTTCAGTCGATTGTTTCCGGTAGTGTCGCGGAGTTGGTGGAAAAGTGAGGTTCGCTCAAGCGCCCGCGCCGGCAGCCGCCGCCTTGCGTACATGCGGGCCATGGTCGGACAATCGGCATCCCGACCGCGCCGGAGAGGTAGCCGAGTGGTCGAAGGCACCAGATTGCTAATTCGGTACGGTGGCTTTTCCCAGATCACCTCAGGTCAGAAAACGTCGGAAAATCAAGGCCTTCTTGCTTGAGACCATCGTCCCAAATCGCCTGAATTCAGATCGTCTTGGACACTTTTGGACACTTTGGGCTGGAAATTCTTTAGCAATTTTGCGAAATCTGCTAGAAGAAAAAATCCCAACGCCGAACAAAGGTAGTCTTCTACCGAGAGTACGGCAGCGTCAACGTCCTCAAGGAATCATGACCTACGTCATCCCAACCAGGACGCGTGACAACATGAAGGCGGAGCGGAAATCTCGAAAGGAGTAATGGGCATGGCAGGGGAAATTACTATCAAGGGCCAACCCGCAAAGCGCGGCGATAGGATGACGAAAGCAAAGGGCGGAGGTGGTTGGAGGCTCGCAGCTATCACGGGCAAGAAGCGGATTTTTGTGGCCACGTTGCTAGCTACCTTCAATTTTGGCAACAGGCGAATCGGAGTCTTCAGCGTGCCCAAATAACGAAGCTGGGAAACCTCCGGCGAGACACATGAAGAATATTCGTAAACGAAATCCAAGCAGCGACGCGGCTGAAATCATTCATCGGCGCTACTACGAGGGGCGTCCTCAAAGATTGGCCGAACTGGCCGAAGCTGAGGCGAACGACACGGTTGCGCGCAAGATTTACGAGCTTCGCAAGCGCGCGGACCTCACCCAGGAGCAACTCGCCAAACTCGTCGGCACAACCACGTCGGTAATCAGCAGGCTGGAGGACGCCGATTACGAGGGGCATTCGCTGGCGATGCTCAGGCGTATCGCCAAGGCGCTGAACAAGCGCGTCGAACTCCGCTTCGTCAACGCCAGCCGAAGGACAAAGGTCGCATAGGGAGGAGTACGTGACTCGTTTCGATAACGAGCCGAAACCGAGAGTTCGCTAGTCGGACGAAAACATTTCACGGCGGACGAAGAGTTCAATCAGAAATATGGCAGAGAAATCTGTTCATGATCTTGAATCAAACGCGATTGCTTTCTTCAGCAAGGAATTGGCAGAACCATTCACCGTCGCGATTGAGATACTCAATCTCGCCAGCGCGGTCCTGGGAATAGACACGCCAGGAAAGCTAGCCAAGGCCCGCATCGTCCGGCTTTTACTCTTGCAGCGGATACAGAATGATCTGAGGTGCTGCATCATTCTCGCGGAACGGGGCTATCCCCTTCAAGCCTTAGGCCATGCAGCAAGCATTTTCGAGGGATGGGTCACAATTGCCGCAATCAACAACGAAGGCGACGCGGTCAAGTGGCTCTCTCACGCCGATGAAAGTTCAAGCTTCGGTCGGATACGCACTCTCACACGGCAAGCGCTGGACGGCACAGTCGGCAATTCCGATGACGCCGATCGCCTCTACTCTCAATATCAGCAAGCCTGCATGGCCAAGCATCTCAACCCGATCGTGGAACGCGCCAGGGGCTACACTGTGCAGGCCGGCCAGATTCAATTTCGACCGGGGCCTGACATCAGTGACCGCGCGATACAGCAGGCCTGGTATGCAGTGGAACGCAGTTCCCGGTTCGCATTTTTCGGCATTCTGGCTTTCATTCACAATGACACCCCACCGCTATCGAAGGAATTGCAGGACAGGACAACAGCAACACTCAACACGCTTGAAAAACTTCAAGCCAAATCGGCCAAACTTTGGTCGCAAAACTATTCTTCCGGAGAGAGTCGCACTTAGAAGCTCGCGTCCCCAGATGTCGTTCCCCCATTCAAAGATCAACGCGCGCCGGCGTCCATCTCGCCCTCCTTCGGGCGATTCGCTCCGAAGCTGACTCTGCCTCGTAGCTGACGGACGCGACAGTCTGCGTCAGTTCAGCCATTCGGTCGAAACAATTCACGTTCACAGTAGCGTACGCCGAACCCTCGTCCGGCGAGAGCACGGCGGCAACGTAGATGCCGCAGCGCCTGCAAACCATGAAGTCTGCGGTTCCCAGCCCGAACCGATACCGAATCACCTGCTCAGGCTCGCGTGCTGAAATCCTCAAGTGCCCGCTCGGATCCGAAGTCGTCCGCACGCCATGTTTTCGGCAGAAGGAACACTGATCCTCGCGCACTTGAAGTTGGGCGAGTGGGATCGCCGTCTCGAATTCGAGGGTAAGGTTTCCGCAATGGCAGCGACCCGTCAGACGTTCCATGCTTCACCTATTGGGTAGCGTCGCGGAGTTGGTGGAAAAGTGAAAGGGCGTCAAGATCCGGCGAGTTGAGCCACAACTTGCGCCCGCCTTTGCGCGGGTGCCGGAGGATGACGCCGTGGAGAGGGATAGCGGGAGTAGGTGGATAGGAAAAGGCAGCCGCGAGGAG
>Ga0070737_10002125_pt1 | contig 24856 bp, 22 predicted proteins | sample Coa_R1_10_FD_66438 | JGI IMG/M metagenome (GOLD analysis project Ga0070737, IMG submission 66438) | Surface soil microbial communities from Centralia Pennsylvania, which are recovering from an underground coalmine fire - Coalmine... | ecosystem: Environmental > Terrestrial > Soil > Unclassified... | reverse complement strand
CCTTCTCCCCACCGTCAGCGACTCTATTCGTCACTTTTGCCCTCCCAATAGAAAGTTGTCGACTTTCACGTTTCAACTAATTAAGGAACACATTCCATTGAAATAGCATGCGCGACGACTAACCCCTCCCACCGGGGAGGGGTTATCGCATGCGTCTTTCTCACCGTTGTTGCGCCAAACTGAACACTGGTGAGATGCAATGGATGTTCCTATTCTTTAGACAACCTTCAAACGACTATTCTATTGTAGATGATACTTTACCAATCGTCAAGAGGCGAGTTCTAATTATTCATGATTATCATGAAACCGGCATTCTCTTGATGTCTTACCACTTGACAGGGGTACCAATAGCCAATAGCTGCCACAATCACCTTCAATCACATCACAGGTTACTGCTTCTATGATGACCACCTGCTACCTGCGCTCCTCTAAGAAATGGTATAGCAGCCTTGTGCTTTTTGCGTAAGTGTTCCCCTTACGCAAAGGTAAAGCGCGTGGGAGGAAACTCTCTGCTGACGCCTACTGCCCTATGCGACCAAGAACAGAGTGAACTTCAACAATTTTTGCATATCTGGCGTATTTTGCATGTGCTACACTTGTCCAATTCTTCCGAACAAGCGCATTTGGGGCGGGCGCCGTACATTTTAATGCACAGATCATAGCTCATGCGCAGATAAAAATGTGCTTCCGCTGCGCTTTCTTTAGTTTGTTTCTCCTAAAATGTCGTTACGCTAGCCCGCATGTTTGAATCCTGCTGCCCTCATCGTCAGGGATTCACCTTGTCGAAGCACGCCCGCATCCACGACACGCGCAAGCAGAAGGATGCTATCGCCCGCCGATGTTTCACTCTCTACCTCACATGCTACCCAGGCAAGGGTTTCTGGAAGGATCGGAGACCCGTCCGGCGTAGCGCCAAAGGCGACACCTTCCAGCTTATCGGGATGCTTGACCAATGACTTTCCCAACTGTCCGGCAAGCTGGCGCTGCTCTTCTCCAAACACATTGATGACAAAGCGTTTCGTCCGGCGAATAATGGGCAACGAGGCTGATGTACGCTCGATGGAAAGCGCCACGAGTGGCGGATCAAAACTGACTTGACTCAGCCAGTTTGCTGTAAACGCATTTTTCTCTGCTTCATCTCCACTGGAAATCGCATATAATCCATAAGTGAAGAGACGGAGCGCCTCTTTCTTTGCCTGTTCGTTCATTGCCGCTTCCTTCCCTTTCTCTGATGCGATAAGTGACAAGCCATGCGCCTCCGGAGGCTCTTGCCACAATACTTTAGATTTTATAGTAGCACACATGCAGTCATAGCGCATGTTGGCTGGGAGCGTCAAGATCATACCGGCTTTCGCCCTTCAGAGGCAGGGCTGTGGGCTAAACAACGGGAAAACACAAACATACAGGAGACACACATGAGCGATACGCCGTTTCGCATCGTTGGAATTTCGGGCAGCCTGCGCAGGGGTTCGACGAATACCGGATTGCTACGCGCTGCCCAAGAGGTCGCTCCGCCGGGCGTCAGTATCGAGATTGCGGATATATCGCGACTGCCGTTGTATAATGAGGATGACAACATTGATGGTGGGCCAGAGCCGGTGCGCGCGTTTAAGAACCATCTCCGCACGGCTGACGCGCTTCTGCTGGCCACACCCGAATACAACTACTCGGTGACGGGTGTCCTGAAGAACGCCATTGACTGGGTGTCGCGCCCCGTCGCCGATTCACCCTTACGGTACATGCCGATTGCCCTTATGGGCGCAGGGGGGCAATTTGGCACGGTGCGCGCCCAGTTGAACTGGCGGCAGATATTCGTCTTCACTGAGTCCTATGTGATGGGCAAGCCTGAGCTGATGGTCTTGCGTAACGAGCTATATTTTGACGCGCAGGGTAATCTGACTGATCAGGCGCTCCGCGAGCGGGTGAAGCTGATCGTCGAGTCGCTGGTCGCCTGGGCGCATCGTGTCAAATCAGCATGAAGGCGCACAGAACAGCGGAGTGGAGGAGGGCGCCGTCATGTCAATAATCGGTGGAGCGCTGGCAAGTGTTTTGATCCTGGCGATCCTGCGCGATGCTTTTGAAACAACCGTGTTACCACGCCGTGTGGCTAGGCGCTATCGCCTGACCAACTGGGTATACCGCCTCACCTGGACTCCGTGGTCTGCTGTTGGGCGGCGGCTTCATCACAATGGACGGCGTGAAACGTTTCTGAGTTTTTACGGGCCGCTTGCGTTGTTCTTCCTGTTGTTTATCTGGGCGACGGGCCTCATCATCGGGTTCGCTCTGTTGCAGTGGGCGTTTGGCTCGGCGCTAGCTACACCAAACGGCCATGCGCCGTCATTTGGCCTTGACTTGTACATGAGCGGCACGACATTTTTCACCCTGGGCCTGGGCGACGTGATTCCTCTTTCCATGCCTGCGCGTATCCTGACCGTCGTTGAGGCGGGCATCGGCTTTGGCACGCTGGCCGTGGTGATTGGCTACCTGCCCGTCCTCTATCAGGCGTTTTCTCGCCGCGAGGTGAATATCTCTCTGCTCGATGCGCGCGCTGGCTCGCCGCCAAGCGCCGTCGAACTGATTCGCAGGCATATGCGAGACTATGGCAGCGATGAACTGGTGAAGCTGCTGGGCGCCTGGGAGCAATGGGCCGCCGAACTGATGGAGTCGCACCTGTCGTATCCGTCGCTTGGCTATTTTCGGTCGCAGCACGAGAATCAGTCGTGGCTGGCCGCGTTGACCACCATCCTCGATGCCAGCGCGCTGGTCAAGGTGGGGATAGAGGGTGTATCGCCCAAGGCGGCGCAACTGGCGTTTGCGATGGCCCGGCACGCTGCTGTTGACCTCAGTCAGATCGCTAACACGCCGCCGAGCAAACATTGCCACGAGCGGCTCTCCTCCGAGGATTTTGCAAAGCTCGCTCAGGCGCTCGCCGAGGTGGGCGCGCCACTGCGCGAGGGGCCAGCCGCCGAAAAACATCTCAGAGAGATGCGGGCGCTCTATGAGCCATATGTGCATGCGCTCTCGCACCGCCTGCTGATGCCCCTGCCGCCGTGGCTGCCTGCGGAGGATGAGGTGGACGCCTGGCGCACGAGCGCCTGGGAGCAGCTATGATCACTAACTAACCCGTCTGTGTTAGCGCATTGTAGACAATCCGGTGCGCCACTGCGCGGAAGGCGCCCAGACGCGCCAGGTCGCCACGACATCAGCAGGTTCTGTAGTGTTCCGTGCGACTTGATCACCCAGCGTCTCGAGATGCTCGGCCAGGGCCGGTAATTCGGAGAGAGTGACCTCGCGATAGCCTGTTACCATCTCATTGGGATCGGTCATATGCAGGTCGCCGCCAAGTTCATCCAGCAGGAAGGCATAGGTGGTGAAGACATACAGCCCGTCGTGTTGCAGGCTGGCGTGTCCCACCGCCGGATCAGGGGGAGCATCGGCGGCGCCATAGCGCACAATGCCCAGGAAGCGGCGCACGGCGACCGTCAGGCTGGTCTCCTCATGCGTCTCGCGCAGTAGCGCATCGTAGAGGGATTCGCCGGGGTGAATGCCGCCAGTGGGCAAGCGATAGGTCTCCGACGGATAAAACGCCTTGGTCGAGGTGATCAATTTTCCGTTGGGGCGGCGCACCACCATACAAACCTCGGCGGGGCGGTCGCTCATATTCACTGTGCGCAGGAACTCATCGCAGCCATTGGCGCGGATAGCCAGTGGCTCACCGTAACGCTGCACAAGGCCGGGAACCTCGTCGGCACAGGGCTGTTCCAGAGGCAGGTTTGTCCATTGTGTCACTATCATATCTGTCATAGTTGTTGTGCGTCCTCCTGATGATGCGCTTTCGCGTACCTGCGCGCATAGGCGAGCCGCTTGCCGATGGACGGGTGATTGTAGAGCAAAAACTCGACGATGGACGAGGGGTTCAGTTCGCTGAGGTTCTGGTTGGCCAGCCGTGTCATCGCGCCGATGAAGGCATCGGCTTTGCCGGTGGATTCCAGCGCATAGACATCCGCCTGATGCTCCACCCACCGGCTGAAGCCATTGACCAGTGGCAATGTGACTAATCCGAATACGCCAAGCGCGGCGGCGATCAGCGGCATCGTCGCGCTGTCGTTCAAGCCATGATAGCCTGGAACTCTGCTCACCACCGTATGCAGCGCCACGTTCACCACATACAGGCCGCCCAGCATGACAATGGTTTGCACAGCGATCAGTTTGGGGATGTCACGGTGAACCTGATGGCCTAGCTCGTGCGCCACCACCACCTCGATCTCGTCGGGCGTGTAGCGATCCAACAGCGTATCGCCAAGTACAATGCGGCGCGTATTACCGAGGCCCATCACCATTGCGTTTGCCGCCGTAGTGCGCGCGCTCATGTTCATCGAGTAGGCGCCACGCACGCGGGTACGCGCCTGGTGCGCCAGCGCAAGCAACCGCTCACGCACGTCGCCCTCCGGCAGCGGCGTCAGCTTATAGAACAGAGGCAAGATGAGGATAGGCGCCAGGTTCGCCAGCACAACCGTCACTAACAGCGCCAGTCCGCCCGCCCACAGCCACCACGTCAGCGGTGCGGCGGCCAGCAGGGCGTAGAGCGCCTCGACGGCCACCACTTCGAAGGCGAGCGAGAGCGCCAGCTCTTTGACCTGATCGATCAGCCAGCCGTGCAGCGATTGTGTAGAAAGGCCGTAGCGGCGCGGCAACGTATAGCCGCCGTAGAAGCCAAGTGGCAGCCCCAGCACAAACGAGACCGCAAAGAGCACGCCAAAGTACGCCGTGATCTTGAGCGGCTGCCAGCCCCACACCGGCGACCACGCCGAGACGCCGCCCAGCGCATCACGCAGCGCGAAGTTGAGTCCTGTGAAGAGCAGCACGACGATCACGACGGCGCTGATCCCCAGGTTGATCAGGCTAAGCATCTGGCGTTGGCGCGCATAGTGGCGGGCAAGCTCCTGGCGTGCCTCGTCCACCTCGGCTGGCGCGGTGGCCACTTGCGGCGATTGCGCCTGTGCCTGGGGATCGGTTTCGGATGGCGCAGCCGTTGTAGTCGCTGCGTCTTTTTCCGCTTCAGCCGGAGGAGCCAGTGGCCCATCTTCCGCGACGGAGTAGTAGAGCCTGCGACGCGTTAGGGAACCAAATTGTTGCAGTATAGGCATTGCTTGGACGCCTTTCGTGATAGAGGGCGGTTTCCAGCATATTATGCCATATTGTGTGGGCGCATGAATGCGCCCACTCGCTCATGTGCCTCCCTGTATTTATCCCTCTCGTCACACAGGCAGGCGTGAGGTATCGTAAACGGTCACATGCTCATAATAATTAGGGACGTCGTTGGAAGGGATGGCGCCCGTGGGTTGAATAAAGATGAGGTATTTTCCTGTGAGGCCAATTGGATTGACCTGTCCACCATGCGAAACATTCCCTCCGCTTCCTGGAACCGGCCCACGAATGAAGCGATGCTGCGCCAAATCCCACACCCCCTCAGCGAAGGCCACGACACGGTCGTTTGCGCCGATCATCTGGGTCACAGCGCTAAGTTTCGCAATCACACGCGCCTGCGATGCGCTATTGGTGAAGTTGTCAGCCTCATAGAGGGTAAGTACACCATCCTGTGTATTCAAAACCGTAGCATATGCTGTCGTCCCTACGATAGCCAGTTCTCCAAAAGAGAGCGTGGGATGCGAAGGGTTGATCTGCGAGACGGTATAGAGCTGTGTGAGCGCAGAAGATGCTGTCTCCTGTCCGGTCGCCAGATTGTGTACATAAACAGTCGTTGATGCGCTATTGACTTTTGCATACGCCAGATACGGCCAGCTATAGGACATGGGATCGTAGTCATAGCCTGCCGGAAAGGTAATAGGCGATGTCAGGCTATCGGTAGCCAGATTGGCAAGCATAAATCCCCTGTGCGCCACGGCAATGTAGCCACCATCATTTGTCGGCTCAAAGTCTGGATTGCCGATGATGCCTCCTCCTGTGAAGAGCAGGTGAATCTTCTTCGTCTCGCGGTCATACACCCACACCTGCGTATTGCAAATGCCGCATGTTTCCCCTGGGGCCGCGTTGTCCACGGCCGTCAGGAAGCGCCCATCATCGCTGCAACAGATGGGCGGGTAGTTGACATAGTTGCTCAATCCAATTGGTGTAAACTGGCGGGTGGCGATGGTGAGGATGCCTACCGGCGCCTTATCAGATGGAGAAACGCCATCAGCTTTTAACGTGAGCATGTATCCTAGTAGTCCGGTTCCGTCGGCGGTGACAGTAATTGCCTCGAAGACATGTCTGCTGTCTATTCGTGTATCCACTGTCGCGACAATAGCGCCGGTTCCCCAAGCGGTTGGTGGTGTCTCTGTCGCCACAGGCGTCTCTGTCGGGAAGGTGGTCGCTGTCGCTGTCTTGCTATGGGTTGCAGAACTTTTGCCTGAAACTTGCCCGCCTAGCCCATGAAAGATGACCACAAACAGCAACACGATGGCCGCAATAGCAGCTACCGCGCCCAGGCTGCCCCAGATGCGCCCTCTGTGCGTTGGGGGCTTGAGTTGTAGATGGGGGACAAGTCTTGTCGTCTCATCGCTCGTCACAGACATGCCTGACCTCCTGCTTGTGGCCTCTTGGGTGTTCTTTCGTGTGTTCTCCTGTCGCGCCAGCCGATGGCTTCGATGGCTTCGATGGCTTCGATGGCTTTGTTGTGGTTGTGCGGCAAGTTGCTCTGCGCGGGCGCGCACCCCCGCTAGGATGCGGTTCCCTGGCTCAAGCTCACGCTGGCCGCGCAAGAGGTCTGTGGTGGCGTCGAACTGCGCCAGGCGACGCTGGCAGGCCGCGCATTCGGCGATATGTGTGCGCAGGCGTGTAGTCGCACGGGCGCTCAGCGTATTGTCGCGCAGGGAGGAGAGTGTTTCGTCGCGGATGGCAAGAGGGCAGCCAGGCTGGTGGTGATTGAGGTTGAGGCTGGTCTTGTCGGGTGGCGTCATGGCTCCTGCCCTCCCTCGCGCAGATAGATGGCGCGGAACTGTTCGCGGGCACGGAAAATCGTCATGCGCACCGCAGTCGCCCGCATGCCTAGCGCCTTGCCGATCTCGTCGGCGCTCAGGCCGTAGACCTCGCGTAGCACCAACGCGGCGCGGCGTTTTGGCGCAAGCTGGCGCAGTGTCTCGCGGACGAGATCGCGTTCAGCCAGCCGCCAGGTGGGATCGCTGCTCGACGGCGCGTTGGTCTCATCGAGCGTCTCAGGCGCGCCAACAGGCGCCCGACGGCGCTGAAGCTGTGTGAGGGCGAGGTTGGTGGCGACACGAAAGAGCCAGCTACGCGGATGGTCATACGCGCGAATCGTGTCGAAATGCTGCCACGCCCGCAGGAAGACCTCCTGCGTGAGGTCATACGCCGATTGCTCATCGCCAAGCATGCGCCAGAGGTAGTTGAGGATGTCGCGTTCGTGCTGGCGGATAAACGCCTCGCACTCAGCGGAGAGGATGGTATTGCCATTGTTCGGCTGGCGCGTAGCGTCGCCGTGAAGGTCGGACGCGCCGGAAAGTTTGCCAACGGTTGTGTTCGTGTCTTCACCCATCGGCGCATTTGTTGGCGTAGGCTGCGAGATAGGAAGGGCATATGGTCTTTGCCACAGACGCGACTGCGCCATCCACCTGAGGACGCCTGACGCGATGGAAAGCGGTGATCTGGGATGGGCTGGCCAGCGCGCTATCGCCATCTGCATACTCCCTCGCTCCCCTGGATACAACCCGCTCTGGGCAGGTATCGCTCTTGACACTAGCGAGGGGCGCCAAACGTAACAGGCGTGACAAAAATCTGTTAGGAAGGATAGTCATCAGGGAAGATCGGGGTGCTTGATCTCGTCCCACATGGCGCGCCACGACTCTGCTGCGGCCCAGGCTTCTTCCGGCGTCTTCCAGGTCAACAGTTCGCGCGTATCTTCGTCGGTGATGATGCGCCACTTGCCAAAGAACTCGAACGCCAGGAAGTAGCGTCCCATATGGCGTCCCTCGCGCACCGGCGCGACAGCCATGCGATGATTGCCCGCAATGCGAACCAGTCTGCTCACTGGCGTCTCCCTTCTCAAACTTCATGGTTCTCTCAAGCGTCGCAAGCGTCGCAAGCGCTCAAAAGAGCGGCAAATAGCGGTCAAGCTCCCAGCGATGCACCTGCTGACGATAGGTTTCCCATTCGCTGGCTTTGGCGTCGGCGAACCACCCGGCGATCTGCTGGCCAAGCGCCTCCTGCGCCAGCGGATCGTCCTGCAACGCCGCCAGCGCCTCGCCAAGCGTCGCGGGCAATACGGCGATGCCCCGCCGGAGCCGCGCCTGCTCATCGAGCGTGTGAAAGGCTTCTTCGATTGGCTCCGGCGGCGTCATTCCCCTGGCGACGCCATCCAGCCCGGCGCGCAACATCACTGCAAACGCCAGATAGGGATTGCACGACGAGTCGGGGGAACGCAGTTCGATACGGGCGTCTTCGTGTGCGCCAGGGGCTACGCGCGGCGCACGTAATAACGCCTCGCGATTGACACGCCCCCAGTTGATCATGACGGGCGCCTCGTAGCCGGGAACCAGCCGCTTATAGGAGTTGACAAGCGGCGCAATGATCGCGCACATGCCCGCCGCATGAGCGATCTGCCCCGCGATGAACTGGCGCCCGATCGCCGAGAGGCCATACGCTGTGTCGGCGGGATTGGCGAAGGCGTTGGAGCCATCGCTCAGGCGGAGCAATCGCTGGTGAACGTGCATGCCGGAGCCGTTGACGCCGTAGAACGGTTTGGGCAGAAAGGTCGCCAGCAGCCCATGCCGCTGAGCAATCGCCTTGATAGCATAGCGCGCTGTGACCACCCCATCGGCAATAGTCAGGGCGTCGGCTGGCGCAAAGTCAATCTCGTGCTGCCCGGCTGCCGCCTCGTGGTGGCTGCTCTCGACGGCGACCCCCATCTGACCAAGTTCCCACACGATCTCGCGGCGCACATCGGCTGCCAGGTCGGTGGAAAGGTCAAAGTAGCCGCCGCGATCATGCGGCAGTGGCGTCCCAATGCGGCCCGGCTCCTCGCGCAGGAGGAAAAACTCCAACTCCGGCGCCACTTCATAGCGGTAGCCCTGCGCCTCGGCCACCGCCAGCGCCGCGCGCAGGACGGCGCGCGGATCGCCCTCGAAGCTCTCGCCGTTGGGCATCAGTACATCGCAGATCACGCGGGCCACCCCTTCACCTGTGTCGCCATTGGCGTCTTCGGCGCGCCAGGGGATCACTGCGAACGTATTGGGGTCGGGACGCAGGTACATATCCGTCTCGGCGACGCGGGCCAGCCCCTCGATTGCAGAACCATCGAACCACTTCCCGCCAGCAAGGCAATCGGCGAACTGCTCGATGGGGATGGTCACGCATTTGGCCAGCCCCACCACATCGGTAAACTCCAGATTGATGAAACGCACCCCTGCGGTTTCGGCGCGTTCCAACAGCCGCCCGCTCGCCGCGTGATCGCACACGCCGGTGGGTGTTGTGGGTGGCCTGGGTGGAGAGGAGGGCGCGTCGGGCTGACTCATAGCTTGCCCTCCTGCTCTGCCTGTTGTGTCTCCGCCTGCTGAAGGGCCGCCTCCTGGCGGCGGCGCGCGCCTCGGCGCTCGGCGGCCTGCCAGCGGGCGCGCTCTTCGTCGGTGCGCAGCTTGAGCCTGGGCACGGGGGTTGGCCGCCCCTGATCATCAATTGCCACATAGACAAGGTAGCTGACGCCGACATGGCGCCTCAGTCCGCTGCGCAGATTCTCGGCCTCGATGATTGCCTGCGCCTCCATCGAGGAGCGGCCAACATGCGTCAGAAAAGCGGTGACGGTGAGCAGATCGCCGATATAGACGGGTTGCTTAAAGGTCATAGAGTCCATTGCGACGGTGACACACCGGCAGCGCGAATGGCGAATGGCGGCTGCCCCGCCCGCCTCGTCAACCATCCGCATGATAGCTCCGCCGTGCACGTTGCCCCACACGTTGGCGTCGGGCGGCTGCATGGCGCGCGCCATTACTGTGCGCGACTCGTCTACTGTTTTTTCAGCTGGCTCCTGTGTCGCCCGTTCCACGTTCTTATCCCTTGCCTTGACTGCTCTCTCATGCGTTATCTTCATCTCGTCGTATCTGGCGCCTTGCCATGCGAATGCGCCACTTTGCCTGCATCATATCATCATGGGACAAGGAAAGATCTGGCAACACACCCTACACCCTAAATCCCAAAGAGACAGCGATCCCCAGCGTCACGGCATGCCGGGAGCATGTAACCCTGACGCTGGGGTATCAGTAGCAAAATTGCGGCGCGGAACAGAGAGGATTACGCTTCGTCCTCCGTGTCCTCCGTGTCCTCCGTGTCCTCGGTACCTTCAGTATCCTCTTCTTCGGCGTCTTCCTCATCTTCAGTGGACGCTGCGGATGCCGCGGATGCCGCAGATGCTACGGATGCTTCGGGCGATTCAGCCGCTTCTGCTGAGGCTGCGGCGTTTGCCTGGGCGGACGCTTCCTCTGAGGAGATCACCTTGACGGTAATCTTTGGCTCAACCTTCGGCGCGACGCGCACAGGCACCTCAAAGGTTCCCAACTGGCGTAGCGGCTCATGCAAAACAATGGTGCGCCGTTCGACGGTCAAACCCTCTTGTTCGAGCAACGCATCGGCGATGTCTTGCGCTGTGACCGAGCCATACAGGCGATTGTTCTGGCCCGCACGCACGGCGAAGGTGAGCGTCACGCCCGCCAGCTTCTGGGACAGCGAGGCATGCTCGGCCTGCTGCTTTTCCACACGTTTGCGGGTGGCAGCCAGCCGCTCACGCAGGTTGGCCATCTCAGAGCCGCTGGCTGGCGTCACCAACTGGCGTGGCAACAGATAGTTGCGCGCATAGCCAGGGGCTACCTCTTTCAGGTCGCCGGGCTTGCCCAGCCCCGGCACGTCTTGTAGCAAAATCACTTTCACGGGAAAGGAACTCCTTGAAAACACAGTCAGGCGCAACAGGCATACTTACCGAGTATACACCTATTGCGCCCATCAGGCAAGCCCCTGGCCATATCCCACTGTGAGTATGACTGGCGGCCAGCGGCCTACCAAAGATAATCAATCTAGCGCACGCCGCTCACGTTGCTCTGCTCGATGGCCTGCAACAGCGCGGCGTTGGAGGGTGTGCGCTCCATCACCGAGAGCAACTGCTGCGTCGCCTCGGTGGTAGGCAGGCCCGCCATGCGGCGGCGTAGGGCCGTCGCGCCACGCAACTCTTCGGGCGTCAGCAACATCTCTTCGCGGCGTGTGCCCGATTTCACAGCATCCACCGCCGGGAAAAGACGACGCTGAGCAAGCTCACGCGAGAGGTGAATCTCCATGTTGCCTGTGCCCTTGAACTCTTCGTACACCACGTCATCCTGGCGGCTGCCGGTGTCCACCAAACAGGTGGCCAGAATAGTGATGCTGCCGCCCTCTTCGAGATTGCGCGCGGCCCCAAAGGCGCGCCGCCCGGTATCGAGCGCCTGGGCGTCAATACCGCCACTGAGTGTGCGCCCATTGCCGCGTGTCGAAAGGTTCTCGGCGCGCGCCAACCGGGTGAGCGAATCGAGCACCATGAATGCGTCGCGGCCAGATTCCGCTACGCGCTTGGCGCGCTCCACCGCCACCTGCACAAGCCAGGCGTGCCGCTCGGTGCTTTCATCGAAGCTGGCGGCGTAGACATGCCCACCACTTGGCTCCAATCGCAATCGCAGGTCGGTCACCTCTTCGGGGCGCTCACCCACCAGCACGGCCATCACCACGGCTTCAGGGTAGCCATGCAAGACGGATTCCGCCGCCTCGCGGATGAATGTCGTCTTACCAGTCTTGGGCGGCGCGACGATCAACGCGCGCGAGCCAAAGCCCAGCGGCGCGAAGAGATCTATGATGCGTGCGGAGATGGGGCGCGGCCCATGCTCCAGCCGGATACGCCGGTCAGGGAAAAGCGCCGTCAGTTGTTCGAAGACAGGCCGTTCACGCAGCCGTTCCGGCGCGTCGCCGTTCACGTTGTTCAGCGCGACGATAGTGCGTCGGCCTCCGCGCTCCTCCGCCTGCGCCTCGATCAGATCGCCTGGCCGCAACAGCATCCGCCGCATCTCGTCGGCGGTGATCCGCGCAATCGGCAGGAGCGTGCGCGCATCGAGCACATCGGCCGGCGCGTTGGGATGCCCTGGATTCTGCCAGACAATCCCGCTCATCTCAATGGTGGCTGCGCGCGTGTAGGCGGCGGGCTGCCGCGTCTGTGTGGGCGCGGGAGGATAGGCGTAACGCCCATCAGGGCTGGGCACAGGCTGTGTGGGTGGCACGTTGGTATAGAGCGAACCGGCGGATGGCATGGCGGCCTGTCCCTCGCGTTGCGTTCGTCCGCGCTGTGGCGCCGCGCCGCGCGACGGCACGTTCCGTTGATCGCGCTGGTCGCCATACGGCGCAGGCCGCGTTGAACCGTTGCGCTGGTCGGGATACCCACGCCCCGGCTGCTCAGGATAGTTCGTCCCATAGCCACGTCCACGCGCGTTGCGATCTGTTCGGGTCGGCTGGTAATCAGGCGCTTGCCGCTGTGCGCCATAGGCGTCGCGCTCGTCGCGTCGCCCATAGGGATAGGGCGCCGGCTGGCCGGGCTGGCCCCACTGCTGGCCGTACCCCTGCCCATAATTCGGAGGATACCCCTGGCCGCCGTCTTGTTGCGCAGGCGGATAGCCAGAGCCATAGGGTGGGTACGGCGCATACTCGCCAGGGTTTCCCTGCCCATACGGGGGATACGGCGCATAGGGCGCCCCTGGCGCAGGTGGATAGCCAGGCCCATAGGGTGGGTACGGCGCGTAGCCACCCTGCGCATACCCAGGGACTTGCTGATTCTGTTGGTTCTGCTGGTTTCCTCGCCCGCCCTGGCGCCCCTGGTGCGGCTGGTTGGGTTGCCTTCCTGGTTGGCCCTGCGCCGGTTGGTTGGGCTGACCACCCGGACGTGAAACATTCGTGCGCGTCCCTGTTCCTGGATTGTAGGGAACGCTAATACGTTGCCCACCAGCGTTTCCCGACCGAGGGGCGTGGCCGTTCTGGCCATGTTGTCCCTGCTGCCCTTGCTGCCGGGCGTTGGGGCGCTGTGTTTGTGGCGTTTGTGGAGCCTGTGGCGCCTGATAAGACTCGGCGCGTTCAGGGCTGGCCTGTCGGCTTGCATCAGGCGCTGTCGGTTCGCCCGAACCGTCCGGCTGCGCCGTGCCCAGCACAATCGTTTGCCCGTAGGCGTTGCGTCCACGATGATCGAAGCGTCGTCGTGGCGTCGGCGCGCTCCCCGTTTCAGTCTTGGCGCTTCCAGCAGCCTCGTCGCTCGCATCGCTTGCATTGGCGCCAGCCGAATCGGTCGAATCGGTTGGCGCTGTGGTGGTAGCCGCCTGCACATCGGAGGCGTCCGTTGTTGCGCGTCGGCGCGGCGCGCGCGCTTGCCGTGCGACCTCACCGCTGGGTGGCGCATCCGAAGAAGCCGTTTGTGCGCGGGCGCGAACGGCGCGTGTTGCGCGGCGCGGCGTAGCGTGCTCACCGGACGTCTCAGCCGCCTGTTGGCGCTCATGGGTGGCAATGTCAGGCGTATCACTGGGCGCTGCAAGCGTCGTGGTCGAATCATCCGCTGAATCGCTCATCTGGCTCATGCTTGCCTTTGTCGCTTTTGTTGTTCTGGCTGCCTTTGCGCGCGGAGCCTTCGCCGCCGGTTCCTCGGCTGAGGGAACCGGTTCGCCTGCAATTACCGCAGGGGCGCTACGTGTTGCGCGTCGCCGCGCAGGGGGTATTGTAACCGCGCTCAGCGTCAGCGCGTCCATTGTCTGGCTTTCCATCTGATTCTCCATGCGAGGCGCGTCATATGCGTTCATATCGCCTCCAAAACCGTCAGCGGACATGTTCGACGTGCTCGACGTGCTCGACGTGCTGGATGCCTTTCGTCCCCGTCGGCGTGGTGAAAGCTCGTTTTCCTGATCTGTTGGCACATGGGCCTCCTGGAACTCTAACCGGTGGTCAAACAGCCTGAACCACATAATTTCCGTGGCGTCTGCTGTGGCCGGATTGGGTTTGAACATATTTGGTTGGCGATTTGATTGATAATTCAGTTGGCTACAGAGAGGCCACCAGATGATCCAGCGGAGGAAATAGCGAACCGCATGAAAAGCTCCCTGACGGCGCCAGGCTGCGAGTGTCTTTCACTAGACGACGTTCACTTTTCCTCACGCAGCCGGAGCTGGCGCCGGATGGCGGCGTGATGGCGAAACAGCGCAACTCCCCATGGTGTGCGCGCAAAATTAGGCATGGCGCCCCAAACACCCATTTCACCCATCCAAGTCAAGTGACTACAGAACACACCATGCGCAAATTAGTGAAGAAACATACCGGCGCCGCAGGTAGGCCCGCTGACGATTTCGCTGGCTCGGCGCTACTTGTCCGGCCAAGTGGCGGTTGAGCATGATGCCAGGGGCGACTGAGGATATGCAGGCGCAGAAGCGACAATTTACTGTGTCGAGAGCTTGTCGGGCACGGCGTATAGTGAGTGCTCTATGCCTAAACGAAGCGCAGCGCCTGAAGCGCACAATAGTTCCTTTTGTCCTCCCTTTTTCCTCACCCCTCTACAGGAGATTCCCAGCAACGCTGTTCGCTGAGACGGCGTGAAGAAACTGTACCGCGCAGTGTGTCTGACAATGATGCAAAAACTTGAGAGTGCCAAACTGGCAGGCGCTTATGCTCCTGCGCGCTTGACGATGTATACGCGCAAGTAGATGACCAATTAGCGCGTTGCGTTGGCAGATGGCAGGCGGACGATTGGCGCCCGCTTTTTGTTTTAAAGAGACCCATGTTCAGCAGTGTGGTGAAGCAGTGGCGCAACGTTAGGCGGTGTAGCGCGCCGAGAGTGGTCTCTTCACTAGAGAGTATACCACGTTTCTGCCAGGGGTCAACAAGGGGAGCGCGAACTACCCAAAAGGGGGTCGTCGCGCCATTTGTCCCCCCATTTCGCTTCCCAGCGAGGCAGGAGCCGCCGCTACGTGCGCTACGGATACACCTGCCCGGCTGGACGTATCAAAATCTCGTGGAGGCCCACCGATGCGGGTTGTTCGAGCGCGAAGATGATGGTGCGCGCGATGTCGGCGGGGTAGAGCGGAGTCGCGCCTTTGAGCATATTGGGCACGATCTCCGGCGCGTATTCCGCCACCTGCTGGAACTCGGAGATCACCACGCCCGGCTCAATTGTGGTGACACGCACTCCCTGCGCGCTAACTTCGATACGCAGCGATTCGGCGATGGCGGTGGCCGCCGCCTTCGCGCCGCAATAGGCGCTGCCGCCTCCTGTCGGTACACGCCCCGCCACCGACGACATGACGATCACATGGCCACGCTTGCGTTCGAGCATCGGCGCGACTGCGTACTTCAGGGTCAGTAGCAGGCCGTAGACGTTGGTGTCGAGCATCTCCTTCCAGCGTTGGGGATCCGCTTCGACGAGTGGGCGGCGTATGCCGATGCCAGCGTTTGCCACCACGATGTCAAGCCGCCGCCAGCGGTCGAGCGTCTGCCGCACGGCGGCCTCAGTCTGCCCTGCGTCGCGCACGTCGCAGGCCAGCGCGAGCGTCTCGCCGTAGGCGCCGTCATTGGCGTTGCGTTCGCGCGCTTCGTCGGCCAGCCGCGCGGCCATCTCCTGCAGGCGATCTGTCCGGCGGGCCGCCATCGCCACGGAGACACCTCGCCGTACCAGCGCCTCGGCCACCGCCGCGCCGATCCCGCTGCTGGCTCCCGTCACCAGGGCCACCTGCCCGCGTAGCTCAGTCTTATCGTCAAAGGATGTCGCGTTCGCTGCGTAGTCTTGCATGTAGTCTTGCGCCATGAGAATGCTCTTTCTTGTCGCATATTGTCTCTGGAAAGGGATGTCAGCACATTTGAATGATACCACCAGGGGCATGTATGGCAAGGTGGATCAAAGCACGCCATAACGCTGCACTATGTCATGTAGCTCCAGCGCATCCCGATACAGATGGCCGACCAGCCCTGCCTCTTCAGCCGCTTTCACGTTTTCAGGCGTATCGTCTACAAACAGAATATGCGACGCTTCGACTCCTGCCTGATCGATCACCGCGTGAAATAGCTCTCGCTGTGGTTTGCGCCAGCCAAGTTCAGCAGAGTTGATAATAGCGTCGAACTCGCTATCAACTCCCAAGCAGGCAAGATCGGATGACAGGCGCAATGTGGCGTTGGTCACAAGCAACACCCTGACCCGCCGACGGCACTCACGGACAATGGCAAGCACATCCTCATCAACTGCGCCTACCGACGATGACCAACGCCGGATGAGCGTCTGCGCATGCGCTGCGGTAAGCGCGGGAAACTGCTGGTAAAGGCGTTCGGCAATAGCGTCACGCCACACATCATCGCTTATCCGCCCTGTGATGGCCTGCTCCAACAGCGTTGGCTCGAACGCAATGGTGTGGATTGTCCCCCTTGGAAGGCCCGACTCTTGTTCGATCTGTGCGACAAGACGACCATCCCATAGGCGAAGCACGCCATCGAGGTCAAAGCATATGGCCTGAATCATTACAGCACTTTCCTTCAGATGACATAACACATAGCCAAAGTATCGCACTTGCACAAACATGAACAAATGTTCTATACTAAGCGCATAAGTCGAACGGGGCGTCCACTCCCGGCGGCGATGGCTGGGGAACCATACGCGCGCACGGACTCGTTCGCATTGACCTCGCGCTACACGTATCCTCGCGTGTGGAGCGGCGTAGGCGCCCTCCGTCTGCGTCGGCTGGTGGGTCGTGCCCTCTCGCGGCCCATCAGCGTTTTGTTTCAGTATACTCTACATACATGGAAGAGCGCCGATTCTCTCTCCTGGCTTGTCAGACGTCAGAAGGCGCATCCTCGTCTGTCGCTGGCGCAGCGGTTAATCGCGCCTGAATCTGCTCAAGCGTCTCGTTCATGAAGTGCGCCAACGCATCGAGGCATGCCTCACGGCTGGCATTGGCAATCGCCGCCTCCATCGAGGCGTTAAGCACGCCAAAACGGGTGGCTCATGCTGTCTGCACGGCCTCACGTAAACCTTGCAGTTCACCTTTGTATAACCCACGCGCCTCACCACGCGCCTCACCTTCCGCTTCACCTTGTAACCTGGCTTGTTGTTGTAAATAGGGAAGCAGAGACGACTCGGCCAAAATCTTGTCTAACATGAGAGACCTCCTCAGACTACGCATGATGGTTTCCCACGGGAAACGCAAAGTCGCCAACAAGATAGTTGTCTGTTCCAGTTCATGCCGTTCATCTTGCAGTAGTGGCTCTGCCTCCAAGCGATTCAGCGTCTCACCAGGTGTGGTGGCGTCTGCGCCAGCCAGCAGGCTGGCCAACGGCCAGAGCCAGGGGTGTGGCTCCTGCGTTACATCAGGAGTTTTTGGGGATGTCGCCCTCATCGTCGTAATCGTTTGCATGGGCGGCTGCGGCGTCAGACCACGCCTTGATGACTTGTTCATTTGTCTGTATGTCATCGTTGTTGTTCAATGTCAGTCTTCCCTTCTCTCATGAGAACCACACTATTCCCATCTACCCCTACCATCATGTATAGTGTTGTTTATACGCCAGGGCCAAGAGATGCTTCTTCTGGCGATGGGAGCGCCAACATCATAGGCGCTGTATCAACCTCTCTATCCAATACCAAGAGGAGCGTAAGCGGAGTGACCACGATCAGCGCGTCGCCCACATTGCCCCACTGGGATATGACGACGATCTATCCCAGTCTTGAATCGCCGGAGTTTATGCAGGCGTTCGCCGCAGTCGAGCGGATGCTGGATGACCTAACCACCGTGTTTGATGAGGCGCATGTGGGTGAAGGTTCAGCGGGAGCAAAGCGGGGCGTGCGGCGCACACGAGGCGGGGGGCAATCAAAGGACGCTAAGGACGGTGCGCTCGTTGCTGATGTGGAGCGTGTGATCGAGCGACTCAACACTGTTACTGCTGAGTACCGTACCGTCAGTTCCTACATCTATAGCTTTGTGGCCACCAACTCACGCGATACGCTTGCCCAGGCGCGCCAGAGCGAACTCCAGCGGCAGGGCGTGCGGCTGGCGCAGTTGCGTTCGCGCTTCATTGCCTGGGTGGGGACGCTGGATGTCGAGGCGATAATTGCACAATCGCCGGTCGCGCGGGCGCATGCCTTTACCCTGCGCGAGGCGCAGACGCTGGCGCGCCATCAGATGTCGCCCGCCGAAGAGGCGCTGGCCGCAGAGTTGAACGTCACCGGCGGCGCTGCCTGGGGCAAGCTGCATGGCGTGATCACCTCGCAGTTGACGCTGATCCTTTCGGCAGATGAATGTGTAAAGCATACAGACCGCACGGCAAGTGAGCCAATCACAATGAGCATGGCGCGCAACCTGGCATACTCGCCCGACCGCGCGACACGCCGTCGCGCCTATGAGGCTGAACTGGCTTGCTGGGAGCGCAACGCCGCCCCGTTGGCAGCCGCGCTCAACGGCATAAAGGGGCAGGTCAATACCCTGACACATCGGCGTGGTTGGCCTAGCGCGCTCGACGCTGCCCTCTTCGACGCGCGTATTGATCGCGCCACCCTCGACGCCATGCTCACCGCCGCGCGCGAATCGTTCCCCGACTTTCGGCGCTATTTGCATGCGAAGGCGCGGGCGCTGGGATTGAAACGGCTGGCCTGGTACGACATCAGCGCGCCGGTCGGCTCCGCCGGGCGCGCCTGGACGTTCGAGCAGGCCGAGGAGTTTATCCTCACCCAGTTTGCGACCTACTCACCCGCGTTACGCGACCTCGCTGCCCGCGCTTTTCGCGACCACTGGATTGACGCCGAGCCGCGCCCTGGCAAAGAGGACGGCGCGTTTTGTATGCCTGTGCGCGGCGAAGAATCGCGCGTGATGTCGAACTTCAAGCCAGGATTTGGTGGGGTGAGCACGCTGGCGCACGAGCTTGGCCATGCGTATCATAACCTGCGGCTGGCCCCTTTGACCATGTTGCAGCGTGAGACGCCGATGACGCTGGCCGAAACGGCGAGCATCTTCTGTGAGACCATCGTGCGTCATGCCGCTTTGCGCGCGGGCCACCTGGAGGATCAACTTGAAATCCTCGAGGCGTATCTACAAAGCGCCTGTCAGGTGGTGGTAGACGTCACCAGTCGCTTTCTGTTTGAGCAGGCGGCCTTCGAGCGTCGCCGCCAGCGCGAGTTGTCAATTGATGAATTGTGCGAGCTGATGCTGGACGCGCAACGCGCCACCTATGGCGATGGGCTTGATGGAACATCGCTCCACCCGTATATGTGGGCGGTGAAGTCCCATTACTACAGCGCCGGGCGCTCATTTTATAACTTCCCGTATATGTTTGGGTTGCTCTTTGGTCTGGGCCTGTATGCGCGCTACCAGCGCGACCCCGAAGCCTTTACCGCCAGCTATGATGACCTGCTGGCCTCCACCGGCCAGGCCGACGCCGCGACACTGGCTGCGCGCTTTGGATTTGATTTGCGCACGCCCGACTTCTGGCGAAGCAGTCTCGATCTGGTGCGCGCCGACATCTCCCGCTTCGACGCCCTCATCTCTTAGACATTTCACAGTAGCATAGGCAGTTGGGCAGGAGATGATCCCTCTCTTTTGGAGAGGGATATTTTGTAGACCTATGGGGGAACACACGATAGACAACGACGCTGGGAAGGCGTACACTGGTACGGAACTCATTTGCTCTGAAAGGATGTGTAGTCTTGGACGGCTCGAACCTTCCTACCCCCTGGCGCGCTCCGACCGATGAGGAGCCAACCGCAACATCGCTGGCTCCCCTTGCCGCGCCACCCTCAGGCGACCAGGCGCCAACGCCATCAACGTCTTCTTTTGAGAAAGAAACCGAGCCATATCTGCCGACGCCCGGCGAAGAGCTGCGTCTGACGCCGTGGCGGCGGCCTCCCATGAGCCGCTTTGCGCACAAGCGCCCGCCCGCCTATTCGTATGGCTCATTGGGTCAGCGCAAAGGAGGGCAAGCGCGGCTGGCGCAATCCTCATTCGCCAATGAGGCGAGCAAGAAGCGTATTGGTCAGCGGCGAGTGATCTTTGTGGTGTTTGCGCTTGCGGCCATCGTTGGCGTTGTCGGGGCGATTCTGCTGGCTTCCACCATCTCTTCGCTGGTGGGTGGCGCCCTCGCTCCGGCCACAGCCGCCCCAGGCGTCAGTACCATCACCCTGCCGACGCTGCCAGCCACAACGCGCACTCCGGCAATCGCGCCGGGCGGTGGGTATCTTTCGGGCGCGCTGGCTCCCTCGCCCAGCCAGGCCAACCTGACGACGCTCGCCAATACAAACTCTAGCGATTGGGCGCATTGGGGCCTTACCAGCCCTACCGATTTCAATCATCGCGCCACCGGCAATAGCCAGATCAGTACCTATACGCTTATTGGCGGCGCGCAAGTCGGGCGCTATGATGCGGCAAACGTCGCCTATAGTTGGAGCGATGGTCAGCCAACCGCAAGCGTCAGCAATGTGACGTGTGGTATCTATGTGCGGGGGGCTGGCAATGGCTTCTCGCTCACCCTCCCAGCGGACACCACGACGCGCACGCTGACCGTCTATGTGGGCGCCTATCGTGCGCAGGCGGTGTTTACCGCGTCACTCAGCGACGACAGCGCCAGCCAATATACCGACTCTTCGCTGGGCGCCACCACTGGCGAGATTGACGCAACCTATACGATCACCTACCAAGCTGCCAGCGCCAACCAGCAGTTGACCATCATGTTCAGCATGCAGACCAGCTACGTCAGCGATGGCTACATTGCCTTGCAGGCCGCCACACTAAACTGACTCGTAGGGATTATCTAGCCTCTGGCGCACACTGTGGGCGTGAGCGCCGCCAAGCGCAAGGCAGAACCACACCAGCGCGGCAATGAAGAGGGTGGGCGCGATCTGGTGGAGGCCGACGTTATGGGGCAGCGTCAATCCTATCCACGCCACCACAGACATGAGCGGCGCAGCGACTACCCCGCCAAACACAAAGAAGATCGAAGCGCCTTCTGTTAACCAGTAGCGCACGGTTGGGTGTGTCGCCACCGTCACCACCAATGCGCCAAGCGTGAGCGACCCCATGATGATCGGCTGCCAGCGGCGCCTGTCGCGCGCTGATTGATCGCGGTGAGTTTGGTGTATCTGCTGCAATGGCCGAAGATGAATAGATTGATGGTGTTGGCGCTGCTGCTTCATGGGAATAGCGTGTTGCCTCTCTTGATGTGCAAACAGGCGTCATTGCCCTCTTTCGGAAAAACCCAGTATCTCACACACTCTTGTCAACGATCTTCTCACGCTCAACGGGACGCCTGGGCCAGTGTTGTCCAGTAATACTGGCAGTCCGCGCGGAGCGGGCATCGCTGGCAGACCGGGCGTTGCGCATGGCAGATGCGCCGCCCATGCTGAATCAGATCGACGTGCATGGTATGCCGCCATTCGGGAGGGATCAGGCCCAACAGGATGGTATGCGCGGCGTCGGCGCTCACCCGCTGGCCAATCAATCCCAGCCGCTTTGTCACCCGCCACACATGCGTATCCACCGGAAAGGCAGGCTTGCCCAATGAGAATAGCAGAACGCATGCCGCCGTCTTGGGGCCAACGCCCGAAAAGCCGAGTAAATATTCCTGCGCCTGCGCGAGAGGTAGCCCGCGTAACACATCCAGCGTTAGCCGTGGTTCACATGCCTCGTCAGCCTCGTCAGCCTCGTCAGCCTTGTCTTGGACGCCCCGCGCGGCCTGTTCGGCGCGTAGCCGCTCTGTGAGTTCACGCAAGATGCGTTGAATGCGTTCGGCCTTGATCTGCGCCAGCCCGCCCACGCGGATTGCGTCGGCTATCTCATTGGTTGGCGCGTCGCGCACGGCCTCCCAGGTGGGGAATCGCTCGATGAGCGTCGCATAGGCGCGTGCAGAGTTCACGTCGGAGGTGTGCTGCGAGAGCACCGTGGCAATCAGCCCGCCAAGCGCGTCGCCGTCCGGCTCCCACCGTGGTTCGCCATAGGTCTCCACCAATCTTTGATAGATGCGCGCTACCCGTGGGTCAACACCACCGGAAGCCTCTACAGGCGCGCTTCCGGTGGCAGACCCCGCAGGCTCAGCAGCGGCCTGAGGTTGACGCGAAGCCATTGTGTGCTCGTTGTGCGCTTTCTTGGTGTCGCTTCCCATGCTGCTTACCCGGCGCTCTGGGGCGTTTCTGCCAGGAACGCCAGAATCGCCTCGCTCATCGCGCCAGAGGTAAGCATTGTGTAGTGATTGACGGCGGGAATCTCGACAAGGCGCGCGTCTGCAATGCGCTGGCGCATGCGCCCAGCTTCTGCGGGTTCGAGGATGAAGCCGGTATCGGGGCCAAGCGTGCCATAGCCCGCGCGAACGATCAGCGTCGGCGCGTGAATCGCCTCATAGCAACCATCAAGCCGTTGGAGGCTGTTTACCGCCGCCTCCTCTTCGATGGCGTGTACGGGTACGCGCGAGATCACCGAGCCATCCGGCTGCTGTTCGGCGTCGTAGGTGAAATATGTATCCCAAAAGGCGTTCCACTGATAGGCCGGGGATTGCCGCAACATGGCAAGATACGCCTCCAACGAGGGATATGACACGCCAAGCCGCTTCAACGATGGCGCAATGGTCGCCCGCCAATCGGCGGGGATCGCCGCACCTGCGTCCATCAGAACAAGCCTGTCCACGCGCTGCGGATGAACCGCCGCGAACATCAGGCCGATCTGCGCGCCAAGCGAGTGGCCAATAAAGGCAACCTGCTTCAGCCCCAGCGCATCGCAGACCCCCAGTAGATCGTCAACATGATAGGGAATGCCGTAGCCATGCGGTGGCTTGGCGCTCAGGCCACGCCCGCGCAGATCGGGCGCGATCACGCGATAGCCCTGGGCAGCCAGCGCGGGGCCGATGATCGTCCACGCCTGGCAATTGCTGGTGATGCCGTGAATCATCAGCGCCGTGCGTTCCGGTGGATGCTCGGCGCCCCACACGGCATAGTGGATAGAAAGGCCTGGAATGGTCACATCGCCCGCCGTTTCAGCCGGGCGCAGAGGGTATTCCTGGCTCATGAAGAACCTCCGTTGTTTTTGCTCGTGTAGCTTTGTGGCGTGGCCGGTCGTCTAAACCTACGGCCATTGTAGCATGTTCCCCGGTATAGCGGAAGCCTGCGATGCGGGACTCTCGGCGTCTCGTTGTTGACGCCTTCCCACCGCTCCGCTATACTTTTGGGGAATATGGTCTATTTCATGGTCGCCGCTGACCCCCACCGACGTTTGCTCTGCATCGCGTTGGATGTTCTGAGCCGGACAGGGATGGTCGCGCCCTGGGCTGTAGTGTGTCTGTTTAAGCAAACGCCCGCGCCCAGGACATCGCCAGGATACGCCAGGAACGCGCCAGAGACACTGGCGAGGAGGCTTCACCCGCATGCGCGCGAATATCAGTCGCTCGATCTTCTTTTTGATCTTCATCCTGCTGCTGACAGCAGGCGCTGTCTATGTTGACCTGCCCAATACGCCGGGCATCCACATCGGAGGCTATAACAACTCGCTACAAGTCCGCCAGGGGCTTGACCTGACCGGGGGGCTTCAGTTCATCCTTCAGGCGCAGTGCCCCGCCAACAAGCCCAACTGCGATAAAGCGGGCGCGATGCCTGCGGTGATCACTGCGATTCAGAAGCGTGTGAGCGGCGGCCTGGGCGTGAACGACGCAGTGGTGCGTCAGGCGCAGACCGATGAGATTCTCATTCAGTTGCCCGGCATCCGCGATGATACCCAGGCGCGCGCGTTGCTTGGCCAGACCGGCCATATGGAAATCATTGACACCAGTGGCCAACCTCTCACCATTGGCTCAACTGTTACTGAGGGACAATACCCTGTCGTGTTGCAAGGCTCCGATCTTGATCCCAACTCCATCAGCGCCCAGATCGACAGCCAGACGAACCAGCCGGTGGTGGTCTTCACCTTCCAGGGCGCGGCCAAGTCCAAGTTTGCCACCTACACGCGCAACAATGTTGGCAAGTATCTGACAATCACACTTGATAATAAGGTGATTGAGTCTGCGACGATTCAGAGCGAGATCGACGGCCAGGGGCAGATCACTGGCATAGGCACGCTGACCCAGGCGCAAGACCTCGCCACGACACTCAAATATGGCGCACTGCCGTTGCCGTTGAAGTTTGTCGGCGAGCAGCAGTTGGCGGCGACGCTTGGTCAGCAGGCGATCTACTACAGCGCCCGCGCCGCGCTGATCGGCCTGGGGTTGGTGGTGCTCTTCATGCTGATCTTCTACCGCCTGCCCGGATTGCTGGCCGACATGGCGCTTGTCCTCTATGCGCTCTTCCTGTTCGCGGTGATCAAGCTGGTGGGCGTCACGCTCTCGCTGCCCGGCATCGCGGCGTTGATCCTGACGATTGGTATGGCGGTAGACGCCAACATCCTGATATTCGAGCGTGTGAAAGAGGAGTTACGCGCCGGGCGCACAATGGCCTCGGCGGTGGATGTTGGCTTCAAGCGCGCCTGGCCCTCCATCCGCGACTCCAACGCTTCGACGCTGATCACCTCTGTCATTCTGTACTGGTTTGGCAATAACTTCGGCGCTGAGATCATCGTTGGCTTCGCGACGAACCTCGCCATCGGCGTGTTGATCAGCCTCTTCACCGCCGTCGTGGTCACGCGCAACTTCCTGACGTTGTTGCTCTTCTCCGGCATTGCCACGCATCCAGAGCTGTACGGCTTGCCGGTTAGCGCGGTGAATGTAGCGCGCTATAATCGCCCCGGCCAGCGCATTGCCCCTGTGAGCGCACGTGCGCGCCAGCCTGTGGTGATTGCCACACAGCCGGTAGCTGTTGAGGATGAGGCGG
>Ga0070737_10002124_pt1 | contig 24912 bp, 23 predicted proteins | sample Coa_R1_10_FD_66438 | JGI IMG/M metagenome (GOLD analysis project Ga0070737, IMG submission 66438) | Surface soil microbial communities from Centralia Pennsylvania, which are recovering from an underground coalmine fire - Coalmine... | ecosystem: Environmental > Terrestrial > Soil > Unclassified... | reverse complement strand
GACGACGTGAATCGGCTGCCGGGCCGCGAAGGTCGAAAAGGGCGGGCGAGCCGTCCAGCGATCACGCTGAACCCGCTGAGCGGCGAGGGGCGCGTCTTCACGGCGGGGCGGTACAACCCGCCGGGAAGATTCCCCGTCCACTACATCTGCCAAAGCCGCCCGTGCGCGGTCGCGGAGCTCATGAGGCTTGGCGAACGCCAAGCGATCGGGGTGGAAGGGCTGCTCCCGCGGGTCCTCTACCGCTACGAGATCGAGCTTGACCGAGTCCTTGACCTCACCGACGGCGAGGTCCGCTCCCAGGTCGGCATTGGCGCGGACGTCCTGACCGGTCGCGACTGGACCGCATGCGAGGATCTGGGCGTCGCCGCGCATGCCCTCGGCGCGAACGGCATCAACTCGCCCTCGGCCACCGGTGTGGGGGAGGTCCTCGCCGTATTCGTCCAGCACGTCGGCCTTGGTCGCCTGGAGGCGCACCTCATCGAGGAATGGCGCTCGCTGGACCTGCTCGATGGCTGAGCTCGAACCGGAAGCTCTCGACGCCCGTTCGCCGCTGGCGCCCCTGACGCCGGAGGTCCTGGCCGGCGGGTACGGGGAGCTCCTCGTCGCCGTGGGCCCGTGATGGCACTCAGCACGCCGACCAGCCGCACAGCTCTCCCCGGTGGTTGACAGGCAGCTGGCAAGCTGCTTATCTATAGGTAGCCAACGGGCTGCATATAGTCCCACGACAAGAGGAGCAGCAAATGCCTGACATTCGTCATCGAGTGGCCGTCTCGGCCCCCCTTGGGGTGGTCTACGAGGCGGTGGCCACGCCGGAAGGGATCTCCCAGTGGTGGACCCGCGACGGGGTGCGCGGCGAGGCCGCGGAAGGATCCCGGCTGGAGTTCTTCTTCGGGGACCCCGAGCCCGCCGCAGTGATGGAGATCACCCGGCTCGATCCCGCGGGTCACGTGGGTTGGAGCTGTGTGGGCGGAGCCGACGAGTGGGTGGGGACGAGCCTGTCGTTCGACCTGGCCGGGAGCGCCGACCAGACGGTAGTGCTCTTCACCCACGCCGGGTGGCGTCACCCGAGCGAATTCATGGCCCACTGCAGCGCCCGGTGGGCATACTTCCTGCTGAGCCTCAAGGGCTACCTCGAGACCGGCAAGGGCACCCCCGTACCCGACGAGCTGAAGTTCTGAAACGAGATAGTGGAGCCTGATCCCGTCGACGTCTTCAAGGCGCTGGCCGATCCCAGCCGGCGTGAGCTGCTGGACCGGCTGAACCGGCGCAACGGCCAGACGTTGCGCCAGCTCTGCGACGGGCTGGGCATGGCCCGGCAGTCGGTCAGCAAGCACCTGGCCGTCCTCGAAGCGGCCAACCTGGTGAGCACCGTCCGCCGGGGTCGGGAGAAGCTCCACTACCTCAACGCCGTGCCGATCAACGAGATCGCCGAACGTTGGATCGGCCGCTACGACCGCCACCGAGTCGAAGCCCTGGCCGACCTCAAGCGAGTCCTGGAGGATCCCCTCGTGTCGCAACCGCAATTCGTGTACACGACCTACATCAAGACCACGCCCGAACAGCTGTGGAGGGCGCTCACCGAACCGGCGTTCACGCGCCGATGGTGGCAAACCAGCTTCGACACCGACTGGAAGGTCGGCTCTCCGATGGTGTGGGACAACCAGGGGCTCAGCATCGCCGACCCCGAACAGGTGGTCCTCGAGTCAGATCCTTACCGGCGCCTGGCCTACACCTGGCACACTTTCACCCCTGAGCTGAAGGCGCATCTGCGCATTGACGACGAGCTGTTCGCCAAGCTGGCCGCCGAGCGGCGCTCCCGGGTCGCGTTCGACATCGAACCGGTCGGCGAGCTGGTCAAGCTGACCGTCGTCCACGACGACTTCGAGCCGGGGAGCACCGCTGCCACCATGGTCCGGAACGGCTGGCCGGTGTTCCTCTCCAGCCTGAAGACCCTGCTCGAGACTGGCGAAGCGCTCCCCTCGCACCGGATCGACCGCACCGCGCAATGAACCTCGTCCACCATCTCCCCGAGACAGCAGTCCCCTGAGCCGGTCGTCGAGCCGATCACGACGCCGTGGGCCTCGGCTCCTCGTCACCCACGCGGGTAGGGGGCAGCCGAGGCCAGGTCGGGGCGGTCGTCGGGTTCAGCTTCCGGCGAGGCGCCGCCGCCGGTCGCCCCTTCGTCGTGACGGTCGCCCTCGTGGTCCGTCGGGTCGTCTGGCCCGTGGCACGCAGCTCGCTTCAGGTTGGCTCGCCGCGGTCGAAGCGCGCCGCTGCCGCCGTGCGATTTCTGACATGGAGGCGTCGAAAGGCGAGCTCGAGGTGCTTTTGGACCGTTCGGGGACTGAGGCCCATCCGGAGCGCCACCTCGTGGTCGGTCAGCCCGGCGCGCACCATGCGCACCACCTCCGCTTGCCTCGGGGTGAGGCGCTGGTCGGGCGGGTCCGTCGCGACCTGCGGGCCGACCACGAGCGCAGGGAGCTGGTCGGCGACGAACCAGCGAATGGCGCTCAGCAGGTCGTCGCTGGAGCCGATGTAGGGAGCGTGGTCAGCCCCCGGTAGCTCGACGTAGCGAGCGCCGGCGATGGCACGGGCGACGAGGCGCCCGTGGTCGGTCGCGAACCACCGGTCGTGCCGCCGGTGGAGCACCATCGTCGGCGACCTCACCCCCCCGAGACAGCCCCGGACGTCTGAGCGGAGGGCCAGGTCGAAGACGGGGAGGAAGCGGCGAGCGTCCCCCGCTTCGCGGAAGGCGTCGGTGAGCCACCTCGGGAAGCTTGGGTCGCGCTCCATGCTGGGGGCGACCAGCTCGAGACCCGGAAGGTCTGCGATCCAGCCCTGCGACAGCGTGGAGCGCAGGTACTCGATGTGGCGAGGACCCTCGCCCCGGAGGGCAAGCGGTCCGAGCGACGGTCCCGGCGTGGCATTGATCAGCACCAGGGCGGCCACGCTCTCGGGATGTCGCGCGGCGAGGGCGATCGCGGTCATGGCCCCTTCGGCGAGAGCGACGACGATCGCCGGGACCGACGTGGTGGCAGCGAGCACCTCGCGGGCGTCGTCGGCCCAGTCGGCCAGCCCGAATGGCCGGTCACGTCCCGCTCTCGCCGATGCGCCAATGCCGCGACGGTCGAAGCAGATGACCCGGCCGAGCGTGCCCAGGCGTCGCAGGAAGGCCTCGTAGGGTGGGAACCTCGCCAGGGCGACCATGGGCAGCAGCCCATCCTGGATGAGCAGCAGATCGGGATAGCCGTCCGCCGGCACCTCGTAGGCGATTCCGGACGCGGTCCTGCCGACCCTCACCTCGCCCCTCGACCGGCGGTGCTCGGTCATAGCCGTTGCGTAATCCTACGTAGCTCCTGGAGCCGTTGCTCTTGACGCAGTGCCTCCGAATGCCGACGATGCGCCCGTGCGCGAAGGTGTACGGATCCTCTGCGGCACTCCGGCTGAGAGGAGTGGTGATGCGATGTCCCACTGCTCGAGGCGTCACTTGAGCACCTTCGGCGAGCGTCAACCTTCCGAAAGGGGTGGTCACCATGCCGGCACCCACGCTGCAGGTATTCCCGCCGGATGCAGCCAATGAGAGGCTCTTCGGCGACATCGCAGGACTCCGCCAGACGCCGATCCCGGTGGTGGCCTTCGACGGCCCGGACGGCAACCTCGGTCCCGAAGGTGCTGGGGCCGTCTTGCTGCTGCACATGACGATGGTCGACGAGGACCGCAGCCAGCGCTTTTGGTACCAGGTGGCGCTCACCTCCAAGGCGGCCAGCGAGTGGCCCGGTTTCATCAGGATGATCGCCTTCTTCGACGGCGCGGCCAATTGGGCCCTCGCGTTGTGGAGGACGGTCGCCGACGCCCAGGCGTTCGCCAAGAGCCGCCCGCATCTTGACGCCATCAGGGACATGCACGAGCGCTCTTTCGAGTACACCCACTTCGCCGGCATCTTCGCCCCGGTCGAGGAGCGACCTCGCCACGCCTACTGCGACGCCTGTGGTGCCGAGACCGCTCTGCCCGCCGAGCAGTGCTCCGCCTGCGGACGTGAGCTGGCCGACGTCTTCCGGCTGCAGCACGTCGCCAGGTGAGCGGTTCGCTGCACGGCCCTGTCACGAACCTGCCACCGGCCAACGCCACCCATCCATCGGGAGGAACCAGGAACGATGCACGTGCAACTTCGGCGCGGCAACCCTGACGACGCCAGCGCCTGCGGGCGGATCTGCCACGAGGCGTTCGCCGCGATCTCCTCGGCGCACTCGTTTCCCTGCGACTTTCCCACGCGTGACGCGGCGGTGGCCACCGTGTCGATGATGCTGTCGCATCCCGGCTTCTACTCGGTGGTGGCGGAAGTCGACGGCGAGGTGGTCGGCTCGAACTTCTTGGACGAGCGCTCCGCAGTCGCCGGAGTCGGTCCCATCACGGTCGCCCCAGCCGTCCAGGACTCCTCGCTCGGCCGCCAGCTCATGGCTGCCGTCATGGACAGGGCGGCCGAACGGCGAGCCCTCGGGGTTCGCCTCGTGCAGGCCGCCTACCACAACCGCTCCCTGTCGCTGTACGCGAAGCTCGGCTTTGCGGTCCGCGAACCGCTTGCCTGCATGCAGGGTCCTCCGCCGAGAAGGAGCGTCGAGGGATACTCAGTCCGCTCCGGCACCGCCGCCGACGCGGCCGACTGCAACCGGATCTGCACGGCGGTGCACGGTCACGATCGTTCCGGCGAGGTCGCCGATGCCATCTCCGCCGGCGGGCTGCTCGTGGTCGAGCACGACGGGCGGATCACGGGCTACTCGATCGGCCTCGGCTTCTTCACCCACAGCGTTGGTGAGACGACCGACGACATCGCCGCACTCATCGGGGCTGCGGCCGAGCTCGGCGGTCCAGGGATCCTGGTGCCGCTCCGGAACCAGCGGCTCTTCACCTTCTGCCTCGGTGAGGGGCTCCGGGTCGTGCAGGTGATGACCCTCATGTCGACCGGCCCGTACAGCGAGCCGGCCGGCGGATGGTTGCCGTCGATCCTCTACTGAGGCCACATCGCGGTGACCCGGGTGCAGGAGCTCGGGTGATCGGTGGCGGACCACCGCATGACCGCCCTGCCGGCTCTGCCGAGGCGGTCGGATGGGGCCCGGGCGGGAGTTGACCACACCCCGTGCCGGTGCGTCATGGTCGGCGGCCGGATGCGCCCGCTCACCGGTGCACGTCGGCAGCCTGAGCTCCTCTCGGGTCGTCATGGTGAGGGCGGCGTTGCGGCCGCCGCCGTGCTCCCGGAACGAGCAGCCCCTGCAGGATCTGCCCGCGCCGCCGTCAACCGTGCAGACTGGGCCGATGACCGCAGGTGCCGGGTTCGAGCAGGTCGCCGAGGGAGTGCATGTCCACACGAGCGCCCGGGCGATGACGACGACGACGGTGGTCGAGCTCACTCGGGGCACCTGCCTCGTCGTCGACCCCGCGATGGAGCCGCCGGACCTCGCCGCGGTGGCGGACTTCACCCGGGAGGCGGGCTTGGAGGTCGCCGCGGGATGGTCCACTCACGCCCACTGGGACCACGTCCTGTGGTCGCGCCGGCTCGGCCCCGACGTGCCCCGCTTCGCCGTGCGCGACAACGTCGAGACCTGCCGGCGGGAGCTGGCCGAGCTGCGGCGCTACATCGAGCAGGAGTGCCCGGGCCACGACCTGGAGCTGTGCGGGATCCTGACCGACGTCGCCGACAGTGGGGGAGCGTGGCCCCTTCCGACCGATCGTGCGGTCGCGGCGATCGACGTCGAGGTCGTCGAGCACCGGGCCCACGCACCCGGACACGCCGGCTTGTTCCTCGCCCCCGCCGGCGTGCTCATCGCCGGCGACATGGTCTCCGACATCGAGATCCCGAGCCTCGACCTCGAGGCCCGGGACCCGCTCTCGGACTACGAGGAGGCGCTCCGGCTCTACGCCCGGCTCGCTCCTCGGGTGGAGGCGTTCATTCCCGGCCATGGCACCCCCGGCGGCCGGGAGGAGCTCCTGCGGCGCATCGACCTCGACCGCAGGTACCTCGACGATCTTGCCTCGGGCCGGCCCGTCGCCGAGGAGCGGATGAGCCCAGCGTGGCTGCGGCACCAGCACGCGCTGCAGGTCGAGTGGGTGAGGTCCCGCAGCTGAGCTTCCTGGCGGAGCCCATCTGGCGAGCCCTGCTGCTCCGGATATCTCGCATGAGGACCGAAACCCTCACCGACCGCTCTGCCCGCCTCGACCTCGACGGGATCGACTTCGAGCAGTTCCGCAGCTCGCCCCTCGACCCTGCCACGTTGCGCTGCCTGCGCTACATGCACGACGTCGAGGGGCACACCGCCTGCTACCTGCGGGACCTTCTCGTGACAAGGGCCCACCGGGATGCCGCCATCACGGCCTTCCTCGCCTGCTGGAGCTACGAGGAGCACTGGCACGGCGAGGCGATCGCCCGCGTGCTCGCCGCCCACGGCGAGCCCGGAGGTGCCGCACGCCTCGTGCCGCTGCGGACCTCGCTCGGGTGGCGGGACAGCATCCGGCCCGTGCTGTTCGCGGGCCTCTCGGCCGTCTGCCCGCAGCTGCCGGCCGTCCACATGGCGTGGGGAGCGGTGAACGAGTGGACGACGCAGGCTGGCTACGCCCGCCTGGCTGCTCGCGCCGGCAACCCCGTCCTTACCCTGCTCCTGCGGAGGATCATGCGGCAGGAGGGTCGCCACATCGACTTCTACTCGAGCACGGCCAGGGAGCTGCTCGGCGCGAGCCGCGTCGCCCGTCGGGTGACTCGGGCCGCCTTGCAGCGCTTCTGGGGACCGGTCGGCTCGGGCGTCATGCCGCAGGCCGAGGTCCGCTTCCTTGCCACCCACCTGTTCGGAGACCGTGACGGCCTTGAAGCGGCGCAGAGGGTCGATCGTCAGATCGACCGGCTCCCGGGGCTCTCCGGGCTGCACCTGCTGGAGAAGGCGGTCTCCGACCTCGCCCCAACGGCTCGCGCGGGCGGCCCTGCGGCACTCGCAGCCTGAGCCAGCGCCGGCCGACCCCGTCGGCTCAGCCGTTGCCGTGTACCCCCCGCGCAGCAGCCGTTGGGGCTGGGCTGCCTTCGAACAGGAGCGGTGAGCCGCCAGATCAGAGCGTGCCGGCGGCGAGCACCGGGCCCGTCGGCACCGGGGTGCCGCCCGCCGGCTCTGCGGTGACCATCAGCTCGGTGATGCCGGGCTCGACCCGGAACACCGAGTATGCGTGCGGGTCGTTCCCCGCCAGGCCGAGCGAGACGATCTTGCCGTGGGAAAGACCCCAGATCTGGTAGGTCCGTCCCACCGGCAGCTTCGCCATCGACGACCAGACCCAGTACGCCGTCCCGTCGGAGCTCTCGAGCACCCGCACGACCGTGTGGCGGCCAGAGGTCGTCGCGGAGGTCAGCTCGATCGTCCGGTGGGGCCCGTTGTCGGCGGCGACGATGGCGGTGGCAAGCCCTGTGCTCCGCAGTGCCGAGCGAAGGTGCTGCACCTGTGAGTCGACGTTCAGCACCTGCGTCAGCAGCACCGCGGCGAGGACGACGGCAGCAGCCGCTGCCGCGAGCGCCCCCGTGAGGGGCCAGCGAGCGGGCCGTGCGGGTGCGGCCTGGGGGACCTCGTCAAGCGCGGGCACCGCGACGAGGCGGCGCGTCGCGACGGGCGGGAGGTCCGGTGCGCTCACCGGACGCGCCCCGCCGGCGATGTCGGCTGCGATCCGATCCCAGAGCCCCTCGGGCGCCGGCGCCCCGACGTCGCCGAGCAGCGCGGCAGTGCGGCGGTGCCCGTCCACCTCGCTCCGGCAGCTCGGGCAGCGGGCCAGGTGCTCCTCGAGCGCGGCGACCTCGTCATCGGGCAGCGCGTCGAGGGCGTAGGCCGCGAGCAGCGTCGCTGCTTCCTCGTGGTTCACCGTGCCTCCACTTCGATTCCGTCGAGCGCCGCCTGGAGCCTCCGCATCCCCGAGCGGATCCTCGTCTTTGTCGTTCCCTCCGGGGTGTTCGTGATGCGGGCGACTTCACGGTAGGTGTGCCCGCCGAAGTAGGCGAGCTCGATGACCTCCTGCTCGGCATGGGGGAGGGACGCCACTGCCTCCCGCACGCGCTCCGCGGTGAGGAGGTCCATCATCTCGTGCTCGAGGTCGTAGGAAGCCTCCGCCGTCGCCGCCGCGCGGTCCTCGCGGGCCCGCCGGCTCGACTCGGAGCGGAGCAGGTCGACCGCTCGGCCGTGGGTGACGCTGAGGAGGTAGGAGCGCAAGGAGCCACGGGCCGGGTCGAAGCGGTCCGGCGCCTGCCAGAGCCTCACGAAGACCTCCTGGGTCACCTCCTCGGCGAGTCGCTCGTCTCGAAGGAGCCGGCGGGCGAGGCCGTAGACCGCTCCCGCGTGGCGCCGGTACAGCTCGGCGAGCGCGACCTCCTGCCATCGCCCGACGGCGATGACGAGGCTGGCGTCACTGGTCTCAGCGAGGTCGGTAGGCACGTCGGACATGATTCGGAGCCGGGCCAGGGCGTGGATGTCACTCGCTGGCCGGCGGGCTGGCAGCGACCGTACCATCGCCCCACCATGGCGGCTCACGATCAACCGGGTCTCTCCAACCTCACCATCGACGTGGCCGTCGTCGGGCGGGACGGTCGCACCTCGGCGATCCTGCAGCGCTGCGCCGAGAGCCCCCGGGCCCGGCGCGTCATCGAGGTCCCCGAGGTGTCACCGGCACGGCTCGAGGACCTCACGGGGCGTCTTGAGGAGCTCGGGTTCGGCGACGGGTGCGAAGCGGTGGTGATCGTCGGGCCGGAGGCTCCACTCTGCGCAGGGCTCGCCGACCGGCTGGAGGACGAGCTCGCGTTGCCGGTCTTCGGCCCCCGCCAGGCCCAGGCGCGCATTGAGGCCAGCAAGTCCTGGGCCCGAGAGCTCGTGGCGAGGCATGGCATCTCGGGCAACCCCGAGCACCGGGTGGTGCGCCGTGGTGAGGAGCACGCTGTCGAGGCGGTGCTGCGGGAGTACGAGGCTCGCCTCGGTGGGTACGTAGTGAAGCCAGACGGCCTGACCGGTGGCAAGGGGGTGAAGGTCTCAGGGGAGCACCTCGGCTCGATCGAGGAGGGCGTCGAGTATGCCCGGGCTGCTCTCGAGGCCGACGGGGTCGTGGTCGTGGAGGAGCGCCTCGACGGCGAGGAATTCAGCCTCCAGACCATCACCGACGGCACGACGTCGTGGCACCTCCCCGTCGTGCAGGACCACAAGCGCGCCTTCGAGGGCGACACGGGCCCCAACACCGGCGGGATGGGCAGCTACTCGATGGCGGACCACTCACTGCCCTTCCTCGACCAGGCCGAGCTGGATGCGGCGCGCGAGATCAACGAGCGGGTCGTCCGGGCCCTCGGAGAGGAGCTCGGCTCGCCCTACCGGGGCGTGCTCTACGGGGGCTTCATGGCAACCGGCGACGGGGTTCGCCTCGTCGAGTACAACTGCCGGCTCGGTGACCCGGAGGCGACGAACGTCCTCTCGATACTTGCCTGCGACTTCGTGGAGGTCGCCCACGCGGCCGCCACGGGCCGGCTCGACCAGGTCGCGCTCGCCGTCGAGCCGGCCGCCACGGTCTGCAAGTACGTCGTGCCCGAGGCCTATCCGGGAACCGGCGGCAGCGGGGAGGAGATCGACGCCACCGCGCTCGGGCCGCTCGTCGAGGAAGGCTCGCTCCGCTGCTACTGGGCGGGGGTGAGCCGCCGCGAGGGCGAGCTGCGGGCGACGATGCTCGGCTCCCGTGCCCTCGCCGTGGTCGGGGTGGCGGGAACCCTCGAGGAGGCCGAGCGCCGTGCCGAGCAGGGCGCCCGCCTCGTCGCCGGCCCGGTGCGGCACCGCTCCGACATCGGCACGGCAGCGCTCGTGGAGCGCCGCCTAGCTCACATGAGCCGCCTGAGGATGCGCTGATCCCTCACAGCCGGAGGTCGGCCAGCATCGACGCTGCCGCCAGCTCGGCGGTGATGTCCGTCCCGGCGCCCTTTTGGTGCTCGGTCATCCCCACCACGTAGGTGAGCTGGTAGGGGTACGTGCGCGAGAGCGCCTCGTTGTGCTCGCGGGTGAGCTCTGCGAGGCGGGCGATGACCAGCTTTGCCTCGCCGGCATCGCTGCCGAACAGCAGCAGGGCGAACTCGTCGGCGCCGATCCGGCCGACGAGGTCGGATGCCCGCACGGCGGTGCCGAGGAGCTGCGCAGTCTCGACGAGGGCGTGGTCGCCGGCGTCGAAGCCGAGCGCGGTGTTGATCGCTCCGGTCCCGACGAGGTCGAGGTGGAGCAGGGTGGCCGGAAGGCCGCGCGAGTCGGCGAGCTCGAGGAAGCGGTTGCCGAGCCGGGTGAAGGTGCGGGAGTTGAGGGCGCCCGTGAGGCCGTCGAGCGTGCTGTGGGGGAGCGCCGAGAGCTCGGCCTCGACGAGGCGGGCAAGCTCCCCGAGGGCCTTCACCTCTGCCTCGGAGTACTCCCGGGGCTCGAGGCTCATCACGGCCAGTGCCCCGATGTGCTCACCCCTCGGTGCGCGCACCGGCACGCCGGCGTAGGCGAGCAGAGCCGGCTCGCCCGTGACCGCGGGGAGGCGGTCGAAGCGGGGGTCCGCTCTGGCGTCGGCGACCACGAGGGGAGCACCGGCGGCGACGACGTGGGAGCAGAACCAGTAGTCGCGGCTCGGCTCTCCGAGGTCGACCCCGACCGCGGCGGCGCCGGTCGCCGACTTGAAGAAGACTCGGAGCTCCTCGACCACGCTCACGATCCCGATCTCGCTCCCGGTCATCCGGGCGGCCAGCTGCGCGATCCGGTCGAATCGTCGCTCGGGCGGCGAGCCGGCGAGGGCCAGCTCCCTCACGGCAAGCAGCCGCCCGGTCTCATCGTGCGCGTAGGGGGCCGCCTCCATCGGCGAGAGCCTACCTGTGGGGCCTTCATGGAGAGGGGAGGCGGGACCGGCCGGAAAACCGTCGCAATCGGCCGCCGGACGGTGCAGGATGGCGCAATGGACGTACTGGTCGTCGTCGGGCAGGCCACCCTGCCCCCGTTCCTGTTCGAGCGGGCGACACGCGTCGTCGAGCTCGACGGCTCCGACGTCGCGCCCTCGGTGCTGACCGACCTCCGGGCTCGGGTGCCGAGGCGGGTGACGGTGGCGGGCGAGGAAGGGGCGGCGCCGGCCGTGGCGGCGCTGCTCCGCCGGTGCGGCCTGCCCGTCCGCCTCCACACCGACGAGGAGGTGAGATCCCGCCGCGACCTCGAGGGGGTGGAGATCCTGCCGCTCACGGACTCCGGACCGCCGATGGAGGTCGCCGGCTCGATCCTCGAGCTCGTCGGGAACACACCGCTCGTCCGCCTCGACCGCATCGGGCGCGACCTCCCCTGTCCTCTTCTGGCCAAGCTCGAGCTGCTGAACCCGGGCGGGAGCGTGAAAGACCGCCCCGCCGTTGCCATGATCGACGCCGCAGAGAGGGCCGGACTCTTGAAGCCGGGGGGCACGATCGTCGAGGGGACCTCGGGCAACACGGGGGTCGGTCTTGCGATCGTGGCCGCTCGGCGCCACTACAAGTGCGTCTTCGTGATGCCGGACAAGATGGCGCCCGAGAAGATCGCCCTGTTGAGGGCGTACGGGGCCGAGGTGGTGGTCTGCCCGAGCGCGGTGCCGCCCGACCATCCCGACTCGTACTACTCGGTGACGGCGCGCCTCGCCGAGGAGATCCCGGGCGCCTTCCACCCCGACCAGTACCACAATCCGGAGAACCCCGCCGCTCACGTGGCCACGACGGGCCCGGAGATCTGGCGCCAGACAGCAGGGCGGGTCTCCCACTTCGTCGCCGGCATCGGCACGGGCGGGACGATCACGGGCATCGGCCGCTTCTTGAAGGAGCAGAATCCCGACGTCCAGGTCATCGGCGCCGACCCCGAGGGCTCCGTCTACTCCGGAGGGTCCGGCCGCCCCTACCTCGTCGAGGGGATCGGCGAGGACTTCTGGCCGTCGACCTACGACCCGAGCGTGATCGACCGGGTGATCATGGTGAGCGACTCGGACTCGTTCCACACGGCCCGCCGCATCGGCCTCGAGGAGGGGCTGCTCGTCGGTGGCTCGACGGGGACGGCGGTATGGGCCGCCCTGCAGCTGAAGGGCGAGCTCACGCCGAGCGACGTCGTCGTGACCCTCGTGCCCGACTCGGGACGGGGCTACCTCTCCAAGCTGTACAACGACGAGTGGATGGCGGACCACGGCTTCTTGCGCTCGATGGGCCGCACCATCGGCGACCTCCTCGAGCGGAAGGGGGCGGCCCTTCCCGAGCTCATCCACGTCCACCCTGACGAGCCGGCGCGCCAGGCGATCTCGGTGATGGCGGAGTTCGGCGTGAGCCAGCTCGCCGTCGTGCAGGCCGAGCCGCCGCTCGTCGAGGCCGAGGTCGTCGGCGCCGTGCACGAACGGGATCTCATGCGCCGGGCGTTCGAGGATCCGGAGCTGCTCGACAAGCCGGTCCGTGAGGTCATGGGCCCGCCGCTGCCGAGCGCCGGCAGCGGGGAGTCCGTCGACGTCGTCGTACGACGCCTCGAGGACGCACCGGCGGTCGTCGTGGTCGATCACGGCCACCCCGTCGGCGTCGTGACCCGGACCGACGCCCTCGCGTTCCTCGCCTCCCTCGCTCGCTCCGAACAGGGGATGCGGCATGAGTGAGCCCACGGGTGGCGGGCGGGAGCAACCCCGCTTCGAGACGCTCGCCATTCATGCCGGGCAGGACCCCGATCCCCGCACCGGTGCGGTCGTCCCCGCGATCCATCTCGCCACCACCTACGCGCAGGACGAGGTCGGAGCCCACCGCGGCTTCGAGTACAGCAGGACGGGCAACCCGACGAGAGCCGTCCTCGAGACCGTGCTCGCCACACTCGAGCGGGCAAGCTTCGGGTTCGCCTTCGCGAGCGGCATGGCGGCCGAGGACGCCCTCCTTCGGCTGCTCCGGCCTCGGGACCACCTCGTGATCCCGAACGACGCCTATGGCGGGACCTACCGCCTCGTGGCCCGGGTCCACTCCGAGCACGGCGTCGAGTTCACGGCCGCCGACCCGACCGATCCCGCACGCCTCGCCGAGGCGATGCGGCCGACCACGAGGATGGTCTGGGTCGAGTCCCCGAGCAACCCGACGTTGCGCATCGCCGACCTGGCGGCGCTCGCGGAGGTCGCACACGCCGGCGGCGCGCTCCTCGTCGTCGACAACACCTTTGCCACCCCGTACCTGCAGCAGCCGCTCGAGCTCGGCGCCGACGTCGTCGTCCACTCGACGACGAAGTACCTCGGCGGCCACTCCGACGTGGTCGGCGGCTTCGTCGCCACGAGCGACGAGGAGGTCGCGGCGCGGGTCGGGTTCCTCCAGAACTCCGCCGGGGCGGTCCCGAGCCCCTTCGACTGCTACCTGGTCCTGCGCGGGGTGAAGACCCTCGCCGTCCGGCTCGACCGCCAGTGCCGCAGTGCGAGCGCTGTCGCAGCGTTCCTCACCGGGCACCCGGCCGTCGACGCCGTCTTCTACCCCGGCTTGGAGGCGCACCCCGGCCACGAGATCGCAACCCGCCAGATGCGCGACTACGGCGCCATGGTCTCGTTCACCCTGCGGGCTGGCGAGGCCGCAGCCCTCGAGGTGGCGGCCTCCACGGGCGTGTTCACCCTTGCGGAGTCGCTCGGTGCCGTCGAGTCGCTCATCGAGCATCCTGCCCGCATGACACATCTGTCGGTCGCCGGCTCCGAGCTCGCCGTCGACCCTTCCCTGCTACGGCTCTCGATCGGTCTCGAGGCGGTGGAGGACCTGACCGCCGACCTCGGGCACGCGCTCGATCGAGCGCTGCCCTGAGGCCGGGGGCAGGAGGCGGCTCAGCGGCCGGCCGGCGGCATCGCCGGAAGGGGAGCGCCTTCGGGCACGAGCGTCGCCGTGTCCATGTTGAGCGTCTCGCCGCGGAAGAAGCTCGGCGAGGTGGCGGCCTGCACGGCCATCAAGATGATGCCGACGATGATCGAGAGGATGTCGATGACGAACACCCCTCCCATGTGCCAGTGGGGGAAGAACGGCATCTTCCAGCTCGTGTAGCTGTTGACCGGGCTCCAGTAGTAGTAGAGGCTCCAACCGAGCGCCGCCCACAGCATCACCCCGCCAAGGCCTGGGAGCAGGCCCTGCATGAAGAAGTTGCGGGCGCTCGACGTGAGGTTGTGCCGGTAGTACCAGACGCAGGTGAGGCCGGTCATCCCGTAGTAGAGGGCGATGAAGACCGCGCAGGCGGAGACCGCGTCACCGATGACGAGGCCTCCCGACAGGTAGTTCATGGGCACGTAGAGCGCGATGGAGATGGCTCCCATCGCGATCGTGGAGACCGTCGGGGTGAGGTACCGGCGGTGCATCCGGGCGAACGACGTAGGGATCGACCGGTAGACCGCCATCGAGAGCGTGGTTCGGGCGGTCGGCAGGATCGTCGTCTGGGTCGAGGCGGCGGCGGAGGAGAGCACCATGAGCAGGAGCAGGTGGCTCAGGACCTTGCCGTACCACGCCGTCCCGAAGATGGAGGTGCCGAGCACCGAGAGGACGTCGGACTCGTGGGCCGAGTTCAACAGGCCGACACCGCCCGTGCCGAGGCCGGCGTAGCTCTGGGCGGCGAGGATCACGACGAAGTAGATGGCGAGCAGGATGAAGGTGGCGATCACCGCCGCGCGGCCCGGCGTGACGTGCGAGTCCTTCGTCTCCTCGTTCACCGAGACCGCGGTGTCCCAGCCCCAGTAGATGAAGACCATGAGGAGGACGGCCGTCACGAAGCCGGAGGGTGATATGCCGCCGAAGGGGTTGAACCAGGAGGCTGCCGGCGCAAGGTGCCCAGGCGGGGCGTGACCCGTGCCGAGCTTCACGAAGGCGACGATCGACATCACGGTGAGCATCGTGAGCTCGATCCCGAGGAGCGCCTTCTGGAAGTTGGCGGAGATCTCGATCCCGCGGTAGCAGATATAGGTCATTGCAACGATCCAGAGGATCCCGACCAGTAGCACCCACCCGCTCGCGGGGTTCGAGCCGATGCCGTTCGCGTTGAACAGCAGGAAGCCGTACTGCCCCGCCACCTGGGCGAGGCTCGCCATGACGAGGATGTCGGCGGCGACGATGCCCCAGCCTCCCGCCCAGCCGACCCACGGCCCGGCACGCCGGCCGAAGGTCCGCGTCGCCCACGTGAAGGTCGTGCCGCAGTCAGGGTCGACCCGGTTCAGCTCGTTGTAGCCGATCGAGGTGAGCAGCATCGGGATGAACGCGATCACGGCGATGATCGCCGAGTGCGTGCCGGCGATGACCGCCACGAAGAACAGCGTCGCCGCGAGCGAGTAGGCCGGCGCCGTCGACGCCACGGCGACGACGGTCGTCGAGATCAGGCCGAGGGCGCCGTGCTTGAGGCCCTTCTCGGCAGGCTGGAGCGTCGGTGCGGATGCCGACGGCGACGCGCCGCTCGCACCCGTGAAGGTGGTCGTAGTCATCCACTCCCCCTGGATTGGTTCGTTCAGCCGGTGTGCGGCCGGGGCCGGCTCCCCGGTTCGGGGGGAGAGAGTAGCCGCCCGCACGGCGGACTTCCATACGAAAAACGAATTTCAGCTCGGCGCCTGTCGCGGGATCATGCTCATGGTAGAACGAGACGACGGAATCCGTTGCCGGGCGCCGGGGAGCTGGACGAAGGCGCCGAGCAGCCGGCCGAGGCGGCGGGGCCTCAGCGGGGTCGCCAGGCGTCAGGGTTGTCGATGAGGGAGCGGACCGGGCCCGGCAGCTCCCCGGAGACGACGTCAGCCAGCGTGACCTCGTCGAGAACGGCTCGCAGCGAGGCGCGCACGGCGACCCAGACGGCCTGGAGGTGCTCGGCGGGCCCTTCGTAGAAGCCCACCTCGGGGCGCTCGTTGCGGACCTCGGCGAGCGGTCCCTCGAGCTGGCGGAAGACCTCGCCGAGCGAGATCTCGCCGGCGGCACGGGCAAGGCGGTAGCCGCCCTCGTTCCCGCGCTGGCTCGCGACGATGCCTCCGCGGCGCAGCTCGTTCAAGATGGCCCGCAGGAACCGGACGGGCAGGTCCTGGGCCTTGGCCAGCTCCTCGGCCGTCAGCGCAGCACCCTCGCCCGCGGCGAGGGTGCAAAGAGCCCTGCAGGCGTAGTCGACCTTGGCGGAGATGTGCACCGACTCATTGTGTCAGCACCCGCGTCACTTAGAGGGGCGTCGGTCGCCGCGAGCCCCCGGTCACTCCTCGACGGCGAGGTGGGAGTCGACCATCTCGAGGTAGTGCGTCCAGGCGGAGCGCACGGCCTCGCGGTGCGCGTCGAGCTCCCCGTCGACCGCTGCCCGATAGGCGCTGCGGGCATCGGACACGGTGCGCAGGTACTCGTCGCGGGCGATGGCCATGCTCTCGTTGTACTGCTTGCGGATCTGCGCCGCCGCCTCGTTGTAGGTGGCGCGGGCCTGGGCGACGATGTCTCTCCGCATCGTGGAGGGAGCGTTCGCGACGGCCTGCTTGTACTCGGCCCACGCCGCGTCGATCGCCCGCCCATGCGCCTCTTCTGCTGCCGCCTGCGCCGCCTCGTAGGTCGCGCGAGGTGCCTGGAGTGAGCTCTCGTAGGCGTCCCAGGCACGCTCGACCGCCTCCCGGTACACCTCCCAGGCGTCGTCGATGATGCCGAGGTACTGGTTGCGCGCCTCGAGGTCAGCCGCTCTCGTGTCAGCATCCTTCGGCATGCGCTCCCCTTCCTCGCAACGGCCAGCACGATATCTTGACCGCTCCACGCCATCGCCGCACTCCCTCGGCGCTGCCGCCTTTGCCACGCAGGGGGACCGTTGCGTCACACTGCGCGCGCAATCGTATCGCTGACTCCCAGGGTCTGGGGCCAGATCAGCCTTCGATACCCGAATTGAGCCGGCGGCGGATCTCGGCGAGGGCGGCCTTCGCGGCGGGGAGCGAGCTGGCGGAGCGCTCGGCGAGGCGCCGGCGCACCGCCTCGACGCCCTCGAGGAAGGGAGAGGCCTCCCGCACGACGGCTCGGTCGCCGAAGCGCCGCTCGCGCGCCCACGTGCAATGGAGCTCCTCCTCGGCCCGAGTGCAGGCAACGTAGAGCAGCCGCCGCTCCTCCGCCATGGCGGCGGAGCTACGGGCGTGAGCGATGGGCACGAACCCGTCCTCGAGGCCGGTGACGAACACGACGGGCCACTCGAGTCCCTTCGCGCGGTGGAACGTCATCAGCTGGACCGCGTCCTGTCCCCGGCCGGCTCCGGCGTGGCGAGCATCCGCCTCGAGGTAGGCACGCCAGCCGGCACCGGTCGCGACCTGGTCGGTGGCGACGTACTCCTCCACCATCCGGGCGAGCTCGAGGAGGTCGGCGGCCTCCTGCCCGGCGCCAGAGCTCTCGAGGGCTCCGGTGGGGGAGGTAGCCGCCGCCCCGAGCTCGGCTGCCGCCACGCGCAGGTCCTCGGCGAGGGCGCTCAGCGCAGAGCCGGTCGCAGCCTTTTCGAGGGCCGAGAGCGCCGGGGCGAGATGAGGGCGGCGGAGGAACCCCCCGTCGCCGACGACCTGGCATGGTACGAGCGCCCGCTCGAGCGCCGAACGAAGCAGCGGCAGCTGCGCGTTGGTGCGGGCGAGGACCGCGATCTGGGCCCAGAGCCTGCCAGGGCGGTGGGCGCGGCGGACGGCGTCGGCCACGCCGGCGGCCTCCGCCGAGTCCGACTCGAACGCCCGCACCGTCGGCACCGGCCCGCCCGGGACGGGGCCGCCCGCGGGCGCCGGCGCTGCTCCGAGCACGGAGGCGGCGACGGAGAGGACCTCGCTCGTCGAGCGGTAGTTCGTGCGCAATCTGAGCACGCTCACGCCGGGGAAGTCCCGCTCGACATTGAGGATGGCCTCGGGGTCCGAGCCGTTCCAGCCGTAGATCGCCTGGTCGGGATCGCCGACGAGGCAGAGGTCGTCGCGTCCCCCGCACCAGGCCGTGAGCAGGGCGAGCTGGGCGGGGTTGACGTCCTGGTACTCGTCGACGAACAGGTGGCGCCAGCGCCAGCGAGCCGACGCCGCGAACGCCGGATCGCAGGCGAGCTCGGCGGTGCAGGTCGTGAGCAGGTCCTCGAAGTCGAGCACGCGCCGCCGTCGGCGCTCGAGCTCGTAGCACTGGAACAGCTCGGCGACCACCTCAGCGGGCAGCGACGTCGCACGCCGGGCCTCGACGACCGCTGCTGGGTAGGCGGCGGGCGTGACGAGCCGGGACTTCGCCCACTCGATCTCTGCTGCCACCTCGTGGACCCGCTCGGGAGAGCCGGCCACCGGTAAGCGGCGAGGCGCGGAGGCGAGCGCGCTCTGGATGAGCCGAGCTTTTGAGGCGACCACGACCGGAGCAGGCTCGGAGCGCTCCGCAGCGAGCCGGCGCAGCTCGGAGAGCGCGACGGCGTGGAACGTGCCGGCGGTGACCGGCTCGGGGAGCCCGAGCCCCGCGAGGCGACCCCGCAGCTCTGAGGCCGCTTTGCGGGTGAAGGTGAGGGCGAGCACGTGCGGGGCCGAGGCGGATCCGTCGAGGACCCGCCGGGCGATGCGTCTCGTGAGAACCCGGGTCTTGCCGGACCCCGCTCCGGCAAGCACGCACAGCGGCGCCGCCGGTGTCCTGATCGCCTCGGCCTGCTCGGCGTCGCAGCCGGCGAGCAGCTCCTCGAGGCGGGGGGTCGAGCGGGAGAGGATCACCGCGCTGCACCGTAACCGGTGGCTGTGCCAGAACAGGGATGTGAGTGGTCGACCGCTCCAGGACAGGTTGGTGACACCAGAAATCCTGTCCGAGCGGCGAACAAGGGACACCGGGACGCGCCGGGCCGAAGGGCAACCGCACGGGCGGCGCACGACCCAATCGACCGAACGGATGCTCCCCGTCCACCCGGTGGCCAAGACCACCCGGTGCCACCCACACGGCGGGACTCAGTTCTGCTCGGTGGTGAGGAACAGTATGGTGCTCGCCGTGCTGACGTCGTTCGACGACGGCCGGCTGTTCGGCGAGGTCTACGGCAGCGGAGCCCCGAAGGTCATCGCCTTGCACGGCTGGGCCCGCGACCACCACGACTTCGACCTCGTGCTCGGCGGGGCGGGCGCCTTCGCCGCAAACAGCGTCACGGCCCGCCCGGCCGAGGCCGGGGCGGGGTCGCCCGGCCGCTCGCCCGCGGACCTTGAGCTCCCCGAGAGCCCGTTGCCGGCGATCGGGCTCGATCTCCCCGGCTTCGGGGGAACGCCGGAGCCCGACCGGGCCTGGTCGACGGCGGAGTACGCGTCCGCTCTCGCACCGCTGCTCGACGCCGTGGCCGGGCCGGTCGTGCTCGTCGGGCACTCCTTCGGCGGCCGGGTCGCCGTCCACCTCGCTGCGCAGCATCCGGGCCGCGTCAGTGGGCTCGTGCTCACGGGTGCGCCGCTGTTCAGCCGGAACGGCACCTCCCGACCGCCCCGTCCCCCTCTCGGCTACCGACTCGTCCGGGGACTCGCGCGGCGCGGCCTCGTCGGCGAGGAGCGACTCGAGCGGCTTCGCCGGCGCTACGGCTCGGCGGACTACCGCGCCGCGAGCGGGGTCATGCGGGAGATCCTCGTGAAGTCCGTGGCCGAGGAGCGTGACGGGTCCTATGTCTCGTCGCTGCAGGCGCTCGCCTGCCCGCTCGAACTCGTGTGGGGAGCTCTCGACACGGCGTCGCCTCCCGCCGTCGCCGAGCAGATCGCGGCGGCGGCCGGAGGGCCGGCGAACCTCGTCGTTGTCGAGGGAGTGGGCCACATGACGCCGTGCGCAGTGCCTGGGCATCTTCGCGCCGCGATCGAACGGGTCGCCGGCCCGTGAGTGCGGCCGACGCGGCTGCCCTTGCTCTCGCCGTCGCCGGCATCGTGCTCGCCACGGTGCGCTGGCTGCGGGTGGCACAGCGGGAGCACTACGTCCTCGGCGAGCCGACCCGCTTTGCGTGGAGGTGGTGGGCGAGCTCGTTGCCCAATGCCGCCCTCGGTACGGCCGCGGTGGCAGCGGCGGTGGCCGCAGCGTGGTGGGCGCCAGCCGCGTTCGTGGCCGCCGCCGTTGCGATGGCCGGTCCGATCGGGCTCGGCCTGCGCGGCCGCACGGGGCGGCTCGCCTGGACGCGGCGCCTCACGACCCTCGCCGTGGCGAGCGTGGTCGTCGAGGCGGTCGCGATCGGCATCGGCGCCCTCGCTGGCGGGCTCGCGGGAGCGGCTGCGGCCGCGGCTGCCACCGCCATCGCCTCGCCCCTCGGGGTCGACCTGGCGCTCGTGCTCACCCATCCGGTCGAGGAGGCGGTCGCCCGCCGCTACGTCGCGAGGGCGCGGGCCAGGCTCGAGCGGGTGAGGCCTCTTGTCGTCGCGGTGACGGGCTCCTACGGCAAGACCACCGTGAAGGGCTACATCGCCCACCTCGCCGCTCCCTTCTTCACGGTGCTGCCGAGCCCGCGCAGCTTCAACAACCGTGCCGGGCTCGCTCGCACCGTGAACGAGCACCTCGGCCCGGGGACCGAGGTGCTCGTCGCCGAGATGGGGACCTACGGCCCAGGGGAGATCGCGGCCATGTGCAAGTGGGTGCGCCCGGAGATCTCCGTCATGACGGCGATCGGTCCCGCCCACCTGCAGCGGTTCCGCTCCCTCGACCGCACCCTCGCCGCCAAGGCGGAGATCACCGAGACGGCCCGCACCGTCGTGTTGAACGTGGACGACGAGCGGCTCCGCGGGCTCGCGCCGGTGCTGCGCGCGGCGGGCAAGAAGGTGATCGAGGCCTCAGGGTCGAACGAGGTCGCCGACGTCGCCGTCATCGGGGCCGACGAGGGCCTCGAGCTCAGGATCGAGGGTCGCCGCGTCGGAGCGGCCTTCGTGCCGGCGCCGGAGATGCCGACCTCGCTCAGCAACGCCGCCTGCGCCGCCGCCGTGGCGCTCGAGCTCGGCGTCGCACCTGACCAGATCCTCGCCCGACTCGCCAACCTCCCGCTCCCGCCGAACCGGCTCCAGCGCTACATGGCCGACGGCGGCTACGTCGTCTACGACGACACGTTCAACTCGAACCCGACCGGAGCACGTATCGGCCTCGCACGGCTCAAGTCGGACCCCGAGGTCGCACCGGCGGGCCGGCGCGTGGTCGTCACCCCGGGCATGGTCGAGCTCGGCCCGCTCCAGCACCGGGAGAACGCACAGCTCGGCGAGACGGCCGCCCGGGTGGCCGACCATCTTGTGATCGTGGCGAGGACGAACCGGCGCGCGCTGCTCGAGGGGGTGGCCCGAGCGCCCGGCGGCGCTGTGGTGACAACGGTCGACCGGTTCGACCAGGCGCTCGACTGGGTGAGGACGAACCTCGGGCCCGGAGACGCCGTCCTGTACGAGAACGACCTGCCGGACCACTTTCCTTAAGCGGGAGGCGTGGAGTGCCGACAGTACCCCGTGATCGTCGTTGTCGAGCACTAGAGTGAGCGCGCCATGAGCCGCCGAACAATTCGTGGCCTTTCATATGACGACAGAGGGGCACTCGGGATCACCGGCGCTATTGGCCTACGAGCCGGAGGCGCTCCGGCCCGCGTCGCGGTCATCTTTGGAGGGCCCTCGCCAGAGCATGACGTGTCGATCCTCACGGGCCTGCAGGCGGCCCGCGGGCTGCGCGGCGCTCCGAGCATCGGTGAGATCCACCCGATCTACTGGACCAAGAACGGGGAGTGGTACGAGACGCCGAACGGCCTCGAGGCCGCGGACTTCCTGAACGGACCGCCGCCGAGCTCGACGCCGTTACGGCTCGCGGTGGGCGCCGGCTCCGGTTTCTCGGCTCGTCGCGGTGGCCGCTTCGGGTCCGCGAAGGACGAGCCGCTCGAGCTCGACGCCGCCATCATCTGCTGCCACGGGGGACCGGGAGAGGACGGCACCCTCCAGGGCATGCTCGACCTGTGCGGGATTCCCTACACCGGGCCCACCCTGGCAGGCGCCCTCATCGGCATGGACAAGCTCGCCTTCTCGGCGCTCATGGCCTCGGCCTGGCTGCAGATGCTTCCGCGGATGCCCCTCTACGACGGCGCCCAGGCGCCGAGCTTTCCCGGTCCGTACATCGTGAAGCCGCGCTTCGGCGGCTCCTCGATCGGGATCGACGTCGTCGCCGACTTCGCATCGGCCCGGGCGCGCCTCAAGGCGAACCCGCACCTGAAACGAGGTGCCGTGCTCGAGCCCTACCAGCCTGAGCTCTATGACCTCCAGGTCGCGATCCGGATGTGGCCCGAGGTGCAGCTCTCCGCGGTGGAGAAGCCCCTGCGCACCCGGCCGGGAGCCGAGATCCTCGACTATGCCGACAAGTACCAGGGGAGCGAGGGGATGGTGACGGCACCACGTGAGCTGCCGGCGCGCATCAGCGCGGACCTCGAGCGGCAGATCCGCACGGTGGCGCCGGAGGTGGGAGCGCTCTGCGGCGTGCGAGGTGTGGCTCGGATCGACTTCCTTTCCGACGGGGACGCTCTGTACGTGAACGAGATCAACACGATCCCCGGCTCGCTCTCGCGGCACCTGTGGATCGACCCCCCGACGCCGTTCCCGGCCCTGCTGCTCGAGCTGCTCGGCGAGGCGATTGCCCGCCCTTCGGCGGCGTTCTCGACCGCCGGCGCCGACGGAGCGGTCCTGCGGGGCGCCGGCTCCATCGGGGGCAAGCTCGCCTAGGGCTTCGGCCGCCCCGGCTCATGCCGTTCCCGCGCAAGCTCCTCAGCCCCGGCGAAGAGGTCGTGGTCGAGGCGCTCCCGAACTGGTCCGTGCTCGCACGGCCGATCTCGCTCGCGCTCGCCGCCGTTGCGGGCTCGGTGGCGCTCCTCGTCGCGTGGACCTCCGCGCCCCGGTGGGTGGCCTACGCCCTCGGGGTCGTCTGCGTCCTCGCGCTCGGCTGGCTCGCGACCCGGGTGGCGGTGTGGCGCTCACGGTTGCTCGTCATCACCACGCGGCGCGTCATCTACAGGTGGGGATTCCTCCGGCGCACCGGCCGGGAGATCCCACTCGACAGGGTGCAGGACGTCACCTACCACCAGACCCTGTTCGAGCGGCTCGTGGGCGCAGGCAGCCTCACGATCGAGTCGGCTGGGGCGAGCGGTCAGGAGCCCTTTCCCGACGTGCGCCACCCCGCCGAGATGCAGTCGCTCGTGAACCAGCTCATCTCCGGAGACTGGCGGGCGCCTGCCAGATCGTCCCTCGTTCCTCCTCAGCCGGCCGTGCCTCCGCCGCCACCCCCCGAGCCGGTCACACCGCCTTACGGCGCGCCGACGGTGACAGCAAGCGCCGCGCCCGCCCCGGCGCCACCTTCGGCTGTGGCCGTGCCCGGTTCCGGCGGGATGCCCGGCGGGGCCCTCGGCGATCAGCTCCGTGAGCTCGAGCGGCTCCACGAGCTCGGGGTCATCACCGACGCGGAGTTCGACCGCAAGCGGCGGGAGCTGCTCGGCCTCTCGTAGCGGCGGCGCCGAGAAGGTGTCAGCGCAGGCAGGCGCCGGCGCTCGGCCGGACGACCCAGTGCCGGCGGCCGGCGAGGCGGGGTGCGAGTGCGCCGGGCTCGGCGAGGGCGACGGCGCAACCGCCCATGCCCGCCCCGGTGAGGCGGGCGCCGAAGACCGCGTCCTGAGCACACAGCCAGGCGACGAGCTGGTCGAGCTCGGGGACCGAGACCTCGAAGTCCCAGGCGAGACTGTGGTGGGAGTCGGTCATCAGGGCGCCGGCCTCGGCGAGATCGCCTCCTTGGAGGGCGCTCGCGAAGGCGAGCACGCGGGCGTTCTCGCTCACGACATGTCGCGCCCGCTTGCGCAGCAGGGGGTTGCTCACCCGGTCCACGTCCTGGACGGTGGCCTCCCTGAGCGGTCCGATCTCCGCTTGCACGGCCGCGCACTGGCACTGGCGCTCGGCATAGGCGCTCGTGCGGACCGACCGGCTCACGCCGCAGTGGACGACGACGATCTCGGCCCCTTCAGGCACCTGGACCTGGGTGATGGTCTGGGAACGGCAGTCGAGGAGCATGGCGTGGCCGCTCACGGCCGAGGCGATGGCGAGGTGGTCGAGGATCCCGGTCTCGACCCCGCTCGCAAGGTGCTCCGCCTGCTGGGCGAGCCGTGCGAGGCTGCCGCCGGTCTCAGGGTTGCGCCCGCCGGCGAGGGCGAGGCAGAGCGCGAGCTGGAGCGAGGCGCTCGAGCTGAGACCTGCCCCGAGGGGCAGGTCCGAGGAGACCTCTCCCCGCCCGCCATGCGCGAGGTGCAGGGCTGCCACGACGCCGCCGACGTAGCGGGCCCACTCCGGAAGGAGCATGGCGATCTCGAAGGAGTCCTCGGGGAGGAGAACCGGGACCCGGGCCAGCTCGGGGTCGCAGGTGGAGCTGAGCTCGACGAGAGGAGAGTCGGGCTCAGGGGTGAACACGACCTCGGTGCCGAGCTGTATGGCCATCGGCATCGCGTAGCCCCCGGTGTAGTCGGTGTGGTCGCCGATGAGGTTGACGCGCCCTGGCGCGAACGACTCGACGACGTGGGTCCGCCCGGTGTCGTCGCTCATGTCACGCTGCCGACGGATCCATTGCTGGCGGCTCCTTGATGGGGGCGAGCAGGAGGGTGCCAGGTCCATTCTCCCATTGTTCGTCTCGACGAGGGTGGAATCCCCGGCTCCGCCCGCCTTGCGCCAGGCCCGGCGGGAGGGCTGAGATGCGGCCATGCCTGAGACCACGCGCACCGGACCGCTCAGCTCCGTGAGAGTGCTGGAGCTCGCCGGGATCGGCCCGTGCCCCTTCGCAGGGATGGTGCTCGCCGACCTCGGTGCCGACGTGCTGAGAGTCGAGCGGGGCTCCACGGTCCCCGACCGGCCCGACGAGATGGGAAGCGCCTGGGACGTGCTGCAGCGGGGGAAGCGGTCGATCGGAGTCGACCTCAAGGATCCCGCCGGGGTCGAGCTCGTGCTCGCGCT
>Ga0070737_10002121_pt1 | contig 24927 bp, 27 predicted proteins | sample Coa_R1_10_FD_66438 | JGI IMG/M metagenome (GOLD analysis project Ga0070737, IMG submission 66438) | Surface soil microbial communities from Centralia Pennsylvania, which are recovering from an underground coalmine fire - Coalmine... | ecosystem: Environmental > Terrestrial > Soil > Unclassified... | reverse complement strand
CGGGCATGATGTCGTAGGCGCGTTCGAAGAACGCCGGATACCGCTCCTTCTTGAAGGCGTCGAACGCCTCAACGGTGATGATCCGGTCGACCTTCTCGTCGAACTCCTCCCAGCCTTGCAGCCGCGCCTCCGCGGTGCGCTCGGTCGGGATCGCGGCCAGCTTGGCCTGGCTGTAGGCGCACTGGTTGCGGCTCAACGTGATGCCGATGACGTTGACGTCGTACTTTTCGACCGCTCGCACCAACGCGGCACCCCACCCGCAGCCGACGTCGAGCAGCGTCATCCCCGGCTCGAGATTCAGCTTGTCCAGCGCCAGATCCCATTTGGCGATCTGCGCTTCTTCGAGGGTCATGTCGTCGCGCTCGAAGTAGGCGCAGGTGTAGGTCATCGTGGGATCGAGAAACAACGAAAAGAACTCGTCGGAAAGGTCGTAGATCGCCTGGGCTTCTTCGTAGTACGGCCGTAGTTTCGTCATTCCACCAGTACCTATGCGTCTCAGTGCTGTGCTGCGCATACTTTACCGCAGCCCGAAAGGTCTGCTCCGCACCGCAACTCGTGAACAAGACCTCAGTATGAATAGAATCCTTGACCGGATTTCTTGCCCAGCAACCCGGCTTCGACCATGCGCAGCAACAGCGGCGGCGGGGCGTATTGCGGCTCCTTGAATTCCTCGAACATCTTGTCGGCGATCAGCTTGCACGTGTCCAGCCCGACCAGATCGCAGAGCCGCAACGGGCCCATCGGATGCGACAGCCCCGCGACAACGGCCTTGTCGACGTCTTCGACGCTGGCGAACCCGGCCTCGACCATCCGGATCGCCGACAGCAGGTAGGGCACCAGCAGCGCGTTCACCACGAAGCCGGACCGGTCCGAACAGCGCACCACCTGCTTGCCCAGCACGGCGCTGGCGAATTCCTCGGTGCGGGCGGCCGCGGCCTCGTCTGTGACCAGCGTGCAGACCAACTCGACCAGCGGCAGCACCGGCACCGGGTTGAAGAAGTGCAGCCCGAGCACCCGCCGCGGGTTCTTGGTGGCCGCGGCCAGCTTCATGATCGGGATGCTGGACGTGTTCGACGCCAGCACCGCGTCGGGATCGGTGATGATCTCGTCGAGCTCGGCGAAGATCTGCGCCTTGACGGACTCGTCCTCGATGACGGCTTCGATGACCAGTTGCCGGTCGGTGAGGTCTTTCAGATCGGTGGTGAAGGTCAGCTTCTCGACGGCGCCGTCGCGCTCGCGTTCGGTGATCTTGCCGGCGCTGACACCGCGCTCCAGCGATTTGACGACGCGGTTGCGTCCCGCAGTGACCAGCGCGTCGGTGGTCTCGAAGACCGTCACGCCGACACCGGCGCGTGCTGACACCTCGGCGATCCCGGCGCCCATCTGGCCCGCCCCGATGACGCCTACTCGTTCGATAGACACAGCACTCCCTAACACAGATGCACGAGCAGACGCAGACTCGCACGATCGCGGCGGCAAAAGTGCGATTCTGCGTCTGCTCGGCAGACTAACTCAGTGGAACTGGCCCTCTTCGGTCGAGCCGGCCAGCGCGGTCGTCGACGACGTCGGGTCGACGGTGGTGGCGATCCGGTCGAAGTAACCGGCACCGACCTCGCGCTGGTGCTTGGTCGCGGTGTAACCCCGCTCCTCGGCCGCGAATTCGCGCTCCTGCAACTCCACATACGCGCTCATCTGGTTGCGGGCGTAGCCGTAAGCGAGGTCAAACATCGAGTAGTTGAGCGCGTGGAAGCCGGCCAGCGTGATGAACTGGAACTTGAATCCCATTGCGGCAAGCTCTTTTTGGAACTTGGCGATGGTGGCGTCGTCGAGATGCTTGCGCCAGTTGAACGACGGCGAGCAGTTGTAGGCCAGCATCTGGTCGGGGAACTCGGCCTTGACCGCCTCCGAGAACTGCTTGGCGAGTTCGAGGTCGGGGGTGCCGGTCTCCATCCAGATCAGGTCGGCAAACGGCGCGTAGGCCTTGGCCCGGGCGATGCACGGGTCGATGCCGTTGCGGGTGCGGTAAAAGCCCTCGCGAGTGCGCTCGCCGGTGATGAACGGCTTGTCCCGCTCGTCGACGTCGGAGGTGATCAACGTGGCAGCCTCGGCGTCGGTGCGCGCGATGACGACGGTCGGCACGTCGCACACGTCGGCGGCCAGCCGCGCCGACGTCAGCGTCCGGATGTGCTGCTGGGTGGGGATCAGCACCTTGCCACCCAGGTGGCCGCACTTCTTCTCCGATGCCAGCTGGTCTTCCCAGTGCGAGCCCGCGACGCCTGCCGCGATCATCGCCTTCTGCAGCTCGAACACGTTCAGCGCACCGCCGAAGCCGGCCTCGCCGTCGGCGACGATCGGCGCCAGCCAGTTCTTCACTGAGGTGTCGCCCTCGATCTTGGCGATCTGGTCGGCGCGCATCAGCGCGTTGTTGATCCGGCGCACCACCTGTGGCACCGAGTTGGCCGGGTAGAGGCTCTGGTCGGGATAGGTGTGGCCGGATAGGTTGGCGTCACCGGCGACCTGCCAGCCCGACAGGTAGATCGCCTTCAGGCCAGCGCGGACCTGCTGCACGGCCATGTTGCCGGTCAGCGCACCGAGAGCGTTGATGTACTCCAGGTCGTGCAACTGCTCCCACAGCACCTCGGCGCCGCGCCGGGCCAGCGTGTGCTCCTCGACCACGCTGCCCTGCAACGCCACCACGTCCTCGGCGCTGTAGGTCCGGGTGACGTGCTTCCACCGCGGGTTGGTGTCCCAGTCGTGCTGGATTTGCTCGGCGCTTTTCGGCGTGCCAACGGTTGACATGGAGGTGCTCCTTCAGGTTCTTCATCGCCGCGGAACGTTGTTAAGCCCGCAGCAACTTCACTGGTTTGCTAAGTCGAAGATGGCACAGCTTAGCTCCGCAGGTCCACCCGTTTCAGTTGCCAACTTCGGCTACGACTTGGCAGCATTTTGCAAAGTTTGCGAAGGAGCAGCATGTCTGAACCGGTTCAGATGATTACCGGTCAGTAACCAAATTGCACAGGTCAGCGGCAGTGTTTGCCGGTGCGGCCGGCGGGTGACGAATGGCTACAGCGAGAAGATCGACGCGACCGCTTTGGTCTCGTCGCCGACGGCATATGTGAGCGTTGTAACAGTGCGATCCACCAGGCCCGGACCGAACTGCTCGGTGGAACCGGGCGGGTAGACGTGCGAGATGATCTCGAGCTTGTCGCCGAGGGCGACGGGCGCGTCGTGCTCGATGGTGACCCGCAGCGGCGCGTTGAGCAGCTCCGGGTGCGACGCCAGGTAGTCCTCGATGACGCTCCAGTACACCGAGTTGTTCATGTGGTCGAACAGGTCGATGTCGGTGACCCGGACCGGGTACTCGTGGATTTCCAAAGCGTCGTCGCGGCTGCCGGCGCTCAGATACGCCTTCCACCGCAACCGGTCGACGTTGGTCGTGCGCCGCAGGCCCTCGATGAAGTCGTCGGCGATTCGCGCCGGCCCCTGAGTCTCCCGATTGATGTTGATCCAGAACGCCTCGGACTCCATCAGCCCGCCCTTGCGCCCGTCGATGCGGACCCGCATCTCACACCACCGGTTCGACGTCCCCGAGCACCAGCGGCGCAACCGCAGCATGTCGCCGAATTCGATCGGGCGGATCAGGTCGATCATGGTTCGCCGGACAATCCACAGCGGATGGGTTTCCTCAAAACCCAACTCGCGCAAGTGATCCTGGCCGATGTCCTGAATGTGGCGGGTGGCCGCGTCGAAGCGCAGCCGGCCCTCCCGGTCGATGTCGGCGACGCGCAGCGGCCATTCCCGGTCGAAGACGTCGGGATGGCCGTCCGGCACCGGCATCATCACTTTGTCCAGGCTCACGGCTCCACTCCCCGGTTAGTCTCCCCCAACCCTGCAGCGAATCATGCCAAACGCCTGCGGTGCAGCGCCAATCTACGCGGCCGTGCGAACTCTGCTAACCGCAATCTTCGCAACGCCGGTAGCCTAGTCGCGTGCCCAAAACGTTCGTCGGCTCCCGCGTTCGGCAGCTGCGCAGCGAGCGCGGATTCAGCCAGGCCGCACTGGCGCAGATGCTGGAGATCTCGCCCAGCTACCTCAACCAGATCGAGCACGACGTCCGCCCGCTGACCGTCGCCGTGCTGCTGCGGATCACCGAGGTGTTCGGAGTGGACGCAACGTTCTTCGCCTCCCAGGACGACACCCGGCTGGTCGCCGAACTGCGCGAAGTGACCATGGACCGCGACCTGGACATCGACGTCGACCTGCCCGAGGTCGCCGAAATGGTCAACGCCCACCCGAAGCTGGCCCGCGCGATGGTCAACCTGCACCGGCGCTACCGACTCACCACCGCCCAGTTGGCCGCCGCGACCGAGGAGCGCTACTCCGACGGCAGCGGCACCGGGTTGCTGACGATGCCGCACGAAGAGGTGCGCGACTACTTCTATCAGCGGCAGAACTACCTGCACGAGTTGGACACCGCCGCCGAGGATATGACGGCCCGGATGCGCATGCACCGCGGTGATCTGGCTGGCGAGATCGCCCGTCGCCTCACCGAGGTCCACGGCGTGCACATCAACAAGCGCATCGACCTGGGCGACACGGTTTTGCACCGCTATGACCCGGATACCAGGACGCTGGAGATCAGCAACCACCTCTCGTCGGGTCAGCAGGTGTTCAAGATGGCGGCCGAGCTGGCGTATCTGGAGTTCGGCGACCTGATCGACCGGATGGTCACCGAGGGGAAGTTCACCTCCGAGGAGTCGCGCACGCTGGCCCGCCTCGGGCTGGCCAATTACTTTGCCGCGGCTACGGTCTTGCCGTACCGGCAATTTCTCGACGTGGCCGAGAACTTCCGCTACGACATCGAGCGGCTCTCGTCGTTCTACTCGGTGAGCTACGAGACGATCGGGCACCGGCTGTCCACCCTGCAGCGGCCGTCGATGCGCGGGGTGCCGTTCTCCTTCATCCGCGTCGACCGGGCCGGCAACATGTCAAAACGCCAGTCCGCCACCGGCTTTCACTTCTCCTCGAGCGGCGGCACCTGTCCGCTGTGGAACGTCTACGAGACGTTTGCCAACCCTGGCAAGATTCTGGTGCAGATCGCCCAGATGCCCGACGGGCGCAACTACATGTGGGTGGCCCGCACCGTGGAACGACGGGCATCGCGGTATGGTCAGCCCGGCAAGACGTTTGCGATCGGGCTGGGCTGCGAACTCCGCCACGCCCACCGGCTCGTCTACTCGGAAGGACTCGACTTGTCCGGCGACAACGCCACACCGATCGGCGCGGGCTGCCGGGTCTGCGAACGCGACAACTGCCCGCAGCGGGCCTTCCCGGCGCTGGGCCGTGCACTCGACCTCGACGAGCACCGCAGCACGGTGTCGCCGTACCTGGTGAAGCAATGACGGGCACCGAAGTGGGCCGCATCCCGTCGGGAGGATTCCGCGAGCTGGGGCCGATCAACTGGGTGCTCGCCAAGCTTGGCGCCCGCACGGTCCGCGCGCCCGAGTTCCACTTGTTCACCATCTTGGGGCAGCGCCAACTGCTGTTCTGGGCCTGGGCCTTCTACGGCGCCCGGCTGCTGCGCGGACGGCTGCCCGCCATCGACACCGAGTTGGTGATCCTGCGGGTCGCGCATTTGCGAGCATGCGAATACGAGCTGCAGCACCATCGCAGGATCGCACGCAAGCGGGGGCTCGACGCGGACATGCAGGCCGCGATTTTCGCGTACCCGGACGGCGACGCCGCGGACCGATTCAGCGCCCGGCAGCGGGCGCTGCTGGCGGCCACCGACGAATTTGTCAAGGATCGCACGGTCTCCGACGGCACCTGGCAGCAGCTGGCCAGTCACCTGGACCGCCGCCAACTCATCGAATTCTGTTTACTGGCAAGCCAATACGACGGGCTGGCGGCCACCATGGCAGCCCTGGACATTCCGCTGGATCACCCAGAGTAAGTCGCCGCCAGCACACCGAGCGTCAGTACAACCGGAAGAATCGGCAGCCCAAAGGCGAACGCCGCCAACGAGTAATTGCGCCGCCGGCGCAGCCGCCGTCCCCACAGCACCGCCCAGATCGCCAGCACCACCGAGAGCGCCAGGACGATCAGGCTCCAGCAACCCACGGTACCCAACGCGGCGCCTATCGAAGTCGCCACCAGCCATCCGACGTAGCCGACAAGCACTCCGCCGGCGGCGCTCCAGACGGTCTCGGCACGCACGGCGGTCAGAAGTTGATCATGTGCCCGGTCAGGCCGTGGAAGCATTCCTGCAGGGCCTCCGACATCGTCGGATGGGTATGCACGTTGCGCGCCAACTCGTTTGCGGTCAAGTCCCATTTCTGCGCGAGGGTGAGCTCGGGCAGTAGCTCCGAGACGTCGTGGCCGATCAGGTGACCGCCGAGCAGCTCGCCGTAGCGGGCGTCGGCGACGAGTTTGACGAACCCGCTGGGGTCGCCGAGGCCGTGCGCCTTGCCGTTGGCGGTGAACGGGAACTTGGCGACCTTGACGTCGTATCCCTCCTCGCGGGCCTGCTCTTCGGTGAGGCCGAAGCTGGCGACCTGCGGCTGGCAGAACGTCGCACGGGGCAGCATCCGGTAGTCGCCGAGCGTCAGAGTCTCTGCGCCGCCGATGGTTTCGGCGGCCACCACGCCCTGCGCCTCGGCGACGTGCGCCAGTTGCAGCAGCCCGGTGACGTCGCCGATGGCGTAGATGTGCGGCACGGACGTGCGCATGTTGTCGTTGATGCCGATGGCCTTGCGGTCGGTCAGCGCCACCCCGGCTTTGTCGAGTCCGTAGCCCTCGACGTTGGGCGCAAACCCGATGGCCTGCAACACCTTATCGGCCTTGAGCTCCTGGGATTGGCCGTCCTTGCTGACGGTGACGGTGACCTGTGCGCCGTCGTCGTCCATGCCCTCCACTTTGGTGCCGGTCAGGATCTTGACGCCCAGCTTCTTGAACTGCTTCTCGATCTCCTTGGACACCTCGGCGTCCTCGTTGGGCAGGGCGCGCGGCAGGAATTCGACGATCGTCACGTCGACGCCGTAGTTGGCCAGCACATAGCCGAACTCCATGCCGATGGCGCCGGCGCCGGCGACGATGATCGAGCCCGGCAGCTCCCGGGACAGGATCTGCTCCTCGTAGGTGACGACGTTCTGGCTCAGCGACGTGCCCGGCACCAGTCGGGTGCTGCTTCCCGTCGCGATGATCGCGTTGTCGAAGGTGACCGTGTCGGTGCCGCCGTCGTTGAGTTCCACCGCCAGCGTGTTGGGGTCGGTGAACCGGCCGTAGCCGTGGATTTCGGTGATCTTGTTCTTCTTCATCAGGAAGTGCACGCCGGCGACGCGGCCCTCTGCCACCTTGCGGCTGCGGTCGTAGGCGATGCCGTAGTCGACGGTGGCCTCACCGCTGATCCCGAAGGTCTTGGCTTCCCTGGTGACGATATGGGCGAGCTCGGCGTTGCGCAGCAGCGCCTTGGACGGGATGCAGCCGACGTTGAGGCACACGCCGCCCCAGTACTTGGGTTCGACGACTGCGGTGTTCAGCCCCAGCTGGGCGGCGCGGATCGCGGCGACGTAACCGCCGGGGCCGGCTCCGAGGACGACGACGTCATAGTGAGAAGTCACGAGCCCACCCTAATTGACGAGATCGGGCGTCACCGCGTCGGCGATGACCCGGCTAGGTCGTGCGGCGATCTGAAGGGCGGTGGCCATTTCTGCGGGCAAGTATCGCCGTCGCCAGTCCACGCCGGCGCACACCGTCACCCACGCCCGACGGTTCCGATCGTTTCGCGACATTGTTGAACTTGCCCTCCGACGCGGTCTCCGGTGCATCGTCAGAGGTCGCGGAAAGAAACCGGTCGGGCAGCGCCAATTTGCAGATCGTCCGCGCGGTGAGCAGGTATTGGCGGACCAGCGGACCGGTCGTGTAGGGCAGGTCGTAGTCGACGCACAACGCGCGCACCCGTTCGGCGATCTCGGGGTAGCGATTACTCGGCAGGTCGGGATAGAGGTGGTGTTCGATTTGGTAGCAGAGGTTTCCGCTCATGAACGCCAGCGCCGTCCCGGCCCGGAAGTTCGCGGTACCCAGCATCTGCCGGAGATACCATTCGGGCTTCGTCTCGTCCTCCAGCACTGCCGCGGTGAACTTCTCCGCGCCGTCCGCGAAGTGACCGCAGACGATCACCACGTAGGCCCACACGTTGCGTAACCCGTTGGCAACGACGTTGGCCGCCAGTGTGCGGCGCCACCGTCCGCGGCTCAGCGCGGGAAAGAAAACATAGTCCTTCCCGGCTTGGCGAACCATCTTGCCGATCATCGCACTCCGGTGGACGGATTTACCGGCCTCTGTCGGCTCGGCATCCTGGACTGAATACAGGCCGTGCAGTGCGACACCCCATTCGAAGGCGAGCGCCAACAGGACGGCGTACAACGGCTGTAGCAGGGCGCTCGGCCGCCACTTCTGGTCCCGAGTGACCCGCAGGAGCCCGAATCCGAGGTCGTTGTCCATGTCGACGATGTTCGTGAACATGTGGTGTCGGTAGTTGTGGGCGTGCCGCCAGTGTGACGAGAGACTGGACGCGTCCCATTCCCACGTACTGGAGTGGATTTCCGGGTCGTTCATCCAGTCCCATTGCCCGTGGGTGATGTTGTGGCCGAGTTCCATGTTCTCGATGCACTTGGCCGCGGCCAGCGCACCGGTCCCGACGACCCACCCCACCGGGCCTTTGCTTCCGCCGATAGTCAGCCTCGCTGCGATCTCGAGGCACCGCTGGAAAGCGATGGTGCGCCGGATATATGCCCGGTCTTTGGTGCCACGCGAATCCTCGATCTCGCACCGGATTGCGTCCAGCGCGGCGCCGAGCGCCCTGACGTCGGCGTCGCTCAGATGCGCGTATTCGGGTACGTCGGCAATGGCCATCGACGCTCAAACAGATTCGGGCGAGGTGGCGGACGGCTCCCATTCGCGCGCAGGCGCGCAGCACGAAGGGTATGGGTACCGCGGCATCTCGCGTCACGTCCGATCTATTGGGGGATGGATGTTTGCCGGCATGACGCGAAGACCCGAGACTTTTTGGTCGGCCCGGTCGAGGCGTGGGATCGAACCGTAATCGATGTGCAGCGCCGCCGTCAACACGGCTTTGGTCACGGTTGGGCGGCTAGTAGGGAACCTAGTAGGGAACGATGCCTCCCAGGCAGGGCCCCGTCGTGTGATCGCAGTAGAAGGCGCCGTAGAACGGCGCCGCAGCAGCTACGGACGCAAAGACCGCCGACATCATCGCGATCCCCAGTGCCGAGAGCAGCGGCCGGTCGGGCGCCATCGCCAGCATCAGGCCGGCAACCGTGCATACCACGACGTAGACCAGTGTCACGAAGACGACCGGGGTCTTGTGCGCCGAGCCGTCCTGAGTCCACCAGTAGAAGAGGCCTGCCCCGACCGCCGCCGCGGGAATCCACACCGCGACGAGCATCAGGACGTAGTGCCACCACTTCAGGTAGTGATAGCGGCTGGGCACGGTGATCGACGGCACCGGCTCCAGTCGTGGCGCATCGGCCGTGCCCAGCGCCGCGCCATCCAGCGCGGGGTGCGCGTCGGTGTCGAAGGCCGGCGTGTAGGGCTCCGTCTTCGGGAGGGATTCGTGGTCAGACAGGGGTCATCACCTCGATCAGCGCAAGCACACCGAACCACCCCGGCGCCACAGCGAGCGTGAACGCGCCCAGTGCGGTCACCCACCGCCGCCTGGACATCAGGATCAGCAGCAGCCCCGCTGCGCTGGGCAATCCGACCACCAGCGCGATGACGACGTCGGGCCGGATTCGGGCGCTGACGAGCAGGGTGGCCGCTGTACCCGCTAGCACGCCGACCGCGGCGCCGATCAGCATTGCGCTGGTCAGCATCCAGGGACGTGGCAGCGGGATCACGTCTTACGACGATACTGCGGTAGCTGCCAGCTAGCGCGGTACGCGATCGGCGCGCCCTCGGGGTATTGCGCACGCGTCAGCGGCCTCGGCCACCACCGGGCTCCGGGTCGGCGGGCGATCCCCGCGGGCGTAGCCGACACCGGTGATCACCGGCGCGCCTGCCAGTGCCGCGTTCTCGTCGTCGCTGAAGGCCCGCCCGCGGGACAGGAACCGCATGCCTTCGGGGGCTTCCAGGCTGAACCCGCCGCCGCGGCCGGGCACCACGTCGATGACGAGCTGGGTGTGTTTCCAGGCCTCGAACTGCGGCCCCGAGATCCACACCGGCACGCCGTCGCCGACGTCGAGCATGCCCAACAGCACGTCGCGGTCGCCGACGATGAAGTCCCCGTCGGGGTAGCACATCGGCGACGACCCGTCGCAGCAGCCGCCGGACTGGTGGAACATCACCGGCCCGTGCCGCTCGATCAGCTCGCCCAACAGCTTGGCGGCCGCGGCGGTGATCACCACCCGATCACTCCCATGGCGCCGCTCCTCCTCATCGCTCCGCTCTGCATCGTCGCCGGCGCGCATTTAAAAGAAGCCTTGCGCTTTGTTGCTGTAGGACACCATCAGGTTCTTGGTGTTCTGGTAGTGGTCGAGCACCACCTTGTGGTTCTCCCGCCCGAAGCCGGACTGCTTGTAGCCGCCGAACGCCGCGTGTGCGGGGTAGACGTGATAGCAGTTGATCCACACCCGGCCGGCTTGGATATCGCGGCCGGCCCGGTAGGCGGTGTTGCCGTCGCGGCTCCACACCCCAGCACCCAGGCCGTAGAGGGTGTCGTTGGCGATGCCGATCGCGTCGTCGTAGTCCTTGAACGACGTCACCGCCACCACCGGGCCGAAGATCTCCTCCTGGAAGATCCGCATCTTGTTGTTGCCGGCGAAGATCGTGGGCTGCATGTAGTAGCCACCGGACAGGTCGCCGCCGAGCTCGGCGCGCTCTCCGCCGGTGATGACCTTGGCGCCCTCGTCCTTGCCAATCTCGATGTAGGACAAGATCTTTTCCAGTTGGTCATTGGATGCCTGCGAGCCCAGCATGGTCTCGGTGTCCAACGGGTCGCCTTGGCGGACCGCCTTGGTGCGGATGGCCGCCAGCTCCAGGAACTCGTCGTAGATGTCGGCCTGGATCAGGCTGCGCGACGGACAGGTGCACACCTCGCCCTGGTTGAGGGCGAACATGGTGAAGCCCTCCAGCGCCTTGTCCTGGAAGTCGTCGTTCTTCGCCATCACATCGGAGAAGAAGATATTGGGGCTCTTGCCGCCGAGTTCGAGGGTGACCGGGATCAGGTTCTGGCTGGCGTACTGCATGATCAGTCGCCCGGTGGTGGTCTCCCCGGTGAACGCGATCTTGGCAATCCGGTCGCTCGACGCCAGCGGCCGTCCCGCTTCGGCGCCGAAGCCGTTGACGACGTTCACCACTCCGGCCGGCAACAGGTCACCGATCAGGCTCATCAGGTAGAGGATGGAGGCCGGGGTCTGCTCGGCCGGTTTGAGTACGACGGTGTTGCCGGCGGCCAGCGCCGGCGCCAGCTTCCACGCGCCCATGAGGATCGGGAAGTTCCACGGGATGATCTGGCCCACCACGCCCAGCGGCTCGTGGAAGTGGTAGGCGACGGTGTCCTCGTCGATCTGGGAGAGTGTGCCCTCCTGGGCCCGGATCGCCGCCGCGAAGTAGCGGAAATGGTCGGCGGCCAACGGGATATCGGCGGCCAGCGCCTCGCGGATCGGTTTGCCGTTGTCCCACGCTTCGGCCAGCGCCAGCTTGTCGCGGTTGGCGTCGATGCGCTCGGCAATCTTGTTGAGAATCGCGGCTCGCTCGGCCGGGGCGGTCTTGCCCCACTTCGGCGCGGCGGCGTGCGCGGCGTCGAGCGCTTTGTCGATGTCGGTCTCGTCGGACCGCGGCACCTCGCAGAATGTCTGACCGGTCACCGGCGTCGGGTTCTCGAAGTAGCGGCCCTTGGCCGGCGCCACCCATTCGCCCCCGATGAAGTTGTCGTACCGGGACTGGTAGCTCATCAGCGCCCCATCGGACCCCGGACGTGCAAAGACGGTCATCGTTTCAGCTCCTCTTTGTTTCCCGTGACACAGCTCACAGTACCGCTGAGGCGACAATGACTTCCATGGCGACTTCCGTGCCCGCTGACGAGCTCGACGACCCGTATCTGTGGCTGGAGGACATCACCGGAGACGACGCGCTCGACTGGGTGCGTGCCCGCAACGAGCCGACCGTGGCAGAGTTCGGCGGTCCCGATTTCGAGCGGATGCGGGCCGAGGCGCTCGAGGTGCTCGACACCGATGCCCGCATCCCGTACGTGCGACGCCGCGGCGAGTACCTGTACAACTTCTGGCGCGACGCGGCCAACCCGCGCGGGCTGTGGCGGCGCACCACGCTGGACAGCTACCGCAGCGACTCGCCGTCCTGGGATGTGCTGATCGACGTGGACTCGGTGGCTGCCGCCGACGACGAGAACTGGGTGTGGGGCGGCGCTGTGGTCATAGAGCCGGAGTACACCCGGGCGTTGATCAGCCTGTCGCGCGGCGGGTCAGACGCGGCGATTGTGCGCGAATTCGACTTGACGACACGGGAATTCGTTGCCGACGGGTTCGAGCTTCCCGAAGCCAAAACCAACATCAGCTGGGCTGACCCCGATACCGTGTTGGTCGGCACCGACTTCGGCGAAGGCTCGCTGACCGAATCCGGCTATCCGCGGATAGTCAGGCGCTGGCGGCGCGGCCAGCCGCTGGCCGAGGCGACGACGCTGTTCGAGGGGTCACGCAGCGACGTGATCGTCGCGGCGGGCGTTGACCGGACACCGGGTTTCGGGCGAACGTTGGTGCGGCGGGCCATCGACTTCTTCAACGACGAGGTCTACGAGCTGCGCGGCGACGAGCTGATTCGCATCGACGCGCCCACCGATGCGACAGTCTCCGTGCATCGGCAGTGGTTGCTGATCGAGCTGCGCACTGACTGGTTCACCGGCAGCGCTTCGTATGCAGCGGGGTCGCTGCTGGCAGCCGACTATGACGAATTCCTCGCCGGCACAGCGGAATTGACTGTGGTGTTCGAGCCCGACGAGCACACCGCGCTGAACCACTACACGTGGACGCGTGACCGGCTGGTCGTGGTCACGCTGGCCGACGTGGCCAGCCGCGTCGAGATCGTCGAGCCCGGGAGCTGGGAGCGACAGCCGGTCGACGATGTGCCGGCCCACACCAACACGGTCATCGTAGCCGCCGACGATCTGGGCGACGAGATCTTTCTGGACTCCAGCGGATTCGACACGCCGTCGCGGCTGTTGCATGGTGCGGCGGGCGGGCCGCTGCAGCAGATCAAGTCCGCCCCGGCGTTTTTCGACGCCGAGGGCTTGACCGTGACGCAACATTTCGTCGCGTCGGCCGACGGCACGTCGATTCCGTACTTCGTGGTGCGGCCACGCGATGCGACCGGCCCCACGTTGCTGGGCGGCTACGGCGGTTTCGAGGTGGCGCGCACCCCGGGATACGACGGGGTGCTGGGCCGGCTGTGGCTGGCCCGCGGGGGAACCTACGTGCTGGCCAACATCCGCGGCGGCGGTGAGTACGGGCCGACCTGGCATACTCAGGCGATGCGCGAGGGCCGGCATCTGGTGGCCGAGGACTTCGCCGCGGTGGCAGCCGATTTGGTGAATCGCGGCATCACCACCGTCGAACAGCTCGGCGCGCGGGGCGCCAGCAACGGGGGTCTGCTGATGGGCATCATGCTGACCCAATATCCCGAGCTGTTCGGCGCCCTGGTGTGCCAGGTGCCGCTGCTGGACATGCGCCGTTACCACCTACTGTTGGCGGGGGCGTCGTGGGTGGCCGAGTACGGCGATCCCGACGATCCCGAGGACTGGGAGTTCATCGCCGAATACTCGCCGTATCACCACATTTCGACTGATCGCCAGTACCCGCCGGTGTTGATCACCACGTCGACCCGTGACGACCGGGTGCATCCCGGGCATGCCCGCAAGATGACCGCCGCGCTCGAGGCGGCCGGGCATCGAGTCTGGTACTACGAAAACATCGAGGGTGGCCATGCGGGCGCGGCCGACAATGCACAGATCGCGTTCAAGTCGGCGCTGAGCTTCTCGTTCTTGTGGCGAATGCTGAGTACTTGACAGAGCAAACAACGAAGGTGTGGTGTTGTGGCATGCGATCGCCGTATGCACTGTGTGCGGCGGTCGCGGCCGCCGCAGCCCTGTTCGCACTGCCCGGCTGCAGCAGGGTGGTGGCCGGTAACGCCGTACAGGGCGCTGGCGGGGTAAGCGCGAACAGCGCTGCGTGCGAGCATGTTTCTGCGCCACTTACACCGATCCAGGCGCATGGGGCCGGCGAGCCGCAGTTACGGATTCCGCAGCCGCCCGGCTGGCAGCGTAGCTCGATGCTTGATTCAGAAATCATTCGCTTCGCGATGGGAAACCAGCGACTGACTGCGGACAAGTTCACCCCCACGGCCGTCGTCACCCTCGAATCGGTGCCCGGCATGACCCAAGATCGCCAAAAGATATTCGAAGAGGAACGAGCGACGTTGGTGGATCGCTTGGGGGCCACCGATATGCACAGCACCGAAACATCCCGATGCGGCCAGGCAGCTGTGATGGCCAGCTTCAACGCCCCTGCCATGGGCCGGATCCCATCGCGGAAAGCCAAAACGCTCATGGTGTTCGGCGCCTTCAGCGGCCGTACCTACGTTGTAACGGTCACCGTTCAGTCGACAGACCCGGACAACCCCACATACGCGCGCGACACGCAAACCATCCTGACCGGGTTTCAAATGTTGCCGCCGGATGCGGGCTAGCTATGCGACTGATGGCGGTACACGCGCATCCGGACGACGAATCGACCAGAGGCGCAGCCACGTTGGCCAAATATGCGGCCGAGGGCCACGACGTGCTTGTGGTGACGCTGACCGGCGGCGAACGCGGCGATGTCCTCAACCCGGCAATGGACCAGCCGGGCGTCAAAGACAACATGGCCGAGCTACGACGTACTGAAATGGCCAGGGCGGCAAAGATTCTTGGTGTCGAGCATCGCTGGCTTGGCTACGTCGACTCCGGGTTGTTCCACACCGAGCCCCTGCCCGCCGACTGTTTCGCCGAGGTTCCCCTGGAGGAATCGACGGGGCAGCTGGTAGAGGTGATTCGCGATTTCAAGCCGCACGTCATGATCACGTACGACGAAAATGGCGGCTACCCCCACCCCGACCACATTCGCTGTCACCAGGTTTCGATGGCGGCGTACGAAGCCAGCGGTAATCCCAACGCCTATCCGGAGGCAGGAGCCCCGTGGGTAGTTGCCAAGATCTACTACATCCACCAGCCGATCCGGATAACGTTGTCAATGGTCAAGCTCGCCGGACAACTGGAGAAGCTTTCTCGAGCGGCCGCCCGATTTCTGCCTGACAGTCCGCGCATACCTCGGCTTCGCGTAGACCCTGATAGTCGGGCACTCCGGTTGGTGGAAGCCTTGAGACGGCTGCCCATGCGGTGGCCCAGGCGATCTCGCCGGGCGCTCACCGAGATCGGCTGCAGTGACTACTTCGGTGTACGCGACGACGCATTACGCGCCCACTCAACCCAAGTCGACCCGAACGGGCTCTTCTTCATCGTCCCTCTCGAGTGGAGGCAGCGGCTGTGGCCGACGGAAAAGTTCAGGCTCGCCGAGTCCCAGGTCCCCACGTCACTCCCAGAATCGGATCTGTTTGCGGGTATCACACCGACTAAGGGCGAGCGCCGACCTCCACGCTGACCCGGCGAATGTCGGCAAGATGGTGAACACCTTCGTGCATCGCCTGGCGGACAAGCCAACGGGCGGTGCGCTGTTCGCCGGGTAGGCGAGTCGCGGTCCGATCCCAACCGTCTTGGCCGGTGCGGGAAATTTCTTCACAAAAACCCACTGTCGTCGCAGCGAGCTCGTCGAGCACCGCTTCCACGTCGCGCTCGTTGTAGCGGAAGCGGCGGGCCCGTAAGTCGTTGAGCATCGGCTCCAGCACCGGCTGGTCTTCGGTGCGGGTGCGATGCAGCCGAATCGTGTAGGTGAGGTAGACGTCGCGCAGATGACAGACATACTCGGTGATCGACCAGACGTGCGGGCGGGGGCGTTGTCGCAGCGCCTCCGGCGGGATACCCGAGAGTGATCCTCGGACCGCGGCCGCTACGGCACCGATGACCTCCACTGCGTGCTCGATGGTGATCTCCCGATAGGCCACCGCACAATCCGCGCAGACATGATCTTCTGCCGCGAGCGGCGGTAGCTGCCTGTCGCTAGATGACGTCATGTTGGATATCGTCCACCTGCCGCGTGCTGGGGACGTCCGCCAGAGCGATTGGAGATCGCCAGTGAATAATTTCGCGTGCATCATCGGTGCGGTGGCAGCTATCACGTTCATGACCACCGACGTCGCACACGCCGATCAAGCGGATGACGCGTTTTTGAAAGCACTCGCCGATCAAGGGATTACGGGCGATCCCGCGCAGCTGATCGCGGCGGGCCACCTTGCCTGTGACAGGCTATCGGGGGTTGCCACCGGGCAACCCGGGTTAGCCAGGCTCTCGGCGCTGCGCGCCGTCACGGATGCGCTGCAGGTACCGCTCGAACCCCAGGCCGACTTCGTCGTGCGTGCCGCCGAAACGGCGTACTGCCCGCAATACGGGGGCTTCTGATGCCCACGCGGCGAGTCAACCCTTCGCGCCGTACAGACCCGCAAGGGTGTCTGCGGTGGTGGGCAAGTCCATGCACGCATCGGTCACCGATTGGCCGTATACCAACTCGCCGCTCAACGGCTGAGCGCCGGCAACGAGGAAGCTTTCCAGCATGAGACCGGCGATGCCGCGTTCACCCGCGGCGATGCGTGCGGTCACCTCCGCCGCGACGTGCGCCTGTCGGACATGGTCTTTACCGGAGTTGGCATGGGAGCAGTCGATCATGACGTGTTCGGGGAGCCCTAGTTTGCGCAACTCCGCAACGGCGTCGGCTACCGAGGCGGCATCGTGGTTGGGGCCAGCCGAACCGCCCCGCAGGATCACGTGGCAGTCGGGATTGCCCGTCGTCTCGACAACGGCTGCGCGCCCGCAGTTGTCGACGCCGAAAAAGCTGTGTGGTGCCGCCGCGGCTTTGACACCGTCGATCGCGACCTGAATGCCGCCGTCGGTGCCGTTCTTGAATCCGACGGGCATCGATAGGCCGGACGCCAACTGCCGGTGCACTTGCGATTCGGTGGTTCGGGCGCCGATCGCGCCCCAGGCGACGGCGTCGGCGATGTACTGCGGGCTGGTGGGCTCCAGGAATTCGCACCCCACGGGCAGACCGAGTTCGATCACGTCGAGCAGTAGCCTGCGGGCGGTGCGTAGTCCGCGCTCCACGTCGAAGCTGCCGTCCAGCCCGGGATCGTTGATGAGTCCTTTCCAGCCAATAGTGGTGCGCGGCTTCTCGAAGTAGACCCGCATCACGATCTTCAGCCGGTCGGCGTACTCGGTGGCCAGCGCGGCGAGGCGATGCGCATAGTCCAGAGCGGCGGCCGGGTCGTGGACTGAGCAGGGCCCGACCACGACCAGCAGTCGGTCGTCGCGACCGGTCAGGATTGCGGCGATCTCGTCGCGGTCGCGCTGGACGGCATCGGCTTGGACCGATGTCAGCGGTAATTCGGTGCGGATTACGTTGGGCGCCGGGATTTCTCGGAACGAGACGATACGACGGTCGTTGGTGTTGACGCTTGCCGCGGCGCGGTTGGCGGTCGACATGGTGGGTTGTGCCTTTCTGTGATGGTCTCAGGGCACGCCCACTGGTGCCCGATGCCCTGAAAGACGAAAAGCAGCGACCTAATGGTCACTGCTTGGGCTCCGGGTATCGGTCGTGCGCCGCCTCAGTCAGACGCTCCATCCACGGCCCCACCCGGAGCCGAGATAAAGCGCCAATACACGCGCGCGACGATGTTCACGTCGGCGAACTTACCATGCGATGCGTTCAGCGCGGGCCGCCGCTCGCATGGCCAGGGGTCGGTCCGGACGACGACAGCATCTGCCGCTGGGTGGGCGGCGCAGCATCGGCTGCACACCGATCAGTACCTAAAGTGCCTCCAGGATCCGATCCAGATCATCGTCGGTGTTGTACAGGTAGAACGCGACACGGGTCGCGCCGGCGCGCACGGAAGCCCGAATACCCGCCCTGTGCAACGCTTCAGCCGCGTGGGTGACTGGGATCGAGACGATCGCCGACTCAGTGGGTGGTAACTCCAGCTCGGCACGGAGCCGATTGGCCAGTCCCACACAATGTCCTTCCACCGCGACGCGATCAAGAGACGCCATCCAGGGCAGCGAAAGCCCGGCTCCTAACACGCTGAACCAAACTGGTGACGAGTCGAACCGTCGCGCATCACGAGCCAGCCGCAGCGGCAGCCCATACAGCGACGACCACATGTCTTCACCGGCAGAGAAGTTTGCCGCATGTGGCACCAACGCCCCAACCATGCGCTTGCTCAACGACATCCATGCCACTCCGCGCGGCCCCAGCAACCACTTGTAGCTTGCCGCAACCGCAACGTCGGCCCACGACAGCTCCACGTTCTCCCATCCCAGGGCCTGCGTCGCATCGATCACCGTGAGCGCGCCAGACTCGGCGACGCTACGACACAACCTGTCGACGTCCACCACGGCTCCGTCAGCGGACTGCACAAGACTGACCGCTACGACGTCGAAACCACCGGCAGCATCTTCTAGCTGGCCCGCCGGCAGCTCGGTAACCGTCACACCGCGCGCCGCTTGCGCAGCGAACGGAAAAGTGACGCTGGTGAATTCACCGGGCAGTGTCACTACACTGCTGCCGTTTGGTATCGACGCAGCGACCAATCCGAGGACCGACGAAACGCTGGTGCCCATTGCTACCCCGTGTTCGTCGGTCCCGATCAGGGAAGCATATGCCGCCCGACTGGCAGCGACCGGCTCATCGAATCCGTCCACTTCCAGCTTGCCCTGTTCCCATGATCGCAAACAGTCGCGCACCGCCTCGGCAACAAACCGCGGCGGCAATCCAAAGGTGGCGGTGTCAAGGAATCCCTCGGCTCCGACAAACTCGGCGCCGAACGCTTCACGGGTCACCGCTCGACCGTCGACGGCAGAGGATGGTCGGGTTCGAGTGCCGACAGACCATCGATGCTATGGCCATTGTCACCGGCGATCCGCCGCGCGAACTTCTTATCGGGCTGCTTTGCATGATGTGCATCGAGCACGGGCCGCTCACCGATGAGCTCGTAGTAGGGCACCGAGAAGCCGCACGCGTCGGCGATCCGCTCGATGTCGATGACGATGGCGGCCCGTATCCCGGGATGTTGACCGAAATATGGCCTCAGACTGTCAAATCGAGCATCGTCGGGCCTTACTATCCGTCCGGTGCCGAACAGCCGCAAGATCCGTGAGTTACGGGTGAACGAGCAGAACATGACGGTGATACGGCCGTTGTCCCGCAGATGCGCGATCGTTTCGGCGCCGCTCCCGAACAGGTCGAGATAGGCAACTGTACGCTCGTCGAGCACCGCGAACGTATCGCGATATCCCTTGGGCGACAGGTTGACCCGCCCTCCCTCGGAAGGTGCCGTAGCGACAAAGAACATGGCCTGTTGCCGAATGAACTCCTGCAACGACGCGTCGATACGCGAGAACACCTTCGCCACGTACTCCCCTTCCGTCGTACACCTGCTGACGGCTGCGTCTCGCAGCGTAGCGGCGCACGCCAAGCTAACGCGACTGATATTTGTCTCCCTCTGAACCGACGCTCGGCGGACGGACAGGAGTCGGGCGTCAGACCTGCTCGGCCAGGTCGGCAAGACGATCGAGCGAAGCCTGGAGCTTGTCAGCGGTGGTGGCGCGGGCACGCGCCAAGCGTTTCTGGTCGGTCATATTCGACCAGTCGTAGGTGTGGGTGACGCGCGTGTGTGCCTCATCCACCGGCTCGAGTTCCCAGCGCCATAGATGACCCGGTGGCGCTTGGCCCGGCTCGGCGGGTAGCCAGGCAATGCGACGACCTTCCTCGAACTCCACCACGTGGTTCTCTCGTACATTTCCCTGGATAGTCCGCATGGTGAACACTTCGCCGACGGCATGCACGCGTTGACCGTCGGGCGCCTCGGCCAGGTTGTCGTTCCCGTCCCATCGGGGTTGCTGGGACGGATCGGCAATCAGCTCGAAGATCTGCTCCGCCCCAGCGGCGATCACGCGACATGCGCTGACAACCTGCGGAACATTAGGGTTTTCAGCCATGTGCTGATTGAAGCACCTGTACGCATGCAAGTCGCGGTCAGTAACGGAAGCGGTCAGTCGAGGTCCTTCCAGAACCGCCCACTGCGGTCGCAGATGTCGGTGTAGCCATTGCGTTGGTAAAAGCCATGCGCACCAGTGCGGCGTCGCGAACTGGTGACTTCGACCGCCAGGCAACCCCAACTCTCAGCGAGCGCTTCGGCGTCCTGCAGCAGGGCATTGCCTATACCCGTGCCGCGGAGGGCCTTATCGACCACCATGCATTCGATCCGTGCCCACCGGCCGGTGCGTTCTAAATAGGGAAGCGCATGAATCGACAGGCAGCCCGCTGGACGGTCGTCCTGTTCAGCGACAAGCACCTGGCTGTAGGGGTCGACGATCCAGTAGTCAAGCCGGCCCAGCACGTCCCGCTCGGTCGACGGGTACCCCAGCTGGGTCAGCAGGGTAGCGAGGACGCCAGAATCGGCCGGCGTTGCGGCACGGACCGTGACTACCATTTCTTGCCTTGTCCAGTAACGACATACGTTCCATGACCCTCGGTCACAAGGTTGCCGCGAAACCTCAGCACCTCGTTGACCAACCCATTGCTTTGGTTGCGGTATGTGATGACGACGGTGTCGATCCCTTGGTAAACGCGTTCGACGGTAAACCGCAAATCGGGTATGCGATGCAGAGCGAGGGTCCAATAGTGGCGCAGTGCAAGCTTGCCGCGAACCACGCCCCCCGTTCCCGGCAGCAGGTTTGCGGCCACCGGCGACGTGAACACGACGTCGTCGTGGAAGTGCCGAAGAACAGCCTCCACGTCGTGAGCGTTCCAGGCCTGGACCCACTGCTCACTGAAGGCCACCGCATCGAGATCCATTGCGCGCACTGTAGTGACCGAATCGCATAGAAGCCCACTGGTTTTCTCGACAAGTAGCTCGCTGCTCGACTGGACCAGGGCCCGCGGCGCGAGTGAATCAGACGTCTCCGCAAGACAAGCCGATCCCAGGGCTTACACCATGCCCACCGATTGCCACTGCTCCGCCGAGGTCGAGAACGGGGCCTGGAACCGTCGGCCAGGCAGCGCGACCATGCCCGCGACCGCCGCTGCGTAGCAAAGACCCGCGACCACCGTGCAGGCCACTGCGAGACCGGACAGGAATGAGTCCTGCGCGGCCGCGAGCAGGCCCGGATTGCCCGCCGCGATACCGAACGCGACCGGGACCGAATCGGCGGCCTCGGCGGCCCTCCCGGTTGCCGCGAAGGCGGTGTCGAGGAGGCGGGCGCCGAAAATCGACGAGAACACCGAGCCGACGACGGCCACACCCATCGTCGAGCCCAACTCGCGGGTGGCATCGTTGACCGCCGAGCCGATACCCGCCCGAGACGGCGGAAGTACGAGCATGATCGATTCCGTTGCCGGAGTGGCGATCAGCCCCATACCCAGTCCCATCAACAGCATCTGCAGGACGATCGTCGTCCAGTACGGCGTGTCCGCCTCGGCGCTGCCGGCGATCCACGCCATCGCAGTGCCGAACGAGATGAGCCCGGTGACCACCACTGCGCGGGTCCCCACCCGTGGAGCGAGCAGTCCGCCGACCAGCGAGCCGACCGCGATCGACAGTGCGACCGGCAGGATGCGGGCACCCGTTGAGAGTGGGCTGAACTCGCGGAGCACCTGGAAGTACTGGGTGATGAGGAAGATGAACCCCGCTAGCGCGAAGAAGGTGACCGTCACCGCTCCGCTGGCGGCGCTGAACCGTCGATCGGTGAACAGCCGGACGTCGAGCATGGGGTGTTCGGCTTTGCGCTCCATCGCCACGAATGCGAATGCCAGACCGAGAGCGATGGCGAACCCTATCAGCGTCGCGTCGCTGCGCCAGCCTCGTTCGGGGGCCTCGATAATCGTGTAGACGAGCACTCCAAGGAGGGCTACCGAGGCTGTCAGGCCGCGGATGTCCAGCGCGGGCACCGACGGGTCGCGAGACTCGGGCACCAGAACGAAACCAAGAACCGCGGCCGCCAAGGCGACCGGCACCAGCGCCCAGAACACGCTGCCCCAGTAAAAGTGCTCGAGTAGTAGCCCGCCGAACACCGGTCCGGATGCGACGCCGACCCCGACGACCGCGCCCCATCCACCGAGTGCGGCCGCGCGCTGGCGGCGGTCGGGGAAAGTGTTGGTGATGATCGACAGGGTTGTGGGGAAAATCAGCGCGGCGAACGTCCCCATGCCGAAGCGTGCCGCGACCAGTGCGCCGGTGCTGTCGACGAGGGCGCCGGTCGCGCTCGTGAACGCGAATCCGAGCAGCCCGACCAGCAGGGCCGGCCGTCGTCCGTAGCGGTCCGAGAGACTCCCCGCGGCCAGCACCAGCGCGGCGAACGCGAGGTTGTAGCCATCGACGACCCACTGCAGTCCGCGCGTGTCAGCGCCGAGTTCGGTCGCGATGCTGGGCAGCGCAACGTTGACGATCGTGACGTCGAGGTTGATCGCGAGCACAGCCATGTACACCGCAACTAGGATTCCCGCCCTACGACACATGACGGCTCCGTGAAGCGGGGATGCTTTCGGCGGTCGCGGTTCCGATGGCAATCCACTTGGCGAGCTGACGCTTGGTGCGCAGGTGCTCGCCATCAATGCGCAGCCATCCCCGGATAGCGCGTCCACCCATCTGCATGGGCTGTGCGGTGCCGGCGGCCAGCAGGCGGTCGACACGCGCCGGATCGACCCGCACCAGGAGGCCGCCTTGGCCACTCGCCGCGACCGCTAGCCGGCCGGCCACGAGGAAGGCCAGCCCTCCAAACATCGGCTGTTCGTACACTTCTGGGTTGTCGGCCAGCTGCTCGCGGACGCGGGCCGCCAGGTCAGTGTCGTAGGCCACTATGCCTCCGTGAGTTTGCCGCGCAGGGGTTCGCCCGCAGACGGGTGTGTGCGCCAGTCGCGGATCGCGGCGGCGAACTCCTCGGGCGCGTCGGATTCCACGTAGGTGCCGGCGCCCTCGACGATCACGGTCTGATGCTCGGGAAACGTCGCTTCCAGGCGCTCGCGCTCCCGGGGACGGAAGGCGATATCGGCGTCACCCCACACGATCAGTGTCGGCAGGTGGGCGAGGTCGGCAAGGCCGGCCTCGACCTCGGCGAAGAAGGCCCGGCTGGCGGTGATCTGGCCGGGGAGTACGGCGGAGGCCTGGCGCCGCTCGGGGGTGTCCAGGGCCCGGCGGTAGTGGGTCATCTCATCGGCGGTCGGCTTGCGCCTTCGGTGGCCGGTGGGGATGAACGCATTGACGAGGAGGTTGAGCCGCCGGGTCAGGAAGCGCATCGGGAGTCCGCCGGCGATGTGGGCGAAGGCCTCGAAGTAGAGATCGCCGTTGACGGGCCAGGCCCAGGTGTTGGCGAGCACGAGCCGATCGACGACACCCGGCCGCCGAGTGGCGGCGGCCAGGCCGATCGGGCCGCCCCAGTCCTGCCCGACCAGGGTGACCCCCTCGAGGTGGAGTGCGTCGACAAACCCGCTGACCACGCCTGCGTGCTCCTCGGGCAGATACCGGTAGCCCGGCGCCGCTGAGGACAGCCCGAATCCGGGATAGTCCATTGCGACGCAACGAAATTCGTCGCGCAGTGCGCGGATCACGTCGCGCCAGAGGAATGACCACGTCGGGTTGCCGTGCAGCAGCAGCAGTGTGGGACCCGAGCCTTCATCCACGTAGTGGATGGTCTGCCCATCAATGGTGACGAAGCGGCTCTCGAACGGGAATAACTCGTCGTCGACCCAGGCGGGTCGCTCAGCGGCGGTCATGACCACCCCCTTCGCGTCGGTTTACTTGGTATACTCAAGTTAGCTTGAAAATGTCAAGGAGCATTCATGCGCCGAAGCTACGGTCAGTACTGCGGACTGGCCCGCGCGCTCGAGGTTGTGGGCGACCGATGGAATCTGCTCATCGTCCGCCAACTTCTCATCGCTCCGGCCCGTTACCAGGAGCTACTTGACGGGCTTCCCGGCATCGCCACTAATCTGCTCGCCGATCGGCTCCGCGATTTGGAAGCGGCCGGCGTGATCGAACGGCGGCTGGCCGAAGGTGGCAGGGCCATCACGTATGCCCTGACTCCCTGGGGCGCCCAACTACGCGAGCCGATCGAGGGCCTCATCCGTTGGTCCACCCCACTGATGATCCGAGGGCCCGAAGGCGATACCTTCCCCGCCGGAAGCCTCCTGGTCGCGCTGCGCGCCCTGCTCCGCGGCAAGGCGCCTGCGGGTCGGCCATCGACGGTCGGTATCACTGTCAACGGCGATACCGACGGTCGACTTGTCCAAGTGTGCGCGACCCCCTCAGGCATTGAAGTGAGCCCGCACGACGAGCGAGACCTCGACGCCGTGCTAAGCGCTGACGCCGCAATAATTCTCGGGCTGGCAGCAGGTGTGCTTGCACTCGAAGACGTCCTTGAGCTCGTCGACATCCAAGGCGATGAAGCTGCCGTCCGAGCCATTTTCGGCGCACCCGCCAACGCATCCCCGTGACACTGAACGATCCGATAGCAGCGGGTACCAGCGAACGAATTCCTCTATGCCTCAACCTGTTTGGTCTGCCGTAGCTGACTTAGTTGTTTGCTGGTGGGGGTTGGGGCTGGAAGGGGTCGTACCACCACCAGTCGGCGCGCTCGCCGAGGGGCCCGGGCCACGGCGGCACAGCGGGCGGGGGACGCTTGGGTGGGCGCGCCAGCGATCCGGC
>Ga0070737_10002116_pt1 | contig 24972 bp, 19 predicted proteins | sample Coa_R1_10_FD_66438 | JGI IMG/M metagenome (GOLD analysis project Ga0070737, IMG submission 66438) | Surface soil microbial communities from Centralia Pennsylvania, which are recovering from an underground coalmine fire - Coalmine... | ecosystem: Environmental > Terrestrial > Soil > Unclassified... | reverse complement strand
GGCCACGCCGGAGCCCGGTGGATGGGCGTAGAGGCGATGGCGACGCAGGTAGGCCTCGACGGCCGGATGGACGAGCCCGGCCAGGCTACCACCGTGCTCGGCCAAGCGCCGGATGTCGGTGGACTCGACGTCTGGGGTGCGAACATCGCAGAGGATGGTCCGCTCCGGGTCGATGCCGACCCGGGCGAGGTCCTCAGGTGTCGGGGCCCGGTGCCCCGGGCGGGTGACCACCACCAGTCGCGCCAGCCTCAGCACCTCCTCGGGACGATGCCAGGTCCGGACCTCGCGGGCTGCGTCCCAGCCCAGCACCAGGTAGAGCTCCTCGCCCGGCCATCGCTCGGCCAGCTGACGCAAGGTGTCGGCGGTGTAGGATGGCCCAGGACGCCGGACCTCGAGGTCCGAGACCATGAAGCGCGGCCGGCCGGCGACCGCGAGCTGGCACATCCGCAGCCGGTCCTCCGCCGGGGCGACGGTCGGCCGGCGATGAGGCGGCAGGCCGGCCGGGACCAGCACCACGAGATCCAGCCCCGCACAGGCGATCGCCGCCTCCGCCATCGCCACGTGACCGACATGGACCGGGTCGAAGGTGCCGCCGACGACGCCGATCTTCATGGCTGGTACTCGAACTCCATCTCGCCGATCCGCACTGTGTCGCCGGGAGCGGCACCGGCCTCCTCCAGCGCCGCCGAGACCCCGAGCCGGTCCAGGGCGACCTGGAAGCGTTGCAGCGCCCCCTCGGAGTCGAAACGGGTGCGGGCGACCAGGCGCTCCACCGCCGGCCCCGAGACCAGGTACCCCCAGGAGCGGCGCTCGACCACCGGAGGCCCTGAGGTCGTCCTCGCCCGCAGCCGACGGACGGGCGGAGTGGGCTCCAACCTGCCCGGCCGCGGCGCCTCGGCCACCGCCCGACCCACGGCCTCCAGAAGCTCCTGCACCCCCTCCCCGGTGAGCGCCGAGCACCAGAGCACCCCCCGTCGACGGCTGCGCGAGCGCAGGGCCTGCACGTCAGGCAGATCGAGCTTGTTGACCACCACCAGCGACGGTCGGCGCAGCAGCTCCTGGGAGTAGCGGCCCACCTCCCGTCGCACCATCCGCAGCTGCTCCCACGGCTCGGTGACGGCCCCATCGACCACGTAGACCAGCACCCGCGTCCGCTCCACGTGGCGCAGGAAACGAAGGCCGAGGCCGGCCCCGCCGGCCGCTCCCTCGATCAGGCCGGGGATGTCCGCCACCACCAGCCGCCGCCCATCCGCCAGCTCCGCCACCCCCAGCTGAGGATCCAGGGTCGTGAAGGGATAGTCAGCCACCCGTGGCGTCGCCGCGGACACCGCGCGGAGCAAGGAGGACTTGCCCGCGTTCGGGGCCCCCACCAGGCCGACGTCGGCGATCAGCTTGACCTCAAGCCGAAGGCTTCGCTCCTGGCCGGGCAGGCCCGGCTCGGCGATCTCAGGCGCGCGCCGGATCGGGCTCCGGAAGTGCACGTTGCCCCGACCTCCAGCGCCGCCGACGGCCACCACGGCCTCCGCCCCGGGCAGGTCGAGGTCGGCCAGCACCGCCCCGGTCCGGTCGTCGATCACGACCGTGCCCACCGGAACCGGCAGCCGAAGGTCGGATCCAGCGCGGCCGGTCTTCTTGCCCCCGGCTCCCGGCCTTCCGTCCTCCGCCTTCCAGCGTCGCCTGCGGGCATAGGCGACCAGCGAGGTCACCTCGGGGCTGGCGTAGAGCACCACCGACCCCCCTCGGCCCCCGTCGCCCCCATCGGGGCCGCCTCGAGGCACGAACGCCTCCCGGCGGAAGGAGATCGCCCCGCGACCGCCATGACCTGCCTGCACCTCGATACGGGCGACGTCGACGAACGCCCCCCGCTCGCCAGGGCCGGATGGCACGGCGGCCGCTCGGCGCCGCCCGTCAGCCGGCAGGCGCCCCGGTTGGGGTGACCGAGACCCGGCGCCGATCCTTGCCGACGCGCTCGTAGACCACTTGGCCGTCGCGCAACGCGAAGAGGGTATGATCGCGGCCCTCGCCGACCCCGCTCCCCGGCCGGATGTTGGTGCCGCGCTGACGCACGATGATCGAACCAGCCGACACCCGCTGACCAGCGTAGACCTTCACCCCCAGGTACTGGGGGTTGGAGTCCCGCCCATTCCGCGACGAGCCACCACCTTTCTTGTGCGCCATCTGCTTACTGACCCTCCCCCTCGGACCCGGAGGCCTGCGGGGCGCGACGGCCATCCCCGGGGCCGTCCTTCACCCCAGGGCTGATCGACACGATCTCAAGGGCTGTGAGCTCGGCCCTGGCCCCTCGACGCACTCGCACCCGCTTCTTGGGTTTGTAGCGGAGCACCTCGATCTTGCGTCCTCGTTGGTGGGCGAGCACCCGGGCGGTGACGGTGGCACCGCCCAGCTCCTGGGGGAGCACCTTGACCACACCGCCCTCGGCGACCATGAGGACGCGATCGAGCGTCACCTCGGATCCGGGCTCGGCGGCCACATGGTCGACCAGGATGCGGTCGCCAGGGGCTACCCGGTACTGCTTTCCTCCGCTGACGACAACGGCCGCCAGGGCTCCGTTGGGCTCGGGCACGGTGGGCGATTGTACAACAGCCATGGCCGGCGTCGCGCCGATCACGACACGGCCGCCGCCGCCACCGCGGCGACCAGCACGAGCCCGGCCAGGGGAAGCGCCAGCCCCAGGTGGGGGAAACGCCCGAGCCGCCGTGCGACCGCCACCGAGCTGGCCACCACCGCCGCCGTGCCGAGCACGACGGCGAGGAAGCGAAGGGCCCCAGCCGGGTCAGGCGACGGTGGCGGCACCTCGACCGAGACGAGCAACCCACAGGCAGGGAGCCACAGCGCCATCCGAAGCCGGACAGCGGCACCGACCGCCTCAGGGCCGTGCGCCCACGACCTCGGGGCAGGCCACCCGGCGACGGGTTCGGGGACCAGCCCCAAGAGCAGCGGGAGGCAAAGGAGGCCCAGCAAGCCGGACAGAACCTTGACCGGGATCAGCGCCGGCACGGCGACAGCGCCCAGCGATTGAGGCCGCAAGCTCGAGGAGGCGAGCGCAGGGGCGAACAGAGCGACCAGCCAACACAGCTGCCCCAGCAGGAGCCGGCGCCCCTTTCCTTCTTCCCCTGGGGAGGCGATGCGGTCGAGCCAGATCGCCACCGCGAGGGCCAGGACCGACAGCAGCAGGTTGCCGTCCGTCGAGGCCACCGGGGCGAGGGGGACGGAGGCCCCACAGGCCGCAAGGGAGGCGAACAGCCAGACGAGCCATCCGACCGGCTCTCCGGACAGATCCCGCAGGGCCCGAAGCGCTCGCCGCAACGCCTCCCTCGCCCCAGCCCGACCATCGAGCAGAACCCCATTCCCCACCTCACAGAGCACGCCCACGGCCCCGGTGAGGAGCGCTCCGGGGTAGGCCAGCAAGGCCAACAGCTGGAGTCCGATATCGCCCCAAGGCATCACATCCCTCCCAGCGCGCGGAGGACATCCGGTAGCAGGCCGAGCGCCAAGCTCATGACCACGACCACGGCCAGGCCGACGGCACCATGGCCACGAGGCACGCCGACGGTCCGGGCCAGCCTCAGGGCGTGAAGGGTCGCCAGCGCCATCCCCACCAGGAGCAAGGCGGCCAGCGGCCAGGCGAGCTGGGTCGCGGCGCGGAGGAGCAAGAGTCGAACCGGGAACCCGGAGAAGGGGGCGGCCCCGGCGAGCAGCACCACCAGGAGCAGGGTGAGCGGCCGGCGCCCCACCGCGATGGAGGGCGTCATCCCCGCCACCACCACCAACGGGGTTCGGACGGCCACGATCGCCAACATGGCGAGGTAGGCGGCGGCAAGCCCATCTCGGTCGAGCAGACCGATCCCGATCAGGGCGAATCCCCAGTCGACCAGGAACGAGCACCGCCAGGCCTCGACCGTGGAGGACGCCCTCCACGCCCCGACCACGCCCCAGGTCAGGTTGAGGAGCCCCAACCCCAGCAGCACCGCGCCCATGACCACGCCCTCGTCGGGGCGGAGCGCATGGCTGTGCAACAGTCGAGTGGGGAGGGCGAGGGCCAGGGTAGGGGCCAGGAAGCCGGTCCAAGCCAGGTAGGAGGCATCGGCCGGTTCCTCCTCTCCCACGTCCTGGAGGTACGGGAACAGCCCGCCGGCGGCCACCAGGCCCAGCGCCTCCCCCAGGGCCCCCAGTCGGCCCAGCCAGGACGGGCCGGGGGAGCGCAACAACGTCCATCCCAGGCCCAGGAGCAGCGCTGCGAGCACCGGCCCCCGTATCTGAACCGTGAGCGGATGGCGCCCCGGCCGGGCCGCGGCGGCGAACCCAATCGGCACCAGCAGCGCCGCGACCGCCGGGACGTCCGTCACCGAGGCCAGCAAGGCCTGACAGCCGAGCCCCCCCAGGCCGACGCAGAGCAGCTCCAGCCGACGACCCGACGGGACAAGCCAGACCCCCAGCCCCACGGTCAGCATCGAGATCGCCAGCAACGCCCGTGACGGTGGGAGGAGCTGGAGCGCCCCTGAGGGGCGGCCTAGGAGGCAGAGCAACGTCACCCCCGCCCCGACCACGCCCGCGAGCAGCAGCTCCCACGCCGGCAATTGGGCTCGGGACGGGAGGGGAAGCGTGGTCACGTGCCGGCCCGGTCCTCGGTCGCCCTCAGGGCGCCCAGGCCGACCGCGGCGGCGGCCGCCGCAACCAACGCCGGCCCATCGCCAAGCGCCCCCAGGCCGAGCGCCAGCGTAGCACCGGCTCCGAGCGCGGAGGAGCGGTGCTCGACCGTCATGAGCCGGAGCAACGCGAGCAAAGCGACCGCGACCGCCCCCAGCCTGGCAACCCCGACGGGGACCCCCAGGCTCGACCCCACCAGCACCACCGCGGCCAGGAAGACGAGCACGGCCGCGACCAGACGCGGTGTCGAGCCCGGACGCATGAGGCCCCAGCCAGGCTCCCCGTCGCGTAGCCGGAGCACGGCGCCGATCACCCCTCCGGCGGCCAGGGCAGCAGCCCCCAGCGGCGATCGGCCGGAGGCCACCGCCGCCAGCGTCAGGCCAACGGTGGTCCCGAACAGCCCGACCGCCAGGCCACGACGCGCGTCGGCGAGGGAGACCAGGCTCACCCCGAGCCAGGCCAGCACCGCACCGATGGCGGCCACGGCCTCCATCAGCGCGTCACCACCAAGGCCAAGGCCACGGTTACCAGGGCCCAAAACCAGGGTCGGCTTCGCATCGTCGCGGCACCGAGCGCGCGGAGGCGTACCAGGCTGCGGTATTGGGACGGAAGCCGCAGCCCCCGCAGCCGCATGGCGGCCTGGACCGGCAGGCCCCACCAGGAGAGATCGAGGAACGGCCCCACCTCGAGGATGGGCAAGCTCCGGTGGCCGCGAGCGCGCGCCTCCGCTGGCTCCGACGACCGCTGGCGCAATCCCCAACCCCGCCTTCGGAAGAGGCCGGCCAAGCAGAGGAGCGCCACCCCCACGGCAGCGACCACCCCCCCGAGCACCCCCGCCGGCCAGTTCCCCGAGGGGGCAACGACCCCAGCCACCCCGCCTCCCAGGTACGGGATGGCGGGAGCATGGGAGGATGGCGACATCAGGTCCGATGCCACCGGCATCGCGACCAGCGCGGTCAGACCGCCCAACCCAACCCCTCCCGCCAGGAGAAGCCCGACGCCGGCGGCGAAGCCGGTCAGCGAACCCGAGCGGGGCACGGTCGGGGGGGGAAGCCAGGTCGCCCGAGCCACCGCCGCCAACCCCACCAGCCAGGCGAGGGCTCCCGCCAACCCCATGAGACCGGTCATCGGGCCTGCCTCGAGCGCGGCCTGGACGCACAGGAGCCATCCTCCAAAGACCAGCGCAGGTGGGGTCCCGAAGACGAGGGCATCGCCAATGGAGCCGGCCGGTCCCTCATCCGGCAGCGAGGGGAGGAGACCGGTGGTGAGCCCCAATCCGCCCAAGGAGAGAACCGCCGCCGCCACACCCAGCGGCGTCCCCAGGGCCAGCGCCATGAGGGTGAGTCCCGCCCCCAGGGGAAGCGCCTCAGCCCGCATCATCCGCACCGACCCCGCTGCCTGCGCCCGGCCCGCGGCGGCGAGGGCGGTCAAGGCACCGAGACCGGTCAGCAACGAGTGGAGCCAGCTCGCCGGCCACTCACCCGCCCCGAGCGCATAGGCGCGTAGGAGGAGCGAGAACCCCAGCGGGACCATGACGGCCAGGGCCAGCGTCCCCCCTGCCGGCCGCTCACGTGCCCAGATGAGCGAGACCCAGGTTCGCCACGGCAGCGCCCCCGTGCAGAGGAGGGCGGCCACGGCCACGAGCAAGAAGACCGGCACCTGGAGGGCGGTCACCGGTACCGCCGAGTAGACCGACGTCCCCCCGACCACCTCCAGGAGCACGGCGGCCCATAGCAGGACGATCCAGGCCAGGGAGAGCGTCCCCCAGGCGGCCTCGACCGCCTCCTGCTCGTCCCAGGCAAGGGCGACCCGGAGGAGGCCGGCGCAGGCGCTGAGGCCCAAAGCGGTCAGGGCCAGGCTGTTGGCCGCCAGGGTGCTCAGCGCCACCCCCCCGGCCAGGCTCGCCAGGGCTGCCCGTCCCGAGCCCTGAGGCTGAAAGGTGAGCAGCAAGGCCAAGGCAAGCAGGGTGACCGTCTGCAGAGCGAAGATCGAGCTGTCCAGCTTGAGGCCGAGCGGGACCCCCCCCAGGCTGATGGGAGCGGTGAACTCAAGCGGCACCCGCCCTCCCCACCACCATCCGGCCACCTCCACCCCGATGGCAAGCCAAGCAGCGAGGGCGCCGATGACCCGTCCGGCCTGGGCCGCGAGCTGGCCCAGGGAGCAAGCAAGGATCGCCGCCACCGCCAGCAAAGCTGGCGGGGCGAGCATGGCAGCCGAGGGCATCGCCGGCTAGCTTAGGAGGTTCTGGACCGGGGCGACGCCCACCTCGTGCCGGTCACGCCGGCCCGATGCGCTCCAGCGCGGCTTCCAGCTCGGCTAGCCGGTCACGTTCCCTCTCGACCACCTGGGCCGGGGCCCGCCCCGTGAACTCCGGGTTGGCCAGGCGGGCACGTACCCGATCGAGCTCACGCTCCAGCCGCTGGCGCGTGGCTCGGTGGACGGAGCCGCCCTCCCCGGCAGCAGGGAAGGCGACACGGCCGGCCACCTGGGACAGGACGATGCCAGGCTCTGGCAGGCTCCCGACCAGATCCACCGCGGCCAGCTCCGCCACCGTGGAGGCCAGCTCCGGCTCGACCTCCTCCTCCAGTAGCAGGCGCCCCCCCCGACGCGGCGCGCCGGTCACCTGTCGTGCCCGACGCACCTCCTCCACCAGCGCGATCAGGCGGCCGACGGTCGCCTCGGCCGCGGGATCCTGGCGCCCCGCCGGGCGCGGCCAGGGCATACGGACCAGGAAGTCGCGATCACCCGGCAGCCGGTGCCAGAGCTCCTCGGTGACGAAGGGCATGAAAGGGTGGAGCAGGCGCAAGACGACGTCCAGCACGTGCGTGGCCACCGCCTGCGCCGCCCTCTCCCCCGCCCGCAGGCGTGGCTTGGCCGCCTCCAGGTACCAGTCGCAGAAGTCGTGCCAGGCGAACTCGTAGAGGGCGCTCACGGACCCGGTGAAGGTGTAGTCCTCGATGTGCTCGGTGACCGCGGCGACCGTGCGGTCAAGGCGTGAGAGGACCCATCGATCCATCAGCCCGAGCTCCACCTCCGTCACCGACGGCGGCACCCCGTTGAGATCGGCGAGGACCAGGCGGGTGGCGTTCCACAGCTTGTTCGCGAACCGCCGAAAGCCCTCGATGCGGCTCTCGTCGTAGCGCACGTCCTGGCTGGACATCGCCACCTGCGCAGCCCAGGCCCGCAAGGCATCGGCCCCGTACCGGCGCACGATCTCCCGCGGGTCCACGCCGGTACCGAGCGACTTGCTCATGCGCCGCCCGTCGGCAGCCTGGATGGTCGCGTTGATCATCACGTCGCTGAAGGGCACCTCACCCATCAGCTCCAGGCCGCTGAAGATCATCCGGGTGACCCAGAGGTTGATGATGTCCCGGGCGGTGACGTTGAGGGAGGTGGGGTAGAAGGCCCGGAGGTCCTCCGTGTCCGCTGGCCAGCCCAGGGTGGCAAAGGGCCACAGCGCCGAGGAGAACCAGGTGTCGAGGACGTCGGGGTCCTGGACGAGCAGCCCATCCTGGCAGGTGCGGCAGCGCTCAGGTTCCTCCACGGAGGCGAAGACGTGGCCGTTCCCACAGGTGTAGACAGGGATCCGATGGCCGAGCCAGAGCTGCCGGCTCACGCACCAGTCCCGAATCCCCGCCAGCCAGTCCAGGTAGGTGCGCTCGAAACGAGCGGGATGCCAACGCACCTTTCCCTGCGCGCTGGCCTCCTGGCACCTTCGTGCCAGCTCATCCATCCGCAGCCACCACTGCTCCGACACCATCGGCTCCAGGACCGCCCCGCAGCGATCGCAATGCCCCACCTGGTGCACGTGCGGGCGGGAGTCGACCAAGTACCCGCCGGCCTGGAGATCGCGCACCACCTGCTCGCGGGCCTCAAGCGCAGGCCGCCCGTCGTACTCAGGGAGATCGGGGACGTTCATGCGCCCATCCGGGTGCATGGCGTTGACCACGGCCAGGCCGTGGCGCCGTCCGATCTCCCAGTCCAGGGGGTCGTGGCCAGGCGTCACCTTGAGGGCACCGGTCCCGAAATCGGGATCCACAGCCTCGTCGGCGACGATGGGGAGACGACGGCCCACCAGGGGGAGCACCGCCTGCTCCCCCACCAGGTGTCGGTAACGCCCATCGCTCGGGTGCACGGCAACGCCCGTATCCGCCAGCATCGTCTCCGGCCGCACGGTGGCGATGACCAGGGATCGCTCCCCTTCCTCCCCGGAGGGCATCTCCGGGGAGACGACCGGATAGCGGATGGAGTAGAGCACATCGGTGTGCTCGCGCCATTCGACCTCCAGATCGGAGATCGCGCTCCGGCAGCGTGGGCACCAGTTGACGATGCGAGGCCCACGGTAGAGCCAGCCCTTCTCGTAGTAGTGCACGAAGGCGGTCCGAACAGCGCGGACGTAGCCTTCGTCCATGGTAAAGCGGGTTCGCGAGAAGTCGAGCGAGGCGCCCAGCTCGCGGAACTGGGAGATGATGGTCTGGCCCACCTCCTGGTACCAGCGCTCCACCCGCGCTTGGAAGGCCTCCCGACCGATCTCCTCCTTGGTCGTCCCCTCTTGGGCCAGCTGGCGCTCGATCACGTTCTGGGTGGCGATGGCGGCATGGTCGGTGCCGGGGAGCCACAGCACCTCGTACCCGGTCATCCGGCGGTAGCGCGCCCAGACGTCCTGAAGGGCAGCGTTGACCGCGTGGCCCATGTGCAGCTCACCGGTCACGTTGGGCGGAGGGAGCGCGATCGAGTACTTCGGCTTGGGGCTCCGGGGATCGGCACGAAACAACCCTGCCTCCTCCCAACGTGCGTACCAACCGGCCTCGACGGCGCCGGGATCGTAGGCCGTGGCCATGGCCGCGGCCGTCGACGTGGTCTGGGATCGGCTCATCGTGGCGGTGCGAGAACCTCCGGTGGGCGAGTGGGAGCGATCGGCGAGGGCGCCCTACCCCGTCTGCATCGATCGGTACGCGGGCACATCCGCGACGCAGTGCTGACGGCGCATCGGACTCCCCATTGTAGGGCGGGGCACCAAGGCCCGGTCACCGCCGGGCGCGCCGGGCCTCCACCGCACGAGCCGGACACGCCCCTCATCGGCCCAGGGGAGGTGCACCAGCTCCGGCACCGCCATCGGCCAGGCGGTGAGAAGACGAACCAGCGGCGACGCCGCCACGATCTCGGCTCGGTTGCGGCGACACCTCCCGAGAGGGGAGCGAACCCCGGCGTCCATCCACATCCCTGCCTGTGCGACGGAGAGGGGTTGCCGACGGTTGCCTGATCAGGGGGCGATGGGGTGGTCCGGCGAGCCTGAGGAGGCGGCCGAGCGGGGCCTGGGGGGCGGGTGGCGCCGAGGTCGGCCCCGCGCCGAGCGGGGAGACGTGGAACGCTCCCGGCCTTGCCGCGAGCGCACGCCGTGGCCACCGGTCGAGCGCCGGGACCGTCTCCCCCGGCCCTCTGCCGGCGGGCGGCCGCCCAGGGGGATGGCCGCGCCCCGGGGGGCCCCACGAGGCCCGCTTCGTGGGGGCCCCTCCAGGATGGCGCGGGGCCTGCCGCGCCCGAGGGGTGGACGTCGCGGGCGCGCTGGCTCGCTTTGGGCCTCACGCCTGGGCGATGGCGGGTGACCCGGCCCGGCGGGGAGGGCGGCACGGCGGCCCGAGGCCGAGCTCGACGCCGACCGGGGCCCCAGAGGGCCTGGTGAGGGCCGTCGCCCCTCGGGCCTCGCCGGCGCCGAGATCGGGGAACCGGCGAGGTCTGGTGGCCCGGACCTCCAAGGAGGCGTTCGCCGACGGCATCCGCGCCACGGTCGATGCCTGCCGACGGTGGCGGCGATCGGGACAGGGCGAGCTGGCCGAGGGGTGGGCCGCTTGAGGCGCAGGGCGAGGCAGGCCCGGGATCAGGGCCGTCGTGCCCCCCTCCCGGGGCGACCAGGGTCGAGCCTGGCCGTCGCCATGTCACCCCGCCTCGGATGGCCAGGGCACGACGGCGGGGGCCAGCTGACGCCGCGCTGGTGGAGGTCGACCGCCTCCCGGCTAAGGGCCTGTCACCGCTGCGGCTCCATCCAAGACCTCGACGGGGTCGAGCCCTGGCCGGGCGAGGGCTGCGGGGGCACGCCACCGGCACGATGGCCACGTGGCAGCCACTCCGGCGGGGCGCTCGGGGCCATCCCGTGAGGAGTGCCGCCTGATGGGACGAGCGACAACGGCTGACGGTCGCCCCTCTCTGGTGCCCCGGAGCCCGACTCGCAAGTCGTGCCCGAGGCTGCAGAGGCCGGACGTGGCGACAGCGCAGATGGACACCGAGGCACCGCCACCTGGCCAGCCATCGAGGTCGTCAGGGCCACATGTCCCCACGGCCACGGGCCACCATGTCCGGCAGGGGGCAACCGAGCCAGCATCACGGGCGCACACAGGTTGACCCACGGGCACGATCCAGCTGCTCGACCGTGCAGTCGAGGAACGGACCGCTAGCCGAGGCCCTAGCGTTGGTCACCAACGGGTCCGCCGGCCCGGCCTCGACGACCAAGCACTCGACCTCTTCTCACATCACGAGGTCGGCAACTGCCGTCCAGCGCTGGGCGCCGCCGAGCCGAGAGCACCGCCTGGGGCCCCTCCAGGAGCAGGCGCCGAGGACGAGGCCCCCCCGAGGAGGCACCGATCACCAGCGCACGCCAGCCACGCAGCGCCCCCAGGGCCTCGGTCGCCGGCGGCGGCTCACCTCAGGCGGCGGGACGATGTCTAGGCGGACTCGCCCACCACCGCGGTCCGGTCGCCCTCGTCACCGAACTCGTACTCTGGCTCGCCGGCGTTGTCGATGGCCTCGGGCCGGATGATGCAGCGCTTGATGTCCGGCCGCGAGGGGATCTCGAACATCGTGTCGAGGAGGACCTCCTCGATGATGGACTTGAGGGCGCGAGCGCCGGTGCCTCGGCCCACCGCCTTGCGGGCGATCGCCTCCAGCGCCCCCTCCTCGAACACCAGCTCGACGTTGTCCAGGTTGAAGAACTTCTGGTACTGCTTGACGAGGGCGTTCTTGGGTTCCGTCAGGATGCGGACGATGTCTTGCTCGTCCAGCGGATGAAGGGTCACCACGATCGGCAGACGCCCGATGAACTCAGGAATGAAGCCGTACCGGAGCAGGTCCTCGGGCTGCAGCAAGGAGAGGATCTCGGCTCGCTCGCGCTTGGCCGGCTTGGTGGACGGCGCTCCGAACCCGATCGACTTGCGGCCGACCCGCTGCTCGATGATCCGATCCAGGCCATCGAACGCACCGCCGCAGATGAAGAGGATGTTCGTGGTGTTGATCTGGATGAAGTCCTGATGGGGATGCTTGCGCCCGCCCTGGGGCGGGACGTTGGCAACCGTCCCCTCGAGGATCTTCAGCAACGCCTGCTGCACCCCCTCGCCCGAGACGTCACGGGTGATCGAGGGGTTATCGGATTTGCGCGCGATCTTGTCGATCTCGTCGATGTAGATGATGCCCCGCTCAGCCCGGCTGATGTCGAAGTCCGCCGCCTGGATCAGGCGGAGGAGGATGTTCTCGACGTCCTCGCCCACGTAGCCGGCCTCAGTAAGGCTGGTGGCATCGGCGATGGCGAAGGGGACATCGAGGATCTTGGCCAAGGTCTGAGCCAGGTAGGTCTTGCCGCACCCGGTAGGGCCGACCAAGAGGACGTTGGACTTGGTCAGTTCCACGTCCCCGACCATCTTCGAGGCCGACACCCGCTTGTAGTGGTTGTAGACCTGGACGGCCAGGACCTTCTTCGCGTGCTCCTGACCGATCACGTACTGGTCAAGGGCTGCCGCGATGGTCTTGGGGTTGGGGATGAAGCCGGTCTTGGCCTTCTTGGCGTTGCCCGATCGGCTGTCCTCCTCAAGCACCTCCTGGCAGAGATCGATGCACAGGTCACAGATGTACACCCCAGGGCCCGCAACCAGCTTGCGCACCTGATCCTGTCCCTTCCCACAGAAGGAACAGCGTGTGTAGCGGCGGCGGTCCTCGCGATCGCTCACCTGTTCACCCCCTCACGTCCCCGCCGGGGCCGGGCGCTGATGTCGGCGTAGGATCTCACTGGCCACCCTGACACAGTCGCTGCAGATGTACACACCCGCACCGGCCACAAGCTGCACTCCTCCCTCACCACGCTCCTTACCGCAAAAAGAGCAACGGGGACGATAGCGGGTCACCCGAAAGTTGCTGCCCTTGCGGTGGAAGATCATGCGGTCACGCCTTCGAGCCAGGAGCCTTCCCGTCGGCCGCGGCCGTCGCCGGCTCCGGGGCGCGGATGATGTCGTCGATCAGGCCATAGGCCTTGGCCTGCTCGGGCGTCATGAAGTAGTCCCGCTCGGTGTCCTGCTGGACGCGCTCGATGGGCTGGCCGGTGTGCTTGGCCAGGATCGAGTTGAGCAGCTCGCGGGTGCGCAGGATCTCCCGAGCGTGGATCTGGATGTCGGTCGCCTGGCCCTGCATGCCCCCCCATGGCTGGTGGATCAGGATGTTCGCGTGGGGCAGGGCGAAGCGCTTCCCCGGAGACCCGCCGGCCAGCAGCACGGCGCCCATGGAGTACGCCATCCCGATGCAGATCGTCGACACGGGGGGACGCACGTACTGCATCGTGTCGTAGATCGCCAGCCCGGCGTTCACCGACCCGCCGGGGCTGTTGATGTACACGGAGATGTCCTTCTCCGGGTCCTCGCTCTGCAGGAACAGCAGCTGCGCCACGACCAGGTTGGCCACCTGATCATCGATGGGGGTGCCGATGAAGATGATCCGCTCCTTCAGCAGCCTCGAGTAGATGTCGAACGCGCGTTCCCCGCGGTTCGTGCTCTCGACGACCATCGGGACCAGGTATCCCATCGGCCGGATCCCACCCATGACCTCATTGTAGGTCCGGTCTCCCATAGCTCTACTCCGACTCGCCCGACCTCTCGGTAGCCGTCCCGCCCAGTCGGGCCACCAATCCCTCCAGGACGCGGAGCCGGGTCAGGCGATGGCGGAAGTAGGCCCGAACGGCCGAGTTGGCCAGGAGCGAGTCCAGCTCCCGCTTCAACCCTTCATCCCGCTCTGCCTCCGTCCTCATGTGCTCGGTGATCTCGTCCTCGGAGGGCTCCACCGCCATCTGCTTGCCGAGCTCGTCCAGCACAAGGTCGACCCGGACGCGGCCCTCCGCCTCCGGACGTAGCCGCTCACGGTACTCGGCCTCGGTCGTGTTCAGGTACTGGAAGTAGCGATCGAGGCGCAGACCCTGGCGATGCAGGCGTCGCCCCAGCTCCTCCAGCTGCCGATCGAGCTCACGCGCCACCAGCGCCTCCGGCACGTCCAGCGTGGAGGCGTTCACCACCGCCTCCACCACCGCCCGCTCGAAGGTCAGCTCGTCGAGGCGCTGGGCCTCGAGCTCCAGGTCCTGCCGCACTGCCTGGACGAAGGCCTCCACGGTCGTGTGCCGGCCATCGCTCAGCTCCCGGGCCACCTCGTCGGTGAGCTCAGGCACCACCTTCTCCTTGACCCCTCGGATGGCCACCTCAAGCCTGGCCGGCCTGCCCCTGAGCTGAGGGTTGGGATGGTCCTCGGGCAGGGTCACCTCCGCGGTCGCCACCTCCCCCTCCCTACGGCCCACCAGGGCCGGGAGCAGCTCGGGGATCACCTCCCCCTCGCGCACCTCCACCTCCGTGGCCCGCCGGGCCTCCGCGGGGACTGGACGGCCGTCCACGTGGACCTCCAGGTCAAGGACTGCGACATCGCCCTCCCGGATCTCCCGCTCGACCGGCCGGATCTGCGCCAGGCGCTCACGCAGCTCCTCCAGTCGGCGTTGGAGCATCTGCTCGTCGACGACGGTATGGGGGCGCTCCACGTGGAGGGAACCCAGGTCCGGGAGCCTCACCTCGGGCATCACGCTCACCCGGGCCGTGAGGCGAGCCGGACGTCCCCGCTCGAGCTGCTGGACCTCCACACTGGGACGATCGATGGCATCGATCTGCTGGTCGCGCAAGGCCTGGCTGACGACCCCGGGGACGAGGATCTCGACCACCTCGTCGCGGACTACGGCCGGACCTAACCGAGCCTCGACCAACGGTCGTGGGGCCTTACCGGGCCGGAACCCCCCGATGCGAACACGCTGAGCGAGCCGATCGAGTGCCCGTTCGAAGGCACGGTCGACCTGGTCCTGAGGGACCTCAATGGTCAAGCCGACCTGACTTCCCGGCAACGACTCGGTCACCACTGAGAGCTCGGCTGCGGTCATCGGGCAGAGATTCTACGCAGCCGACCTCGACTCCAGCCGCCGTCGCGACGCATGGTCGGGGCGGCGCCGATGGCCGACCCGGATCAGCCACCGCCACCAGGGAAGGGGAACCCGAACCGGTTCCTGGACGGAGGCGAGGGGGGCGTCGGCTGCGGGCAGAGCAGCGGGATCGCCAGGTGCCGGCAGTCGATGCCGGCGACCTGGGGGCCGGTGCCGGGGTCGGGGGGGACGTTGTAGCTGGGCTGGGCGGAGGTGGCCTGGGGGCTGGGGGCGGCGTCGCCGGGGAAGGTGGGGAGGTTGGTGGTCCCCCGTAGGAACCAGCTGTCGCCGGGGCCCGAGACCACGTCCGCGGGGGGCTGGTACCAGTGGTTGGGGACCCCCTTCAGGGCCGCCTCCATGAAGTCGTGCCAGGCCGGCGAGGCGACGAAGACCGCGTCCACGTTCATGTGGTGGGAGGCGTCCAGGATGTCCCCCACCCAGAACACGCTGGCCAGGTCGGGGGTGTAGCCCGCGGTCAGGGCGTCCTTGAAGTTGTCGGTGGTCCCGGTCTTGGCCGCCGCCTGTCGATCGGCCAGGTGCAAGGGCGAGTTGAAGCCGAAGATCGGGGCCCGGTTGGCGTCGTCGGAGAGGATCTGGGAGATGATGAAGGCCACCCCCGGGTCCATGACCTGGACCGCGTTCCGGGTCGGGTCGGCCTGGTAGAGCACCTGGCCCTTGAGGTCGGTGACCTGGAGCACCGAGATCGGGGGATGGTAGAGCCCCAGGTCGGCCAGGGCGGCGTAGCCGGCCGCCTCCTGGACCAGCAGCACCGGGTAGCCGCCCAGGGTCAGGCTGGGCCCGAAGGCGGTGTCGGGGTCGTTGGTGCTGTAGCTCACCTCCCCGTCCTTCCCGGTCCGGGTGATGATGGGCTGGATCCCCGCCTTGCGCAGGAAGTCGACCAGGGCCGGGACCGTGTCCAGCATCTCCACCTTGAGGGCAGGAATGTTGAGCGAGCCGGCCAGGGCCACCCGCGCCGGCGGGTCCCCATGGGTCTTGAGGTCGAAGTTCTGGACCGAGTACACCTCCCCCGTGGGCAGCTTGAGCACGTACGGCGAGGGCCCGTCGTGGATCTTGGTGTTCATCGTGATCTCGTGGTTTTGGATGGCCAGGGCGTAGGTGAACGGCTTCAGCGACGAGCCCGGGTTGATGGGGTGGGTGGCGGCGAAGTTGAACTGCCCCCCCGGACCGTTGAAGTCCGGCGAGCCCACCATGGACAGGATCTCCCCGGTCCGAGGGTCGATCGCCACCATGGCCGAGCTCAGCTGGCCCCCAGGATCGTGCTGGGCCTGCTGCAGGGCCACGTTGCGCCGCACCACCTGCTCGGCCAGCTGCTGCTGCTGGTAGTCCAGGGTGGTCTTCACGATCAGCTGCTGCTGGCCCGGCTTGAAGCCCAGCCGCTCCAGCTCCGCCAGCACGTACTGGACGAAATGCGGTGCCTTGTAGGAGGTCACCGGCGGGTAGACCTGGAGCGGCTCGGCGTAGGCCGCCTGGGCCTGGCGCTGGCTGATGTACCCGTAGCGGACCATCGCCGCCAGCACCTCCTGCTGCCGGGCCTTGGCCGCCCCAAAGTGCGTGATCGGGTCGTAGTCGGTGGGCGAGCGCGGCAGCCCCGCCAGCAGCGAGGCCTGGGCCAGGTCCAGCTCCTTGGCGCTCTTGTGAAAGTAGGTCTCCGAGGCCGCCTCCACCCCGAACTGCTGCTCCCCGTAGGGACTCACGTTCAGGTACAGCTGCAGGATCTGCTGCTTGGAGTAGGCCCGCGTCATCTGGTAGGCCAGCACCACCTCCCGCAGCTTCCGGCTCAGGGTCTGCTGCGGGCTCAAGAAGACCTGCTTGACCAGCTGCTGGGTGATGGTCGAGCCCCCGGCCAGCGTCCCCCGGTGAAGGAGATCGTCGATCGCCGAGCGGGCGATGCCGGTGGGGTCGAAGCCAGGGTTGGTCCAGAAGGTGTGGTCCTCGACCGCCACCGTGGCGTTGATCAGGTAGGGCGAGATCTGGCTCAACGAGACCGTGCGCAGGTGGTTGCCCTCCCTGCCCACGTCGGCCAGCTCCACCCCGTTGCGGTCGTAGATCAGGGTGTCCCCCTTGAGCAGGGTGGCGTCGAGCCCGGTCACCGGCGGCAGGCTGCGCAGGAAGGATGCGATGTACATCCCGCCGCCGATGCCGCTCACGGTCACGAGGATCGCCAGGATGGCAAAGAACGGGGTGAGGTCGACTCGTGGCCGTCGCCTCGAACGAGACGACCAGCTCCCTTTGAGGATGGACGTCCGAGATGGAGGGCCGAGCTGCCCTGTCATCTTGGTCGGGTTCATGTGAGAGAAGCCTTGAGGTCGATCAGGTCTCCGTCCATGTGCACGAACGTTCAACGCGATCCGGCCTGGAGAGGGTACGACCTGGCCTCTGGTGGGTCCCGGCCGACTTCCGGAGTTGCTTTCAGCAAATGTTCAGGGTTGCCTGGGGACCGGGCGGATGATGGTGAGCCGGACGGATAGGTTTTGTCCGCCTCCTTTCACCGTTGTTCTGCCATCCATCCCGGATGGAGTTGTCCGGGTTGGATGAGGGCTGGACACTCGGCGGCGATCGTCGTCCCCGCCTCGGCACGGCGGATCCCGCATCCGGCGTCGGGGTGCGGGGCTGGATCGGGATGCCCCTGTCCCTGGCTTGTCCGGTGGGCGCCCCTCGCCCGTGGTGTGGAACTGGGGCCACGGGCCATCTCGCCTCGCCCGGAGTGGGCGAGGCCAAAGCGGCGGGGGTCGCCGTTCCCCCTTACTCCTCGATGGCGAGGTCCGTCCGTACCTCCGCCACGCCCTTGCGCAGCGTCTGGAGGGTGGAGCAGTAGCGCTCGGCGCTGGCCAGCAGGCGGCGCGCCCGCTCCGGGTCGATCCCGTCCCGGACCTTGACCCGTGTCCACATCTCGATGGCGGTGGCCTCGACCGGGACCGTGGGATCGACCCCCATCGTCCCCCTGAAGTCCCAGTGGACGCGGACCTCGACCTTCACCGACTCCAGCTCAAGGCCCAGGTTGGCGGCGACCGAGCGCAACGTGCTCTCCTCGCAGACAGCCAGAGCGGTGGCCAGGATGTCGCCCGAGCACGGGGTGTCGCCGGCGCCTCCTGCCGCCGGGTGGAGGCCAGCCTCGATCACCACCGCCGGGAACTCGCTGGGGGCGGCGGCGCAGTGACGGGGATCGCTGAGGTCCCGGTCGACGGAGCGGGCGCCGGTCACCACCCGGGCGCTGGCGGGATCGGCTCGGTAGCGTTCCTTCAGCCCGGCCTGGATCTGGCGCAGATCGATGGGGTGCGACATGTCCTGCATTCTGGACGATGACCGACCTGGCCCGTGGCCATGGGCGGCGGCATCGTGCTACTCGGGCGCCCGTACAGCCAGGCGGCTGGTGACCACGCCGGTGTTGAGGCCAATGGTGCGCAGACCGCCGAAGAAACGCGCGTGCTCGATCTTGCAGCAACGGTCCATGACCACCTCCAGCCCCGCCCGACGGGCCATCTCGGCCGCCTCGTGGTTGATCACCCCGAGCTGCATCCAGAGCACCCGGGCGCCGATATCGATTGCCTGCTCGGCGATCCCCGGCACCTCCGAGGAGGGCCGGAAGACGTCCACGATCTCGATCGGGCGGGGATGGGCTGCGGCCGCCTCCCCCAGGTCGCGATAGACCTGCCGGCCCAAGATCTCCCGTCTCCCGGCCTGGGCCGGGTTGACCGGCACGATGTCGTAGCCGTTGGCGGCGAGGTAGATGGCAGCGAAGGAGCTGGGGTGGTAGGGGTTCGAGGAGAGGCCGACCATGGCGATGGTGCGGTAGGTGGTCAGGATCCGGTAGCGGTCCCAGGGCGAGAGCCCGTAGTCGTTGCGCTCGCCGACGGCGCTCATGAGCTTAGGCTTGGTAGGGGGCCCCAAAGGCCCTGGAGAGGGTGGAGCGGCCGAGGCCGTCCCTCGACGCGGCCGTCGTCGGCCCCGCCCGTTGGGAGGCCTTGAGCGCCTGCTCCAGGTCCCAGATGATGTCCTCCACATCCTCAATCCCGACCGAGAGGCGGATCAGCTCCGGCCCGATACCCACGGCCCGGAGTTCGTCATCGGTGAGCTGCTGGTGGGTGGTGGAGGCGGGGTGGATGACCAGGGTCTTGGCGTCGCCGACGTTGGCCAGGTGGCTTGCCAGCTGGAGCGACTCGATGAAGCGCCGACCTGCCTCCCGGCCACCGCGGATGCCGAAGGTCATGATGGCGCCGCAGCCGCGCGGAAGATACTTCCGAGCTCGGGCGTGGTAGCGGTTGGAGGGCAGCCCAGGGTAGTTGACGTACCCCACGGCCGGGTGCTGCTCCAAGAACTCCGCCACCCGCTGGGCGTTGGCGCAATGTCGCTCCATTCGGACGTGCAACGTCTCCAGGCCCTGGAGCATCAACCAGGCCGTGAAGGGGGCCATGGTGGAGCCATAGTCGCGCAGCATCTCGGCCCGGCACTTCATCAACCAGCCGAAGTCGCCGAAGTACTCGAGGAACCGAAGGTTGTGATAGCCCTTTGCGGGCTCGGTCATGCCCGGGAACTTGCCGTTGTCCCAGGGGAACCGTCCTCCATCGATGATGACCCCTCCGATCGTGGTGCCGTGCCCACAGATGAACTTGGTCGCCGAGTGCACCACGATGTCAGCCCCCCACTCCAACGGCCGGCAGAGGTAAGGGGAGGCGAAGGTGTTGTCCACGACCAGCGGCACCCCTGTCTCGTGGGCGAGCTCAGCCAGCGCCTCCAGGTCGGCCACGTCGATCAGGGGATTGCCCATGGTCTCGACGTAGAAGGCGCGGGTCCGCTCGGTCACGGCGTCCCTCCACTGGTCGAGGTCGTCGCCATCGACGAAGCGGCACTGGAGACCCATCTTGCGAAAGCTGACGTCGAACTGCTGGTAGGTGCCGCCGTACAGGCTCCGAGAGGCGACGAACTCGTCGCCGGCCTGCATCAAGGTGAAGAGGGCGAGGTGCTGGGCGGCCTGGCCCGAAGCGGTCGCCACCGCCCCGATGCCGTTCTCGAGGGCGGCGATGCGCTCCTCGAAGACGGCCACGGTCGGGTTCATGATGCGCGAGTAGATGTTCCCGAAACGCTGGAGCGCGAACAGGTTGGCGGCGTGCTCCGTGTCCTCGAAGACGTAGGCGCTGGTTTGGTAGATGGGGACCGCCCGCGCGCCGGTGACAGGATCCGGCCGCTGCCCGGCATGGACGGCCAGGGTGTCGAAGCCGAACCGTCGCGAGGGCTTGCTCATGTCTCAGGAGTTTAGACGTCGGCTGCGTCGTCGCCAGCCGGTCTGGTGGTGACCGCCGGTCGCGGTCGCGCCGGGCCTGGGCGCCGCCGAAGGGCGCCGTGCTCTCCGAGTCATTCCCGGGCGTCCAGAGACGGGGTGGCGCGAGGGCCCTTGGGTCGGGGTTCAGGCCGGACCGGGACCGCCACGCCCCCGTGGCCGGGTCCGCGTCCGGTCCGTTGACCTGGCCTTCGCCTCGGCGGTCGTCACCGCCGTTGGCCCGGTCGCACGGCGAGAGGTGAGCAGGGCTGGTGGCCACACCCCTGGCCCGCGTGCTCTGGATCCTCGCCGTCGCGGAGTATCGCATACTAGTGTGCTAGTCGAAACCGTCACTGACCCCTCAGGGGAGTGGAGGGATGAGGAGTTGAAGACACGAGCCGCGGTGGTGAAGCAGCCCGGTGGGCCCTGGGAGATCGAGGAGCTCGATCTCGACCCTCCCAAGGCCAACGAGGTCCTGGTCCGATTCATGGCATCCGGCCTGTGTCACTCGGATGAGCACATCCGCGAGGGCGGGTTCCGCAGCTATCCCATGGTGGGGGGGCACGAAGGGGCCGGCATCGTCGAGGAGGTCGGCCCCGGGGTCACCGCCGTGAAGAAGGGCGACCATATCGTCTCCTCCTACGTACCCTGTTGCGGACGGTGTCGGTATTGCTCCACCGGGCACCAGAACCTGTGCGATCGAGGGCTGAACGCGGCCGTCGGCTGCCTTCAGGACGGCACCTTCCGGTTCCACCTCGACGGCAAGGACCTGGGGGGGATGTGCGTGCTGGGGACCTTCTCGCAGTACGCGGTGATCTCCGAGCTGCAGTGCGTCAAGGTGGACGACGACCTCCCCTTCGACGTGGCCGCGCTGGTCGGGTGCGGGGTCACCACCGGCTGGGGCTCTGCCGTCTACGCGGCTGGGGTGAGGCCAGGGGACACGGTGGTCGTCTTCGGCGTCGGCGGCGTCGGCATGAACTCGGTGCAGGGGGCCCGTCACGCAGGGGCCAGGTACATCGTTGCCGTCGACCCGGTCGAGTTCAAGCTCGAGATGGCGAGGTTCTTTGGGGCGACCCACGTCTGCACCGATGCCGCCGAGGCTCAGGACCTGGTCGTCCAGCTCACCCGCGGCCAGCTCGCCGACCATGCGATCTTGACCGTGGGGGTGATGACGGCCGAGGTGGTGACCCAGGGTTTCAACATTGTGGGCAAGACGGGAACGGTGACCATCACCGGGGTTGGCCCCGGCATCACCGTGCAGCTGCCCGGGGGGCCGATGACCGGCTGGCAGAAGCGTGTCCAGGGGGCGCTCTTCGGCGCTGCCAACCCGATGTACGACATCCCCAAGCTCCTGGGGCTGTACCGTGCCGGGCAGCTCAAGCTGGACGAGCTGATCACGCGCCGCTACACCTTGGAGGAGATCAACCAGGGGTACCGTGACATGCTCGAGGGGCGCAACATCCGCGGCGTCATCCTGCACGAGCACTGAACGCTGGACCTCCCAGCCGGGGTGGGACGTCGTTCCGGGGCGCCCACCCCTGGTTCACCTCTGGCCCTCGGCGCAGGCCGGGCGTTGCCCCGGAAGGCGCTGCCGACACTCCGATCCCGTCGCGGCTACCCTGGGGGGGAAGGGCTGTGGGCCACGGTTGTGGCCGACCGATGGAGGTGCCGCGCCATGGACGGCAAGGACAAAGAGGCGATCGCTCGGAGTCTGGAGGAGACGCGCCGGCGAACGGTGCGGCTGCTGGAGCCCCTGGACGACCACCAGCTCACCACCCAGCACGACCCGCTGATGAGTCCCCCCATCTGGGACTACGCCCACATCGGGGCGTTCGAGGAGCTGTGGCTGGTGCGGGCACTGTCCGGGGGCGGGGTCCTCGACGACGATCAGCTCCGTGTCTACGACGCACTCGAGACCCCCAGGGTGGTGCGCCGGTACCGACGGCTCCTGGATCGGGCGGAGGCCGAATCGTATCTGGCCGAGGTCCGCCGTCGCGCGCTGACCCTGCTGGAGGAGGTCGACCTCCACGCCGACGACCCGCTGGTGCGCGACGGCTTCGTCTACGACCTGGTCGTCCAGCACGAGCAACAGCACGGCGAGACCATCCTGCAGACCGTCCAGCTGATGCCGGGCCGCTACCTCGCCGAGCTCCCGCCCCTTCCTCCCTTCCCCACTGACCGGGAGGTGGGCCCCAGCATGGTGGAGATCCCGGGTGGTACCTATCCCATCGGCACCGACCTCCACGAGCCCTATGACAACGAGCATCCGCGGCACCTGGCACAGCTGGCTGCCTACGCCATCGATCGTTTCCCGGTCACCAACGGCGAGTACCTAGCCTTCATGGAGGACGGCGGCTATCGGCGTCGGGAGCTTTGGAGCGAGGAGGGCTGGGAATGGAACCAGACCTTCGGGACGGGTGCGCCGGAGTACTGGGTCAAGCAAGGGTCGACCTGGCTGACCACCTGCTTCGGTTGCGAGGTCCCGGTCGATTCCCGCTCGCCGGTGATGCACGTCTGCTACTTCGAGGCCGAAGCCTATGCGCGTTGGGCGGGCAAGCGGCTGCCCACCGAGTTCGAATGGGAGGTGGCGGCGGGCTGGGACCCGGTCGCCGGCCGGCGACGCCGGTACCCCTGGGGTGACGACCCTCCGACCCCGGCCCGGGCCAACCTCGATCAACGTCAGTTCCGCCCCCTCCCCGTCGGGAGCTTCCCCCAGGGGGCCAGCGCCTTCGGCTGTGAGCAGATGCTGGGAGATGTGTGGGAGTGGACCAGCAGTGACTTCCGCCCCTACCCGGGCTTCGTGGCCTACCCCTATCGGGAGTACTCGGAGCCGTTCTTCAGCGGGGGGTTCAAGGTGCTGCGGGGGGGCTCCTGGGCGACCCGGCCCGAGGTGGCCCGAGTCAGCTTTCGCAACTGGGACTCGCGCTTGAGGCGCCAGATCTTCGCCGGGCTCCGCTGCGCGGTGGACCTCCCGTGACGACCGTCCCCGCGCCGCTCACCCTTGCCGTGCATACGGTCGGACGGGACCGCCGCCGGCGGATGGCCGAGGATGTCCGCCGGTCCCTCGGCGGCGAGCTGCTCGAGCTTCCGTGCCGATACCTGTATGACGAGCGTGGGTCGCGGCTCTTCGAGGAGATCACTCGCCTCCCGGAGTACTACCTGACCAGGGCGGAGCGCGAGATCCTGGAGGCGCAGGCGGCGGGGATCATCGAGGCGACGCGACCGGCTTCGATCGTCGAGCTGGGTGCCGGCTCCTGTGAGAAGACACGGCTGCTGCTGGCCGCCGGATGGAGGGACGGCTGCCTCCGCTACTTCGTGCCGTTCGACATCAGCGAGACGGTGCTCTGGGAGGCGGCCTGGCCGCTGGTGGAGGAGTTCGAGGGCCTCTCCGTGTACGGGATGGTCGGTGACTTCGACGACGACCTCCATCACATCCCGCGCCTGGGCCGCCAGCTACTGCTCTTCCTGGGCAGCACCATCGGCAACTTCGACATGGGAGAGCGGGTGGCGTTCCTTCGACGGCTGCGCGGGATCATGGCCGAGGAGGACTACCTCCTGCTAGGCGTGGACCTGATGAAGGACGTGGCGCTGCTCCAGGCCGCCTACGACGATGCGGCGGGCATCACCGCTGAGTTCAACCGCAATCTGCTCCTGGTGCTGAATCGTGAGCTTGGGGCCGATTTCGTCCTCGACGCCTTCGAGCACGTGGCTCGGGTCGATCGCGAGCGGCAGTGGGTCGAGATGTTCCTCCGCTCCCGGTGGGACCAGGTGGTGAAGGTCCGAGGGGCCGCTCTGGAGGTGCGCCTGCGGGCCGGGGACATGATCCGCACCGAGATCTCTGCCAAGTTCACCCAAGCCACCGTGATGGAGATGCTCGACCGTGCTGATCTGGCGTTGCGTGCCTGGTTTACCGACGAGCAACAGCGCTTCGCGCTCGCTCTGGCGGCGCTGCGAGCGCGGTGAGAGGTGGGCAGGGCGCGAGACAGATCGGGGCGCGACCGTGGAGGGACATGGCCATCGCCCTGTCGCTTGCACCACCGCGAGCCGGCCTCGAACGACGGCGAGCCGAGGCTGATCGGACCGGCGGCCGCCATCGCTCGACGTGGCGCCCGGGCTGAGCGGTTCACAGCCAGGCTGGCGTTCGTGATCCTGGTGGTGGCATGGCTCCGCTCGGTGGCGGTGAGCATCCCCTTCGGCGATCGCCAGGGCCTCGCTGATGCTGTGGGGGGTTAACGACAGCTGACGTGTCCACACACTACCATTCACTCTCGTCAACTCGAAGCAGTGGGCGCGCGAGCAAGGCATCCCTCCCGTCACCGCCTCCCGCCGCTTCCCGTCGGGCACGCTTCCCGTCCCGGCCCGGCGAGCCGGTCACCTGATCCCGGGGGACGCCCCGGCGTGACCGCCCGCGTGTCCGCTGCCGATCAACGCTCCGATCTGGACCGGCAAGTGGCGGGTGGTGCCGCTTGGGCGGCCCAGGAGGGGCTCGCCGTCGGGCACCTTCTGACCGAGGTTGGCTCGGCCCTGAACGGAACGCGTCGGAGGTTCCTGGCCTTGCTGCGTGACCCGACCGTGACCCCCGATCGTGGTCGAGCCTCGGGACCGCCTCGCGCGGTTCGGGGCCGAGGAGGTGGAAGCTGCCCTCGCCGCTCAGGGAGGGCGGCAGGTGGGGGTCGATCCCTCCGAGGTCGACGAGGACCTGGTCCGAGACGTAAGCGAGCTCCTGATCCGCCTCGGTGCCCGGCACGACGGCCGGCGTGCCGCCGCC
>Ga0070737_10002113_pt1 | contig 25035 bp, 25 predicted proteins | sample Coa_R1_10_FD_66438 | JGI IMG/M metagenome (GOLD analysis project Ga0070737, IMG submission 66438) | Surface soil microbial communities from Centralia Pennsylvania, which are recovering from an underground coalmine fire - Coalmine... | ecosystem: Environmental > Terrestrial > Soil > Unclassified... | reverse complement strand
GGAAAAAGAGAGCAAAACCGAGGAGCCAACAGAAAAGAAGATTCTCGATGAATTCGAACGAGGAAACATTCCGGTTTCCCGAGAGGCTTCTGTTTTCGCGTTTTCTATCACTTTGCTGGCCGTCACCGCCTTCATAGCCAGGAATCTGCTAAGGACGGTCAGTTGCACGCTTCAGCAGCTATGGAGCCAAGCCGGCGGAGTGAGACTGCAAAACGGCGCCGATGCGGTTTCATTCCTCAACATCCTTTTCTGGAAAATAGGCGTAGAACTCGTTCCCTTGCTGGTAACCCTGCTGGCGGCGGGGCTTGCCGCTTCATTTTTGCAGCACACACCACGCTTCGTGTTCGGCCGGATCCAGCCGGATTGGAGCCGTATATCATTGTTCAACGGTTGGCGCCGTATATTTAGCGCCCGGGGTCAGATTGATTTCATTAAAGGCGTATGGAAATTGTCCTCCCTTGTCGTCGTAATGTGGATGGTATTCCGGTGGCAAGGAAACGCCCTCATCAGAACAATGGCGCTCAGCCCCGACGCTGTTCCTGAATTGGTCCTCATGATCGCTATGCGGCTCCTGACGGCCGTTTGTGTCGTGACTGTGCTGCTCCTTGCATTAGATCTTGTCTGGGTGCGCATCAATTGGCGCCGGGACATCCGCATGAGCAGGCAGGAAATCAAGGACGAGATGAAGGAACTCGAGGGTGATCCTTTGCGTAAAGCGAGGCTGCGCTCCCTGGCCCTCGACCGGAGACGTAAAAGCATGATCGCTGCTGTCCCCCGGGCAACCATGGTCATAGCTAATCCTACCCATTACGCGATTGCGCTTCGTTATGTGCGGGAAGAGGGTGGAGCTCCCCGGGTGCTTTCGAAGGGAAAGGATCTCATAGCCCTTAAGATTAGAGAACTCGCCGAGCGGCATTCGATTCCGGTTATTGAAGACAAGGCCTTGGCGAGATCGATGTATGATAGCGTAGAAGTTGATCAGCCAATTCCGCCTGAATTTTACAAGGCCGTAGCGGAGTTGATTCATATCTTGTATGGTAAGGGTTCGCGCAGAGCATTGGCAAAATGAGAGTATCTTATATGATGTTAGGGCGGCGTGATCAGCGTGTCGGACATCTAGCAAATACTCTCGGTGCGATCTTCGAGCCTCTCGGAGCCGAATTGCGTCTTGTCGATGCCGGCGATTTCATTGCTTTTATACATGATGGGAAGTTTGCTAACATTCAGGATATCGTAGACTCATCGGTAGAGCTATTCTTCAAACCTGGGACAGTCTCCTTTGGCTGGGGTGCGGAATTCAAACTCGATTGGGATAGTGTTCCAGTCATTTCGCTTGACATGGAATTCCGTGACGGACCGGTATGGCTTCTCTTCAAACTGATTTTGCGGGCGCTTCAAACGGATGTGAAAATTGATTATTTTTCATCCGGTAGCTCTCTGAGCGAATCAAAGCAGGACCCCGCAGTGCTGATGGAAGCGGTTGCCGCAGCCCGGCTAGGCTCTCGTAAATGCTGAAGCGCCACAACAAGGAAATGGCAGGGGCAGCGTCCTCGCGAGTTTTGCATTATTCAGCAGCCGGTAATATGGGCGACACTTGGCGCCTTGAAAAGTGAACGGATAAACCCGGGCGCTTTCTTGGCCTCGGCTGACCGGCCCTGAACTTTCATCCAGCGGCAGTTAGAGTCTTGGCCGGAGTTACACCTGCCGGTGCGCGAAGCCACCGGCGCGCGGAGCGCGGAGGCCGGTTGCGGTGTCTGGACCGCGTAAGCGCGCGGCGTTTGGCAGGCGAACGCCGAGTGCGGACGCGCCGTGTTGTAGCCAGTGACCCAGGCATCGATCGCCCGGCGGGCATGCACAAGATCGGTGAAGAGCATCTCATTGAGCAGTTCGTCCCGCATCCGGCCGTTGAAGGATTCGATGTAGCCGTCCTGCATGGGCTTCCCTGGTGCGATGCAGTGCCACTCGATCCGATGCCCTTCCGTCCAGGCCAGCATGGCGTTGGACGTAAACTCGGTGCCGTGATTGGAGACGATCATCCCCGGCTTGCCACGCCGCTCGATGAGCGCCGTCAGCTCGCGGGCAACCCGCCGGCCCGAGATCGAGGTGTCGGGGATGGCCGCCAAGCATTCGAGGGTGACATCGTCCACCACGTGCAGGATGCGGAAGCGGCGGCCGTGGGCGAACCGGCCGTGCACGAAGTCCAATGACCACCATCAGGCATTCACCTTCGCTTCGGCCAGGATCGGGCAGCGCGTCCCGGCAGCCCGCCGGCGGGTGCGGCGCTTGCGAACCGTCAGCCTTTCCTCCCGATAGATGCGGTTGATGCCGGATCGCTCGCCTTCGCGCCGGAGCAGCACGAACAGCCGGCGATAGCCGAACCGGCGGCGCTCGTTCGCCAGCTCGCGCAAGCGCGCCCGCAGGGCCGTGTCCGGCAGCCGGCGGGATCGAAGCGGACCATCGTGCGATCCGCGGCAGCCAGGCTCCAGGCCCGGCGCTCGCTCATCTCCAAGCTACTGCGCAGATAAGCGGCCGCTTCTCGCTTCGCGGCGGACCCTGCCATTTTTTTGAGAGCAGCTCCTTCAGCGCCGAGATGTCGAGCACCGACTCGGCCAGCAGCTTCTGCAGCTTCCGGTCCCCGTCTTCCAGCGCCTTCAGCCGCTTGGCCTCGGACACGTCCATGCCGCCGTACTTGGCCTTCCAGTTGTACAGCGTCCCAGTTGTACAGCGTCGCCTCCGAGACCCCGTATTTGCGAGCGAGATCGCCTGTCTTCCCCCCGGCCTCGTGCTCGCGCAGCACCGCAATGATCTGCTCCTCCGAAAACCTCTCCCGCTTCATCCGTCCGCCACATCCCGGACGGCACCGCTGCCAAAATCCTATAGCAACAATCACCATCCCGGCAACGAGGGAAAGCCTCATGGCTCAAGAAGAAGTGGACGGCTCTTCCGATACTTGTTTTTCACCTGCCGCAGGTCTCGCTGGCGCATCAGGCTGTCAACTCGCGGAACACCAGTGTTTCTACGAGGTGTGTTCCAGTCTCGCATACACCTGGCCTCTGGATAGGCAGTGAGGAAAAGCCGCAGCACTAGCAGAAGGTCGGCGGCACATTGCCGCGCGTCAAGATCATGGAAACGGCGCAGATCGGCAACGATCATGTCCCGAACGGCGATTGGGCCGCGTTCCAGGTTGAACATATAGCTCCGAAGCAATGTACGATGTCTCGCTGATGGAGCGACGCCCACGATCAACTCATGCGCAGCAAGACTCGCAAAAGCGGCGCATTGCGTAACAGTAATCACCAATCAAGCCTCACGTATCTGGACAACTAAAAGCTCTCAAAAGGATGCTAAAAGTAACAGGTGTCTGGCCCGTACCAACCAACATGACCTAAGCAGCTTTACGAAAACAGTTAGGTTAGCCCTTGAGAGTTTCAGTTTGCGAAATCATTAGAAATTTGTCGAAATAGGAGGCCGCCAGCCGTGTATTTTGACCGGTCCGGCCGCGTCACCGAACGAAACTCTGAGAGATGAGTAAGATTTTCTCACAATATGACTCTGATTTCTTTATCCCCGGCGGAATCGACACCGCCTGCACCAAACCCCACGCACCCAACTCCACGGCAATCTCATCCCCGCCAAGTATAATATCTGATAACGCCATACGTTCATTCTCCCTAGCTCATTTCCAGATATCTAACCGAAGTTGGAGACTTCGCTGAGCATCAGTCAAATGAGTGAAATACACTCATTCTCAACTCGTAATCGAAACATGCCGCATATGGCTATCAATTCGACTTGAATATTTGTAGACTTGAATATTTGTAGTAGGTGATGAAAATGGATAGGTGCTGAACTGTGGCCAAGAATAGGCTGGAATTTTAGTCTCAGCAATGCGTAAAACTACGCATTGTGTCCTGACGTCTTGTTGCTATGCCATTCCCGCCATCAGGAGAAAAAATGACTCCCATAAACATTCAAAGTCATCCATGGGAGAGGCAACCAGCTGTTGCATCCTGGTCCGCCTGGTTCTTTGGCAAGACGCCCCCGTCGAGTCTGACGTTTTGGCTGGCCGGGATCGGCTTTCTGGCTGTCTACCTCGCTTGCAGCATGCTAGCGAACTCATACCAGCTCGACGGATTCGGGATTACATTGTGGAGTCCTGACAACGGCTTGAGTCTGGCACTCCTGACCGAAGGACTGGCGTTCGCTCCGTTTGTCTTCCTTGGTTCGGTGCTCGCCGATACCTTCATCACAAATGTTGATCACAGTATCTTTGTGATTTTCATAGCCGAACTGGTCTTGACTGGCTGCTATGCTGCTCTTGCTTCCGTTTTGCGGCAGAAATTAAATTTCAACTTAAGAAATGTCAGGCTTGCGAACGTTTTAACATTATTGATTTTCGTGCCGGCAGGCGCCGCGCTAACGTCTTTTTCCTACTGCGGGACGCTGTATTTCTGCGGCTCGCTCCCAGCGGATCAGTTCTTCGTAGCGGTGCGTCATTTTTGGGTTGGCGACACGGTTGGGATGATCACGGTTATCCCGGCGGTGACCTCGCTATTCGCATTTTGGTCAACACCGGCCACGAGCCGGTCAAGCTACGCAATTGTCAGCTGGATCGTCTTCCTTCTCGGAAGCTGCTTGACCTTCGCAATACTCATCGGCAGCGCCGAAATCAAACAATACCATATTTTCTATCCGCTGTTTTTGCCGATTATTTGGATCGGAATGCGGGAAGGCTATGCAGCCGTTGCAGCGGGACTTTTCCTTATTCAGCTTGGCCTTGTTGGAGCAACCCTCTACATTGGCAGCGATGCCAACGATTTTCACATTTTTCAAACGCTCATGCTCGTGCTCTCAATCACTGGTCTGCTGCTGGGCGCGGTAACATCGGAGCGCCGCCTCGCCACTCATCTCTTGGCCGAGCAGCAGGCAGAGCTGGCTCGGATGTCAGCATACGCCAAGGCAGGCGCAATGGGCATGGCCTTCGCTCATGAACTCAGCCAGCCTTTGTCCACCGTGGCCGCCTATCTGCATGCCGCGCGGCGGTTGCTGCAGTCCGGCGATCACAGCGCGAAGTTAACCGATACCTTGAACAAGGCGGAAGCTGAAATTCGCCGCACGCGCGAAGCGATGGAACGCATCCGCGAATTCATCTCAAATGGCAAGTTGGATTTGCAGGCGCTTGATCTAACAGCCCTCACCCGGAAGATCACGATGCTTTGCGGAGAGGACGCCGCTGCACGCAGTGTTCAAGTCGAGATCGAATGCAACCGGCCTATCCCGCCCGTCATGGCGGACAGGCTCCAGATCGAGCAAGTCTTGAACAATCTCGTCATCAATGCGATTGACGCTGCCTCGGAGCGCGCGGACGGGCGCGGGCATGTGCTCATACGTTTAACTGCGCACGGCAATCGAATCCTTATGGAGGTTGAAGACAATGGCGGTGGAGTATCTCCAGATATAGCCAATCGCATATTTGAGGCCTATCAAACAACAAAGCCGCGCGGAATGGGGCTTGGTTTGCATCTCAGCCAGCGGATTGTCCAGCGTCACGCTGGCCGCCTTTGGTGGGAGGCGGATAGACCCTCCGGCACAAGATTTGTGGTTGAGCTGCCGGTCGATGGACCCGATCGAAATGACGCGTGATCGTTGTGTGCATATCGTTGATGATGAAGCCGGGGTGCGGGACGCGCTGACCGTGCTCTTGTCGACCGCCGAGATCGGGTGCCGGTCCTATAGCTCGGCTGAGGAGTTCCTCCAGTCCGTACCGTTCACCGAGCCGGTCTGCGTCTTACTTGATAACCAGCTTCCTGGCATAAGCGGTATCGAATTACTGAAGCGGATCATCGATTCCGAAAGCAATTCCGCCGTAATCATGATAACTGGATTTGGCGATGTGCCGACGGCGGTGCTGGCAATGAAAGCAGGCGCCTATCATTTTGTACAAAAGCCTTTCGATGCCGAGGCACTGCTTTCTACTGTGGAGGAAGCACTCGCGCGCACGGATAGGGGCCGGGATGCGCAGAGAGAGCGCGCAGAATTGAGCGCTCGATACGCGCTTTTGACGAAGCGCGAGCAGGAGGTGCTCTCGCTACTCCTGGAAGGATTGAACACCAAGCTCATTGCCCGCCACTTGGGGATCAGCGCAAGGACAATCGAGCATCACAGAGCGGCCATCATGCAAAAAATGGATGCGCGCTCGGTTTCTCACCTCGTGCGGATGGCCTTCAATATTGGGCGCTTCGATGGAACTAGCGGCAATGGGGCCTGAGCGGGCCATGTTTCGCTGGCTCTCGCATTAGGTCGCGGACTCGAAGCGAGCCCATGGGCGGGTGGCGGCGGGCAAAACGGCGGCGAGGAAATTGCGTGCGGTCTTGCCGTAGCGGGTGGCAATGCGGCAAAAATGCTTCAATTTGTTGAAGAAGCGCTCCACCAGCTTGCGTTGACGATAGAGCTCGCGGCCGGCCGAACGCTGGATTTTGCGGCCGCGGCAAAGAAGATGCCATTGAGAACCTTGCGGCCGTCTGGCCGAGGCCGGCCGTTCTTCTTGCTTCCAGCGCCCGGCAACAGCGGGGCGATGACCAACCGCCCGGCGCCGGTGAGATCGAAGCGTGCCATCAAGACCTCCATTTGCAAGCCTTGAATCACTCCGTCTCATCGGCGGCAAGACATTTGAATACAGAACCTAGACCGCTGCGAGCCAATCGCGAGTGATGCTGTTCCAGGCAAAAAAGGCGTCCAAGACCCCGAGAACGATGAGCCCATACCCCCAATATTCCATCGGAATCCCAAGGAGCACGCTGTGCTTTTTGGGCTTGTCGAATTGCCTTGCGAAAATGACGCAGGGCGATCCCCAGAACAGGAACAACAAAACACTCGTTGACTCGCGGCTGAGATGATAGGCGATGGCGAGTCCGCCGGAAAGAAAGGCGGCCGCCATAAAAAACACGACGACAAGATATCCCAAGCGAGAAACGAGGACCATTGTTCGAGCCCCAGATCCGGTGCGAGCAATCATACCGATGAGGGCGCGCCGCCGCTAGTGCCGATCCAGCGGTCCGGCTTTTTCCTTTGACACACTGCCGGATGGCGTGCTGATCAGGGTCATGTCAGACAACCCGAGGGAGACGCAACACATTCGCGGCCTCGGCCTCATCGCCATCTTGGCGAGCGGCCATCGCGGCCGCCCGCATCATCTCGCGCTCGCGCGGGGGAGAGGCATTAGGCGCATCTGACTTTCACGCACTTGCCACTCCCGCAAGCCGGGCGCAGCGGTTGACGATATCGAGCGCCGCCTTGAAAGCCGCCTCGACATCGAGCGTGGTCGTATCGAGGATAAAGGCATCCTTGGCCGCCACGAGGGGCGCCGCCGCGCGGCCCTTGTCGCGCGCGTCGCGCCGCAGGATCTCTTCGAGCACGGCGGCGTAGTCGGCTTTCTCACCCCGGCCCTTCAGCTCGAGGGCACGCCGCATCGCCCGCGCCTCGGGGCTCGCGGTCACAAAAATCTTGGGGCATGCCTCCGGGCAGATCACGCTGCCGATATCGCGGCCATCGAGGACGGCACCGCCGGGCCGGCGGGCAAAGGCCCGCTGGAGTTCGACAAGAGCCGCCCGGACCTCCGGGATGGCGGCGACAATCGAGGCCGCTTCCGCCATCTCGCGGCCGCGCAGCGAGGCCTCGTCGAAATCGGTGAGAGAGAGGCCCCGCGCGGCGGCAATTGCCGCGTCTTTGTCGGCAAGATTGCGGCCCTCCTCCATCAAGGCCCGCGCGGTCGCCCGGTAGAGGAGGCCGGTGTCGAGATGCGGCAGGCCAAAATGGCGTGCAAGATTGCGCGCGAGCGTGCCTTTTCCCGAAGCCGCCGGGCCATCGATGGCAATGATCATCGGAATTGCGCCCCCAGCCCCTCCATGAGCGCCCGGAATTTTGGAAAGCTTGTCGCGATCATTCGCTGATCGTCAATCGCCATCGGCCGGCGCGAGGCAAGCCCAAGGCAAAGAAAGCTCATCGCAATGCGATGGTCGAGATGGGTCAGCGCCGTGCCGCCTCCAGGCACATCACCGGCACAGCCCGCGACAATGAGATCGTCACCCGCAATTTCGGCCTCGACCCCAGCCTCGCGCAAGCCGTCCGCCATCGCGGTAAGACGGTCTGACTCCTTGACCCGCAATTCCGCAAGGCCGCGCATCCTCGTCTCGCCCGAGGCAAAGGCGGCAGCCACCGCGAGGATAGGATATTCGTCGATCATCGAAGGCGCGCGCGAGGCCGGGACATCGACGCCCCTGAGCTCCGCCGCGCGCACGCGCAGATCTGCGACCTCTTCGCCGCCCTCATCGCGCCGGTCGAGGATTTCGATATCGGCGCCCATTTCGAGCAAGGTCGTGAGCAGTCCCGTGCGCAAGGGGTTCATCATCATCCCCTCGATCACAATGTCCGAGCGGGGCACGAACGTCGCGGCGGCCAGCGGAAAAGCAGCGGAGGAGGGATCGGCTGGGACGATCACATGCGCCGGACGCAATTCGGGGCGGCCTTCGAGGCTGATCTTCAGACCATGATTTTCGAGAGGCTCGATTTTCAAGGAGGCGCCAAAGTGCTTCAGCATTTTTTCTGTGTGGTCGCGCGCCGGAACAGGCTCAATCACTGTTGTGCGGCCCGGCGAATTGAGGCCGGCGAGGAGCACCGCCGATTTGACCTGGGCCGAGGCCACGGGCAGCGAAAATTCGATGGGGATGGGCTCGCTCGTGCCTTTGAGAAGAATGGGGCAGCGCCCGCCAGGCGATTGCGCCAGGATCTCGGCCCCCATCAGGCCGAGAGGATCGAGAATCCGCTGCATGGGACGCTTGCGCAGGGAGGCGTCGCCATCGAAACAGGCAGTGATCGCATGGCCGCCTGCGACACCCATCATGAGGCGCATGCCGGTTCCGGAATTGCCGAAATCGAGGGTTTCCTGCGGGGCAAGGAGCGAGCCGATTCCGCACCCCTGGACGAGCCAATATCCTTCGCCTCGCCGTTCCACCTTGGCGCCAAGGGCGGCACAGGCGGCGGCAGTGCGCAAAACATCGTCCCCTTCGAGAAGCCCTTCGATCTTTGTCTCCCCGGCGCAGAGCAGGCCAAGGATCAGGGCGCGGTGCGAAATCGACTTGTCACCCGGCGGCCTCACCCGGCCGCGCAATGGCTTCCCGGAACGCGCCACAAGCGCGGGCGCTAGTGCCTCCATTGCAGGCTCCTTGACGAATAAGCGCAGCTAAACAAATGACCCCCCGGGCCAAGCCCGTCCCGCCTCCGTAACACGGCGGCGGGATCCTGTCACCAAACCGCCAAGGGCGAACTCAAACTTCCATTTGACAGCCGGGCTTTGCATCACTAACCGGACCGCAAAGTCGTCCCTTGGAGAGGTAGGTTCCGTGGCCAAACCCGAACTCGGCAGCAAGCATCAATGTCAGAACTGCGGTACGCGTTTTTTCGATCTCAACAAATCTCCGGCCGTCTGTCCCAAATGCGGGACTGTCTCTCAGGCGGTGCCATTGGCCCGGGCCGCCCAAGCAGCCGCGGGCGAGGAGGATGAAAACGAAGCGGTGCCCGCCGCCGAGCTCGTTTCGCTTGATGAAGCCGATGCCGGCGAGGATAAGGTTCCGGTCGTGGCGGACGAGGATGTCGAGATTGAGCCTGCCGACGACGACACCTTCCTTGAAGAAGAGGAAGAAGACAACGAGGACGTCGGCGATCTCATCGACGGGGAGCTTGGAGAGGACGAGGAACGCTGACGTTTAGCTTGTGAAGCCCGGCGGGGCAGGCTATATAGCCGCCGCGTGGTTCTGCCCCGCCGGAATCTTTGGCGGACGTTCAGCCCAAGCGGACGTTGCCGGAACCAAGCAAACGTCCTAGAAATTCTGGATTCGGGATTTCCGAAGGGCCGGGGTCATAGCTCAGTTGGGAGAGCGCTTCAATGGCATTGAAGAGGTCGGCGGTTCGATTCCGCCTGGCTCCACCATTCCCCCTCTATAGATTAATATGATTGATGGAGTGCGCCCTTGGCGCAGACGCGTCAGAGGGACGGGCCGGGGGTTGGCCTTCCCCTGATCTTGGGTCTCTGGCATCGTGATCAACCCGCATAGCCAGCAAGCGATATTCCCTGGGACCCTCCTCAGCCGCGCGGAGAATCTTCTGACCATCTGCCGGGCCGCGGGGCTGACAATCGCCACCGCCGAATCCTGCACGGGCGGCCTCCTCGCGGGCCTAATCACAGCCATTGCAGGTTCATCGGATGTGTTCGAGCGCGGTTTTGTCACCTACTCCAATGCCGCGAAGGTCGAATCGCTCGGCGTTCCACCCGGAACATTGGAACGGTTCGGCGCGGTCAGCGCAGAGGCCGCGGAGGCCATGGCAGCCGGTGCCCTTGCGCATTCCCCAGCCAGCATTGCCCTTTCCATCACCGGGGTTGCCGGCCCTGGCGGCGGCTCACCCGCAAAACCCATTGGTCTTGTGCATTTTGGCCTCGCACGCCGCAACGGCCGGGTTATTACGATCGAAAAGCGATTTGGCGGCCTTGGCCGCCACGAAATCCGCATGGCTGCAATTGCAACCGCTATCGAGATGCTGCTTGAGGCCGCGCGCTGAGGCAAAAGCCAGGAAAGATCACGAGTCTTTAGGGAGCCTTGCCATAGACGAAATCGGCGCGGTTCTCGAAGGCCTCCGCGAACCTTCGAAACGCCGTGTCGAACATCTTGCCCATGATCAGACCAAGTGTCCGGCTTTTAAATTCATAAGAGATGCGAAATTCCACAAGGCAAGCCTTGCCGCCGTTGCGATCGTGGAAGACCCAGCGGTTTTCCAGGTGTTGAAAAGGGCCATCGATATATTCGACCAGAATGGTCTGTTTCGAACGGTCGCAGGTGACGCGGCTCGTAAAAGTTTCACGTATGGCCTTATAGCCGACCTCCATATCGGCGATTAGCGTGACGACACCTTCTCTTTCGCTGCGCCGGCGTATCTTCAAGCGGCGGCAGAGCGGCACGAAACGGGGATAGGCTTCAACGTCCGCCACCAGGTCGAACATCTTGGCGGCGCCGTGAGCGACAAGGCGGCTGGTTTGGAACGAGGGCATGACCCGCTCACCCCGTGAGACAGGCGCAGCCATGCGCTACACTGGCCGCCACTTCTATTTCCAAAACCTTACTCGCCGCGTTCAATGTTGCACTCCCGCCGGACGAGACCTGAATTACTTCTGCCGCTCTCTTGGCATGCCAAGCTTCACTTGGCAACTAATCGCGGCCGAAACATCGCCCTGCACCGCAGGTTTGTGCCAAAACTTGTGCCGCTTGCGCTGTGCTTAGGCTTGCGCGCCCCCCGGAGTCAAGATTCCGAGTATGATGGCGACGAGAAAGAGCGCGGGAATGTCAGCGGCGAAATGGCCGCGTTCCGCCGCGTCCCTCAGGGACTGGAACGCCATGATCCCTCCATGCACCACGCTCGACCAGACAGTAAACCAGATAATGCTCTTGTGCGATTCGGGATCGCCTGCTGCGATCAGCAGAAACACGCCCAGTGTTGCATAGATCCCAATGATCATCATCAGATAATGCGAGTGCCCCTGTCCCCAAGTCCAGCCCGAGGGCCAGACAACCGTCAGCGGGTAAATCCCAAATATAAAAAACAGTCCGAAAAGAATCAGCGCAATGCGGAGATAAAATAGACGAGTGGCAGCCGTCATTTTGGCCTCCATCTATCAACCGGATATTACTTCCAGCTTGCCAAGCAAGTGTGAAGTTCAGTGAAAGCCGAACCCGCGGCTCAGCCCTCTTCCTTCAAGCGCATACGCCGCGCCTTCAGCCTGGCAAAGTCCTCTCCCGCGTGGTGCGAGGACCGCGTCAGTGGCGATGACGAGACGAGGCAAAAGCCCTTGCCGAGCGCGATATCGGCATAAGAGGCAAATTCTTCTGGCGGCACGAAGCGGACAACCGGATGATGTTTTTTCGTCGGCTGCAGATATTGCCCTAGGGTCAAAAAATCGACATCGGCGGTGCGCAAATCATCCATCAGCTGCAGAACTTCGTTCCGGACCTCGCCAAGCCCCAGCATGATGCCGGACTTGGTGAACATGCCAGAATCGAGCTCCTTGACGCGCTGCAGCAGCCGGATCGAGTGGAAATAACGGGCGCCGGGCCTGACTTCGAGATATTTGGATGCAACCGTCTCAAGATTATGGTTGAAGACATCCGGCTTAGCGGCAACGACCGTCTCGATCGCGCCTGGCTTGCGCAGAAAATCCGGGGTCAGCACCTCGATCGTCGTCGCGGGGCTCGCCGCGCGGATCGCGGCCACCACTGAAGCAAAATGCCCTGCCCCGCCATCGCTCAGATCATCGCGATCGACCGAGGTGATGACCGCATGGGCAAGCCCCAGTCTTCTGACCGCCTCGGCGACCCTGGCGGGTTCGGCAGGATCGAGCGGGCGGGGCAAGCCGGTCTTGACATTACAGAAGGCACAGGCCCGCGTACACGTGTCGCCCATGATCATGAACGTCGCGTGTTTCTTTTCCCAGCATTCACCGATGTTCGGGCAGCCCGCTTCCTCGCAAACCGTGACGAGCCGATGCTCGCGGACGATTTTTTGCGTTGCAGTCCATTGCTCGGAGCCCGGCGCCCTTACTCTGATCCACGGAGGCTTTCGCGCAACCGGCTGATCCGGCCGATGCGCCTTTTCCGGGTGACGCACCCCTGCGGCGCTGCCATGAGGAATGCCGGGGAGATCGGAAACCGAAACCATGTGCCGTTTCTCCAGCCATCACCCGGCCGGGCGTGGGCGATTTTAGGGGTTCTCTTGAAGATAGGTAACAGGCTGACGGATTTCACCAGAGCCGCGCCGTTGCGAAGAGCCTTAGCTGGTCATGGAACGAAAGCCGCGTTCGGGAAATTAGAATGAAGACGTCAGCTGGAACTGAGTCAATGCCTTACACCAGCAATGAAGACCTCCCGCCTTCCGTGCGCAACCACCTGCCCCCGCATGCCCAGGATATCTTCCGGGCCGCGTTCAACAATGCCTATGGCGAATATGGCGGCAGCCCCCGGCAGGAAGAGATCGCCTTTCGCGTCGCGTGGGCGGCCGTGAAGAAGCATTATCATAAGGTTGGCGATCGCTGGCTGCCAATCGCGGGACTGGAGTAGCACGCCGCGCCTTAAATGTGGATGACGCGGCCATAAGCATCCAGCACGCTTTCGTGCATCGTTTCCGATAAGGTCGGATGCGGGAAGATGGAATTGATGAGTTCCGCCTCGGTCGTCTCGCAATTCATCGCAATGACAAAACCTTGGATCAGCTCGGTGACTTCGGCGCCCGCCATATGAGCGCCAAGAAGCTTTCCGGTTTTGCTATCGAAAATGGTTTTCACAAGCCCGTCGGGTTCGCCAAGCGCGATCGCCTTGCCGTTGCCGATAAAAGGAAAATGGCCGATTCTGATTTCAAAGCCCAGCTCCTTGGCTTTCGCCTCGGTCAGGCCAACCGACGCCACCTGCGGATTACAATAGGTGCAGCTGGGAATCATCGTCTTATCCAGCAGATGCGGATTGAGGCCCTTGATGGACTCAACGCAGATCACTCCTTCGTGCCCGGCCTTATGCGCAAGCATGGGCGGACCAGCGACATCGCCGATCGCATAAATCCCAGGGACATTGGTGCGCCCGCGTCCATCCGTGACAATAGTTCCGTGTTCGACTTTGACGCCGAGCGCCTCAAGACCGAGATTTTCGACATTGCCCGCGACGCCAACAGCCGAAATCATGCGTTCTGCCTCGATCACGCGCACCGCGCCCTTAGCGTCTTCAACAGTGGCAGCAATGCCGTTCTGTTTCTTCTCGGCCTTCGTCACTTTTGCCGAGGTTAAAATTTCGATGCCCTGCTTCTCAAACTGTTTACGGGCATGAGCGGCAATTTCCGCATCCTCAGCTGGAAGAATCTGCGGTAATATTTCGACGACGGTCACGCGCGCACCCATGCTGCGATAGAAAGAAGCAAATTCAATTCCGATCGCGCCAGACCCGATGACGATCAGCGAGTTCGGAAATCTCTCAGGCACCATCGCCTCGAAATAGGTCCAGATGAGCTTGCCATCTGGCTCGATGCCCGGCAGAACGCGCGGCCGAGCCCCCGTCGCGACAATGATATTCTTGGCGGAATAGGCGCCGGGGCCGAGAATGCCCTTGGGGGCTGGAATTTGCGGCTGCATCGCGGGCTTCTGAGAGGCGGCGACCAAAACCTCTCCCGGCTTCGTGATCCGGGCTTCACCCCAGATCACATCGACCTTGTTCTTCTTGAGCAGAAAGCCAACGCCATTGTTCAATTGCCCGGCCACCGCGCGCGACCGTTTCACGACGGCAGCGGGGTCAAAACCGATCTTGCCCTCGACTGTAAGGCCAAAATCCTTGGCGTGGTTCAAATAATGGTAGATTTCCGCTGTTCGCAGCAGGGCCTTGGTTGGAATGCAGCCCCAATTGAGGCAGATGCCGCCCAAGTGCTCGCGCTCGGCGACGGCCGTCTTGAAGCCGAGCTGCGCCGCCCGGATCGCCGCGACATAGCCGCCAGGCCCCCCGCCGATGATGAGGATGTCGTAAGCGTCAGCCATGGCTCGCGCCTGTATGTCTGTGCGGCAACCTCAAACCAGCATTCCCATTGGGTGCTCGATGAGTGTCTTGAAAGCGGCAAGAAGCCCGGCGCCCAAGGCGCCATCGACCGCGCGGTGATCGCAGGAGAGCGTTACGCTCATCATTGTTGCAACGGCGGGCGCGCTATCCTTGACAATAACGCGCTGTCCGGCCTCGCCCACCGCGAGGATCGTTGCTTGCGGCGGATTGATGATCGCGGAAAAGTTCCTGATGCCATACATGCCGAGATTGGAGACGGCTGTCGAGCCGCCCTGATATTCTTCGGGGCGAAGCTTGCGGGCGCGGGCCCGGGCGGCAAAATCCTTCATCTCGGCCGAGATCACTGAGAGCGTCTTCGTCTCGGCGGCGCGCACGATTGGGGTGATGAGGCCGCCAGGGATCGCAACCGCAACACCAACATCCACATGTTTGTGTTTGAGCATGGCGCTCTCGGTCCACGTCACATTGGCATCTGGCACCCTGACCAGTGCGAGCGCGAGCGCCTTGACGATGAAGTCATTGACCGAGATCTTATAGGCAGGCTTGCCCTCTTTGTCCTTGGGGGCAGCTTCATTGACCGCCTCACGCAAGCTCATGAGAGCATCGAGATTGCACTCGGCGGTAAGATAAAAATGCGGAACCGTGCGGATGGCCTCAATAAGCCTTCGCGCGATCGTCTTGCGCATCAGGTCATGCGGCACCTCCTCGTAGGAACCTGGGACGAAATTCTGCTTGATCAGCTCATCCGATGGCAGGGGCATTGGCGCGGCTGGAGCCCTCGCCTCTTCAACACGCGCCGGCGCTGGGGCTTTCGAGAGCGCCGCCTTCACATCCCGTTCAATGATGCGGCCATGCGGTCCCGAACCTGCAATCGCGGCAAGGTCGAGCCCTCCCTCCTTGGCGATCCGGCGCGCCAAGGGAGAGGCAAAAATACGCGGTTCACGCTGGCCATTGACAGAGGCAGCGGGACGCTGTGCCGCCCCCTGCCCCGGAGCCGGTGCTGCGGGAGAAGGCGGCGCTGGTTCTTGGCGGGCCGCAGATGGCAGGCCGGATGCACCCTTTCCATGTTCTTCAGCGGCGGACTTTGCGTCCTCTCCCTCACCCGCGATCAGGCCGATAACATCATTGACCGGCACATCGGCGGTTCCTTCCGGCACAAGGATCTTGGCGAGCACGCCTTCGTCTGCGGCCTCGACCTCCATGGTCGCCTTGTCGGTCTCGATCTCGGCGAGCACATCGCCGGGCTTTATTTTGTCGCCTTCCTTCTTCAGCCAGCGGGAAAGATTGCCTTTTTCCATGGTCGGCGAAAGCGCTGGCATCAGAATGTCGATCGGCATGGAAAGGCTCACATCCTTTGCGACTCAGCGATAGAGCACCGCTTTCGCGGCCGCGATAACTTCTTCCGCCTGCGGCAAAGCGAGCTTTTCGAGATTTGCGGCATAAGGCATCGGCACATCCTTGCCGCAAATCCTCACAACCGGCGCGTCGAGATAATCGAAGGCGTCCTCCATGATCTTCGCCATGATCTCGGCGGAAACGCCGCTTTGCGGCCAGCCTTCCTCGACCGTGACGCAGCGGCCGGTTTTCTTTACCGATTGGATCATCGTCTCTGTGTCCATCGGGCGGAGGGTACGCAAATCGACGACTTCGGCCTCGATGCCTTCACGCGCCAAATCCTCCGCCGCCTTCAGGGCGTACACCATGCCGATGCCAAAGGAAACGATCGTCACATCCTTGCCGGCACGCGCAATGCGCGCCTTGCCGATTGGAACGAGAAAATCGTCGAGCTTGGGCACTTCGAATTTGTGCCCGTAAAGGATTTCATTTTCGAGAAAGATGACCGGATTCGGATCGCGAATCGCACTCTTCAAGAGCCCCTTCGCATCGGCCGCCGAATAGGGCATGACGACCTTGAGCCCCGGAATATGCGAATACCAGGCGGCATAATCCTGGCTGTGCTGGGCGGCGACCCGCGCGGCGGCGCCATTGGGGCCGCGAAACACGATTGGACAGCTCATCTGGCCGCCCGACATATAGCGCGTCTTGGCGGCGGAATTGATGATCTGGTCCATTGCCTGCATGGCGAAATTGAAGGTCATGAATTCGACGATGGGGCGCAGGCCCGCAAAAGCCGCGCCTACGCCAAGCCCCGCAAAGCCATGCTCGGTGATCGGCGTATCCACCACCCGGCGGGGGCCGAATTCATCAAGGAGTCCTTGTGTGACTTTGTAGGCGCCTTCATATTCCGCGACCTCCTCGCCGATGATGAAAACACGATCGTCGCGGCGCATCTCCTCGGCCATGGCGTCGCGCAGGGCTTCACGCACGCTCTGCGTCACCATCGCCGTGCCTTCGGGGATTTCGGCTGGCTGGATTTTAGCAGGCTCTGCGGCTGCGGGCGCGGCAGGCACGGAAGGGGCTTTCCCCGCTGCGGGCGCCGGCTTCTCGGCGCCGCTCCCGGGTGCCGGCTTTGGCTCGCTTGCAGATGTAGATGGGCCGGAAGGAGGCACCTTCACGGATCCGACATCCTCGCCCTCGCTCGCGATCACCGCGATCGGCGTATTGACCGCGACATTGTCCGTTCCCCCGGGCACCAGAATCTTGGCGAGCGTGCCGTCGTCGATCGCCTCGACCTCCATCGTGGCTTTATCGGTTTCGATCTCGGCAAGGACATCGCCGGAACGCACCGTATCGCCTTCCCTTTTGAGCCATTTCGCGAGACGGCCTTGTTCCATCGTGGGCGAAAGCGCGGGCATGAGAACGTTTGTCGTCATCACCTGTCCTTATCTTGCCCCGCCTCATTTGCCGTTACGCCAAAACATCGGTCCATAATTCGGCTGGGTCCGGTTCCGGATCGTGCGAAGCAAAATCCGCGGCCTCCGCGACGATCGCCCGGATCTCCGCATCGATCTTCTTAAGATCGTCTTCGCTGGCCTGCTTGGCTGCCAAAAGGCGGGCGCGGACTTGCTCGATTGGGTCATGCTCCTCGCGCATTTTTTGCACTTCGTCCTTCGACCGGTATTTTGCAGGATCAGACATGGAATGGCCGCGATAGCGATAAGTTTCAATATCAAGGATGATCGGCCCGTTGCCTCCCCGGCACCACTCGGCAGCACGGGCAGCGGCGGATTTTACTGCCCGCACATCCATACCATCCACTTTCTCGCCCGGAATGTTGAAGGACTGGCCGCGCTTTGAAAAATCGGTCACCGCCGATGAGCGCTTGACGGACGTACCCATCGCATAGCGGTTATTTTCGATCACATAGACAACGGGCAGTTTCCACAGCTCTGCCATGTTGAAACTTTCATAGACCTGGCCCTGATTCGCGGCCCCGTCACCGAAGTAGGTAAAGCAAATATTTTTATTGCCGCGGTAACGATTGGCGAAAGCGAGCCCGCTGCCAATCGGCACCTGCGCGCCGACAATGCCATGGCCGCCGTAAAAATGCTTTTCCCTGGAAAACATATGCATGGAGCCGCCCTTGCCCTTGGAGGCGCCGCTCCGCCGCCCGGCCAGTTCCGCCATCACGGCCTTGGGATCCATGCCGCACGCGAGCATATGGCCATGATCACGGTAGCTTGCGATGGTCTGATCGCCTTCCTGGGCCGCCATTCTGACTCCGGTCACAACCGCCTCCTGACCGATGTAGAGATGGCAAAAGCCGCCGATCAGCCCCATGCCATACATTTGACCGGCGCGCTCCTCAAAGCGGCGGATAAGCAGCATGGTCCGGTAAGCGGCGAACTCCTCCTCCTTGGTGAAGGAAGCCTCTTCTACGGGGCCGTTTGGCGAGATCTTCGGTGCGCTTTCGCTGCGGGTTTGGGCAGATGCGGCAGCCATGAAAAGCCCTTCCGGAATCGCAAGGCAAGCGGCCACAAAATAGCGCAGAGGAATGCGGAAAGCGAGCCCCCGCAACGGCGAAGCAGCCCTATCGGCAGAAGCCCGTCTCCTCCTCTGAGCCCGCCAAGACAATAACGACGCTGAGGCCAGAAGGTTTTGTGTTGAAAGGCCGCCGCGAAGGGCCGCGGGCGCGGCGATAGCCGGCCGCCTCTGCTTCAATCGTTAGGACACTTACGGTCGAAAGCAGAGCCATCGAAGCGATCCGGGACGGCGATACGCCGTATCTCTACGCGCCTATGCCCGGCAGGTGAACGCTTGCGGCCCCGGAAGTGATTACAGCGATTGCCGGTTCAAAAAAGGCCTCCGCCATTCCGCGCAGCTCGCGATCCGGCAACGAGGACAAAGGAACGCATCAAAGGAAGAAGCATCGACGCCGGTCGCGGCAAACGCTGCCCCGGCGATGATCGCTCTCTTCATTATTTTTGCGCTTGCGGCAAGAACACGACAAGATCGTTCTTGTTCACGCGGCCAAGCAGCTTGCGCGTCTCCTCATCGAGAAGGTCACGATCAATCTCGCGGCCAGACAACAAGGCGATCCGGTGATCCCAGGCAGCATGTTCTAATTTGAGATCATCGAGTTCGCTACGCAGATTTGCGATTTTATGTTCGTACTCGTCCTTGGTTTTAAGACCACGCTCCCCATTCACCGCATGCCAGACGAAATAGCCGCCGATCGCACCGGAGATGCAATAGAGGGCCAAGTGATAAAGGATTGCGCGGGCGCGCCTGTAAACGACCATGCCGCAACATTGGCCGATCACGGTAAGCGATTGGTTAATGCTCACGTGAAATCTGCCTGCCGGGAGCTTCCGGGCAGGCGAAGCGCCTAAACCGGAATGCCGCTGGCCTTCGCGAATCTGCGCAATTTATCACGCAAGGACTGTGCGCCCTTCGCCTCTTCGAGGAGGGTCGCAACAAACTCTTCCGTCTCACGAAGGTGGGTTGCAAGCACCATGGATTTGACAGGGCCGATCGCCGTCGCAGACATTGAGAGGCCCCGATAACCCAGGGCAAGAAGGACCATGGCTTCGAGCGGCTTGCTGCCCATTTCGCCGCAAAGCGTCAATGGCGTGTCATGCGCGCGCGCTTTATCGGCAATGAGCTTCAAGGCATGCAGGACTGGCGCCGAGAGAGGATCAAAGCGCGCCGCTACCCGTTTATTGTCCCGGTCGGCTGCGTAAAGATATTGGATGAGGTCGTTCGAGCCGACTGAAAGAAAATCGGCGCACTCACATGCTTCGTCGAGTTGCCAGAGCATCGAAGGAATCTCCACCATGATTCCGAGCTTGAGGCTCGATGGCGGCGCGCGGCCGTGCAGGCGCAATTGGGAGAGTTCATTATCGACAAAAGATTTCGCCATCTCGAATTCATCGAGGGTCGCGATCATCGGAAACATGATGCGCATTTCGCGCCCCGAACCGGCCCGGAGGAGGCCGCGCAGCTGCGAGCGCAAAAGCGCCGGCCGGTCGAGGCCGATCCGGATGGCCCGCCAGCCGAGCGCCGGATTCTCCTCATCGACTTTCGCCATGTAAGGCAGGACTTTGTCAGACCCTATGTCGAGCGTGCGGAACGTAATGGGTTTGCCGCCAACCGCATCGAGCGCGGTCCGGTAGAGCGCCTCCTGTTCGTTCGTCCTCGGCAAGCGCGAAGCCAGCATGAACTGGATTTCGGTCCGGAACAGTCCGACCGAGGCAGCACCCGTCTCGGCCACATGCTGAAGATCGACCACGAGGCCCGCATTCATATGCAGATCGATGGAAACACCATCCTTGGTGACGGCTGGCACATCGCGCAGCCTATGATATTGGGCCTGCTTGCGGGCGCGCAGCCTTGCCTTATCGGCGTAGGAACGCTCGACATCCGGCGGCGGGCGCAGATGAACATCGCCAGAAATGCCGTCGACGATCACGGCATCGCCCGGCTCGACCAGATCGACGATATTTGCGACGTCTCCAACTGCCGCAATGCCAAGGGCGCGCGCGACGATTGCCACATGGCTCAGCGCGCCGGACTCTTCGAGGACAAGGCCGCGTATCTTTGCGCGATCGTACTCAAGAAGTGCGGCGGGCCCCATCGAGCGCGCGACAATGACGGAATTTTCCGGCAATTCCTCACGCGGCCCGACAAAGGCCTGACCCGTCAGCTCATGCAGCAGGCGGTTAGCAAGATCATCAAGATCGTGCAGCCGTTCGCGGATATAGGGTTCCGCCTGCCGCTGCAATTTGGCGCGCGTGTCGTTTTGCACGCGCTCGACGGCGGCTTCAGCGGTCAGCCCGGTTGCCACGGCCTCACGCAGCCGGCGCAGCCAGCCGCGGTCGTGCGCAAAGAGCCTGAATGTTTCGAGCACGTCGCGATGCTCGCCCGGCCCCATGTTGCCGCTTTCTATCAAAAGATCGAGTGAGTGCCGCATCGCGGCAATCGCGGTATCGAGCCGCTCGATCTCGCGCTTCACATCCTCGGCAACGAGCTGCTTGATGATGATGCGCGGCTCGTGAAGGACAACATGGCCGAGCCCGACGCCATCGGCAACCGGAGTTCCGGTGAGGGCGATCGGCCTGCGCAGGGCAATGTCCCGGCCAGGTGCGGCAAGAGACTGCAGCTCGCCGGACGCGATCATTTCCGCGAGCAGCATGGCCGTTGTTTGAAGGGCCTCGATCTCCTCTTCGGAATAGGTGCGGCGGGCCTTGTTTTGGACCACGAGCACGCCTAGCGTGTTGCCGCCCCTCAGGATCGGCACGCCGAGAAACGACGAATAGATTTCCTCGCCAGTTTCTGGCCGGTACTGGAACGAGGGATGCAGCTGCGCGTCGGCGAGCGCGAGCGGTTCCGCGGTCTCGGCAATGAGGCCAACCAAGCCCTCGCCCGTGCGGAGGGTGGTGAGGTGAACCGCTTCGCGGTTCAAGCCTTCCGTTGCATAAAGTTCGAGCCGCCCGTCCGCACGCAGTACATAGACCGAGCAGACTTCGGCGACCATGTTCGCCGCAATATGAACGACGATCTTGTCGAGCCGTGCCTGCGGACTAACCGGCTCCGCCATGACTTCGCGAAGACGGCGCAGCAGCAGGCGGGGACCGCCGAGCGTGCCAAACATGGAGGGTTCCTGTTCAGACCTCTGGTTTCACTGTTGCAGCCAGCCACTCCGCCCGGCCAAAAGCCGGACCGGACTCGCCGGCAACGGTTGCGTTACTTCAAAGTTCAAGCAGCGGGCACATGAACCCGGCTGGCAATTCATATCTCATCAAAGCTGGAACAGCTTGCAACGATAAGCACTTCAAGGTCCAAGCCCCGGGGAATTGCTGGCTGCCGCCGTCTCATCCAAAAGTCTGAAGCTGTTTCGGGCCGTTCTCCCACACTGTTATGCCGCAAATTTGAACGATGCCTGCCTCTCCGCCTCTCCATGCGAGCGAAGAAAAATGCTGCTTGTCCTCGTTCTATTCGCTTAGCAAACTTTGGACCATGAAGACCAGTGCAACCTTTGGCGAGACGCGAACAGCTAAGGTTCAAGCCTTATCCAGGCCATAGAGAGAGTGAAGGGTGCGTACCGCCAGCTCTGTATAAGCGGCTTCGATCAGAACGGAAAATTTAATCTCGGACGTCGTTATCGCCCTGATGTTGATTCCCTTTTCTGCCAGCGCCTTGAATGCCTGAGCCGCAACCCCGGCATGGCTGCGCATGCCAACGCCAATCGCCGAGATTTTTACGACGTCGCCCGCGCTTTGGAGAGAGGAAAAGCCGATTTGCGGCTGCTCCTTGAGCAATATTGTCCGCGCCCGCTCAAGGTCGGCGGCAGGAACCGTAAAGGTAATGTCCGTCACTCCCGAGTCCTCGGACGCCACCTGAATGATCATATCCACATTGATATTGGCTTCAGCGAGCGGCATGAAAATTGCGGCGGCCATGCCGGGGCGGTCCGCAACATGGCGCAAGGTGATCTGCGCCTCGTCGCGCGAGAACGCGATGCCGGTGACCACATTGTTCTCCACTATGTCCTCCTCGCCGCAAATCAACGTGCCCTGGTTGGGCTGGCCGGGATCATCGAACGATGACCGGACGAATGTCTTGACCTTATGCGCCATTGCAAGTTCGACCGAGCGCACATGTAAGACCTTGGCCCCGAGCGACGCCATCTCCAGCATCTCCTCGAAAGCGATGCGGTGGAGCCGCCTGGCTTTCGGGACGATCCTGGGATCGGTTGTATAGACGCCATCGACATCGGTGTAGATATCACAGCGGTCCGCTCCAATCGCCGCGGCGACCGCCACGGCGCTCGTATCAGATCCGCCGCGCCCGAGGGTGACGATGCGGCCGGTCTCCTTATGAAGACCCTGAAAGCCGGTGATGACTGCCACCTCTTGCCGCTCGGCAAACCCGTCAAGGATCGCTGCCGCATCGATATGCTGGATCCGCCCGGCTCCATGCTCGGCCGTGGTCAGGATTGGTATCTGCCAGCCTTGCCACGAACGGGCTGGAATTCCTTGCTGCTGCAAAACAATGGCAAGCAGACCCGCAGTGACCTGCTCGCCCGAAGCGACAACGGCGTCATATTCGCGCCGGTCGTAAAGTTTTGCCGCTTCCTCGCACCAGGCGACGAGTTCATTCGTTTTGCCCGCCATGGCGGACACAACGACGGCAATATCATGTCCTGCCTGCCGCTCGCGCGCGATGTGCCTTGCAACATTTCGAATGCGCTCTATGTTTGCGACCGACGTGCCGCCAAATTTCATCACGAGACGGGACATCCGGTCGAAACGCCTCCCTTCCGGCACAAACTTTAGGAAATTCACGGCTCCGGCACGGACCCGCACCGCATACATGCAAATGCCAGCAGATGAAGTCAATGGGAATTCGGCCATGCTAACCCAGGACAAGCTTCACCGTGATACGACGGTCAACCCGGAAGAAGTCGCTCTTTTCGACAGACTCGGCGCACAATGGTGGGATCCGGATGGGCCGATGCAGGCACTGCACAAATTCAATCCGGTCCGCGTCGCCTATCTGCGTGAACTGTTCGGCCATCACTTTTTGGTGGAAGGGCAGCCGCGCGACTGGCGCTCGGCGAAGGCGCTCGAGGGCCTGACGATTCTCGACATAGGGTGCGGCGCTGGGATTCTCACCGAGCCCCTCGCCCGGCTCGGCGCACGGATGACCGGCATCGATCCCGCCCTCCGCAACATCGAAATGGCAAAAGAGCATGCTGAGAAGGCAGGCCTATCCATCGATTACCGCTGTGCAAGCGCCGAGACGCTTGCTGCGGAAGGCCCCCTCTTCGATGCTGTCTTGACCATGGAAGTTCTCGAACATGTGAGCGACGTCACCGCCTTCGTGCACTATGCGGGCGCAATGGTGCGGCCGGGCGGACTGCTCGCCGCAGCAACGATCAACCGGACCCTCAAAAGCTTCGCTTTCGCGATTGTGGGCGCCGAATATCTCTTAGGCTGGGTTCCGCGCGGAACCCACAGATGGCGTCAATTCGTCACGCCTGACGAGCTTGCCAAGGCCCTGCGCGCCTCTGGCCTGCATGTCAAAAATGAGATGGGCGTGATCTATGATCCCCTCTCCAGGAAATGGCGGCTCTCCCATGACATGGATGTCAATTACATGATGGCGGCCTATCGCCCGGAATGATCTCCCGGCGTGCTTTCCAATGCTTCCCAGACGAAGATGATTCGCGCCCTGCGGCACCTCAATTCTGGATATTCTGACCAGCGCTGCGGTTTTGCGCCGTTAAATCGAATGCCAGCACTGCTTGCACTAAACGATCGAAAACCTCATCCCAGTTGCCGCGCTCCCTCTGCCTGAAGAGACGCATTGCCGGATACCAGGGGCTGTCCTCGCGGCCAAGCAGCCAGCGCCAGTCCGGCACCTGTTTCAAGAGGACAAACACAGGCCTGCCGAGTGCTCCGGCGAGATGCGCGATCGACGTGTCGCAAGTGACAATCAAATCCAAATTCTGCATCACCGCGGCAGTGTCGATGAAAGCATCCGGACCGGCATCGAAATCCTCGCCAAGCTCGATCATACCGGGTAAGCTCCCGCCATCGGGCGGGCCATCCATTTTCTGGATGCCGATGAGGCGCGCGCCCTCGATACAAGCAAGCTTTGCAAAGCATCCCAGCGGGATCGAACGCGCGGGATCGGCATTGATGTTCTGGTTGCCTCTCCAGCAGATGCCAATCTTAAATCCATGCGGCCCAATCCGCGCCGCCCACTTTTGCACAAGGAGAAACTCAGCGCTCAAATAGGATAAAGGCGCAGGAATATTGGCAAGTCTCGTCTGAAATGCACGCGGAAGGCTTGAGAGGGCGATCTGATAATCGAAGCGCTCTTTTGCACCCGCTTCCGCACTGAGCGTGATCTGCGTTCCGAGTCCTTTGAAAAGACGATGCAATTTCTTGCGGCAGAAGAATGTAACCCGTGCCCCTTGCCCGGCAAGAATGGGCAGGTAGCGAACGAATTGAATCGCATCGCCAAGCCCGAGTTCATCGAAGACGGCAATGCTGCA
>Ga0070737_10002111_pt1 | contig 25047 bp, 25 predicted proteins | sample Coa_R1_10_FD_66438 | JGI IMG/M metagenome (GOLD analysis project Ga0070737, IMG submission 66438) | Surface soil microbial communities from Centralia Pennsylvania, which are recovering from an underground coalmine fire - Coalmine... | ecosystem: Environmental > Terrestrial > Soil > Unclassified... | reverse complement strand
CAGGTGGCTGGCGGAAGCGCCGTGGCCGCAACCAATGGTCAGGTGTCGCTGACTGGCGACCCTGAACCCAGCCACAAGCGACACTGGTGGCGGGTGCCAACGCCAAACTAGCTACCTCAGCCCTCGTTGGATCAGGTCCACCACTTCCTTCAAAGGGATCACCAACTGGATGCTGTTATCCGTCTGCGCCGCCATTTGCCGGAGCCTATCACGGCTCCGGCGAGAGTCGCCTGTTTCAACTAGATTCCGGGCATCCGCGGCGAATCACGGCCCGTGTAAACTTATTTTCCGTTCCCTGTCAACAGGTTAGACAAATTGCGGTCAAGCTGCGGGCAGCCGTGGGGCTATCTTGGCAGTGGGAAAGAGGGAGTTCGGTACCCCGAACTTCACACCAAAAAGCAGACCTTGATGACTTCCGTTGCGCCCCGCCCGCTCGATTCCAGGAGCGTTCCCCTCCGCATTCCGGATTCCCTCTCTTTCTTCAATTGGAAACGTTCTTCAATGGAAACATTTTGCCGAAACCTGGAAGGTGAATTGCTTATCAAAATAGCCAAGAGGTTGAAATGAACGCTTTGCTCATCGGAGCCACTTTAGCCGGAAGCTTGGTGGGAGCTTTCGCCATTCAAAAGGCCGCACTCCAGGGCCTCCTGCACGTGATGAACGCCGGCCGCCGGACGCGCCGTTAATCCGGCCGTTACTATTTTCGGGAACCGCGTTCCGGATTGTGTAATTTGCTCTGGCGCACCTTGTGCTTTTTGCGCTTCGGTTTGGAGAAAACAAAGGTGCCGCTGCCCAGGTATTCCGCTCTATAAAGTTTGTCTTCGGTTTTTTCGTCCGCCAAAGTCGGTTTCTCCCGATCCAGTTGAATTTGATCTCTCATTGTACCGCGCGTATCCTGGTGAATTGAACGCCGCAAGCGGGTCCACCGGAACGGTGCCGAACGGGAAATCCGGGCCGGTCCGGCAAGCTCGAGCCCCTTTTTCGAATACTTCTGGCGAAGCGCGCCCCGGCAGCCTGTCCCACAGCTTTCGCGCTCTCCGCCACCGCAACTACCAATACTTCATTGGCGGCCAGATCATTTCGCTGGTCGGCACCTGGATGCAGACGGTCGCCCAAAGCTGGCTGGTCTACCGCCTCACGCATTCCGACCTGCTGCTCGGAACCGCCATGTTTTGCTCGCAGATCGCGGTTTTCGCCTTAGGTCCCTTGGGAGGCCTGGCTGCCGACCGTTTCTCCCGCCACAAACTGGTCATCGTTACGCAAACGCTCATGATGGTTCAGGCGTTCGTGCTCGCCTGGCTCACACTTTCCGGCCGCATCCAGGTCTGGGAGATTCTGGCACTGGCTGTAGTCTTGGGAGCCATCAACGCTTTTGACATTCCCGGCCGCCAGTCTCTGCTCATTCAGATGACCAGCAAGCAGGATCTGCTCAGCGCCATCTCGCTCAACTCGGCGGTATTTAATACGGCCCGCGGCGTAGGCCCCGCGGTGGCGGGTGTGCTGGTGGCGGCGCTGGGCGAAGGGGTCTGTTTTCTGCTCAACGCGATCAGCTTCTTAGCCGTAATCGGCGGCCTTTTGGCCATGAAATTGGAGCCTTTCGAACGCCGCGCGCCGGTCTCCCCCTGGCGCCACCTGGTGGATGGGTTCGTCTACACTTGGAACCGTACCAAGGTGCGCCGCATCTTGGCAGCCTTGGGCGCGGCTACGCTGGCTGCGGCGCCCATCTTGGTTCTGGCTCCTGTTTTCGCCGATCAGATCTTCCAGCGCGGCTCCCGCGGACTGGGCTATCTGATGGGCGCCATGGGAATCGGAGCGGTGGTCGGAACGGTTGGTCTGGCCAGGCGCACGGAAGTCGCCGGACTGCCTGCGGTGATTACCTATAGCGCCCTGCTGCTGGGTGTAGCCAACTTCGCATTTGCCGCGTCCACCGATTTTTATCTTTCTCTGGCGATTACCTTCGTGATCGGCTACAGCTTAATGCGCCAGCTTGCCGCGGCGAATACGACCATTCAGACTATGATCCCGGATGAGTACCGCGGGCGCGTCATGTCCCTTTACAGTATGTGTGTGGTAGGCATCGGGCCATTCGGCAGCCTGGCGGCCGGGGCGCTTGCAAGCAACTTCGGCCCCCGCCTCACCATGGCTCTGGGGGGCGTTGTTTCCCTAGTGGCCGGAACCCTGTTCGGCTGGTCTCTACGGAGCGACCGCAATGCCTGAAAAGTTCCGGAACATAGCCCGGCGACTGATCGCCCTCTTTGCGCTCGCGGCCGCCGTCTGTGTTCCCGGCAGCACGGCCCAATCGCCGCGCGCCGGGGAGCTTTGCGGAGAGGCCGGAAAAATCGCCGCCGAGCTGGCGGCAATTTCCGGACTCGAGCTCCACCATGCGGTCCCTTGCGATTTTATTTCCAAGGAAAAGGTCAATGCGTTTCTGAAAAAACGCGTGAAACAGGTGGCGAGCCCCGGCGACCTCCGCGCCGAAGAACTGACGCTCAAAAAATTCGGCCTGGTTCCGCCGGATTTCAACCTGGCCGATACTACCGTCGAACTCCTTACCGAGCAAGCCGCGGCCTTTTACGATTACGACAGGAAGAAGCTCTTCATCACCGAAACCACTTCCAGCGAAAGCCAGGAGGCGGTGCTGGCGCACGAGCTTTCGCACGCCATCGCCGACCAGAATTTCAATCTCGGCAAGTATATCCGCCAGGGGAGCAAGAGCGACGATGGCACCACGGCGCGTCTTGCCGTGATGGAGGGCCAGGCCACCTGGCTCATGTCCGAGTACCTGGCGCGCCGCATGGGGCAATCGCTCCGCGACTCGCCCGGCTTGGCCAAGATGATGAGCAGCGTCAGCGACGCCTCCGGCCAATTCCCGGTCTTCGATCAATCGCCGCTGTACTTCCGCCTGACGCTGGTCTTTCCGTATACCGAAGGCATGCTGTTTCAGAATGCGGTCATTCAAAAGGACGGCAACGCGGGCTTCGCCGCCGTGTTCCACAACGCCCCCATCAGCACGCAACAGATCATCCACCCCGACGAATATTTCGCCCAAATCAAGCCCACTTCTCCACCGTTGCCCGACCCGCCGCTGGCCGGCTACAAAGAACTCGTCAGCGGCACCATGGGCGAACTCGATCACGAAGTGCTCATCGAGCAGTTCGCCGGCAAAGCCCGCGCCGAACAGTTAGCCCCCCATTGGCGCGGCTCGAACTACCAACTGCGCGAAAACAAAAAGGCCGCCCGCCTGGTGCTGCTCTATTCGGTCGAGTGGGATAGCCAAGATGCCGCCCGCTCCTATTTCGACATCTACCGCCAGGCGCTCGCCCAAAAGTGGAAAGAGATGCAGGTCACTGCCTCGACCGCCGATTGCATCACCGGGGCCGGCGACGACGGCCGCTTCGAGTTGCGCCGCCAAGGCGCCATTGTGACCAGCGTGGAAGGCCTGCCGCCGGCCAATCCTTGAGCAGGCCCACGGAATGTTTTCCCACCCAGCCTCTACCCGACCGCCGAGTTGATCAGCGATCCGATGCTGTCGAACACGTTGTCGATCACCGCGGTCAACTGGGGCATCGTCGCCACCGCGGCCAACGCCACCATGCCGGCCGCCAGCGCGTACTCCACTAAGTCTTGTCCCTTAGTCTCTTTCCACAGCCGTCCCATTAAGTGCTTCATGCTGAGCTTCATAATGCCTCCCGCTTAGACTCCGCGGTGGAATCCTAAACCGATGTACTGGTACAGAAGTTCGCCGCTGGAGAACGAATCGGACAATCGTGGCAATTCTTGAGCCCAACACGCCAATTTTTTAGCGCCGCGCGCTTTTCTTTTGTTCCACGTGATTATCCAGCCAGCCCAGTATCAGATCCGCCAGTTGCAAGTTGTTCTTGTCCTGCATCAACATGTGGCTGTTGCCGCGGATCCCCATCTCCGGCAGGTGCATCATCTCGGCGTCGCCTCCGGCCGCTTTTACCTGATCGACAAATTTCCGGCAGCCCGCAAACGAAGTGGCCCAGTTCGCCGGCCCCCCTTGTACATCGTCCAGATGATCGCCAAACATCACCAGGGTAGGAATCTTCGCCAGCGCCGCGATCTGCTCCGCGCTGAGCGTGGGACATGGCATCTCAATCGAAATCATCCCCTTGATCCCGGCGGCATCGATCAGCGCGGCCTGCTCGGGGAAGAAGCCGGACTCCGAATGTCCCATCAGCACGGCGCCATGCAACCGCTTCGCCAGCGCAGCCATGTTTGTCCAAGTGGGATTGGGCGAAGGAAGAGTTGCGTTCAGATCCGGAATCATCTGTTTGTACAATTCGTCCACCGCCTCCACCGGAAATTGCCCGTCCGGGAAGGGCTGGTTGAAAGCCGGACCGAAGCGGAACACGGTCCAGGCGACCTGGTGGCTCGCAGCCAGGATATTCGGTAGCCGGCTCGCCGGTGCGCTGCCCGATTTCACCGCTTCAAAGACAGATGGATCGAAACCCGAACGCGCCCGCGACGATTGATCCGCCAGGTAGACCGCCCGCCCCTTGCGCACAAAATATTCGTTCCATCCCATGCGGCCATCCGGCGTAGTCTCCCACGTCTTGCTGCTCAGGCAGCAGCCATGCACCATCACTACCGGCACGTGCCGCGCGCCGTTCACCGGGATCTGATACTGCACATACATCTGGTTGACCGTGATATCCTGCTCCGGAGCCGTTTGGGAAACCGCCGGGAGGCGCTTGGTTTCCCCTCCCACGAAAAAGCTCCCCTGGCTTTCGAGCACCAGCGGTTTCTTCAAATCCTCGCGTAAATGATCCGCGGCGAACCCGGCTACCGCCGCCATCCCCAGGACCAACGCTGCCGCACGCTTCTGCATAGTCCCCTCCAGGCTCTCCATGCTATCACCCGCCTTTAAAGCCCTCGCCGGACGCGCCCAATACTTGGCGGCCGTGGCGGCAGAGCCGCGCGCGTAAGCAAGCGGACGCTACGCGAACTTCTGCAACTTGGCACAGTCACTTACCGGCCCTGAAACACGCAGCCCCGGCCCAGTCCCTACCACCCAAATATTGCGCCCCGCCCCCCGTGCCCCCCACCCTCCTACAAACATTGCACCGGCCCTGAAACTGCATGATAGACTGGGAGTTCCGGCGGTTTTCGGGTTCGGGGTCTATCGTTGAAAGCTCTTGCTGCCATTCTTTTACCGTTTTTTTGCGCCGGCGTTTCGGCGGAGGATCTCCCCGCGCCGCCCGAGCAGATTGTCGAAAACTACACGACGGCAACCGAGTCGCAACAGCGGTCCTTTGACGGCACTTCCATGGAAGTCGAGATCCAGGCCTCGCTTCCCAAGCTGAAAAAGCACGGGCGGCTCCGTGGGCTGCGGCGCATTTCCAAGCTGGGCCGCATCACCTACGAGCGCCTGGCGTTCGAGGGCGATGGCACCGTGAAAAACCAGGTGATCGCGCGCTATCTGACCGCGGAAGTGGAAAGCCACGACGAGCAGTCGCCATCCCTGTCGGTAACACCGGCCAACTATAAGTTCGCGTACAAAAGTAAAGGCATGATCGACGGCCGGCGGGCTTATATGTTCTCCGTCACGCCGCGGAAAAAGCGTGCGGGGCTGTTCAAAGGCGAGCTTTGGATCGATGCCGCAACCTACCTGCCCGTGCTCGAATCCGGTTATCTCGTCAAAAGCCCCTCGCTCTTCCTGAAGCGGGTGGCATTTGTGCGGAAATTCGAAATCCGGGACGGCCTTTCGGTGCCGCGGCAGATTGCCAGCACCGTGGACACACGCATTTGGGGGCAGGCCCAGTTGGAAATCGATTTCACCAATTTTGCCGTGGACGAATCCGTACCCCCGGCGGACTCCGGCAACAACCATGGGCAGTAGCCTGCTGGAAGCGGTTACGCATTACTAATCCGGAAAAGAGAGAGCGCATGCGAACACTATTCCTGAACCCTCCGTCATTCGAAGGCTTCGATGGCGGCGCCGGCTCGCGCTGGCCCGCCTCGCGGGAAATCGAATCCTATTGGTATCCCGTGTGGCTTTGCTATCCGGCCGGAATGCTGGCCGACAGCAAAGTTGTCGACGCGCCGCCGCACAAAGTCTCTATCGAGCAGACCGTCGCCATGGCGCGCGATTTCGAATTGCTCGTGCTGTTTACTTCCACGCCGGGCTTTTCGGTCGACGTCAAGATGGCGGAAATGATGAAGGACACCAATCCCAAGCTGAAGGTCGCCTTCGTCGGTCCGCCCGTGACCATCGAGCCGGAAGACGCCCTGCGCCGCGGCAAAGCCATCGATTTCGTGGTGCGGCGGGAATTCGACTACCAGATCGCCGATTACGCCAGGGGCAAGCCGCTCGAAGAACTGCCGGGCGTTAGCTTCCGCAAGAGCGGCGGCTTCGTGCACACTCCCGAAGCCCCGGCCATTGAAGATCTCGACGCGCTGCCCTGGGTCACCAAGGTCTACCAGCGCGATCTCGATGTCCGGCGCTACAACGTTCCCTTCCTGCTCAATCCGTACATCTCCTTCTACACCACGCGGGGCTGTCCTGCCATGTGCACCTTCTGCCTGTGGCCGCAGACCCACTCCGGGCACCGTTGGCGTTTGCGCTCCACCGCCGATGTGGCGCGTGAGGTCCAGTTCGCGCTCGAAGCTTTCCCCTACATCAAGGAAATCTTCTTCGACGACGACACCTTCAACTACCGCAAAGAGCGCACCCTCGAGCTCTGCGCCAAACTCAAGCCTCTGAAGTTCACCTGGTCCTGCACCTCGCGCGTCACCACCGACTACGAAACGCTCAAAGCCATGAAAGAAGCCGGCTGCCGGCTGTTGATCGTCGGCTACGAATCGGGCGAGCAGCAGATCCTCAAGAACATCAAAAAGGGCGCCACCATCGAAATGGCCGAGCGCTTCACCGCGAATTGCAAGAAGCTGGGTCTGGTAATTCACGGCGATTACATCATCGGGCTGCCCGGCGAAACTCCCCAGACCGTGCGCAAAACCATCGAATTCGCTAAACGCATGGACACGGAAACCATTCAGGTCTCCATTGCCGCCCCGTACCCCGGCACCGAGTTTTACAACTACCTGCAAAAAAACCAGCTCATCAACATCGATGGCGTCATGGCGGATGAATCCGGCCACCAGATTCCCAATTTCTCCTATGCGGGAATGAGCCAGGCGGACCTGATCGAGTGGGTGGAGCGCTTCTACGCCGAATACTTCTTCCGCCCGCGCGCCGCGTGGCGCGTGGTGCGCAAGGCGATTTTCGACGGGCACGAGCGGCGCCGGCTGATGAAAGAAGCTCGCGAATATATGGCGCTCCGCTCCAAGCGCAGGAAGTACATTGCCGCCAGCCGTGGCTCCGGCCAGTCGGTGCCCGCGCGCGTCCAGTCCGGCGACTAGTTCCGCATGCACCCGGAATCGGCGCGTTTGCGCATCAAGAGCTGGATCTGCGCGGCTGTAGTCGTGGCCGGCAACGTCGGCGGCAATTACTTCTTAAAACGCGGCATGCCGGCCCAGTTGCCGGACCCGCTCGCGTACATCACTGTGCTGTTCCGGCCGCAGGTGGCGCTGGGAGTGGCGCTGCTGATCGTGTGGCTGGCCTCGCGGATGGCGCTGCTGAGCTGGGCCGATCTGAGCTACGTCTTGCCGGTGACCTCGGTGAACTACGTCCTGGTGGCGCTGGCCGGCAGGCTGCTCCTCGACGAGCGGATCAGCGCCCGCCGCTGGACCGGGATTGGCCTGATCATGGCCGGAGTGGCGCTGGTCAGCGCCGCTACTTCTCCCCAGACCTTCGCGCGCGCGGAGCAGAGAGCCGGCGCTGCCGGAGCCGGCCGGTGAGGTGGGTCCTGGTGGGCGCCATTGTGGCCGCCACCACCGTCGGCGAAGTGCTGCAGGCGAAGGGTATGCGGCGGCACGGCGAAATCCGGGATTTCCGCCCCGGAGCCTTAGGCCGGGCCATCGCACTGCTCGCGCGCAACTGGATGGTGGCCGCTTCCATCCTCGCCATGGCCGTTTCCTTCTTCGCCTATCTGGCTTTGCTCACTGTCTCTGAGCTGAGTTTTGCCGTGCCGGCCACCGCGGTGACGTATGCACTGGAAACGCTGCTGGCCAAATATGTATTGGGCGAGCGCGTCACCTGGCTGCGCTGGGCCGGGGCGGGGCTGGTGATCGGCGGAGTGGCGCTGGTTTCGTTGTGAGGTGGTGGGCCCTCCCCGCGCTGGCCTCGGCCGCCTACCAGTTGCTGGCCATCGCGGCCGCGCTCCGCTGGAAACTTGCCGGCGCTTCTGCCCCGCCGCCGGGCTCCCGCCCGCAACCTCTCTCCGTTCTCAAACCCCTCTACGGCGGTGACGATCGCCTCTACGCCGCGCTGCGCTCCCACGCCTGTCAGAACTATCCCCAATTTGAAATTCTCTTCGGCGCACGCGGCCCTCACGACGCCGCCCTCGCCGAAGTCGCACGCCTGCGGCGCGAATTCCCAGCCGTCCCCATGCGCGTAATCGTTGCCGAAACCAGCGCGCCCAACCCCAAAGCCGGCGTGCTCGCGCGCCTCGCAGCCGAAGCGAAACACCCGCTGCTCCTCATCAACGATGACGATATCGAAGTCCCGCCCGGCTACTTCCATAGGGTGACCGCCCCGCTCGCCAACGCCCGCGTTGGCCTGGTCACCTGCCTCTACCGCGCCCGCGCCGATTCCCTTCCGGCGCGCCTCGAAGCTCTCGGCGTGGCCACCGATTTCGCCCCCAGCGTCATGGTGGCGCGTTTCCTCGGGATGGAAGGCTTCGCTTTGGGCGCAACCATGGCAATGCGCGCCGAAACTCTGCGCAAAATCGGCGGCTTTGAACCGATCGCCGGGTATCTGGCCGACGATTACGAACTCGGCCGCCGCGTGGCCGCCACCGGCCTCGCTATTCAGCTCGCTCCAGTCGTTGTAGATACCGGCCTCGGCGGCGGCCGCTGGCGCGACGTCTGGCGTCACCAGTTGCGCTGGGCGCGCACCATCCGCGTCTCGCGCGCCGCCGGTTATTTCGGTTCCGCAATCACCCACACCACCGTTTGGGCTCTCGTGGCCTTCGCCGCCGGCGCCTGGCCGGCCGGTGCGGCCGCTCTGGCTGCGCGTCTGGCAGCCGCCTGGATCGCCGGTGCCGTCGTGCTCCAGGACGCCCAGGTGAAGCGCCGCTTCTGGCTCCTCCCTGCCCGCGACCTGTTCGCCTTCGCCGTCTGGGCAGCCGGCTGCCTCGGCTCCACCGTCTACTGGCGCGGGCTTAAGCTGCGGCTCGACCGCCAAGGCCGCATTCAGCCGGAATGAGCTCCGCGTCCTGCCCGCCATCCGGCTCTATCCTGTTGCGAGAGGAGTTGCTTATGACGGCTCAGAATTACCAGAATCATCGCAGGTTCGTTCCCGGGTTCCACTACTTCCTGGCCCCGCTGCTCATGGCCACCTTCATCGGCGCCTGCGTCAATCTTTACCTCTCCGCGGGCGATCATGAACGGCTCTACAACGCCGCCCTGCTGGTGGTGCTGACCTTTTGCGTCTTCCTGACGGCCCTGTTTGCGCGCATGTTCGCGAATAAAGCTCAAGACCGCGCCATCCGCGCCGAAGAAAACTTGCGCCACTTCGCGCTTACCGGCAAGCTGCTCGATCCGCGCCTTACCATCCAGCAGATCATCGGCTTGCGCTTTGCTTCCGACGCCGAATTTGTCTCGCTGGCGAAGCGTGCCGCCGGCGAAGGGCTTTCGTGCGACGCCATCAAGCGCGCCGTCAAAGACTGGCGGCCCGATCTCTACCGCGTGTGAGCCGGGGCCGGAACTTCTCTCCGCCGCCCGGCCAGCACAAAATAAGACGCGCCGATCAGAAACAGCAGAATCGAGAGCCACTGCGAAGTGTCCAGCGGACCGCCCCACAGATTGCCCTGCTCGTGCACCCGGAAGAATTCCACAATAAAGCGGGCGGTCGAATACAGCATCAAGTAAAGAGAGATAATGCTTCCGGCCGAGTGCGGCTTGCGGATGCGCCACAGCAGAATGCCGAAAATCGCAAACTCCGCGAGCGATTCGTAAAGCTGCGTCGGATGCAGCGGCACGTTGAGCAAATCCGGAGGCACTTCGCTCGTGGGGTTGGTAAAGCGCACGGCCCAGGGCAGGTGCGTTGGCAGTCCATAACAGCAGCCCGCCGAAAAGCAGCCCAGGCGGCCGATGCCGTGCCCCAACGCAATGCCGGGCGCGAACACATCGGCGGTGGGAAAGCCGGGCAAGCCGCTCTTGCGCAGATACCACGCCGCCAATCCCAGCGCCGCAATTAAGCCGCCGTAAAATACACCGCCGGCCTGTAGCGTCGAAAGCGAAAAAATCTCGCCCGGGTGCGCGGTGTAAAACGGCAGGTCGACCAGGATCATCATGACCTTCGCGCCCAGCATCGCGGCCAGCGCGCAGTAAAAGCCCAGGTTGAACACCGCCTCGCTGTTGAGCTTGGCCTGGCGCGCCAGGCGCGTAGCCACCGAAAGGCCCGCCAGAAAGCCGATTGCCACCAGCACACCGTAGGTATGCAGGAAGGAAAGATGAAAAATCTCAGGGTACATTTGCCGCCTGCCGCTTGGCCCGGAGCAACTCGATGAGCAGCAATCCGCTACCGATGACAATCGCCGAATCCGCCACGTTGAACGTCGGCCAGTGATAATCGGCGATATAAAACTCCAGAAAATCCGTGACCCGCCCCCACACAACCCGATCGAACAGATTGCCGGCCGCGCCGCCCAGAATCAGCGAAAGGCCCGCCAGCGAAAGCCGGTCGAGCCGCGCCCCATTCCACAGCAGGGCCGCAATCACCAGCACCGCGATCAGCGCAAACAGCGACAGCAATCCCGTGCTCCAGTTCGTCGCGCTGTCGTTGAACAGACCGAAAGCCACGCCGCGGTTCTCGGAATGCACAATGTCGAAGAAACCCGGAATTACCCGAAACGTATCGGTAAAGGAGACGTGGCTCTCGATAAGCCACTTGCTCAACCGATCCAGGGCAAATACGGCTACGGCCGTCCCGTAAGCCTTCAAACGAAGGTCGCTCATGCGTGGAAACGCAGTCTACTCTTATGGTAGCAGGGCGTTGGCGATACCATGCAGGCATGCTACGGATCGCCCTGCTCGGGCTTTTCCTGTCCGGAGGATTGATGGCCACCCCCGATTTCGGCCAGGCCCAGGCCGCAATTTCCCTCCTCAGCCCCCGCAAGATAAACTAAACACCACTATGCGAAAGCTGCTCGTTTTGGGCTTCGTTCTAACCGCCGCAACCCTGGCGCAGCCACTGGGGACGCTCGCGGGCACGGTCTTCGATCTGGGCGGCGCGAGCGTTGCCAACGCTCCCATCGAGGCCACCAACGCGGCCACCAGGGCCGTCTACAAAACCGCCAGCGGCGCCGATGGTTCTTACCGCCTCTCCCTGCCGCCAGGCAGCTATGACGTGTCCGTGGCCATGCTCGGATACAATCCCTTTCGCCGGCAGAATGTTCCCATCGCCGCCGGCCAGACCGCCCGCCTCGACATTCACATCACCGATTACCAACTGGGCACTCTCGGCGATGGGCGCGAGTTCCGCATCGACCTGCTCAGCCCGCACCAGACGCCCTCCGGCCCCGCCCCCCGCACTCCCGATGGCAAGCCCGATTTCACCGGCGTCTGGCACGCGCAGCGCACGGTCGATCCCGGCCAGCCGCGAATGCTGCCCTGGGCGCAAAAGCTCTTCGAAGAGCGCGTCGCCAACAACGCCAAAGACGCGCCCGGAGCCCATTGCCTCACCCGCGGCATCACCGCCGCCGGCGCCCTGTTCCCCTACGAAATCGTGCAGACGCCCGCCCGCCTGGTAATGCTTTTCGAGGACGATATTCCCAGCCATCGCACCGTCTACCTCGACGGCCGCCCTCATCCCAAGGATCCCAATCCCGATTGGATGGGCCACTCCATCGGCCATTGGCAAGGCGATACGCTGGTCGTCGATACCATCGGCTTCAATGACAAATCCTGGCTCGACGCCCAGGGCCACCCGCACACCGAAAAACTCCACGTCACCGAGCGCATCCGCCGCCCCGATTTAGGCCACCTCGAAATCGAATTCACGCTCGAAGATCCCGGCGCTTACACCGAGCCCTGGATCATTCGCCGCGTGGCCGATCTCGATCCGAAAGACGAGATCGGCGAATACGTCTGCACCGAAGGCGAACGCGACGCCGTGCACATGGTGGGGAAGTAATCGCCGCTTCAAATTTCCAGTTGGAGCGGCCCGGTGCTGTCGCCAATTTTACCGGTGTGCACCCCCACCCGGTCCAGAATCGTCACCAGCAAATTTGCCATCGGCGTCCGCTCCGCGTATACCATGTGCCGCCCCGTCTGGAATTGCCCGCCCAGCTTCCCCGCCAGCAAACAGGGCAGATCGAAATGCCGGTGCAGGTTGCCATCGCCCATCCCTCCTCCGTAGAGAATCAGGCTTTGGTCCAGCAGCGAGCCGTCCCCTTCGGCCGTGGCCTGCAGCTTCTGCAGGAAATAACTCAGCAGCTCGACGTGGTACGTATCGATCTTCGCCTTCTTGGCAATCAAAACCGGGTCGTTGCGGTGGTGCGAAGTGGGATGGTGCTGCTCGGGCACCCCGATTTCCGGATAAGTCCGCGGGCTGAGCTCGCGCGCCATGATCATCGTGAACACCCGCGTCACATCGGCGCGCCACGCCAGCAGCGTCAGATCGAACATCAGCTTCGTGTGCTCGGCGAAGGAGGGCGGAATGTCCGTCGGCCGCTCCGGCAGATCGATCGCTTGCGGCCCGCGCCCTTCGATATTCTGGATCCGCCGCTCGATTTCGCGCGCCGAATCGAGATAGCCGGCCAGCTTCGTGCGGTCGCCCGGCCCCAGCGTCCGGTTCAAATCGTGAACTTCCGCCAGCACCGAATCGAGAATGCTGCCTTCCTCGCGCGCCCGCCCGAGCCGCTCGGCCGCCGTTCCGCCGTCGCCGAAAAGCCGCTCGAAAACCACCCGCGGGTGCGATTCGGCGGGATTCGGCGTAGTCGGGTTCCGCCACGAAATCGTGTTCACATAAAAGCAATCTCCGGAATCGCAGGCGCCCTGCGTCGGCGGGTCCAGGTTCAGTTCGAGCGAAGGCACCTGCGTGGTTTTGCCGATTTCCGCCGCCGCCAGTTGATCGGCCGAAGTGGCCAGCCGCACTTCCACGCCCGGTCGCGTCCGGTCGTAGGCGTGCACTCCCGTCAGCCACACCGCGCTCGCGCGTGGATGGTCGCCCGTGCCATCGCCGAACGTGTCGGCCTGCAAATGCGCCAGCCCGCTCAGAATATTGATCTGGTTGCGCACCGGTTCGAGCGGCTTCAGGATCGGCGGCAATGCGAAATCCGTTCCCTGGGTCGCGGGCTTCCACTGGTTCTGGATCACGCCGTTTGAAACATACACAAAGCCCAGCCGCGGCGTGCGCTCGAGCGGTTTGGCGGAAAGCGCCGGAACCATTGCATCCAGCAGCGGCAAACCCACGCTGGCTCCCATGCCGCGCAGAAACGTGCGGCGCGCCAAAGCTTTTTTGGTCACGAATGTCATTGGGTTTTCCTCGCGGCGGCGGTTTGCTCCGCGGCCGCCATGCGCATCTGAAACTGCGGGCTCTTCACCACTCCCAATACCAGCGAAGTAAACGTGTAATTGCTGGCGGCGGCATCCCTTACAATCGTCCGGATCGCCGGCTGATCGAAATACTGCACGTTGCGGCCAATCGCGTACATCATCAGCTTGCCCGCAATCGTTTCCACGAATTGCTCGGGATGCGCAAGCAAAGCCTTCTTCAATCCGGCCGCGCCTTCAAAGCGCGTCCCGCCCGGCAGCACGCCGCTAGCGTCAATCGCATTCCCGTTATCCCGCTCGCGCCAGCGTCCCACCGCGTCGAAATTCTCCAGCGCGAAGCCGATCGGGTCCATGCGCGCGTGGCATCCCGCGCACGCCGGATTGGCGCGATGCGCCGTCATCGCTTCCCGCATCGAAAGCGTCTTGCCCGATTCGCTCGATTCGGTCTTGAGCGCGGGCACGTTGGGCGGCGGAGGCGGCGGCGGCGCCGAAAGCAGATTTTCCAGAACCCACTTGCCCCGCACCACAGGCGAAGTGCGGGTCGCATAGGAGGTAATCGTGAGAATGCTGCCCTGCCCCAGCAGCCCCCCGCGCGGGCTGCCCGCCGGAAGTTCCACCCGCCGGAAATAGCTGCCTTCCACGTTCGGGATGCCGTAGTGCTTGGCCAGCCGTTCGTTCACGAACGTGTAGTTCGCCGTGAGCAGATCGAGCACGCTGCGGTTTCCCCGTAGCACGCTGTCCAGGAACAGATCGGTTTCCCTCCGAAAGGCCGCGCGCAGCGTCTCGTCGAAATCCGGGAACAGCAGTTCGTCCGGCCTCTTCGCTTCCAGATCGCGCAGGAACAGCCACTGCGCCGCGAAATTCGTCACCAGCGATTCCGATCGCGCATCCGCCAGCATGCGGCGCGCCTGCTTTTCCAGCACCGCCGGTTCCCGCAGCTTGCCTTCGCTCGCCACCCGCAGCAGCTCATCGTCGGGGATGCTGCTCCACAAAAAGAACGAAAGCCGCGAAGCCAGCTCCAGGTCGCTCACCGCGAATACCGTGCCCGGTTGCGCCCCCACCGGCTCGCGCTCGATCCGGAACAGAAACTGCGGGCTCACCAGTAGCCGTTCGAGCGCGCGCTCAATCCCTTCGTCGAATCCGCCCTCCCTTTCCCCGGCTTCATAGAAAGGCAAAAGCCGTTCGATATCGGCCTCCTCCACCGGACGTCGCCAGTTCATCCTCCAGCGTGTTCTCTTCCACGAACGTCACGCCCACCAGGTGCGGCCCGGCATCGAGCGGAACGCGAAATTCCAGCGGCGTCGCGGTGCGTTTCGCTTGCCCGCCGGCTTCCCCACCGAACACCGCGCCACCCACGCGCGCGCCATCCACCAGAATTTCGAGCTGCTGCCTCTCCCGCGCCTCTCCCGCCGGTTCCACTTTGATCCGGTATTCCCCGTCCAGCGGGAAATCGCTGCGCACCGCCAGCCCCCCGCGCGTGCCGAATGGCAGCTCTTCGAGTTGCGCATCCTGCGGCTCTTCTTCCGCCAGCGGGTACCGGTTCACCATCACAGGCATGGCCGGATCGCCCACCGCCAGCCGGCTGATTTTCCGCGCCGCGTTCAGGTAGCTTTCCATATCGGATGGTGAAACAAACAGCAAATCGGCCAGGTTATCGAACCCGCTGCTCTCGTTATCGGCCGGTAGCAGCGTGCTCCAATCCATCTCCTTCGGAAGGGCATCGAGCGCCAGCAGGTCGCGAATTGCGTTCCCATATTCGGTGCGGCTCAAGCGGTGCAGCAGCGGCAGCCGCCCCGGATTGGGATGCGCCGCCGCCGCCCGATCCAGCGCGGTCTCCAGAAACGACACCGCCGCGTCGTACTCCGCATCCCCCGGCCGCCGCATCCCGGCCGGAGGCATCTCGCGCGCTCGAAGCTTTTGGATCACCTTCTCCCAAAGCTCTGCGTTCGCGGCAGGTTCGGCCGCGGCCCCGCCATCGAGCACCAGCCCCGCGGTTTTGAGCTTGGCATTGTGACACGCGGTGCAGTATTGCGTAACCATGGCGGCAGCCGGATTGCCCTGCGGCCAGGCGGGAAATCCGAACAGCAACACCCCTGCGGTGGAAACTAGCAGCCTCCGCGCTGTCGCCATTCCACCTCCCTGGGAAAAGCGGGTTGCAGCCATTATATTCCTGTGAAGAGGATGCCCGGAATCTAGTTGAAACAGGCGGCTCTCGCCGGAGCCGTGGTAGGCTCCGGCAAATGCCTTTTCTTAGGAGAGTCGCAGATGAACAGCTACGCGTTGCTCCAGCGCGCCTCGCTGATGGAGGAATCGGTGTGGCGGAAAATGATCCACGGGCTGGCCACACGTCTCTGCAGATCCGTAACGTGATCGACGACCTCCCGGAAGAGCGCCGTGGGCACGTGCGCCCAGAAGCTGCACAGCGCCTACGGTATGCGCGAGTACGTTGATGCCCGTCGGGGGCCGGATCCCACACCTCAATCCGAACCTCCTTTCTTCGTTCCGAAGTTCACTGGCAAGTACATCGCGGGGGTTTGAGCGTCAGGCCCGCACGCCACGGAAAGCGCCCGATCAGTACACCGATTCCAGCAGCGCCAGCACTTCTTGTTCGCTGACGGGCCGGTCGACCACGCCCATGTGAGCCAACTCGCGCGCTATCGGGGCGACGATCTCTCCGATTTCCGTCCGCGGAACGCCCGCCGCCCTCAGACTTCTGGGAACGTCGAACTGGGCGATGAACCTTTCGGTGCGGTCGGCGCATTCGAGCGCGGCCGGTTTCGGGTCTCCTGGGTCGAACGGAATCTTATATCCTTCGGCGATGGGGCCGAACCGCTCGGGCGCAATCTCGGCCATGAAGCGCATGGAGTTTGGAAGGGTGATGCAGGACGTAACGCCGTGCGGCACGTTCCAGCGCGGGCCAATCTGGTGGCCCAGCAGGTGCGAGAGTCCGAAGCGGGTGTTCATCGCGCCGTAAATGGAAAACCAGGCCGCCATCTGGCAGTGGCCGCGGTGCGCGACGCGCTCCTCTCCCTGCGCCCGGATCGAAGCCGGGAGATGCTCAATCATCAATGCGATGGACTTGCTGGCCAAAGCGTCGCTGATCGGCTGGTGGCGGATAGCGTAAGCGCACTCGATGGCGTGGTCGAGGGCGCGCATGCCGGTAGTGACCCAGAGCCAATCCGGCGTGGCAAGCGTGAGTGCCGGGTCGTTGATTACGGTGCGCGGAAGGACGCGCGGATCGTAGATGCCACTTTTGACGCGGGTGGATTCGTCGGTGACGCCGCCCGCCCAGGTGTACTCGGCCGCTGAAAGCGTGGTGGGAATGGCGATATGCACGAGTTCGCGCTTAGAAAGCAGGCTGAAGATCGCAACCTTGGTGGAATCGATGGGGCTGCCGCCGCCGAAACTGATGACGCAATCGGCGTTGACTCGCTCGATTTCCTGCTGCAAGGCTTCCGTGGTCTTTCGCGGCACGTGCATCACCACTCCGGCGAACACGCCCGCGCAGCGGCCGGCAAGCGCGCCGGTCACTTGCGCCAAAATCGGAAGCTCCGCCACCACGTCGGTAGTGACCACGAGCGCGCGGTGCAAGTCGCGGCGTTCCAGTTCTTCTTTCAGCGCCGCCACCTTGCCCGGACCGTAGATCACCCTTTCAAGGCGGCTCAGATTGAATTCGCCTACGGGCGGTTGAATTAGCATGCAATCGACCTCGGAAATTTCAGGCTGTTGGAATCAGTTTGCGCAGGAACGCGCGCGCCTCGTTCATCTCGTCTTCGCTTACGATGTGCGGGCGGCCGTCATAGATGCGCAGGCAAACCTCGGCGCCCAATTCGTCCAGGGCGCGGGCGGTATGGCGGGTCTGTTCCTCGGTAATCCAATCATCGGCATTGCTTCCTGTGAGGAGCACGCGAGCGCCACGCAATAACTTGGGAGATGAAGCCCAGCCGGTATCGGGGGGACCGATCAGCGCCCCTGTCAGCACGATCAGATTGCCGCACCGGCCGGGGCGCTCGAGCGCGTATTCGAGGGCCAAGCAAGCTCCCTGGGAAAACCCGACCAGCACCAAGCGCTCCGGCCCGAGCCTGCCGCCCTCCGAGGCTTCCTCTACAGCGCGATCGCACAACTCCACCGCGCGGGTGAGGAAAGGCTCGTTTGTGGGGCGGGGATCGAAGAAACGGCCGGGATACCAGCTTCCGGTGTCCGCCGCCGGAGCCAGCCAGCGGATACCTTCCACTCCGAAGCTATCGGCCAGCACGACCTTCTCTTCGCGCGTGCGGTCGCGCCCGTGGAGCAGAATTCCGCCCAAAACCGCCTGGCCCTTCGGCGCGCCCGATTCCAGGAATTGGGGCGCCGAAGGGCCGGTAGCCAAACTCACCGGCCTGCGGCTTGATCCGCGCGCACGAATTCCGCCTTGCGGTGCGAGGGCGAAATGCCGCCCGGACCCGCGGCTACGGCCGGCTGGTTATATTCGGGAACGCGGATCGGCTCCAGCATGGCCACAATTTCATCGCGGCGGGATTCGAACCAGGGCGGCAGGAGCAGCTTTGTGCCCAGATTATCGAACGGCTCGTCCTTCGCGAATCCCCCGGCCACGGTGGCCGCACACTCTACCAGAATGCCCCCCGGGCAGCGGCAATAGATCGAGTGGAAGTACATGCGGTCCTTGATTTCGGAGCAGTCCGTGTATCCCAACTCGTCGTATATACCTTTTTGCTCGGCCAGGGCCTCATCGTCCGGAACATTCAGAGCCACGTGGTGAGGCGTGCCTTCGCCGAAAGTCCAGCTTCCGGCCGGCCGCTCCGGCTCGTGCAGCAGCGTGATCGTTCTCTGCGCACCTCCCTTTCCGGTTTCCAGGCGATGATAGTTGCCATCCACGCCGGTTTCGCGGAAGCCGAGGGCATCGATGAAGAAGCGCTTGGTTTCGGCGGTTTCGCGCACGGAGCAGACCACGCCGTGGAATCCCTTTACGGCAACTTCCGTAGGGATCTCCGGCGTGCTCCAGCCTTCCCGGCGGTCTTCCTTATCCTCCATGACTTCGAACTCGAGTCCTGCGGGATGGGAAAAACGGATAAAGGATTGGCCGAAGCGCTCCTGGACTCCGGTATTTTCCACTTTATGGCGCTTGAGGTGATCCAGCCAGAATGGCAGCGTGCCCTTGGCGACAGTGTAAGTGGTAGCGGAAATCTGTCCGGATCCTTTGCGGCCTTTCACCCGCTTGTACGGGAAGGTGGTCATCACAGAACCGGGTTCCGCCTTGGCGTTCGCGTAGTAAAGATGATAATGAGCGTAGCGGCCATCAAACAAGATGGTCTGCTTAATCAGACGTTGCCCGACAACTTGCGTAAAAAAATCGATATCTTCTTGCGCTCCGCCCGCGCATGAGGTCACGTGGTGGAGCCCTGTGGCAGGATAATTCATCCCATCCTCCTGGGCCGCGATTATATCAGAAGCGACATCCGGCCCCTGTGGTTTGATTGACTTTTGATCGCCCCCAGCCCTGCTGGATAACCCGGCGCGGCATCAAGCGGCGGCAGGCATTCCCGGCGGCCGAATGGGTGTATCCATCATATGAAAACTGGGGTCCGTGACGCAACGAACGGCACGCTAGTTGCACTATTTATCGCACGAGGGAGGAACCCAAATGATAGTGGCCGGCGGACTGGCATTGCTGGTGCTGATTTGCTTACTGTTATCGATGGTGGAAACGCCGCCGGCGATCGGGCGGTAGACACTCGCTGCCAAGTAGTTGACACACTGCCCGGCAGTTTTGACACGGCCCGTTCAGCACAAAGCTGCTGCGCGCGAGGTTCACATTTTGTAGGGGCCCAGATCCTCGTTGTTCAGACCTTCCAGCCAGCGGCGGATCTCGTCGTTATTGGCCTTATCCGACACGGTATTCGCCAATTTCGAAGATTTCAGCACGCTTTCTTCCACGTAGATTGGGCAATCCAGGCGCAAGGCGAGCGCCAGGGCGTCGCTGGGCCGGGAATCGACGCAGATCAGCTCACCCTCGCGTTCCAGCCAGATCACGGCGTAAAACGTCTCGTCCTTCAATTCGCTAACCACGACTTTGCGCAGAGCGGCGTTGAAGCCGAGCAGCAGGGTTTTGATGAGATCGTGGGTCATGGGTCGGGGGGTGGTAACCTTTTCGATCTCCAGGGCGATGGCGTTGGCCTCGTACACCCCTACCCAGATGGGAAGGACAGTGTTGCCGCTAATGTCGCGCAGGATGACGATAGGCATATTGGTGACGGGATCCATCATCAGCCCGCGGATTTTCATTTCCACTTCGGAAGGCGAATGCCTTGCTCCGGACCGGTTCTGCTCCCGTAGCACCTCTTTTTCTTCCATACGCCCTCCAAACCTCATTACACCACAGTTACCGGAGGGCACGCCGGGACCGGAGAAAACAGCAGGGAGCCAGGAGCAACGCGCAAAGAGTCAGAAGCCGCATTGCGTGCCGGACCTCTCATTGCACGGCTTCGCCTACCAGCGAGTTGGGGCCGGAGCGCGTGACCCGCACATCCAGGTAGCGGCCCAGCAGCCCGTCGCTTTCGGGATGCCGGAAGTTCAGAGTACGGTTATCCGAGGTGCGCCCGATCCACTGCCCAAGGGCCTGATTTCGCCCTTCCACCAGCACCTCGCGCACGCTGCCGACCAACTCCGCGTTGCGCCGGATCTGGATCGCGCGCTGCTTCTCCTGAAGGACGGCCAGGCGGCGCTGCTTCTCTTCCTCCGGAACGGCATCCGGCATGGCGAGTGCGGCGGTATTGGGACGCGGCGAGTACTTGAAGCTGAAGAGCGAATCGTATTGGACCGCGTCGAGCAGGTCGAGCGTCTCGACGAAATCCTCTTCGGTTTCGCCAGGGAAGCCCACGATGATATCGGTAGTGATGGCGTAGTTCCGGCGGGCGCTCTTCAGCCAGGCAATCCGCTCCAGATATTGCTCGCGGGTGTATGAGCGGTCCATTGCGGCCAGCACCCGGCTCGACCCGGATTGCACTGGCAGGTGCACGTGATCGCACAGCACCGGATTGGAATCCATCGCGTCTACGATCGCGCGCACAAAATCGCGCGGATGAGAAGTGGTGTAGCGAACCCGGCGAATGCCGGGCACTTCGGCAACCCGCGCCAGCAGCGTGGCGAAATCCCAACCGGCGGGCGAAGGATCGCGATAGCTGTTGACGTTTTGACCGAGCAATTGAATTTCGGTGTATCCCTGGCCGGCCAGGCGCCGCGCCTCGTCCAGCACGCTCTCTGAAGTCCGGCTGCGTTCGGGGCCGCGGGTAAAAGGCACCACGCAGTACGCGCAGGACTTATCGCAGCCTTCAATAATCGTGATATAAGCGCGGTGCGGGTTGTCGCGGCGCGTGAAGGGTGTATCGAAGGTTTCGTCCGTATCGAGGCTGAGACCGGTGACGCGCTTATCGCCGGCTTCGAGTTGCACGAGCAATTGCGGCAGGCGCGTATAGCTGGCCGAACCGGCTACCAGGCCGACGTGCGGCGCCCGATCGAATATCTTCTCGCCTTCCTGCTGCGCCACGCAGCCCAACACACCAAATAACTTGCCTTTGCCGGCTTCGCGCTTGAACTGTTGCAGCCGGCTGAATACCTTTTGCTCGGCTTTATCGCGGATGCTGCACGTGTTATAGAGGACGAGGTGCGCGGCTTCCGGCGTGTCCACCTGCGAATAGCCTTCGGCCAGCAGCGTGCCGATGACTTTCTCGGAATCGTGCACATTCATCTGGCAGCCGAAAGTCTCGATGTAAAAGGTTTTCGCGGGCACTATGGTTCTATTCTAGCCAAGGCCTGGTGCAGGAACGACTGGCCGCCTTTGTCTTTACCCCAGGTCCAGTAGAGGCCCAGGTAGGCGTATGTTTCCGTTTGGCCAGCCACGCTATGGCCATAACAGAAGAGCAGTTGGAAGCCGGGATCGCGGAACTTGTAATAGCCGCCGAGGTCGAGCATGGCAGAGGCGCGGGTCTGAGGTGTGGCAAGGCCCTCGGCGCCGTGATAGAAGACCTCTGCGCCCAGTGTGAATTTGTGGGGAAGGTCGCGTTGCAAGAGCCAGCCGCCGAAGGGGAAGTTGCGGTAACCAGGCGACGGCACAACTGTTACGCCGCCGCCGCCGTACGTGGTCCAGGGGCCGAAGCTCTTCTGCACCCAGATGGGAAGTTTGAACCATACCCTCCCAACACCCAAGCCGCGAATGGAACTGCCGGCCGGCAGTTCGATCATGGTGAATGTCCCAATCATCGGACGACGCTTCGTCTCCTGGACAAAGCGGTACTTGATGCCGGTTTCGATATCCCCGGGGCCGAAAGTACGAGGGCCGATTGCAGGGAACGCGGCCGCAGCCGGGACGATGATGTGCAAATGGACGTTGGGGGCCGCTCCCCAGTTGAATTCAAAGGCGGGTCCTTCGGTATCTGTTTCCACAGGCGTTCCGTCCGAGGCAGCGAAGGTGTAGAACTCGTAGTGGCGAAAGTCGATCGGCTCGGGATCGTCGGTTTGAAACGGCGGTCCAGCGAATAGCGGTGGTACCGCGAACAGAAGAGCTAGGCTTTGTATTGGGAGGCGCACAGGCCGCGGAAAAAGGAGCAGCGTGTACAATGTTCGCCTTCGCGCAACGGGAACTGCTGCTTCGCCTGAGCCTCTCGCAAATCGCGGACCATCTGTTCGGGGGAATCGAGCAGCGAAGGTGTGAGATCTACCGGGATCAGGACATTGGGGCGCAGAAAGTGCAGCCAGGCGCGATCGGGCGGGCGGCCTGCGATCTGCTCCACCGCCAGCGCATACAGCCGCACCTGGATGGCGTATTCCTGCGCCCGCTGGTGAGCTTCCACGGCGCTTACGGCGTCGGTTTTGTAATCCACCAGCACCAATTCCCCGCCTTCCTCGAACCACAGGTCGATTTGCCCGCGGAGAACCACCCCTTCGACGGACATCAGGAAATCGAATTCGCGCTCGATGCGAGAGGCGCGCGCCAGGCGCCGCCCCAACGCGCTTTGCTGAAAGGTGGCGGCCATGGCGGCGGCTTGCGGATCGGGGTTATCCAAAGGCTTGCCCGCGAGCAGTGCGTGGACCAGCGAGCCGAATTCGCCGGCGGAGCGGGAACCGGTCCTTGTTTCGTTTTTCCGAGGACCCGATTTCTGAGGGCCCGACGCTCGGCCTTCGAAACCCAGGTAGTGTGCCAGGTAATAGCGGCGGGGGCAGGCGGCGAAAGCGGCGACCGCGGTCACGGTGGCGTTGGCATCGTGGGCCTCTGATGAGACGGGAGGTTCGAGCCACTCGACCTCGTCTTGGGTTCCTGCAATCGCGGCCAGCGGAAGGCGCTCAGGCTGCTGGTCCGTGAGGAACACGCGCAGTTTCCATTCTTCGCCGCGCGGCGAGGCGAGCGTCAGGATTTCCTCGCACGGAGTCTCCACGGCTACGCCCGGAAGCTGCGCCAGAATGGTTTTGGCCCAATTCTCCGGCTTGCGCCCGCCGGCCGAAAAGCTGAGGACGAGATGCTCTTCGGCGCGCGTCATGGCTACGTATAGCAGCCGGTTGGCTTCTTCGCGCTCGCGCTGTTTGCGTTCCTCGTGGATGGCGTGCTGGTAGAGATCGTTTTTCTCTTCGCCCGTGGCGGGATTGCGCCAGCGCGCGCCCAGCCCGTAGTTGCGGGAAAACGCGAGCGTCGGGGTCTGGTTGAGCGTGCCTTTGTGGAGCGCCGCCACGAACACCACCGGAAACTCGAGACCTTTGGCCGAATGCGCGGTCATGATGTTGACAGTGTCGGTGGCGTCTTCGGGCGGCGCCTCCGGCTCGCGGATATCGTCGCCACGAAACCGCGACACGCTCTCCACGAACTCGTCGACCGGCATGCGCGTGGCCGCCGCGCGTGCCTGCGCGAGGAATTTTTCGATATTGGTCCAGGAGTGGGCGCGATAGCCGCAATCGTCGATGGCTTCCAGCAGGATGCGGTCGAAGGAAACCGATGCGCGGCGCGTGCGCCACTCATGCAGGCGGTCGCGGAAACGGACGAGCTTTTCGTACTCTTCCGGTGGCAGCGCTTCCGGCCGCGCGGAAAGGCGCGCCAAGGATTCGCCAAGATTCCCCTGAAGGCGGAGCGCCAGCAGCGATTCATCGGAAGCATGCACCAGGGGCGAGCGGAGCACGGCGGCAAGGCTGACTTCATCGCGCGGGTTCGCGATGATTCGCAGCAGATGGTATAGATCCCGCACTTCGCGCGCTTCGAAAAAACCTTTGCCGCGGTTGACTACGTACGGGATACCGGCTTCATCGAAGCCGGCCGCGAATTGTGAAATTACTTCGCTATTGCGCACCAGCACGGCGATGTCCTGAAAGCGGAACGGGGGATCGGCGGAGACTAGTTCAGCTATGCGGCGTGCCACCCAGCGGGCTTCCGTTTCCAGAGCCGATTCGGCATCAGGGCCAAGAACACCCATCAGTTCCACGGCGACGGGGCGCGGTTTCGCGAACTCTTTGCCCGGGATTAGAAGACGCGGCTCAACTCCTTCCGCATGGCCGGCGATGGTTTCGACAGCGCGCAGAATATCGGCGCGGCTGCGAAAATTTTCGGCCAGGTCGATCAGGCGCCGGCTGCCCTGTTGCACGGTCGAACGGTAGTCGCGAAACACCTGCGGCTCGGCGTGGCGGAAACCGTAAATGGATTGGTTTACGTCGCCCACCGCGTAAAAGCGCCCGCCGCAACGCAGCAGCTTGATGAGACGCGACTGCTGGCCGTTGGTGTCCTGAAATTCGTCCATCAGGATGTGATCGAACTGCCGCTGTACCGCGGAGCGGATCTCCGGATTTTCCTCGAGCAGGCGCACGGCGTATTCTTCCAAATCGGCAAAATCGAGCGCGCCCAGCGCGTTTTTCCGCTCCCGGTACAGGCGGTCGAAGCGCCGCAGGATTTCCAACAGAGTTTGGCGCTCGCCACAATAGAACGCGGTGATGTATGTATAGCGCAGGCGGTTCAACAGATCTTTCAAGCCGCTGACTAACTGGCGCGCCGCCGTGCCGTTTTTAACCTGACCGGCTTTGCCGGAGTACGCCTCGATTGCCTGGAGCGCTTCGAGCGGGCCAGGCGCGTGAAGAATCCGTTCGAGATCGCCACAGATGGCGCGCACGTGGATGCGCTGGGCCGGATTCGAGCCGGAGAGCGGGTCGGCTTTGAGAGCCGCATAAATCGCGGCCAGTTCATCCGGCGCCGTATCGGGCGGGGGCGGCATGGCGGCAACTTCCTCGAGGGTCATGCCCGCGCCCCGCATCGCATCGTAGGCCGACAGCGCCAGCGTGTCGAATTCGCGCGAGGCAAGGCCGCGAATCAGCGCGCGCACGGCCTCGGGGAGTTCGGCGAAAACCGCGCAGAGCGCATCGGCAATCGCTTCCTGCTGGAGGCGCCAGGATTCGCGCTCGTCGGCGATGTAGAAATCGGGATCGACGCCCGCGAATACC
>Ga0070737_10002107_pt1 | contig 25070 bp, 22 predicted proteins | sample Coa_R1_10_FD_66438 | JGI IMG/M metagenome (GOLD analysis project Ga0070737, IMG submission 66438) | Surface soil microbial communities from Centralia Pennsylvania, which are recovering from an underground coalmine fire - Coalmine... | ecosystem: Environmental > Terrestrial > Soil > Unclassified... | reverse complement strand
ACGAGCTCCCAGACCCTGGGCGTGCGCTGCGGCCGCTTCGACACCCGCATCAAGTGCATCGAGGCCGACGAGTTTCCGCCCGGCTCCCGCCCCGAGGACGGCGATCGCCTCACCCTCCCCCTGGAGGGTCTGCTCCGGGCCATCGAGCAGACCTCGATGGCGGCCTCCACCGACGAGGCCCGGCCGGTCTTGACCGGCGAGCTGCTCCACCTCCAGGGCCGACGCCTGCTCCTGGTCGCCACCGACGGCCACCGGCTGGCCGAGCGCAAGCTCGAGGCCAGCTCCGCCGGCGACGAGCTGGAGGTCCGCCTGATCGTGCCCGCCAAGGCCCTGGGGGAGCTGCCCCGGGCCTTCCGCGGCGAGACCGGCGAGGTCGAGGTGGTGATCGGCAAGACCCGCAACCAGGTGGCCTTCCGGTGCGGCAGCGCCGAGGTCACCTCCAGCCTGATCGACGGGACCTACCCCAACTACGCCCAGGTCATCCCCCACAAGAGCTCGACCACCATCCGGGTCCCGACCGCGGAGCTGACCCGGACCGTGCGCACGGTCTCGCTCTTCGCCCGCGACAGCGCCAACGTGATCCGGATCCGGGCCCAGGCCAGCTCGATCGTGCTCTCGGCCATCACCAACGAGGTGGGGGACAGCCGGGCGGAGCTGGAGGCGGAGGTGGAGGGCTCCGAGCTCCAGATCGCCTTCAACGCCCGCTACCTCTCGGACGCCCTCGGGGTCATCGATTGCGAGCGGGTCGAGCTGCGCTTCGACGGCCCTCTCAGCCCGGGCCTGATCAAGCCGCCTGGAGCCGAGGACTACCTCTACGTGATCATGCCGGTCCGGGTAGCGATGTAGACGCCGTGCGGCTGGTGTCGCTCGAGCTTCGCAACTACCGCAACTACGCTCATCTCGAGCTTGAGCCGGGGCCACGGCTCAACGTCTTCCTGGGCGCCAACGGTCAGGGCAAGACCAACCTGCTTGAGTCGGTCGCCTTGCTGGCCCTCAGCCGGTCACCTCGAGCCCGGCGGGATGCCGATCTGGTCGGTTCCCTGTTCCCGGAGGCCAGGGTGACCGCCTGCGTCGAGGCTGGAGGACGGCGGGCTGAGGTCCGCTTGTCGATCAGGGTCGAGGGGGCCCACACCCACCGCCGGATCGAGGTCGACGGCCAGCCACGGCGATCGGTTGACCTGCCCGGGCTGTTCCGCGTCACCCTCTTCTGGCCCGACGACATGGACCTGGTAAAGGCTGGCCCCGAGCACCGGCGTCGACTCTTGGACCAGATGCTGGTGCAGGTCTCCCCTGGTTACGCGCGGCTCCTGCATCGGTACGTTCGCGTGCTTGAGCAGCGCAACAGCCTGCTCAAGCAGGTAGCGGCTGGTGCTCAATCCCTCTCGGCGCTAGAGGTGTGGGATCTGGAGCTGGCTCGTCTGGGGGAGCAGCTGGCGACGGCCCGACGCCAGGCGGTGACAGCACTACGCGGGCCCTCCAGCTCTCACCATGCGGCGATCTCAGGCGGTGAGACCCTGGAGCTGGAGTACCTTGGGCCACCCGATGACCTGCTTCGGGCTCTCGAGACTTCCCGACTCGACGACCTGCGGCGTGGGGCGACTGGGGTTGGCCCTCATCGCGATGATGTGTTGGTTCGGCTCGAAGGGCGAGAGGCACGTGGGTTCGCCTCGCAAGGGCAGCAGCGCACAGCGGTGGTGAGCCTGAAGCTGGCGGAGGCGGACGTGGTTGCCGAGCTCACCGGGGAACGGCCGGTGCTGCTCCTCGATGACGTGCTCTCGGAGCTGGACGCACGGCGACGGACAGCGTTGCTGGAGCGGCTGGGCGAGCCTGGGCAGGTGATCATCACCTCGGTGGAGGCTGATCCGCTGCCGCCCACGTTGATGGTCGGGTCCGTGGTGTGCTGCATTGAGCGAGGGACGGTGCGGGGCTGTGGATCGGCTCGCTGACCTCCTTCCCCAGGTGCTGGCCCGCCAGCCCAGGAGCGGTCGGGTGGCGGAGCTACGAATCCAGCAGGTGTTCCGCGAGGTGCTTGGTGAGGACCTGGCCACCGCCTGTGAGCGGATCGAGGTCCACGGCTCGGCGATTGCGGTAACGACAGGCAACCCGGCCTTGGCGCACCAACTCCGGCTGGACGCGGGGCTCTTGCTGAGGCGCCTGAACGAGGAGTGTCATCTGGCCCGGGAGATGCGCGTGCTCCGGGTCCGGGTGGGGAGGGCGGTGCCGCCAGGAGAGGGCTGACCGAGGATGGGGGACGGCGAGAGCGCCGGTGGGCAGAGGTGATGGACCTCTGGGGAGAGATGGCAGACGCGGGCCGTGGGCTCAGCGACGAACAGCAAGTCGCGAGCCAGGTCCGGCCGGGGCCGCTGCGGGTGGTCGCAGGGGCGGGCACCGGCAAGACGGCGGTCATCGCGGCCCGCTTCTGCAAGTTGCTGGAGGCTGGCGTCGACCCTGCCCAGATCCTGGTCATGACCTTCACCGAACGGGCGGCGTCCGAGATGCGGGACCGCATCCTGGCTGCGGGCGGCATCCCGGATGCGCCCAACGTGGGGACCTTCCACTCCATGGCCCTGCGCTGGCTCCGCGAGGAAGCACGTCACCTCGGGCTCAACCCGGCCTTCCGCATCCTGACTGGGCCAGAACGTTGGATCCTGACCCGTGAGCTGATGTGGGAGCTTCAGGACGTCGCCCTTGTGGGCACCGAACGTCCCGATGACCTCGTGGCACCGATCCTGAAGCTGATGGAACGGCTCAAGCAGGAGCTGATCCCGCTGTCGCGGATGCGGGATTGGGTGCAGCGCCTTGAGGACGCCGGCCGCCGGCGGACGCTGACAGCGGTGCTCGACGTGATCCAGGCCTACGAGCGGCGGTGCCGGCGCGAGGCCCTGCTCGACTTCGACGAGTTGCTCCGTCAGGCCGTGCGGCTGTTCGAGGAGCATCCCAAGGTGCGGGAGCGCTACGTGGCACGCTTCCCTTGGATCATGGTGGACGAGTACCAAGACACCAACTTGGCCCAGGAGCGGATGGTGGAGCTGCTGGCCGGGGTGGGGGGCAACATCTGCGTGGTCGGTGACGACGACCAGAGCATCTACCGGTTCCGAGGGGCGTCGCGGGCCAACATGGAGCGCTTCCTCGCCTCCTTCCCCTCAGCTGCCACCGTCACCTTGGGACGCAACCGACGGAGCACGATCGCGATCGTGCGCGCAGCTCGCCGGCTGATCGAGCACAACCGAGAGCGGTTGCCCAAACCCCTGGAAGCCGCTGCCGAGGCAGAGGTGGGACCTGCCGTCGAGATCTGGGAGTGCGGCGATGGTGGCCAGGAGGCCAAGGCCATCGCCAGCGAGATCGCGCGCGCCTGGAGGGAGGGGGTGACCAGCATCGCCGTGCTGGCGCGCACCCATGCCATCGCCCGGCCATTGGCTGACGCCCTGGCCGCGGCGGGGGTCCCGTACCAGTACCGAGCCGGGCAGGGACTGTTCCAGCGCCAGGAGATCCGTGACCTGGTCGCCTACTTACGGTTGTTGCACGATCCGGGCGACCGGCTGGCGTTGGCCCGTCTGCTGGTGCGGCCACCCCTGTGTCTTGACCTCGCCGATGTCCTGAGGCGGCTCCGAGGGGTGTCACCGGCCGACTCGCTGTCCGCCTTGGCCTCCTGGGAGCCTACGGCGGCCTGGGCCCGATGCCTGCTGGAGGTGTCCGCGCTGGCGGCTCGGCTCGGGGTCGACGAGCTGCTCTTCGAGTTGCTGGATCGGACACGCTACCTGGAGCGGGTGGTGGCACCTGAGGACCGTGGCGGCGCCGAGGCCAGGCGCATTTCGGCCAACGTCGGACGCTTCGCCGAGTTCGTCTCCGAGTACTGCGAGCGACGACGCGATCATCGGCTCGGTCCCTTCGTCGAGTACCTCGACCTGGTCCTGCGATCAGGTCTGGACGAGGAGGTCCCCGAGGTCGAGGAACTCGAGGATGCCGTCCAGGTGATGACCATTCACCAGGCCAAGGGGCTGGAGTTTGACCTCGTCTTCGTGCCGGCGGTAGCGGAAGGTCGTCTACCCCAGCCGCGGCGTGGCGACGGAGTCGAGGCCTTGGTCGGAGGCGACCTTCCGCTCCATCTGCTGGAGCCATCGGTACGCGCCCGCGAGGACCAGGTGGCCGAGGAACGCCGACTCTGCTACGTGGCCGTGACCCGTGCGCGCCGGCGTCTGGTGCTGAGCTGGGCTGAGCGCTACGAGGGGACCAGGGTCTGGCGACGATCGCGGTTCCTGGAAGAGCTGGGGCCCGAGGTCCAGCGGCGCGATCTTCGGTCGGCTCCCCGGGCTGGCGGGGCCGGCCCCGACCAGGACGCCACGGCCGGCCATCCTCTTCCGGTTCCGGAGGGTCGGCGGACCGGTCGGGGCCAACGTGAGGAGGGGCGCTCGGACCGGCTGGGGAAGGGCATGGGGACAACGCCCGTCCTGTCCTACAGCTCGATCAGCGCCTACCGTGAGTGCCCACGCCAGCACTGGTACCGCTACCAGCTCGGGTTGCCCGCTCCCCCGCCGGTCGAGGCGCAACTGGGCAGCGTCGTCCATCTGGTGCTGATGCGAGCTGGTCACCTCCGGCGGCAGGGGGGCGAACCTGACCGTGCCTTGCTCCAACACCTGTACCGCGAGGCCTGGGAGGAGGTCGGTTGCTCCGATCCCCGCCGTCGGCCGGCGCTGGAGGCGCTGGGCTGGCAACTGCTGGAAGGGTTCGTCGCCGCGGGAGGGCTGGCGTCACCCCCAGCCCTGGTCGAGGCGCCGTTCACGGTCGAGCTGGAGGGCTGGACGCTGCGGGGCGTCATCGACCGGGTGGATCGGCTGGAGCCGACCTCCGAGGCCAAGTCGACCGATGGTCGAGCAACGGCGCCGCGTTGGCGGATCGTCGATTACAAGACCGGTGACCCGGTGCCGGTCAGCCGCCTCCGACGCGACCTCCAGCTTGCCCTCTACGCGCTGGGGGTGAGGACAACGTTGGGCCCTGGTCCCATGGAGCTAGAGATCCTCTACCTGCGGGAGGGACAGTCCGTCCGGCTGCCGGTCACCGAGGACCTCCTGGCGGAGGCCAAACGGATCGGGGCCGAGGTCGCCGAGGGCGTGCGCCGTGGCCACTTCGAGCCACGCCCCGAGCGTCGCCGCTGCTCGCTCTGCGGCTACCGGTTGGCCTGCGAGGCCGCCCTGTAAGCGAGGGCCACGGCCAGACACCGGCGGGCGATCTCCAGAGCGGCGGTAGGCCGAGACAGGGCGATCGCGCGGGCTCGCATGCGGTGGTGGCGATCGGGGTTGGCCAACAGGTCCGCGATCGCTTGGGGCAACCGATCGGGACGAGGGATGTAGACACCGGCTCCCGACCTAGTGACGAAGCGCACGTTCGCCTTCTCTTGGCCCGGAAGGTAGCTGGTCAAGACCAGGGGGACCCCGGTGGCCAGCGCCTCAGCGATGACCCCCGGACCAGCCTTGGTCACGACCAGGTCGGAGGCTCGGAGGAGGTCGGCCATGTCGTCCACGAAGCCCAGGACTCGGGTGGGGACAGCAACCGGCAGGTTCCCGAGGCGCTCCCGCAGCGGCTGGTTGCGGCCGCAGACGGCCACCACCTGCCAGGGGCGAGGGCGGCAGGCCAGCGCTCGCACCTGGTCCAGCAGCGGTCCCGATCCCTCTCCACCCCCGGTCACGAGGACGGTGGGGCGCTCGGCCTCCAGCCCGAGCCGACGTCGGATCGTCGCTGCCTCCCCTGGTACGGGCGGGCGAAAGCTTGAGTCGACTGGGAAGCCCAGGCACCGGATCCGATCCGCGCGCATGCCCGCCCGAAGGCTCGCGGCTCGAGCCTCCTCGGTTGGCACCACCACCAGGTCGGCCCGCGGAAACACCCAGCCACGGTGGATCTCGATCAGGTCGGTGACCACCGTTACCAGCCCACGGCGTCGTCCCCTCTCCAAGAGGGGACCGGTGACGTGGTTGAGGAGGGGATGGACCGAGACGAGGAGGTCAGGGTCGATCACGTCCAACTGCCTTGCCAGAGCCTCTCGGACCTGGGTGCCGAAGGCCGTTTGGAGAAGGGCGAAGGCGAGAAGGGAGTTGGAGACGTGGTAGATAGCTCCCCATGTGTTCGGCCAGCGCTGGATGATGATGGGGTAAAGGGAGCAGATCCGGCGCACGGCGTCAGGGCCCTGATCGAGGAGGGGGTCGATCGCGGCCACCCGGATCTGTGGCGCCAGTTGCCGGAGCGCCCCAGCCAGGGCTCGGGCGGCGGAGCGATGGCCGCCGCCGGTGTCGGAAAAGAGCAGCAGCACGGAGGCAACCTCGCCCTCCACCATGGCCGGCAAGCCTTCCCGGGTCGTGCTCGTGGGGGTCGGGCAGGCCCGGCCTGGGGGTTGGCTGGCACGAGGCACTCGCTTGGATGGTCGACCGACCGGCATTGCAGCGCCAGGTTACGATCTGCGCCCCCACGGAGGCTCCGGACGGGAGCCCGTTCGGCTGTCGATGCGGGCCCCGGGGGGACGGAATAGATCGCTCGCCCAGCCTTTTTCCGCAGGATATGTGCTCCGTTGCGGCGGTCTCCGCATCGAGGCTGACGTTCGCATCCCGGAGGTGGCTCGATGGGAGACCGTCGTACCGTGGCTGAGCCCGAGTTCACGCGCCTGGGCCAGGACTTGCCGTCGTCGTCTCGGCTCAGGGTGGCGATGATCTCCATGCACACGTCCCCGACGGCCAAGCTGGGGGCCGACACCAATGGTGGGCTCAACGTGTACGTCCGTTCGGTCGGTATCACTTTCGGCCGTCGCGGGGTGATCACCGATGTGTTCACGCGTCGCCGGGACGAGCGGCAGCCGGTCGTCGAGCAGGTAGCCCCGGGGTTCCGGGTCCTCTCCCTGCCCGCTGGGCCACCTGGCCTGGACAAGTACGGGCTGCTCGACCAGGTTCCTAGCTTCGCCGACCAGGTCGAGGCCTTCATCCGCGGCTCGGGCGTCCGTTACCACCTGATCTACTCCCATTACTGGTTGTCGGGCCTCGTGGCGTGCCTGTTGCGCGGACGCCTGCGAGTTCCCTGGGCGCATCGAGCGCATACGCTGGCCCTGGTCAAGAACCGTCACCTGGCCCCGGGGGCGAAGCCCGAGCCGGGGGTTCGGGTCGACCTGGAGGGGGAGATCTCACGTTGTGCCGATCTCCTGGTGGTCAGCACCGAGGCGGAGGGCGCCGAGCTGCAGCGGTCCTACCACGTGCCTCCGGAGCACGTTGCCGTGGTGCCGCCAGGGGTGGACGGCACCACCTTCCATCCCCTACCCAAGCCGTTGGCCCGCCTGTTGATCGGTCAGGCCGACCGGCGTGTGTTCGTGTTCGTGGGGCGGCTGGAGCCGTTGAAGGGGGTAAGCGTGATCCTCCATGCCCTGGCCAGGCTGATGGCCGAGGGCCGCCACCGTGACCTCAGGCTCCTGATCTTGGGCGACGATGGGGGTGATGGGGGTGGGGAGAAAGCGCGCCTGCAGCGCCTCACCGCCGAGCTCGGGCTGGGAGAGCAGGTCCGCTTCCTGGGACCGATGCCGCAGCTTCAGCTTCCTGTGTACTACGCAGCTGCCGAGGCATGCCTCATCCCTTCGTATAGCGAGTCATTTGGGCTGGTGGCGCTGGAGGCCCAGGCCTGTGGAACCGCAGTCGTGGCCAGCAACGTGGCTGGTCTGGCCTCGGTGGTCCGCGACGGGACGACTGGGTTCCTGGTCGATGGGCCCGATCCGGGTCTCTACGCCGACCGTATGCGTCGGCTGCTGGAGGAGCCGGGGCTGGCGATCAGGATGGGGCGGAACGGGCGTCGGCGGGCCGAGGGGTTCACCTGGGAGCGGACCGCGGATCTCCTCCTGGCTCGCTTCCGAGCCTTGGCCGGGTCCGTGCCCACACTTGATCCACGATCCGAGCTGCTGGGGGACCCGGCTGGGGACGGCCTATGATCGGCCGCGCCGAGGTCCTTGTGGCTCCAGCGTGGCTTGCCGGGGTGCACGAGCGATGCCCTCCCTTGACCGTGCCCCCCCTGACCCTGCCATCCCCGCCCGGTGGGTGGGGAGGGCTGGGTGGTCCGCGCCCGAGTCTGTGGGGGGCATGCGGCAGTGAGATGGGGGGCTCGCGCACCCGGCGCTCGAGGTCTTGGCCGGCGCAGCGCTGGCGGAAGCTCAGGGGATCGAGTCGGAGAGTCGGCCTCGAACCTCACGCAGGCAAGCCCCATCAGTCCCACCGCCGGCGTCGGCGCCTTGGGCACGGGATGCTGAGGGAGACCTCGACCCGGCTCGGGTCGGGTTGGGTGGCGCCGACGCAGCCGTTCAGCGACCTTGCCGCCCCAGGGCGAGGAGGCGTTGGTCCACGGCCCCCGCGGGCCGGGCAGTAGGGCTCCCTGCTCAGGGCCTGGTCGGCCAGGTGGCCGCGCGGCGGCTGGCTCGGTCCCGGGTCTGGGGCCGTCCACCTCCTCCGTCGTCGATCGGCTTTGAGGGATGGGGAGGGAGCATGAAGGAGACTCGAGCCGTCGGTCTCCCTCTCCGCTGGGAGCGACCAGGGCTCGCTCCGACGACGTTGGGCCTGGCTTGGCGCCTGCGAGCTCAGCCCGGCGTCCAGGCAACCATCTCGCAGGTGTAGGGGAACCGACTCGGATCGTACCGCGTGAGTTGGGTAAGCCCGGTCCCATCGGCATTGACCAGCCAGACGCTCGCCGGCCCGCTGCCGGAGCGGCCGATGAGCGCCAGCTGGTGGCCGTCTGGAGAGGGGGAGATGGCAAGGACGTCCAATCGCCCCGCGGGCATGCCTCCTCCATCCAAGCGAGTAGGTGGCTGGGCGCTCACGGCCAGGCGGAAGACCTTGGTCAGGGTCTCCCCGCCCGTGGTGCTGGCGGCGGTCACGAACAAGTGCCGGGAGTCCGCCTCCCAGGCCAGGTCCGAGACTTGACCGGTGGCCACCGTCACCGTGTCGCCATCACGGAGCGAGCGCACCTTGACCTGGGCATGAGTGGCTTCTTCCCCAGCCGTCCGGTAGGCCAGCTCCTGGCCGTCCGGCGACCAGGTTAAGTCATCGATCGGCAGCGTCTCGCGTTGCAGCGTGTAGCGCGCCCGCAGCTCCACGTCAAAGGCATCGATTTGCCAGCCTGGCTGGGGAGTGGGTCGACCGCTGGCCGGCGACGGACCAAGGTCTGCTTGGCCGGGGACCACGAACGCGATCCTGAGGCCGTCTGGGGCGACCGCGGCCTCGCGCACGTCGTCGGCGATCGCGATCACCTTGCCATCGGGCTCGAGGAGGCGGAGATTGCCCTGATCGAGGAAGGCATACCCTTGGCCTGACGCGAGATAGGCGGCCCATTGGGCTCGGAAGGGAAGGGCCACCGGAGTGCCGTCCAGCGGTTGGTCCGTCCAGGTCCCGTCGGAGCTGTGGAGCAGCAGCCGGGTACCGTCTGGCGACCAGGAGTAGCCGTCGACGGGGGTGGTCAACAGGGTGCGGGGAAACTGGCTGTCGTCGACGATCCATACCCCTTGGCTGTTGCCTAGGGTGGAGCGGGCGATGAAGCTGACCCAGTGGTGAAGAGGACGTGTGGGGCCGGTGGTGAAGGTGATGACACTGCCTTGGGCGAGGTGGTTGCCGTCGACGTCCAGGGCCTCGGACGTGATCGCCACCTGATAGGAGACGTGCGGCTCCAGAAGAGAGTCGGGGGCGATGACGACCCGGTCGGGATCCAGCGGGTCCCGGTGGACGGTGAAGGGCATCCGAGGGGCGAAGCTGATGGCTCGCTCCAGCGTAGATACCTGCATCGGTCGACTGAAGGTGAGGGTGACGTAGGTGGATGGGTCGACTTGGTCTTGTCCGGAGGCGGGGCTGACGTCGGTGAGCGTGGGAGCGGCCTCGGTCTGGAAGGTCCAGCTGTGACGGAGGCCGTTGGTGTTGCCCTGCAGGTCCCGGTAGCCAGGGGCGAGCACCACGCGGTACCGGTGCGAGGGTCGGAAAGGAGCTCCTGGGTGCTCGAACACCAGCTCGCGACTCCCGATCCAGTGCAACTTCCCTGGGACGTGGGGCACGAGGTGGAAGCGGGTGGCGACCGAGCTCTGGTCCATGGGCCGGTCGAACTCGATGCGCACCGGCGCGTTGCTGCGCACCCCACCTGCGCCACGGGAGGGTGAGATGGCAACGATCTGCGGGGGGCTGCCGCAGGCCGCCACGGTCCCTGCAACCGCAGGCAAGAGCAGGGACGCGGCCAGCAGGAGCGTCCTACTGCGACGAATATGCCTCGAGACGAGCCCTGAGGTCGTTGGCGAGCGCCTCCAGGCGGGAGGCGTCGACGAAGAGGATGGAGATGGTCGGGATTTGATCGATGGCGCTCTGAATGCCAGCCTGGGAGCGCTCAGCGGCTCCCAAGAGATCCTTCACCTTCCGAGCCCGGTTGCCGAGCTGATCCTCGGTCATCTGCTGGAGGTCTGCGATCACGGCCTCCCAGTCCACCCCTGAGGCTGACGGCACGGGCGACGAGGTCGGGTACGTGCTTGAGCTGGAGGCCGTCGGCTGAGGGGCCGGGGTGTAGGTCGGCTGCGGGGCCGCGGCCGGCGGGCTGTAGCTGGGCTGACGTTGGGGGGGAGGGCTTGGGGAGGGACTCGGTCCGGCAGGCGAGGGCGGGGCGTACGGGCGCCGGGCGCCTACCACCTCGGCCACGTCCAGGGGCTCGTGACGGGCGCTAGCGCTTGCCTTGACCTCGATCATGGCGCCGGGATCGCGGCAGAGGGCGAGCACGGAGTCGGCACGCTCGGCCACCTCCCGCGACTCGCTGGTGTAAGCGCCTGCGATCTTGCCCTCTTTGAGGATGATGACCCCGGTCCCGGTGGCGGCCCGCACGGTGACGGTCCCGCTCAACCGGCGCTCTTCAAGGAATCGCAGCAGGGCCGGCACATCGACCCAGGACGCGTAGAGCTCGGTGTAGACGGGCTCGGCCACCGTCAGCTCAAAGAGGCCGTCGACCAGCTCCGGCGTCAGCCCCACCACGTCGAGCACCCCCTGACCCCGGTTGACCTCGTCGTTGAAGTGGCTCAGGGCCTGCTTGCCAAGCTCCGGCTGGGGGTCCTCGCCGGCGTCGTAGACGCACTCGAGGACCGTGCCCTCCCGGAAGTAGATGAGGCCATTCGCGTTCTCGGTCAGAAGCCGGACGTACCCGGTGTGGCCCTCACGCTCCAGCGTGGTGATCAGCCGGGGGAAGTCCACGAACGACGTCTTCAGCGAGTCGTACATGGTCTGCCCCGCCGGCACTGGGATCGGCTCGCGGCCATGGCGCGGCTTGGGACGCTGCTTGAAGAAGCGCCGCCAGCCTGGCGGCGTCACCTGGGCGTTGCGCTGGTCGCCGCCCATCGTCGGCGCGGGAGCGGTCCGTGGTGGCGGTGCCGGTGGTGGCGTCGGTGGTGGGGCTGGTGGGGTCCAAGCCTCCTGTGGAGAAGGCTGAGGTGGCGGCTGCTGGGCCGCCGGCCGCCGCGAGGCCTTGGGCTGCGACGCCGACGCGGAAGGCGACGGCGCCGGCCGACCGCCCTGCTGCTCGGCCCGGTCGATGAGCTCTGAGATCGACGAGCGGACGGTCTCATCCGCTGGCAGCTTGGCCTTGGCGTCGAAATCGAACTCGCCCGTGGACCAGGTCAGCGCCGCGACGACCGCATCGTCTCCGGCGGTTCCCTCCCCGACCGCGTGGAAGAGGTGGCCGAACAGGAAGTACAAGGTCGTGGACCCCTGGCCGTCCTGGCGTAGGGTCAACGTCCCGGTTGCCCGCTCAGCTTGGGCGGCTTCGAGAAGGGACCGTACGTTGGTTTCGGCTAGCGACCCTCTGGTCTGCAACGGCTTCTCCACTTATGGTGCCGCGGAACCTACGGCACCAGGTTGAATCCCGCAAGAGGCTAGTATAGTTGCCGGGGCATGTCCAAGCCCGGCCCGGCCTCCGCTTCGAACCTCGCCACCAACCTCGTCGAGCCTTCTCCCTCCTCTCCATCGCGGCTCCTCCTGGTCCGGCATGCAGAGTCTACGTGGAACGCCCTCCGCCGCATCCAGGGCCAGATGGATCCGCCGCTCTCCCCGCGTGGCCGCGCCCAGGCCCGAGGTCTGGCCGTTCGGCTGGCAGGCTGCCGGCTGGCCGGGTTCTATTGCAGCGACCTCCTGCGGGCCAGGCAGACGGCGGAGGTCATCGCCGAGGCGGTAGGCCTCCGACCTGTGCCGGAGCCCGGGCTGCGCGAGATCATGCTGGGAGCCTGGGAGGGGAGGAGCCGGGAGGAGCTGCTCCGAGAATATCCGGAGGAGTGGGCGGCTTGGGTGCGGGAGCCCTCGTGGGATCTGATCCCCGGTGGCGAGGGAGCGCAACCGTTCGAGCAGCGGGTGGGGCGGGCCCTGCGCGAGATCCTGGACCGTCATCCCTCGGGCGACGTCCTCTGCGTGACCCATGGGGGGGTGATCCAGGTGGCGTTGCTCAGCGTGGTCGGGCGTCGGAGCCATGGCCAGTTCCCCTTCTTGATCGACAACGCCTCCCTGACCGTCATCCAGTGGACCGGAGGCCAGGCGGTGATCACCGCCGTCAACGACACCTGCCACCTGGCCTGAGCGATCCCTGGGCCCGTTCCGGGATACTTGACCACCGATCGTGGGCGTCGTGCTCTCTACCCCTGACACCGCTACCCAGGAGGGCTGGGATCAAGCTCTGGGCCGGCTGGGCTCGCCCGCCCCCCTCCTGCAGTCCTGGGGCTTTGGTGAAGTCCAGGCACAGGAAGGCTGGTCGGTGGAGCGCCTGACCCTTCCCAGCGGAGGCCTGGCGACGGTCCTCCTTCAAGGGCGGGGGCCGTTGCGCTGGGCGTACGTACCCCGCGGGCCAGTGCCTGCCACCACCGAGTCCGTGGCCGATCTCGTGGCCTGGGCCCGAGAGCGCCAGCTGGCTCGGCTGCGCGTGGAGCCGGAGGCTCCGATCGCCTTCGGTGGCGAGCTGCGCGCCCTCGGCTTCCAGCCCTCCACTGCCACCCAACCCCGGCACACGTTGATCGTGCCCCTGGCTGATGAGGGGACGATGCTCGCTTCCTTCAAGCCCAAGCACCGCTACAACATCCGTCTGGCCCAGCGGCGCGGGGTCGAGGTGCGGGTCGAGCAGGATGCGGCTGAGCTGAAGCGGCAGAGCGACTGTACCGCCCACCGGCAGGGCATCTCCCTCCTTGGCCTTCAGCAGTACCAGCGCCGTCTGGATCTGCTCAGCAGCTGCCGGATCTACGTCGCCCGCTGGCGGGGGGAGCCGCTGGCTGCCATCATGGTGGCCAGCTTCGGCGGTCGTGCCTATTACCTCTATGGAGGGTCGAGCGACCGCCACCGGCACCTGATGCCGACCTACGCCGTCCAGTGGGCGGCGATGCGCGACGCTGCCGAGGCTGGCTGCCGCGACTACGATCTGTGGGGCATCCCCCCATCGCCGGATCCAGCGCATCCCTGGTTCGGCCTCTGGCAGTTCAAGACGGGCTTTGGGGGCGAGCAGGTCGAGTACTGCGGCGCCTGGGACCTGGTGTTCTCGCCTCTGGCCGCTCGGATCGACGAGCTGACGGTGTGGGCTCGCCGTGCCGTGCGTCGAATCCATTGAGATCCCTCCCCTGGGCGGGGCCGTGGTGAGGTCACGTACCTGGGCCACTTCTGGTTCGGGCCGGTGGGGACGCTCGACGACCATGGCCTGGCCCCGGCCGGGAGGGGGCAGGAGGCGTGGTGGGCCTGGCGGGCGGCGGTTCCAGGGTCTTGCGCGGTGGCCGACCTCCGCCTCTCAATCGTCTCGGTGCCACCACCGGGAGCGACCATGGGTCAGCGAGCCGAGGGCAACGTCGACCTCCCTCGTCGTGTCCTGATCGTGGATCCGGACACGCGCTCCCGTCGGGATGTCGCCCAGGCTTGCCGCCAGGACGGATTCGAGGTGGTCGAGGCGGGCACGGGGGAGGACGGTTTGGCTCGCTTCCGGGAGCTCAGGCCCAGCGTGGTGGTGCTTGAGGCGAACCTGCCCGACGTGTCTGGCTTCGAGGTCTGCCGCGAGCTTCGGCGCATGACCGATGAGGTGCCGATCATCCTCATCAGCTCCAGCCATGATGAGGTGGACGTGGTGGTCGGCCTGGAGATCGGGGCTGACGACTATGTCACCAAGCCGATCCGTCTCCGGGAGCTCACGGCTCGGATCGGGGCCAACCTGCGCCGGGCGCGCCTGACCAGCCGAGGCGTCAGCTTGGGACGCCTGGAGTTCCGGGACCTGGTGATCGATCTCAACGAGCGGCGCGTCCTGCGTCGTGGCCGCGAGGTCGGCCTGACGCACACCGAGTTCGAGCTTCTGTCCCTGCTGGCCGAGAACGCGGGCAAGGCCCTCTCCCGTGAGCGCATCCTGCAGCACATCTGGGGAGCAGGGCACCAGGGCGACATCGAGACGCGCGTGATCGACGTCCACATTCGCAACCTGAGGCGCAAGATCGAGGACGAGCCCAGCCGGCCCTTCTACCTGCTGGCGGTGCCTGGAATCGGCTATCGGTTCACCAATGCCCGGCCGGAGCCCTGAGGCTCAGCCGCGCCCGGGGTGGCTCTGCACCAGCTGGTGGTAGAGGGTGAGCAGGCTGTCGAGGTTGCTACGGAGCGAGTAGCGTTCGATGACCCGCTCCCTGGCCATCCGGCCCAGGAGCGGGTACAGCTGGGGGGTGTCCACCAGCAGCCTGATCACCGCTCGCAACTCGCTCTCCAGGTGGCCGGGATCGAGCACGATCCCTGCCCCTCGCAGCGCCTCGCCGTCGTTGCCGACGTCGGTGGCGACGGTAGCGGTCCCACAGGCCATCGCCTCAAGCATGGCCAGGGATAGTCCTTCCACGCTGGAGGGGAGGAAGAAGACGTCGGTCGCCCGCAGGATGGCAATCCGCTCCTGCTCGTCCGTGATCACCCCGGTGAAGACGATGCGAGGGTCAGCGTAGCGTCGCTCGAGGCGGCGTCGCTCCACCCCGCTGCCCATGACCACGAGCCGGAGCGTGGACGGTGGATCCGTGTCCAGGAACGCTCCGAGGAGGACGTCGACGTTCTTCTCGGGGTCGATCCGGCCTAGGTAGCTGAAGAGGCGCTCCGCCCCCAACTCCTCCCGCTTGGGGCTCGGGCCGGGACAGTAGCGGTCCACGTCCACGCCGTTGGGAAGCACGTGGATGATGTCCCGTGGCACACCGAGGCCGGTTAGGATCTCGCGCTGGGTCTCACCGAAAATGATCACCGCGTCGTAGCCGGCTAGGGACTGGGCGTAGAGACGGTAAACGGCCGAGGTGATGCCTCGCCACACGGAGAACCTTCGGTCGTAGGGGACGTGGAAGGTGGCGACGATCGGGATCCCCAGGCGATGGCAGATGTCAGGCAGGTTGAAGTCGAGGCTGGAGAAGGCCAGCGAAACGTGCACGAGGTCAATCCGGTGGGCGCGGAGCACGTCCATGAGGCGCCGCTTCGCGCTCGGGGGTGAGAGCACCAGGCGGTGGGAGATGCCGAAGGAGTCGAGGGCGATGGAGGAGTCGTCGGCTTGATCGCGTGCGTGGTGGAGGAAGAGCACGTCGACCCCTCGCTCGCGCAACCCCCTGGTGATCTCTCGGGAGTAGGTGATGATGCCGTCCGCCCCGGTCGCCGAGCGGTGGCCGAGCCAGGCCACGCGGAGCCTGTGCTTGTCTTCTCGGAGGCTGGCCTCGGCCGGGGCCGTGCCGCGGTCCGCCATCGAGCCGCCTGGCGGGTCCGGCGTTCTCGCTCCGGGCCCAAGGCCCAGGGGTTGAGGGGGTTTCAACCTCACCGTCCCCCCCTCCCAGTCGGCCTGCCGCCGCTGGCGATGGGGACGCTCCTTCCCGGAGGCAAGGGGGGATCGGGTTCGGCCAGATCTGGCCTCAGCTCCTGCAGCCCTACCCGCACGAACGGCCGCCGGAGCCCCGGATGGGGGATGATCAGGTCCGGCTCCCGCACGGTCTCTTCGCCGAAGAGCAGGATGTCGATGTCGATCACGCGAGGGCCCCAGCGGAAGGTCGGGGTCCGTCCTAGCTCTCGCTCGATCGCCTTGGCCGTGGTCAGCAGGTTGCGCGGGCTGCCGTCCCACTCCACCTCCAGCACCTGGTTGAGGAACCGGGGCTGGTCGGTGACCCCGTAGGGCTCGGTCTCCCGTACCTGGCTGGCCCGTCGCAGCGCGGCTCCACGCGCGGCCAGCAGACGGCGGGCCTCGGCAAGGTGACGTGAGCGGTCGCCGAGGTTGGATCCCAGGCCTAGGTAGACAACGGTCATCGCCACTCCTCCCGCTCGCGCAGGGCCTCCGCCACCCTGGCCACGGCCACCATCTCCGGGACGTCGTGGACGCGCACGAGGTCGGCTCCGCGCAGGATCGAGATCGCCACCACTGCCGCGGTGCCCCAGACTCGCATGGGCAAGTCCTGGCCGAACAGCTGACCCAGGAATCCCTTGCGGGAGGCGCCGACGAGCAACGGGTAGCCGAGCTGGCGGAGCTCGCCGAGTCGGCGCAATACGACCAGGTTCTGATGGGCGTCCTTTCCGAATCCGATGCCGGGGTCGACCACGATCCGCTCCGGTGGGACTCCCGCTCGGCGCGCCTCGGCGATCGAGGTCGAGAGCCCATTGATGATGGCTTGCATCAAGTCCCCGGGGTACTGGTTTCCGACCTGGTTGTGCATCAGCACCAGGCCGAGCCCGCGCTCGGCGGCGAGCCGGGCGATGCCGGGGGACCGGCGCAGGCCCCAGACGTCGTTGACGATGGCTGCGCCCGCGTCGGCCGCGGCCTTTGCCACCTCGAGCTTGCTGGTGTCGATCGAGACCAGGACTCCCGCCGCCGCCAGGGCTTCGACCACCGGGATGGCGCGCCTGATCTCCTCGACCGCGGGGACCGGGGTGTGGCCGGGCCGGGTCGACTCACCCCCCACGTCCACGATGTCCGCTCCTGCCTCAGCCATGCGCAGGCCCCGCTCGATGGCCGCGCGGTGGTCGGTCAGCCCGTCCCCACTGAAGGAGTCAGGGGTGACGTTCACGATGCCCATGACCTTGAGCCGACCGCGCTCGAACACGAACCCAGCATAGGGGGATGGGGCGCGACGTTCACGACCTGGGGGTTGGCTATGCTCACTGCCTATGCGGCTCTCGCAGCTTGCCGCTGCCGTTCCTGGGGTGCAGGTGCGGGCGGGAGGCGACCACGAGGTGTGGCGGGTTGTGGACGACTCGCGGCAAGCGCGGCCGGGGGATCTCTTTGTCGCCGTCCGCGGCCGCCACCGCGACGGTCACAGCTTCGCCCCTGAGGTGGCGGCCCGAGGCGTCGCTGTCGCTCTGGAGCGGCCGGTCCCCTTGCCTGCCGGTACCCCATGGCTCCAGCTCCGGGAAGCCCGACAGGACCTCGGCGAGCTTGCTGCTGCCCTCAATGGACGTCCCGCGCGCCGTCTGCTGACGGTGGGGGTCACGGGGACGGTGGGCAAGAGCACCACCACCCACATGATTGCCCATGTCCTGGAGTCGGCCGGGCTGAGGGCTGGCTACCTCAGCACGGTCGCTCACGGGGTGGGAGGCAGGGGGCACGCCAACGACTCCGGGCTGACCACCATGGGGGCCCCTGAGGTCCAGTCGTGGCTGGCGAGAATGGAGGCCGAGGGTGCCGTGGTGGCGGTGGTCGAGTGCAGCTCGCACGCCCTCGATCAGGGCAGGGTGGCCGGGTGCGAGTTCGACGTCGCCGCCTTCACCAATGTGGGCCGGGACCACCTCGACTACCACGGCAGCTGGGAGGCGTACCTGGCGGCCAAGGCGCGGTTGATCGAGTTGTGCGCCCGCGGCTGGGCCAAGGGGATCGCCAAGACCGCGGTGCTGAACCGAGACGACATGTCCTACCCCTACCTGGCGCCACGCCCGATCGAGCGTCGGCTGACCTATGGGTTGGGACCGGCCGACGTCCAGGCGGTTCGCCTTGAGAGCGGGGACGACGGCAGCCGTTTCGATCTGCGCACGCCGTGGGGGGAGGCGGAGGTGAGCCTGCGCATGCCGGGCCGCTTCAACGTCGCCAATGCCCTCTGCGCCGCTGCTGCTGCCCTGGCCCTGGGGGTGGAGGTGGAGCAAGTGGCGGCAGGGCTCAGCGACTTTCCCGGGCTGCGTGGTCGCCTTGAGCCGGTGCGCCTGGGTCAGCCCTTCGACGTGTACATCGACTTCGCCCACTCCTCGATCGGGCTGGAGACGGTCCTGGCTGAGCTGCGGGGGAGGTTGGGGCGCGATGGGAGACTGCTAGCGGTCTTCGGAGCCACGGCCCGCGCCGATCACGATCCAGCCGGGATGGGCCGGGCTGCGGCACGATGGGCAGACTTCTTCGTGATCACCACTGACGATCCGCTGGCTGAGGACCCGGCCGAGCTGGCGCGGCAGGTCGAGGCGGGTGTCGAAGGCCGTCAGCGGGCCCGGGACTACGAGGTCGTGCTCGACCGACGGGCCGCCATCCGCCGGGCGGTGGAGCTGGCCCGGCCCGGCGACATCGTGCTCCTGGCCGGCAAGGGGCACGAGCGGACCCTGTTGCTGGCCCATGGCCCGGTCCCCTGGGATGAGCGGGTGGAGGCGGAGAGCGCGATCCGAGAGTTCTGGCCTCAAGCGGTGGATGAGGCAGCCGAGCGGTAGGGTGGACGTTGGCCACCGCAGGTGCTGGAGGCTCCGGGATGGGGCGTGGCGGTATTGTTGGGCGGCATCCCGGCTCGCAGGCGTGAGCCCTGGCTGGACGGCCAGGGAACGGCGAGGGTTGGTCCAGGGGTGGCTCTCGTTGCGGGCTGGGGGGGTGTGGTTTGCTCCTCCGCCTGGAGGTGTGTCCATGTCCAGTCGGTTCCCCAGCTCAGGAGCAGCCGAGTTCCTCACCGTCAGCTCGTCCCCTCGTGCAGGTTCCGGACCCTCTCGCGAGGTCTCGGTCGGCTCCCGTGTCCGCGTGCGGGACCTCGATGGTGAGGAGGAGTTCTTGATCGTCGACCATGCCGAGGCAGACGCCGCCGTGCGCCGAATCTCGATGCTCTCCCCCTTGGGGTCGGCGCTGATGGGCCGCCAGGCTGGAGAGTCGGTCCGGGTCCGGACGCCGATCGGCGTCCGCTCGGTGACACTGGTCGCCGTCTACTGACGATCGCCGAGGGGATGTCAGAGGCAACCCGAGCCGACGTGATGGTCGCTTCCGTCAACCTTTGGCCTTTGACGACGGTCCCGCCGTCGGTCCACGCTCACCTCCACGGTTGGCATCCATGGCCCAGAGGTGGTGCCGATGCCCCCTCCCCAAGGTCCCCGCGCGATCCCCGCGATCGCGCGGGGCACCCCTCCCTGGTCGGCGTCCACCGAGGCATGGCACGCGAACGACAAGGAAGAGCATGCGATGCGTGGACAACGACGGCCGAACGGCCTGCTTCGATTTCAGCGAGAGCTCAGGGGGTGGTCGCTCGATGATGTCGCTTCTGGCCTACACCGCGTGGCGGCGAGCCTGGGCCAGGCGGAGCCAGGGGTGGATGCGACCACCGTCAGTCGGTGGGAACGTGGGGTTAGAAGGCCCCGGCCTCGCTACGTTCGGTTGCTCTGCCAGCTCTTCGAGCTGCCGGCCGACCAGCTCGGACTCGTGGACCGGCTGGAGCCTGGGATGGGGTCGACGCCGGGAGCCGATCCTCGCCTGACCTCGGATGCTGAGAAACCGAGAAGCGCCGCTATCACAAGGCCTGAGGAGATGGAACGTCGCGAATTCATCCGCAAGCTCACGACCGCTCTCGGCACCGCTTTCCTCCCTCCAGTTCTCGACCATCTCGCCCCCGAGCCGTGGACGGCGTTGGCCAGAGCGTTGCAACGTCCAGCTGGCGTGGACCGGGAGACCCTGGACGAACTCGAGTCGCGGACGGTCGGACTTCACCTGCTCGAGCAGCGCCTCCCCGCGCGGCAGCTGGCTGACGAGGTGGTTCGTCACCTCCGCCTCCTGACCCATCTCCTGGAGTTCACCCAATCGCCGACGGTGCGGACTTGGCTGGCCACCCTGGCCGGGGAGACCGCGGTGCTCGCCGGTTGGCTGGCCTTCGACCGTCGTGATCACGCCCGCGCCCGCGCCTACTACGAGGTTGCCCTCGATGCTGCCAAGGAGGCCGGCGACGAGCCGTTGGCGGCCTGTGCCTTGGGCTACCTGAGCTACCTCGCGAGTCTTGAGGGGGCCGCTGACGAGGCCCAGCGGCTGCTCCGCGAAGCCCGGCGGCGAGCGGGACCTGCCTATCCCGCCACGCGGGCTTGGTTGGCGGGGCGGGAGGCACAGGAGCTGGCGATCGTGGGCGACACCCTGGCTGCCCTGGACGTGCTCGAGCACGCGTACGCGGAGTTCGAGCGAGCTCATCCTGAGGAGGAGCGGTCGTGGACCCGGTTTCTCGACCGAAGTCGCTTCGAGAGCCTGGCGGTGGCCACCTACGTGCACCTGGGCGAGGCGGGGGCCGCCCTCACTGCGGGCCGGGAAGCGATGGCGTCGCTGGCCGGCCCCGATTTCAAGAAGCGGAGCATCGTGCTCGCTGACGTCGCCATCGCCTACGCGCGGCTCGGGGAGGCCGAGGCTGCCTGCCAGCTTGGGGGCGAGGCGCTGGCCATTGGCCTCCGCACCGAGAGCCGGCTGGGCCTAGAGCGCGTGCGTGAGTTGCGGCGTCACCTGGAGCCGTGGAACGGAGCCCGGGCGGTGCGCGACCTGGACGATCAGCTCCAGGCGGTGGCTGCCACGCGCTCATGAGCGCGAGCCTCGGGTCTCCTCGCTGATCCAGGCCAGGTAGTCATCGCTGCCCCGGCGGATCGGGATGGCGGTGACCTCCGGCACCTCATAGCTGTGATGAGCTTTGAGGTGCGCGACCAGCTCGTCGAAGTGGGCGCTGGTCGTCTTCATCAGGCAGAGCCATTCCGGCGTCGTGTCGATATTGCCGCGCCACCAGAAGGTGCTGGTGATCGGTCCCAGGACCTGGACGCAGGCGGCGAGTCTCGCCTCGACGATGCTTCGAGCTAGACGCCCAGCTTCCTCCTCTGTCGCCGTGGTCGTGATCACTTGCAGGTATTCATCCGCCATGGATGTCCTCCTCGAGTCGCGGCTGGGCCTCAAGAGCGGCACCCTGGCCGGGCAGGGATGCCGCGTCCTGGGGGCGCTGGCCTCCGAGGGCATCGTCCGAAGCGGGTCCCCGAGGTCGCTGGCCGCGTCGACGCCCTCCATCGTTGCCCCGGCCCGGAACGAGGTCCCAGTTCCGATCTTGCGTACCTTGCACACCCTTCACTACGATCCGCCGACCCCGTCATGCATCAGTTCTGCATTCTCCGTCGGCACCTCGGGCTCACCGCCCTGTCCGTGGCCGTGGCTCTTCTCGCCTGGTCGTTGCTCCCACTGGTGGCGGCCGCCGCTGACACGACCGCTGCGGCAGCCCGCCCCCTCGCCTCCGCCCCCTCCCTCCCAGACCGGCCCGGGCGCGCCGGACGGCAGGAGGTTCTGGGCTTCGCTCCCTACTGGGAGCTTTCCGCCAGCGGTGGTTGGGACTACGACGTCCTGACCACCATCGCCTACTTCGGATTAACGATGCGTGCCGATGGCAGCTTCGACACCTCGACCCCCGGGTGGAAGGCCTGGAGCGGTTCTCAGCTGACTGAGGTGATCGACACTGCCCATCGGCACGGTGCGCATGTCGTGCTCGTGATCCAGCAGTCCGATGATGGCACCATCGATCGCCTGATCGGCGACCCGGTCGCCACGACGAGGGCGGCCCAGAGCGTGCTAGGCGCGTTGGCGCAGCGTGGCCTGGATGGCGTCAACATCGACTTCGAGGGCAGCGCCAGCTCGAGCACCTCGGCGGTTCGCTCGGCTTTGGTCAGGTTCGTGGAGGCGATCTCATCGGCGGTGCATGAGCGCTGGCCAGCTGCGGAGGTCAGCATCGACACCTACTCGGGCTCGGCCGCGACCGACCAGGGGTTCTTCGACATCCCTGCGCTCGAACCGTACGTGGATGCGTTCTTCGTCATGGCCTACGACATGGCCTTCGAGAACATGCCCGGCCAGGCCGGTCCCACCGCTCCCCTGACCGGCTTCCCTTACGACGACGAGAACGCGGTGCGCAGCTACCTCTCGGTGATCCCGGCCTCGAAGCTGATCCTGGGGGTTCCTTACTACGGCTACGAGTGGCCGACCGCCAGCGGCGACCTATACGCCAAGGCCACTGGCTCGCCTCGGGCCATCACCTACGCCCAGCTGGCCGGCCTCCTGGCCTGCACACGAGCGACCCCGGCCTGGGACGATCGCTCCCAGACCCCCTGGGTGGCCTGGCAGGGCTCTGCCGATGGTTGCAGCCAGGGCGGCGGCTGGCATCAGCTCTATTTCGACGACGTCCGTTCGCTGGGGCTGAAGGCGGATCTTGTCCTCCGGGACGAACTCCGTGGCCTTGGCATCTGGGCCTTGGGCTACGATGGCGGCGCGCCGGAGCTGTGGCGACAGCTGCGGGCGACGTTCGTCTCCTGAGGTCCCTCGCCTCTGGCCGCTTGAGGTCGAGATGGCCAGGCACAGGGAAGGCCGCCGCCCACCATGCGCACGATCTCCACGACGTCTCCGTCCTGGAGGAGGCGATCGCCGTACTGGTCGCGGTTCAGGATCTCCCCGTTGACCTCGACCGCGATTGCCCTCGGGTCGACGCCGAGGCTCTGGAGGTAGGCGAGGAGGGGGATGGGAGCGGGGAGCTCCACCGCCTTGCCGTTGACACGGAGGTTGATCATGGCCTCACCGCCGGGGATGGTCGGCCTGGAAGTAGCGGATGGCGGCGAAGCCACAGGCGCCGACCGAACGGCAGATGGCAGCCCGCTCGGCGTCGAGGCCGCCGATGGCCAGCACCGGGATGCGCACCGCCTGCACGATCTCCTTGAGCGCCTCCAGGCCGACCGGCTCACCCTCGGGATGGGAGGGGGTGGGGAAGATGGGCCCGAAGACCAGGTAGTCCGCACCCTGGCCCTCCGCCTCCCGGGCCGCGATTGGGGAGTGCACCGAGCGACCCAACAGGCGGTTGGGCCCGAGCAGCCGCCTCGCCCCGGCAACGGGGAGGTCGCGCTCGGGGAGATGGACACCGGCTGCGCCTGTCGCCAGGGCGAGGTCGACCCTAGCGTTGACCACCACCGGCACCGGTGAGACGGCGATCAGGCGCTCGGCCTCGCGCTCCTGCGCTCGTACGGTGGCCGAGGGATCCCTGAGCTGCAGGATGGTTGCTCCCCGCTCCACGGCACGCATGCCGGCATCGGCATTCGGCACCAGGGCCATGGCCGCGGGCACCTCCAGGGTCGGCAGCGCTACCTCCGTGCGCCGAGCGGCGAGATCCCGGTGGAGGGCGAGCTGGCCGACGCGTGGGGCAGACGAGGGATGCGTCCGGCCAGGAAGCCCTGGCGACCTGCCTCGACCGCACGTCGCATCGCTTCCGCCATCAGAGCCGGCCTCTGGGCCTGAGCGATGGCGGTGTTCACCAGCACCGCGTCGGCCCCCAGCTCCATGGCCAGGGCGGCATCGCTGGGAGCGCCGATGCCGGCGTCGACCACGACCGGGACGCTGGCGTTCTCGATGATGATCGAGATCTGCTCCAGGGTCACCAGGCCCTGGCCGGACCCGATCGGCGAGCCGAGCGGCATGACGGTCGCGCACCCCACCTCCTCCAACCGGCGAGCCAGGATCGGGTCGGCGTTGATGTAGGGGAGCACCACGAAGCCCTCGGCGACCAGGGTCTCAGCTGCGCGAAGGGTCTCCACGGGGTCGGGCAGCAGGTAGCGGGGATCGGGGATGACCTCAAGCTTGACCCAGGTGGACAGGCCCATGGAGCGAGCGAGACGGGCGATGCGGATGGCCTCCTCTGCCGTCTGGCAGCCAGCGGTGTTGGGAAGGATCCGATAGCGCGTCCAGTCGATGACATCGAGGATGGTGCGGCGGTTGGGGTCGTCGAGGTCCAGTCGGCGCAGCGCCACCGTGACCAGCTCGCAACCCGAGGCCTCCAGGGCCGCCAGCATCTCCTCGTCGCTGCGGTACTTGCCGGTCCCCACGAAGAGGCGCGAGCGCAGCTCGGTGCCGGCGATCACCAGGCGGTCAGCCGACGTGGCCGTTGTCACCACGACTACAGCTTACCCCCCGCCGGGCGAACGGAAGCGTGGATGGGGAAGAGGCTCACCGCAACGGCCGACGGGCGGGAAGGCCGGGACGCCGAGGGTAGACCGGGGGGGTTGGCGCCACCTTGGGGACGATCACCAGACGGCCTCGGTCACGGGCGGCGCTCGGGGCTGGGAGGACGCTTGGCGTCCCGCCCCCCAGGCGGGCGATGGCGCCATGGGCTGGCTCGACCTCGACCTTCATGGCCAGGAGCCGGCCCCCCACGCGCACGAACGGGAGGCAGAGCTCGACCAGCGCCGGCATGGGGGCGAGGGCGCGGCTGACGGCGAGGTCGAACGCCTCGCGCAGGTGGCCGTGGGCGGCGGTCTCGGCCCGCTCGACCACCACGTCGACCTCCAGGCCGAGCCTGGCCGCAGCGTGGACCAGGAAGGCCCCCTTGCGCCGGTCAGCCTCGAGCAGCGTGACCCGAAGCTCCGGCCTGGCGATCTTGAGAGGGATGCCGGGCATTCCCCCACCCGACCCCACGTCGATCAATGACCGGGCGTCCTGGAGGTGGTCGAGCAGCACCAGGCTGTCCTCGATCAAGGGGAGGGGTGGGCCCGCGACCAGCCCTGGCCAGGAGGACAGCAACCGAACGTAGTCAGCGATCTTAGAATGCATGGTCGTGCCGATCTACGAGTATCGTTGCGAGGCCTGCGACCGGACTTTCGAGGTGCTCACCTCCTACGCCGACCGGGAGGGCCGCCACTCCTGTCCCTCCTGCGACTCGGCCCGGACCACGATCATGGTCTCGAGCTTCGCTGCCATCGGCGCCGAGTCCCGGGACGTGACGAGCGGGAGTTCCGGCGGCTGCGCCTGCGGCGGAGCCTGCGCCTGCGGCCGCTAGTCGCAATCGGGCCTCCCCCTCGGCTGGGCGTGGCGGGGCGTCGAGGATGGTGAGG
>Ga0070737_10002104_pt1 | contig 25090 bp, 18 predicted proteins | sample Coa_R1_10_FD_66438 | JGI IMG/M metagenome (GOLD analysis project Ga0070737, IMG submission 66438) | Surface soil microbial communities from Centralia Pennsylvania, which are recovering from an underground coalmine fire - Coalmine... | ecosystem: Environmental > Terrestrial > Soil > Unclassified... | reverse complement strand
GGTGCGCCATGCGCCTGATACCCTTGTTGGCAGATACCGTTGCGCTTGTCCATCCGGTATTTTACGCAATTTCTCGCAAGTTTTACGCCATCCGATGGCGACCCACCACCGACTGAGAGGTAGTCACACGTGGAAGCATCCGCCCAGACCGGCGGCGCGTCCGAACAGGCCGTCGCCCAAACTTCCGTCCCCAAGCGCGAACCGACGCCGTTCTGGCTCTACATCCTTGGGGGCTTTTCGCTGCTGTTGGGAATTGTGACTGCCATTCCGCAGTTCTACTATGTGTTGTTTGCCATCAATCCGCATATCTTCCCCATTGGCCCCAACACCAATCCGCTTGGCGACGTATGGTACTCCTACATTCTGGTGGGCGACAACAGTTACCAGAAGGTTGACCCTGGCATTCTGGCGGGCGCGGTAGAAGACGCTTTCCTGCTGGGGCCGCTGTATTTCACCACAGGCATTGGGCTGCTGCGCCGCAGTTCGTGGGTCTTCGTCGTCGGGCTGATCACCTCGGCGATGATTTTCTATGCCATTGTTGGCTTCTTCCTTGGCGACATCTTCGCGGGCCTGAACACTGTCACCAATCAGGTGTCGTACTGGGCGTCGAACCTGCCATATCTGATCTATCCCATCGTCGTCTTCTGTGTGCTGATCTTCAGGCGTTCGCTCTTTAGACGCACATCCCATACCTGAGGGTATTTTTCTACCTTTGGGAACATATCCTGCGTTGTATCTCATAAGGGACGCATCCTGGCCAGAGAATCTGGCGAAACTGGCGACTGGCTACGAGAAAAGGCTGCTTCATCATGAGTGATACCATGAGTGATACCATGCACGATACACACGATATAAAAGGGAGGGCCCCCCACGCAGGCGCCCCTGGCGCGATCAAAATCCTGGTGGTAGACGACGATCCACGCCTGAACGAGGTGATGACGAAATCGCTCGAGGTCTTCGGCAAGTTCACGGTCATCTCGGCGTTTGATGGCGCCACAGGACTTGAAAAGTGTGTGCTTGAGCAGCCAAGCGTTGCCATCATTGACGTGAAGATGCCAGGATTGGACGGCTATCAACTGGTGAAGGCGTTGCGCGGCGATCCCCTCACCGCCGAGATACCGCTGATCATTCTGACGGCGATGGTGCAGGATCGCGACCGCCTCACCGGTATGTTGAGCGGCGCCGATTTCTATCTCGATAAGCCGCTCAATCCTCATGAACTGGTGGAAGCTGTGCGCCGCGCCCTGCGCATGAGCAATGAAGAGCGCCACGCGCGCATGCGCCAGCTTGCCGATGAGGCGCCAGCGCCGCCAGTAGATGATCACAGGGGGCGCTGATGACCATCGAGAAACGCGCGGTCACGGAACAGTCTGTGGCCGCTTCTACCCCATCCGCCGCGCCCAACGCGCCTGATACCGGCGCATCCTCTCTTCCAGCCGCGCAATCTACCCGCGTCGAAGACATTGTGCGTCCGGTGGAGATTGAGCAACTTTCGCCGGAGGAACGCGCCGCGCTGACGCAGATCGATACGGAGCGGCGTCTGCGGCTGCTACGCATCATTGCGCCTGGTTTGCTTGCGGTGGCGGCTGTGGCGTTGCCGTTCGCTGTGCAGGCGGATATGGCGTCGCGTACCTTAGCTAGTGTGCCACAGGTCTCGATTGGGCTGGTGGGGGCAGCCATCGCCACCTGGGCGACTTTTCGGCGGCGCGTCAACATCGCTACGTTGGCCTTCTTCCTGGGGATCACAGGCGTTATCGTCCTGTTGATCTTGCAGGACGGCCCGCTTGGCTCTCCTCCCCAATTCGCGTTGGCGAGCGTGATTGATTTCTCCGAGCTTGCGATCCCCATCGCGGTGGCGGGCGTGCTGGGGAGTCCACGGCTGGCGCTTGCCGCGACGGCGTTTGCGGTCGCCTTTACGCTGGGTATCTTGCTGCTGACGCCGCACAGTCCTGATCTGGCCAACTGGCTTACCACGCCCGGTGGCCTGGCGATTTTCACGATTCCCATTTCGACGCTGATCATGCTGGGACTGCTGCTCTACGCCGCTACCAGCGGCTACATGCGCACTCAGCGTGAACTTGGCGCCTTCCGTGTGGCCTATGCGCGTGAGCGCGAGCTGGATCGCCTAAAGGATCAGTTTATCTCGAATGTGAACCATGAGCTACGCACGCCCATCATGGCGCTTGAGGGCTATCTCGAACTGGCGCGCGCGTTTGGCCAGCAGAGCGATGGCGAGAGCCAGCAGCAAATGCTGGCGCGTGGCAGCGAGACGACGGCCTATCTCTCGTCGCTGGTGCGGGCAATCCTGAATGTGCGGCGCATCGAGACCGACGCCGCGAATATGAAGCCGCAAGCCTTTGCCGTGCGCCCAATTATCCTACGCGCGACGAGTCTGGTTGGCCCGCGCGAGGGCGAAGAGCAACAGCAGCGCGATCTGTACTTATCCGTCTCCGAAACATTATCCGCCTATGCCGATCCAGATCGCACGCAGCAGGTGATCGTCAACCTGCTCTCCAACGCGCAGAAATATTCGCCTCCGGGCAGCCCCATCGAGATTACCGCACGCCAGGTGATGGCGCTTCCCCCGCAAAAATCAGATGAGAAAGGTCGCAGTAATCGCGCGCGTCAGCAGCGCCCGCAGCCGATGGTAGAGGTGACCGTGCGCGATCATGGGCTGGGCATCCCGCCCGATCAGGCGCCGCTGCTGTTCCAGCGATTCGTGCGGCTGGAACGCGACATTGCCTCGCGCGTGATGGGAACCGGCCTGGGGCTGGCGATCTGCCGGGCGTATATCGAAGCGATGGGCGGGCGCATCTGGGTGGAAAGCAGCGGCGTCCCTGGTGAGGGGTCAACCTTCTATTTCACGCTGCCGTTGGCTCAGAAGGAGCTTGCGTCATGATCGGGTTGCGCGCTGGTGGCATACTTGTGCACCCCACATCTCTGCCTGGGCCCTATGGTGTGGGCGACTTCGGCTCCGGCGCAGCCCACCTGCTCGATTTCCTTCAGACGGGTGGACAGAAGCTCTGGCAGGTCTTGCCGCTGGGGCCAACCGGCTCTGGAAACTCGCCCTACTCCGCGCTCTCCGCGTTCGCCGGTTCTCCGTTGCTCATCTCGCCTGAGCGCCTGCTCGCCGAAGATTTGCTCACACCTGCTGACCTGGAGCCGCTGCCAGCCTTCCCCACCGACCGTGTAGACTATAACGCTGTCACTCCGTGGAAGGCTGCAGTGCTCCGGGCGTCGTTCGCCCGCTTCCAGGCGCATGCTTCATCCACGCTACGCGATGAGTACGAGACATTTTGCGACGAACAGCGCGACTGGCTGGATGACTTCGCGCTCTTTCTGGCGCTCAAAGCCGCGCACAATCAAGTCGCATGGATGGAGTGGCCTGCCCGCTATGCCCAACGTGATCCGCAAGCGTTGGTGGAGGCGCGACGTGGGCTGGCCCACGAGATCGCGTTTCATCGCTACACGCAGTTCTTGTTCGCGCGCCAGTGGTCCGAGATACGGCGGCAGGCGCATGAACGCGGGATTACCATCATTGGCGATCTGGCGATCTTCGTCGCGCACGACAGCGCCGACGTCTGGGCGCACGCTGGCCTCTTCTCATTGGATGAACAGGGCTTGCCGACGGTGGTGGCGGGGGTACCACCCGACTATTTCAGCCCGACCGGCCAGCGTTGGGGCAATCCGCTCTATCGGTGGGATGCCCTGAAGGAGACAGGCTACGCCTGGTGGATCGCGCGCGTGCGCCATGCGCTGACGCTTGCCGATGCGATCCGGCTGGATCACTTTCGCGGCTTCCAGGCGTACTGGGAGATTCCCGCCAGTTCGCCTGACGCAATCGAGGGGCGATGGGCGCCAGGACCGGGCGCGCCGCTCTTCGAGGCGATCCGTGTGGCGCTTGGCGAGGCGCCGTTCATCGCCGAAGACCTGGGCGTGATCACTCCGGATGTGCGCGCGCTGGCCGACACTTTCGGTTTCCCTGGTATGCGCGTCTTGCAGTTCGCCTTTGGCGGCGACGCGCAGAACCACGATCTGCCCCACAACTATACACAAAACAGCGTGGTGTATACTGGTACGCACGACAACGATACCACAGCAGGCTGGTTCATCAGCCGCACGGACACCGAACGCGCCTACGCGCTTGACTATCTGGGATTGCGGGCCAACGCTACGCCGGATGAGGTCGCCTGGGCGATGCTGCGCGCAGCCTGGGCCAGCGTTACGCGTCTGGCGATTGCCCCCCTGCAAGACACGCTGGCGCTTGGCTCCAAGGCGCGCTTGAACTACCCCTCACGCCCGACCGGCAATTGGGAATGGCGCTGCCGAGCGGAGCAGCTCAGCTCTGGGCTGGCGGATCGCCTGCGAGCATTGGCCCGCACGTATGGACGGTAGTACAATATCCAGTACCGCCGCGCTCCTGGGCGGCTTGGGGCTTCCAAATAAGGAGTCGTCTGCCATGGTGGCTATGCTTCCACCGCCTGCCTGCGCGAGCGAAGCGCAGCGAAGCCTTCAGGCGCGGTTTTCACCTCTAGCCACTATGGCCTGCATCTGAGGTTTTTCATGGAGCCACCCAAGCAACTGGCCAAACCCACTCTCACCGACGCCGAACAGACGCGCGGCGAACTGCTGCTGGCGCGTGTGATTGACTTCACGCGGCTGCTGTGGGAACTTGGGCTGGATATTGGGCCGGGGCGCGTGGTGGAGGTGGCGCAGAGCCTTCCCCTGATCAACGTCGCCAACCGCGATGAGTTCTATCTCTTCCTCAAAGTGAGCCTGGTCTCCAGGCACGAACACGAAGCCCTCTTCGATCAGGCGTTCACCTATTTCTGGCGTATCCCTGGGGCCGACGGCGGCGCGCAGCCCGACCCCAACGATACCCGTCGCCGCCAGGCGTTGGCCCTTCCGGCGCACCGCCAGCGCCCGGAGGATCGCCAGCAGACACGTCATGCCTTTGCCCCTGGCGAACGGATGCGCCACCCCGCCTCGCGTCTGCGCGACGCCCGCCGCAAGCAGGCCAAAGACGATCAGGATGACGACAGCGATCGCTCCTACCGCTATAGCGCGGAAGAAGCCCTACGCCGCAAAGATTTCGAGGAGTTTAGTTGGCAGGAGCTACAGGAGGCACGCGAGCTGATGGCGCGCATGCGCTGGCGGCTGGGCATGCGACGGACACGACGGCTGCGGCCCGCACGCCACGGTGAGCAGCTTGACCTGCGCAATACCCTGCGCCAGAGCCTGCGCTCGGCGGGCGAACCGCTGACGCTACTGCACCGCGAACGCCGCGAGAAGCCGCGCCCACTGGTGATCCTCTGCGACATCAGCGGCTCGATGAGCATCTACTCACGGTTGCTCTTACAGTTTGTCCATACCGTCTCCAATGGGCTTGAAAACGTCGAAACCTTCGTGTTTGGCACGCGCCTGACGCGCATCACCCGCCAGCTTGCCCGCCGCAACGTGGACGAGGCGCTGGCTGACGTAACACGCCTCGTGCAGGATTGGTCGGGCGGCACACGCATCGGCGACTCGCTGCGCACGTTCAACTATCGCTGGGCGCGACGTGTGCTGGGGCGTGGCGCAGTTGTGCTGATCATCAGCGACGGCTGGGATCGCGGCGATACCCGCATACTGGGGCAGGAGATGGCGCGCCTGCATCGCAACTGCCACCGGCTGATCTGGCTCAATCCCTTGCTAGGGCAGGACGACTACCGCCCCGTGACGGCAGGCATGCGTGTTTCGCTGCCCTACATTGATGATTTTCTGCCTGCGCATAATCTCGATAGTCTCTTTGATCTTGGGCGGCTGCTCGAGTCGGTAGACGATACCTCGCGCGCCACATCTGGCGTTCTGCACGCGGCAGCATATACATCTGCTCAAAAAAAGTGAGGAAAAATGTCTATGGTCTCAGGGGAGCGTCCATCCTCGGTTTCGATCACCTTTCTCAGCGGCGCTCATAAGGGAAGCGCCATCGTCATAGAAGAGACGAGCACCATTGGGCGCGACACATCAAACACCATCGTGATCGCCGACGATCCCAAAGTCTCGCGGCGCCACGCACGCCTGTACCGGCAAGATGATCAGTGGGTCATCGAAAACCTCTCACAGAGCAGCTTCATCACGGTCAATCGCAAAAAGACACAGCGAGCCATTCTCACCAATGGAGCTGTTGTCACGCTGGGCGATGACACCGCCTTTGTGGCGCTCATGAGCGCCGAAAGCCAGGTGAACGAGTCGCCAACGCAGAACGAGCCAGCCAATACGCTATCGCAACAGGCAGTCCGAGAATCGCAGTGGCAGTCTGGGCGGCAGCCGTCCCGACGGGCGAAGAAAACTACCGCGCCAGTCGCCAGCGTGACTCAGCAGACGTCCCCGCCGACGATTCAGCCAGCGGACGACGCGACGGTGATGGCTTCGCTCTCCTCGATGGGCCTTCCCTCGCTGGTTATCACCAGCACGGCGGGTGGCGAGAAGAAAACCTATCTGCTGGATCGTCCCATCATCAACATTGGGCGCGACCCGAGCAATGACATCGTGATCAGTGATCGTATTGTCTCTGGGCTGCATCTCAGAATTGTGCGCCAGGGGAAGAGCTTCACGCTGATCCATCCCAACCCTGATCGCCCGAAAACGCTCAACGGGCTAATCTACCAGGGGCGCAAGATTCATGGCGACGAGACATTTAGCAAGGTGTTGACCAGGGGCGATTTCTTTCGCATCGGCGATGAGCATGGCACGTTGATCACCCTGACCTATCAGGATGGCAGTGGAAAACACCCTGGCGACACGCCAGCCATGGAGCCGATACGGCTTGGCGCGGCAGAGTTGACCATTGGGCGCACGCCAGATAACACTATCGTTCTCAACCACCCACAGGTCTCGGCGCATCATGCACAATTGACACGCGAGGGCGCCACCTATCGCATCACAGACCTCAACAGCACAAATCATGTCTATGTCAACGCGTTTGCCGTCGGTGATCACCTGCTCAAAATGGGTGATGAGATACGCATTGGCCCTTATCGCTTTACCTATGACGGCTCGCAACTCCGGCAGTATGATGAGAGCAGCTTCATCCGTATAGATGCGCTCCACCTCAAGAAGACCGGCAATAACAGCGTCACCCTGCTTGATGACATCTCGCTCTCCATTCCGCCGCGCGCGTTTGTGGCGCTGGTGGGCGGATCCGGCGCTGGCAAAACGACTTTGATGGATGCGCTCAGCGGCTTGCGGCCCGCGCAACAGGGCAAAGTGCTCTACAACGGGCAGGATTACTACAAGAACCTGGCGGCGTACAGCGCGCAGCTTGGCTATGTGCCCCAGGATGACATTGTGCATCGTGACCTGACGGTGGAGCGCGCGCTCTACTATGCGGCGAAGATGCGCCTGCCGAGCGACTTTAGCGAGGAGCAGATCGTCCAGCGCATCGAAGAAGTGCTGGACGATGTGGAGCTGGCCGAACGGCGCACACTGCTCGTGCGAAAGCTCTCCGGTGGGCAGCGCAAGCGCGTTTCCATCGCGCTGGAACTACTGGCCAATCCCAGTGTGTTCTTTCTGGATGAGCCAACCTCCGGGCTTGATCCCGGCCTGGATCGCAAGATGATGTTGCTGCTGCGCAATCTGGCCGACCGTGGCCACACCGTCGTGCTGGTGACGCACGCCACCAGCAACATCAACGCCTGCGACTATATCTGCTTCCTCTCGGCGGGCGGGCGCATGGCCTATTTCGGGCCGCCCGAAGAGGCAAAAACCTATTTTGGCAAGAACGACTTCGCCGAGATTTATAGCAGCCTGGAGGCCACTGAGGATAATCCGGCGGTTCCTGCCGAGGCCGAAGCGCGCTTCCGCGCCTCACCTGAGTATCAAAACTACGTGACCACGCCGCTGAGTGAGGGACACAGTGGCGCTTCCCCTGCCAGAACCGGAGCGACCGGTGCGCCCCCTGTGCGAGGCGCCACACCGCTCAGCGATTGGCGGCGCTGGCTGGCAGACGCGCGCAGAGGATTTTCGCAGTTCCGCCTGCTCTCGTTGCGTTACCTCGAATTGCTCAAGAACGATCAGATCAACCTGGTGATCCTGCTGGCGCAGGCGCCGTTGATCGCGCTGCTGTTGGTGCTGATGTTGCGGTTCGAGGTGGGCGCGGGCATTTATAACGCGAACTCGCTGGTACAGTGCCGCACGCAGATCATCACAGCAGCGGGGCCGTTTGCCCTGCCCCAGGCGCAGCACAGCGAACTGATCAACTGCTCGCAGGTGGTCAGTTTCCTCAAAACGTCGGTCGTCGGCCAACACTATGCGCGCCAGCGTGGCGGGGTGAACCAGGCCCTCCAGGATTTCATCAACCCAGGCGGCGGCATAGACGCGCAGAAGGGGCTGTTCATCATGGCGTTTGCCAGCATCCTCTTTGGCTGCATCAACGGCTCGCGCGAGTTTGTCAAAGAGGCGTCCATCTATCGGCGTGAGCGCGCGGTCAACCTGGGCATCCTGCCCTATATGTTTTCGAAAATCGTCGTGCTTGGGCTGCTCAGCCTGGCGCAGAGCGCCGTGTTTGCGCTGATTGTCGAAGCGGGCGAGCAGTTCCACCAGGGCATCATCTTTCCGCCGCTGCTCGAAGTCTATGTCACCCTTGCGCTGACCTCGCTGGCGGGCCTGATGCTTGGCCTGGCGATCTCCGCCATCGCGCCGAACGCCGACCGCGCGATCAGCATTGTGCCGATCATTCTGCTGCCCCAGGTGATCTTCTCTGGAGCGATCATCGCACTGAAGGATGGCTTTTCGCAGGTGTTGGCGACCATCTTTCCGTCGCGCTGGGCGATGGCGGCGCTAGGGACAACGGTTGGCTTGCACGCCGAAACGGTGGGCGGCGACCGGCTCTTTGGCAATGACTACACCTACCATAGCACACTCTATTCCGTCTATAGCCAGGCCGACGCGATCCACCGGCTGTTGCTTTCCTGGGGGGCGTTGGCGATCCAGATCGTCATACTGATGGTGGTGATCGGCGTCTTCCTGAAGCGTAAGGATAACCAGCCATGAGGAGCGCCTTTGCTACAGTGGTGTGAAATATGACCACCTACCAGGGGTCTTTGCAAGAAAACCGTAAGACATTCGGCGTACCGTTGAGAGTGGCTCGAATGCCAGATGAGAAAGCTGAAAAACATATGATGAGCAGCGTCCCTCGACGCATTGGGAAATATGAACTTCAGGAGTTGCTTGGCCGTGGCGGCATGGCTGAGGTCTGGAAGGCCTCCGATACGCAGTTGCGCCGCAGCGTGGCGCTGAAGTTCATGCACGCAAACCTCTCCACCGATCCCGGCTTCGTCACGCGCTTCATCCGCGAGGCCCAGACGATTGCCGCGCTTCGCCATCCCAACATCGTGCAGATATATGATTTCCACGCGGGCGCGCAGGATGACCAGGGCGCCTCTGGGTCTACTGGGGATGATATTGTCGCCTATATGGTGATGGAGTATATCAAAGGGCAGACGCTCGCGCACTATATCGGCGCCACCTCGCGCAAGCAGGAATTTCCAGAGGCGGCGACGCTCATTCGCCTTTTCACGCCGATCTGCCTCGCGCTCGACTACGCCCACCAGCAGGGCGCCATTCACCGCGACATCAAGCCCGCCAACATCTTGCTCGACCAGAACAACGCCTCACGCAATGCGATGGGCGAACCCATCCTCTCGGATTTCGGGCTGGCGAAGGTGATGGGCGAGACGGCGCAGACGGTCAGCGGCACAGTGCTTGGTACGCCGCTCTATATGTCGCCGGAGCAGATACAGGGCAAAGTCGTTGATCCACGCTCCGATCTGTATTCGCTGGCTGTTATTCTCTATGAGGTCTGCGCCGGTCTGCCGCCATTCCGCGCTGAGAGCCTGACCGGCATTATGATGCAGCACCTCACGGAGCCGCCGCCCGCGCCCAATCTATTGAATCCTACCCTGCCTGCTGCGCTGACGCCCGTGCTGATGAAAAGCCTGGCCAAAGCGCCGACGGATCGCTATCCCAGCGCGACGGCGATGCTGGCGGCGGTGGCCACCGCCTTTAAGACGCGCGTGCCCGACGAGATACGGGCGGCGCTTGATGTGGCAGGACACCAGGATACCGAAGACACGATAGCCTCGTCGTCACCGAATGATGAACCTACGCTGTTGGAGCCGACCGTGCACGCGGATAAGGAAACCATGGCATCGAGCGGGGACGAAGAACGAACCATCCTGGCCATGGCCACCGGCGCCGCCTCAGGCGAAACACACCGTGCGGCGCCAGGCGTTTCGCGCGCCGAGACGGCGATTGCGACGCCGCCAACCTTTGAGCGCGTTCAACAGAAGCCGCGTGTACGGCGGCAGATTTCACCAGCGCCATCCGCTCCATCGGAGCCAACCGAGCCTCCACGGTCGTCTGGGCAACGGGCGCTCGGACGGCCACATGGCTGGCGGTTGGCGGTGGCGGCTGTAATCCTCGTCGCGCTGATAGGATCGGGCATCGGCGTGTTCGTTCTGCTCGCAAATCACCATACTGGCTCGACCGCAGCGACGATTCCAACTGTTGGGCAGGCGTATTTCGTGAGCAGCGGTCAGGTGAATCAGGATGCGACACAGGGGATCAACGACGAGTTTCAGATCAACCTGCAAGGCATCCCTGCTCCTGCGGCTGGCAAAGCCTATTACGCCTGGCTGCTGCCGGATGCCAATAATCCTGAGGGGGCCGATATTCTGCTGGGGAAACTCTCTGTCGTCAATGGCGCAGTCAATTCCCTCTATCCAGGCGATGGGCAGCATGCCAATCTGCTTGCCATCACCAGCCGCTTTCTCATCACTGAGGAAAGCGCCTCGGAGGCTCCGCTGACGCCTTCGCCAAACCTCGGCGATTGGAAGTATTACGCAGCCCTGCCGCAGACGATCCCGGCGGGCCAAAAATATAGCCTGCTCGATCATCTACGCCACTTGCTGGCGACCGATCCCGACCTCGAACCGCTTGGGCTACATGGCGGCCTGAACGTCTGGAACTATCGCGAGACGCAACAGGTGGCTCAGTGGGCGCTCAGCGCACGCAACGACTGGAATGCGCAGGATTATGACTCGTTGCGTAATACGCTGATCATGATGCTGGATTATCTGGATGGCAGCCGGTTTGTCGGGTCGGATGTGCCTGCCGGTACGCCAATCCTGGCGGATCAGCATATCGCACAGGTGGGTCTGCTGGAGTTCGACGCCGCGACCCAGAATCCACCAGGGTATTTGTATCATATTGCTCTGCACGTGAATGGTGTGTTGCAATCACCCGGTTCGACGGCGTTTCAACGGGCGCTTGCGGGCAAGATCGATACCACGCTGGCGAACGTAAAACGCTGGCTTGGCGAGGCGCGCCACGACGCAGTGCAGATGGTCGGCATGGATGATGCGCATCTGGCGCAAGCGTCAACGCAAACACTGCTCGATGATCTTGTCTCTGTGACGACGAATGCCATGCAGGGGTATGTCAATCCGACGACCCACCAACTCGAAGATGGCGTATCGCAGCTTTCTGTGCAGATTCAACATCTGGCGAACCTTGCGGTGAAGCCGTATCAGCAATAAAGCATAGACAGGCGTGATTGTTACGGCACGTCGTACAATCAGAGGAAATCGTTGCAGGCGCTTCTGTGGCTTCTGTGGCCTCTGTGGCTTCTGTCGCTTCCGTGTCAGAGGTGGCGCAGGGGGAAGAGTGTCAGCCTCGATGTTGCTCTCGTATGGCCCTGTGGCGTGTAGATCATTCTAGACCAACTCTGTCCCCTCTTTTGGGTTGCGCGTGAGCGACCAATCCTGGAACTCTGGAGTATGCTTGTGAGCCTGTATCCGCGTATCTTCTCGCTTGTCTCTGCCGAGCCGCCCTATCATCTGGCGCAGGATGACATGCTGGAGTTTGTTCGAGCGCATCTCTGGGGGCCGAATTGGCGCGAACACGCTGAATACGCCACGAAGGCGCGTCTGCTTGCGCGCGATTTTGCAGCCGCGAAGGTCAGCACCCGTCAGAGCGCCATCAACGTCAAAGAGTATTACCGCCAGCGCCGCACCACAGGCGAACGCATGGCGCTGTATCGCGAGGCTGCCTGCGAGTTGGGCGGAGCCGCCTTAGCTGCTGCGCTGGCGGATAGTGAATCGCTACGCGCAAAGCAAGACATCACCGATCTCTACGTTGTCTCGTGTACAGGTTACACCGCGCCCGGCCTCGATATTTTGCTCTCGCGCGAACTCGGACTGTCGCCAACCGTCCGCCGGACGAATATTGGGCATATGGGATGCTTTGGGGCGATGGTTGGCCTCCGGCAGGCGCTCGCCTCGGCGCGAGCGTATCCGGGCGCGACGGTGGCTATGCTCAGCGTGGAGCTATGCAGCCTGCACCTCACGCAGACAGATAACCCTGAGACGCTGACCTTGTTTGCGCTCTTTGGCGATGCAGCGGCGGCGCTGGTAATCGGCCATGACGCTCATGCGACCGGCCCAGAGATCATTGATGTCTACTGCGCCGCTGACTTCGAGGCCGCCGATCAGATGTCCTGGACGATCTCCGATGAGGGTTTTCTCATGACCCTTTCCCCTCGTGTGCCCGTCACCTTGCGCCGTAACATCGCGGCGACGGTGGATGGCCTGCTCGAACCACACGGCCTGCGCCCGGACGACATCACACATTGGTTGGTACACCCAGGTGGGCCAAGTATTCTCTCCGTCATTCAGCGCCAGCTTGAATTGAGCGATGAGCAGATGGCGCTTTCATGGCAGGTCTTGCGCGACCACGGCAATTGCTCGTCAGCGACCATCTTGCTGATCCTCGAGGCGCTGATGAAGTCGGGCAGGCCGCGCAAAGGCGAATGGGGCGTGATGATGGCGTTTGGCCCAGGGCTAACCCTAGAAACCTGCCTGATCCGCTTCTAGCACACCAGATTGTCTATCTCTGCGACAAAATTGCGCATCACCCGTACACAATGACGCTAGATAGTTGTGCACACATCATCCATTAAGGAGAACATGATGCGTACCCCTTCACTCATACAGTTCGGCGCGCGGGCGCCACACCCACACCAGCGTCGCGTCGGATGGCTGCTCTCTTTGACACTCTGCCTGGCGCTTGCCCCGTTGTTGCTGGGCGCATGTGATAGCGGCCTGGGAACCGACACGGGCGGCGGCTCGCCATCAGGCGCGACCCCCTGCACAGGAAGCAACTGCACGCCAGGGAAGGGCGCGCAGGGGGTGCAGGTGTTTGTCGAGCCGGACGCTGGAACCCAGCCTATCCTTGATGCGATCAATGGGGCGACGAAATCTGTCTGGATTGAAGTGTATCTGCTCACTGATCATGATGTGATCAACGCGCTCGAAAGCGCGGCCAACCGTGGCGTGCAGGTGCGCGTTCTGTTGGAACTGCATCCCTATGGAACCGGCTCAACCAGCCCGCAAACCGTGTTGCAAGAACTTCAGTCGGCTGGCGTGCAGGCTGAGGGTTCAAATCCGGCGTTTCACTACACCCATGAAAAAGCCATGATCATAGATGGCTCGACGTTGTTCGTGATGAGCTGCAATCTTACCTATACCGGCCTGGGCGGTGGCAGCAGCCCCGACCGCGACTACGGCGTCATTGATACGGCCAGCGCGGATGTGCAGGAGGCGATCAACATCTTCAACGCCGACTGGCAGCGCCAAACGCCCACGCTCACCGATCCGAATCTTGTCGTCAGCCCGGTCAACGCGCGCTCGAAGCTGGATGGCCTGATTGGCGGCGCGCATCACACGCTGTATGTCGAAGATGAAGAGATGTACGATCAGCAGTCGGAGAACGCGCTGATCTCAGCGGCCAAGAGCGGTGTGAATGTCGAGGTGATTCTGCCAGATTCAGCGGCGCAGAGCGATGGGAGCGATGTGCAACATCTGACGCAGGGCGGCGTGCATGTGCGTTATCTCAACTCATCGCAGTACCCCTACCTGCACGCCAAGCTGATCATCGCCGATGGGTCGGAGGCGTTTGTCGGCTCGGAAAACTTCTCGACGAACTCGCTCGACGACAACCGCGAGCTTGGCATCCTGATCAGCGATCAAAGCGCGATCAGCACGCTCAACCAGACGTTCAGTGGCGACTGGAACAACGCGCAGGATGCCTGACCTCTCCCCCTGGCCCTCTCCCCATCTCTGGGGAGGGGGAATGAGGTTTGGGCCAACGCTTTTGCCCGATGTGTGTGCTATAACCTAAAGGAAAATAGGCAAAAGGAAAGGAACTCACATATATGGGAGACACGACAACCTCACCAGCGTCGCCGCCTGCGGAAACAATTGTCGCCTTGCTGGATGGCCGTTTGCTGGCGATTGGGCAGCAAGGCGTGCGCGAGGGCCAGCGAATCTTCACACTGGATAGCCTCGAACGTGCCGAACTGTTGCCCACCGCGCCCGAAACGCTGGCGCTCGAAGTCAAAAAGCTCGGCCAGATTATTTTCCAGGTGGCGCGCCGTGGCGATGGCCTTCTTGCGCTCAAGGCGCTCTATGCCCTTCGCCCACAGCTTCGTCCCATAGGGGCGCCCGAAGAGCCAACCCTGCCCGATCTTCCTGCGGACGTCGCGCTGCCTGGCCTATCCGCGCTTCCGCCGGTTACGCCGTTGCCGTTTCAGCCACCTGTCGCTAGCCCGCCTGCTCCAGGCCCGTCTGTCTACACGCCATATGCTCCCTATGCGCCAGGGATGGTGGCGCCTTCGTTCGCGCCAGCAGCGCCACTTTCGGGTGAACTGGGAACCTTTCCCAAGAGCTTTTCCGAGTTGCTAGGCGCTATCTTTGCCGTCTATGGCAAGTCGTTTGGCGCGTTGATCCGGCTGGCGCTGGTGGCTGTCTTTCTGCCAGAGGCGCTGGTTGGGGTGATCCAGGCGGCGCTTTTTCTGGTGGTTGGCGTGAATCCGTTTGGCCCGGCGGTAGATACCACAACGGCCATACTCAACCAACTTGGCGCCAATGTGCCGGTGAACGGGCCAACCCTTCCGCTGGCCCAGGCCGAGGTGTATAACCAGCTTTCGCTGATCGTCACCGTCCTCTCGTTGCTGGTGAACGCCTGGGAGGTCGCTGTCTTCACGTGGGCCGCGCGCGAGGCGCTCTATGGGCGGCGCTTCTCGCTTGGCGCGATGCTGCGCCAGGGGTGGCGTAGTCTGCTGCCGACCTTTGGAATCAGTCTGCTGGCCGATCTTATCATCTTTTTGGCGTTGGTTCCGGGAATTATTCTGCTGGCGGCGGCGGGCACGACCGGCCTGGTTGCCATTCAGACGATTGGGGTCTTCATTTTCACTATCGGCGCCATCTTCTCAATCTCGCTCTGGGTGCGGCTAGCGTTGGCGCCCTCCATTGCGGCGCTCCGGCTGGGACATTCGATTCGCCGAAGCTGGCGGCTGACGTTTGGAGCATGGTGGCGCACATTTGGCATTGTGCTGATGTTCTGGCTCATCAATCTGGCCGCCACATACCTGCTTGGCGGCGTGGAACTGGCGTCGTTTTTTACGGATGCGGCGATCGTGCTTCCCCTGGCGCAACTTTTCCTGACGCCGCTCACCGTGCTAGCGTCGGTCGCGTTGCTCTACGATCTTCGGCTGCGTCAGGAAGGGGCGCAAACAATCACCCGTGAAGACGAGCCTACGCCACCAGCCTCAGTCGGCGCGTGATCTCAACGTGATCTCCGCATGATCTCATGTGCGGCGTCGCAGGCGTTCATATCCAGGTAGACGCCTGGCGCCTGTTCGATAAGCTCACGTGCGCCGACAAACGCCTGACCACCGAAATAGAGAGCCGGACAGACAGCGCAGGATTGCCGAAGCAGGCGGAGCGTGTCAATCAGCGTGAGCGCCTGTGGCGCCATCGTCGCCGAGAGCGCCACGCACGACGGCTGGAACGACTCGACAGCGGTCACAAGACTTTCCGGCTCGATGCTTTGCCCCAGATAGGCGACATGCAGCCCGGCGCGCCGCAGGAAGAGCGCCAGCATCAGCGCGCCCATTTCGTGTTGCTCGCCAGGGGCGCAGGCAACCAGCGCCAGCGGGCCAGCCTCATTGGCGCCCGCGCTCCGAAACAGGCTTTCGAGTTGCGCGCGCGTCACCGCCGCGCCAAAGTGCTCAACCGCTACGGTGACGCTTCCCTCGGCCCAGCGCCGCCCGATCTCCACCAGCGCGGGCGTCAAAAGTGAGAGGCAGACGTTTTCGACGGGATGGATCGCAAGCGCCTGGGCAATCGTGCGGCTGGCGGCGTATTCATCGAGGCGCACAAACTGGCGGATCAACAACGCTGAAAGATCATCCAGAGCGAAGCGGCGTGGCTGTTCGTCGGGCGAGAACGGTGCTCTTGCGTTGAAGCTGCTTGTCCACACAAATTGTCTACTCTCATCATTATTTGTATCTCTTGTCTCATTTGTGCGCGTGTTCACTGTGTCAGTGTGTTCAGCGCCAAGATCAAGATGGGTAGGATTGGGTGGTTTGCGCTCACCCCACCTCTGCCGACGATCCGATTCGAACGAACGTAACAGCGCAATCGCCTGACTGATGGTCAGCCCGCTCCCCACGCGGTCGCGCAGCCAGGTGATGATGATCATATCGCGCTCGGAGTAGAGGCGATAATCGTTCGCGCCACGGCGAGGCGTAAGGATGCCGTAGCGACGTTCCCAGGCGCGCAATGTGGGCGCAGGCACGCCTGTCTGGTTCACGACGGCTTTTGTGTTGAAGAGAGGCAGATCAGAAGAGGAATCCAGCGCGGGCGGCTGTATGCGCGGCTCTCGAACAACCATAACCATTCTCCGCCTAGGCGACGCGCAGACTTTGCCGGATGTCTGCGCTAGCTTTGTAGATGCGCTTCTTTCTGCGATCTTAGCACTGAGTGCGCAAACGTGTCCACATGTGGCCAACGAGGCCAACAGGCAATGGACGCTTGCCTTTCCTACGCTGATGGAAAAGCGAGGGGGATGAGTATGAAGTTTGAGACTGACCATGCGCCGAGAGTTCAGGTATCAGTGAGCTATTTGATCGGCTCTTCGATCGACTCTGATCGCTCGACTGTGCCATCCACCACTGGCGCGTTATTCAGCGAGTTCAGCGGGCGCGAGTGTGGCGCGTTCTCGCCGAGGCTTTGCGAGAATTGGCTCAACTTCGAGGCGACCGATTGATTGGGGCGCTGCGTGGGGGATGGCTCGTCATCGCTATTCATCAGGCTCGACCAGTTCATCTCCTTCACGCTTGCCTGCAACTCGCGGAAGGTTTTACCAAGCTGCGATCCCATTTCGATCAGCCGCTTTGGCCCAAAGACAAGTAACGCTAGTCCAAGCAGGACGAGAATCTCAAACCAATGTCCAAGCATACTGCAAGCTCCCCTCTCGGCGCGGTCTCTCGTAATTTGGCTTTCTTTTAATTGTATACCCCTGCGCAATGGTATGAAGATGAACTTGCTCACAGTTGGCGGCTGATAGGGCCAGTCGGCGTGATATACTGCGATATGAAGACACGCCAGCGCGCAGAGGAGACACACGCCATGCCATCTGATGCTATCAGCGATAGCGATACCGTCACATACGAGGGATTACTACCGGAAACGCCCCCAGGCGGTGCGACGATAGGCGATCTGCTTGCCATGCCGGAGGGTAGCGGCGACCGCTACGAGTTGATCAACGGACGAATAGTGAGGAAACCTGTGGCAGGCGGCAGCCATGATTATTTCGCCTATCGCCTCGTGCTGGCCTTAGGCGCCTACGTGGACACGCATCACCTCGGCGCTATCACCTTGTCGCAGGCGGGCTACCAGATAACGCTTCCTGGCGCAACCTCAACGGTCTATATTCCCGATCTGGCGTTTGTGCGAACAGAGCGAGTCCCCGCCGAAGACTCTCAAGAGTGGAGTCGCTTCTGGCCTCTTGCGCCCGATCTGGTGGTCGAGGTTGTGTCGCCAAGCCAGTCTCAGCCTGAGATGCGCCAGCGCGCCCATGATTGGCTGAACGCAGGCTCACGATTGGTCTGGCTGCTCTGGCCTGCCTCAAAGCGGATTGACGCCTATTATGCTGAAGAGGTTGGGCCGCCACCTAAGATCGCGCTTCAGCAGTACCATGTGGGCGATATGCTCGATGGGCGTGATGTCGTGCCGGGATTCAGCCATCCGGTGGCAGAGATTTTCAAGGGTGTGCGCTAGATCGCTTTGCAAAGGAGAAGACCATGGCAGACATCGCCACAATGCAACAAACGGTACGGGATGAAGGATTGGATGGCTGGCTGCTCTTCGATTTTCGCAAGTCCAACGCGATTGCCCACCGTGTGTTGGGTTTTGCGCCCGAAGCGTTCTTCACGCGCCGCTGGTTCTACTACATCCCTGCCCAGGGTGAGCCAACCGCCATCGCCAGCGCCGTAGAGGCGCATACGCTGGCCGCGCTCCCCGGCAAACATCTGGCCTATCGCTCCTGGCAGGAATATCGCCAACTGCTGAGTGAGACGCTGGCGGGCGCGCGCCGTGTGGCGATGGAATACGTCCCCGACAACGCGATCCCCTATTGCTCGCTGGTGGACGCGGGCACGGTGGAGCTTGTGCGCTCGCTTGGGCCGGAGGTCGTCTCCTCGGCCAACTTCGTGCAGCGGTTCGAGGCGGTACTATCTCCCGCGCAGATCGAGTCGCATCGAGCGGCGGGGCGGGCGCTGCTTGCGGCGCTGGATGGCGTCTACACCTGGCTACGGCCACGGATGCAGGCCGATGAGCCGACAACCGAGTACGACATTCAACGTGAGTTTGGCCGCCTGATGCGCGCCGAAAGGCTTGACCTTCCCAATGACGACGAGATACTGGTCTCCGTGAACGCCAACGCGGGCAACCCACACTATAGCCCGTCGGCGACGGTTCACGCGCCTGTGCGCACGGGCGACCTGCTGCTGCTCGACTTCAGCGCGCGCCTGCCGGGGGCAGAAAGCGTCTTCGCCGACTACACGCGCATGGCCTACATTGGCGAACGTGTCCCCAAGCGTATTGCTGACCTTTTCGCGATCATTGCCCGTGCGCGCGACGTGGGGATCGAGATGCTGCGCGATCACTTCGAGCGGGACGCGCAGTTGCTTGGCTATCAGGTGGATGACGCTGTGCGCGCAGTGATTGACAATGCGGGCTACGGCGAGGCGTTTGTGCATCGCACCGGCCACAACATCGGCGTGATGATCCACGGCAGCGGCGCCCACCTGGATAACCTGGAGACGCACGATACGCGTCCGTTGCTCGTCAACACCTGCACAAGTGTCGAGCCGGGGATTTATCTGCCAGAGCAAAAACTCGGATTGCGCACAGAGGTAGATGTGTTGCTGCTGTCGGGAGGCATTGAGGTGACAGGCACGCCCGCCCAGCAAGAAGTGTTGGCCCTGCTGGCATAAGCTATTTCTTTCGCGCATCCTCAGCCAGTGCGCGGTCTACCTCGGCGTAGGGGATGGGTGGCCAGGGCGCGCCACGCTTCGCCAGATAGGCCCGCGCCTTGCGCCGCCCCAGCAGCAAGAATTGCAGCAGATGCAGCGGCGCGCTCGCATGTGGCATGGCGTCGGTATCGCTGCGCCCGTTCGCCGTGACGAACTCGCTGACCTTGAGCGCCAACACGCCGTTTTCCTCGGTCAGTTCGCCTTTGACCACAAGCTGGCGCAGCCCCTCCAATCGCTCGTTATGGGTGTGGAAGAGCAGGCATGCCTTGCCACGCCAACCAGCAGCGAACGGTGGCGCATCGGGGATGGTAAACACCTCGCGCGTGGCGTCCATCTGTGGGATGCAGCGCACGCTCATGGGATAGCCAGTTGTCTCATCCACCACGGTCAGCACGGCGCTGGAATAGTCTTTGATGCGCGCGGCTAGCTTACTGTTCCACATGGGCGACCTCCACTATCTGCGGTGTGCGGCTGAAATCGCGCCCAGGCCAGACCAGGATGCGTGTGGGCGTGACGGTGATACCGATGCGCTTGAAGAGATACCAGTCGAAGAGGCGGCGCGCAATCTTGTTGGAGGTGAACGCGCTGCTATCGGGCTGGCGTTGTGTGGCAAGGCGTGTCAATGCTGTCCAGCGCGGCTCAAAGAGGTCGAGCACATCGGCGACGACAGCCTCGCCCTGCACAAGCACAGCAGGCGGATCGGCCAACTGCGAGCCAGTGGGATCGGAGTAGAGCAGCGAGACCTGCGGATGGCGGCGGGCATTTTGCGCCTTGACGGGAAACGCGATGGAGACTGCGAAGAACATCTGGCCATTCGGCTCGTCGAAGTAAGTGAGCGTGGGCCAGGTCATCGGCTGGCCCTGGCGATTGACTGTCGTGACCTCGCAGGTATAAAACGAGCGTAGCACGTCGGCCACATCCGCAGGGAGTTGTAATACAGGCATACTGCCCTTATCCCTTCTCTTTGCCCTCGGTCGGCTCTGGCGCTTGCTGCGCCTCTTGCAGCAGGCGATCCATTTCCTGGCGCATCGCTTGCAGGCTGGGATATGACTTGTAGACGCTGGCGAAGCGGATGTAGGCGATGGCGTCGAGCTTACGCAGCCGTTCCATCACCATCTCGCCGATCACCTGCGTCTCCACCTCTGCGCGCCCCAGTTTGTATAACTCGTTTTCCACGTCCTCCACAATCGCTTCGAGTTCGCCAACTGCGATGGGCCGCTTCTGCGCGGCGTGGCGCAGACCGATCTCCAGCTTCTCGCGCTTGAAGGGTTCGCGCCGCCCGTCGCGTTTGACGACCATCAGTTCCGAGAGGACGATGCGCTCCACCGTAATAAAGCGTTGCTGGCAGTGTTCGCACCTGCGGCGGCGCTGCACCACGCTCCCGCTATCGCGCGAGTCAATCACCCGCGACTCGACAAACCCACAATACGGACATTGCATATCTTGCGCCTCACCGGCTTTCTTGTTTGGAGGTCTCCTTGCGCGCCGACAAGAGGCCGCATCTTTGCTGACAGTATAGCATATAAGGTCATGCAAGCGGCATTCCACTATTTCAGCACTCTTCGCAGGCGAGGCGGCGCCGTCCGCTCTTTAGGCGGCCTGTGTGGCGCCATACTCCCTCTCCCACTGGGGGAGGGTTAAAGAAGGGACAGTAGTGGGGGTAGGCGCGGGTTCACCTGCCCGCCATCTCTTGCCCTCCCACGCATTGACACGCTGCCTCCCTATGTGCGTAACTGGGAGACAGGCGCGCAATTGGCCAGCCCAGGTTGAGTTTGTAACGTGTTGACGCTCAGCCGGTCGTCCGTAGCGTAGAGATGCGACCCCACAGGAGGCACGGTAACGTCTCGAGAGATTGGTCGCCGCCGGACGTGTATCGCTCGTTCGCCACTGCGCCGCCTTCTATTGCCTTCGACAACGGCCACCGCCCGATCCATCCGAGCTTTTGGAGCTTCCAGCGGCGCGCCATCGCCTCGTCTAACTTCTCCAACCACCCGTTGTACATTGAAGGATGAATACTGTCATGGCCTACCTGGGATACGCTCGTTTCCCGACCATTTCCGGCGACCAGATTGTCTTCACCGCTGAGGACGATCTTTGGCTCACCACCACCTCCGGCGGACGCGCCGAGCGGCTGACCGCCGGAGTCGCCGAGATCACCAACGCGCGCTTCTCGCCCGACGGCAAAACGCTTGCCTTCACTGGCAAAGACGAAGGCCCCACCGAGGTCTACGTCATGCCGCTGGACGGCGGGAACGCGCGCCGCCTGACCTACGAAGGCTGCGATTCCGTCATCGCGGGCTGGCGGCCCGATGGCTCCGGCGTCATCTATGTCAGCAGCGCCTACCAGCCGTCGCGCCGCTGGCGGGCGCTGCACGAGGTCGCGCCGACCGGCGGCGAACCGAGGGTGCTTCCCTATGGCGTCGCGCACTCCATCGCCTTTGGCCCTGGCGCCGCGCTGGTCATTGGGCGCAACACCGACGAGCCTGCCCATTGGAAACGCTATCGCGGCGGCACGGCTGGCCACCTGTGGATTGACGCCACTGGCTCTGGCGAGTTCACACGCCTGCTGCCCGATCTCAATAGCAACGTTTCGTACCCCTGTTGGATCGGCGAGCGCGTCTATTTCATCTCCGATCACGAGGGCATCGGCAACGTCTATTCCTGCCTGCCCGATGGCGGCGACCTCACCCGCCACACCCAACATACCGACTACTATACGCGCGGGCTGTCAACAGATGGCAAGACGCTGGTCTACCACGCGGGCGGCGATCTCTATACGCTCGACCCCAACGCGCGCCAGGGCCGCATGATCGAGACGACGCTGACGGGCGCCCGCACGCAACGCGCACGCAAGTTCGTTCCGGCGGCGCAGTATCTCGACTCCTGGGCGATCCATCCCCAGGGACACAAGGTGGCGCTCACCACACGCGGCAAGGCGTTCAGCATGGGCGCATTCGATGGCGCCGTCTTGCAGCATGGCGACCCCGACCAGACACGCTATCGCATGGCGGCCTGGCTGGCGGATGGCGAGCGTATAGTGGCCGTGGCCGATGACCTCAGCGAGCCGCGCCTGGTCGTCTTCAAAGCCGATGGCACAGCGGGCGAGCAGGTCTTGCGCGATCTCGATGTTGGCAATGTGCTTGAATTGCGGCCCGCGCCGGTTGGCGAACAGGTGGCGCTGCTCAACCATCGCGGCCAGTTCTTGCTCGTCAATCTCTCCGATGGATCGCTCAAACAGCTTGACCGCACAGAGTATGGGCGCGACGAGATGGCGCGCCGCATGAAGGGCATCGCGTGGTCGCCAGATGCGCAATGGCTGGCCTATGCCTTTGCGCTCAGCCCGCAGCAGGTGGCGATCAAGCTATGCCGCGTTGCTACGGGCGAAACGTATCAGATCACTGAGCCAGTGCTCTATGACGCGCAGCCAGCGTTTGACCCCAACGGCAAGTATCTCTACTTCCTGGGCGCACGCGACCTCGATCCCGTGCAGGACAATCTGCAATTCGAGTGGAGCTTCCCCAAGGGCATCCGCCCGTATCTGATCACCCTCAAGCGCGATCTGCGCTCGCCCTTTACGCCGCTGCCTGAGCCAGCCGACGAAGAGGAGGGCGAGGAGAAAGCCGACAAGGGCGCCAAAGCCGAACAGAATGGCAAGTCCGCCGCTGCGAAAAAAGCGCCAGAGCCAGTGGAGATTGATCTGGATGGTATCCAGCAGCGCGTCGTGGCGTTCCCTGTGCCTGAGGATCGCTATGGCCGCGTGATGGGCACACATGAGGGCGTCGTCTTCTCGTCCTTCCCGGTGGAAGGCACGCTGAAGAAAAGCTGGATACCAGGCGCCGCCGAGACCAACGGCACGCTCGAATACTACGCCTTCAAGACGCACAAGACCGATCCGCTTGTCGAGGGCATCACGGATTTCACGGTGACGCCCAATGGCAAGACGCTGCTCTATCGCGCGGGCGAGAAATTGCGCATCCTCAAGGCGGGTGAGAAGCCGCCGGAAAGCGATGACATGCCGCCTGAGATGCGTGATAAACCCGGACGCGCCACCGGCTGGCTCGATCTTGAGCGCGTCAAGGTTTCCGTCCGGCCCGACGCCGAGTGGCGGCAGATATTCCGCGAGGCGTGGCGGCTGCAACGCGAGCAGTTCTGGGTGGCCGACATGCGCGGTGTGGATTGGCTGACCGTGTATGACCGCTATGCGCCATTGGTAGATCGCGTTGGCTCACGCGACGAACTCTCGGACTTGATCTGGGAGATGCAGGGCGAACTTGGCTCGTCGCACGCCTACGAGTTTGGCGGTGAGTATCGCCCCCACCCGGAATATCGCCAGGGGTCGCTTGGCGTAAACTGGCAGGTTGACGAGAAGAGCGGGCGCTATACGATAGCCCGCTTCTTGCAGGGCGACGTGTGGGAGCCGGAAAACACCTCGCCGCTGCTGGCGCCTGGGGTGAACGCCCAGGTGGGCGACGCGGTGATCGCCATCAATGGCCAGGCTGTCACACGCGAGCGCAGTCCACAGCAGTTGCTCGTCAACCAGGCGGGGAACGAGGTGGAGGTGACGCTCCAACCTGCCAATGGCGGCGCGGCGCGGCCAGTGATTGTGCGGGCGCTTGGCGACGACCACGGCGCGCGCTATCGTGACTGGGTGGAGGCCAACCGGCGCGCCGTCCACGAAGCGACGAATGGGCGTGTGGGCTATATCCATATTCCCGATATGGGCGAGTATGGTTTCTCGCTCTTCCACCGCGCGTATCTGGTAGAGTACGACCGTGAAGGATTGATCATTGACGTGCGCTGGAACGGCGGAGGTATGGTCTCGAACCTGATCCTGGAGAAGCTGATGCGCCCACGCATTGGCTATAGCTTCCAGCGATGGGGGCACGCCGCGCCGTACTTCATTGAGTCGCCGCGCGGGGCAGGCGCGCTGGTCTGCCTGACTGACGAGAACGCCGGATCGGACGGCGACATCTTCAGCCATTCGTTCAAGATGCTGAAGCTGGGGCCGCTGGTGGGCAAACGCACCTGGGGCGGCGTGGTTGGCATAGACCCCTATATGATCCTTGCCGATGGCTCGATCACCACCCAGCCGGAGTTTAGCTTCTGGTTCAACGATGTCGGCTGGGGCGTGGAGAACTACGGCACGGATCCCACCGTCGAGGTAGACTATCCCCCGCAGGCGTATATGCGTGGCGAAGACCCGCAACTTGCCCGTAGCATCGCCGAGGCGCTCCGCCTGATCGAGGAGCATCCCTCGCCGACGCCCACACCACCCCCGCCGCCCACGCAGATCGCGCACGCCACCTTCACCACTGAGAAGGCGCATGACCACGCGCATGCGCATAAGAAGGCGGGGAAGCGCGAGGCCGAGACGGTGGATTAGGGGACTGACCCAACCCCTGCCCCTCCCCATCAATGGGGAGGGGCCAGTCTTGCCCTCACCTGCTATACTTCCAATCAAGGTAGCATAGGCGCTTCTCGATGGCGAGCGGATGGGGTCTCCTATGACAGAGACGACGACAAAGGTAGCTTGGACAGAGCGGCAAGCCAATCAGCCGGTGGGCATGGCGCCCACAGCACTGGAGCTTTCGTGGCTGCGCTGCGAAGGGCGCGGGCTATCGCGCGCACTGGCGGCTCCGCTCTCCCCCCGCAGCTCCACATCTCATCACG
>Ga0070737_10002102_pt1 | contig 25104 bp, 28 predicted proteins | sample Coa_R1_10_FD_66438 | JGI IMG/M metagenome (GOLD analysis project Ga0070737, IMG submission 66438) | Surface soil microbial communities from Centralia Pennsylvania, which are recovering from an underground coalmine fire - Coalmine... | ecosystem: Environmental > Terrestrial > Soil > Unclassified... | reverse complement strand
ATGACGGAGCAGGAGGCGCGAGAGAAGGGGATCCTCAAAGTCCAGAAGAATCTCGAAGGCGAAATTGGTGGGGCCGTGGCGTAGAAATTGGCGTCCCAATTCTGGAAACATGCTCGGTTACTATCCGAGTTCAGGGATACGCTGGAGCGCGTCGTCGATCTCGGGGCAAAGGAGATTGAGGACGCCCTTCACTCCAGAGACCAAGAGGTTTCGAGGATAGAATCCGAGATCTCCCAGCTCCAGATCGAGAAGGAATCGACCATCAAACAAACTAACGGCCTTATAAACGAAATTGAGGGGCACGTCGATTTCGCAAAATCACTCTTGGAGAAGTTCGAAAAGAGAGTTGAGAAACTTTGAGAATCCAAGACATTCGCGGTGAGCGATCCAGAATCGACCTCGAGGCCGAGGTCGTGGGCAAGACCGAGCCGAGGGAGGTCAACCTCAGGGGAGGCGGGACGATTCTCGCGGCGACCGCTATAATCAAGGATGATTCTGGATGTATAGATCTCACGCTCTGGGGCGACGAAATCAACAAGATCAACGTCGGCGATAGAATCAGGATTGAGAACGGGTACACGAGAGCGTTTCGCGGAATGGTCAATCTCAACGTCGGACGATATAGGTTATTGGAAGTCGTGAGGTAATAGAGATATGCCACGTCCGAGTTGCCAATATGGGTCTTGCCCGAATCCAGCCGTCTTCTATTGCGTCTATGAAAACGTGAGGAATCCCATGTGCGGAGATCATCTTCTGGAGCATCTTCGAAATAATTACGATTTTCACAGCGTCTCTTTCAACGCCGTCAAAACCTGCGAATCTTGTCATCAATCCATCGACGACGCTAGGAAATGTCAATGTTGGAACGGTATTTACGAACCGTGTAAATCGACCGCGGTTCTGATTTCGATCTACAATTCCATTCAAACGCCGGTATGCAAGGATCATCTTGTGGAATACTTCCAGAAAAACGGCCAACATCACACATTGGAATACATCCCAGAGCCAGCCAAATGCGCGACCTGCGGTCAGGAACTTCCGTCATCATCGGGGGTATCATCCTAAGATTTGTTCCCTCTGATTTGGCTGAAGTATTGGATCCTGATTGGTTTTATCGTAGATCTTCCACTATCGGGATATTATTTCGCGAAGGGCGGATATGAGAAGACGCGAGGGATGATACTCATCACGTTGATCATAGATCTCGTCGGGATTCCCGTCCTCTTTTTACTATTCTAAAGAGGGGAGAATTATTTTCGTTGGAACCAAAGAAGAAGAATAACCCAGAGCCGATAATCGAACTTCTGGAAGACGAGGACTGCGTAATAGAGGTTGAGATAGAGGAATGAACTTTGGACTTTTAATTTTCGTAGTCTTCTCGGCAATCGTCCTGAGTTTCGTTGGGACATACATCATAACCTCGCTCATCATCCTATCATTCCCTCAACTCAACGTCAGAGGATACTATCTATTCTGGTTGATTTTCGCGGTACTATTCTTTGCGAGGTTCAACCTGAAGTATGAAGAATCGAGGTCGTCTTAGAGATTATGTACCCCAGAAGCGATTGGAGAATCACCTACCAATTTCCGTTCGACACGAGTGGAGTCAGGACGAGTCTCTGAGATGCCCAACCGTCAATACCTTGGCGGAAGATCTGCGGAGTATCGGATCATGAAGCGCCTTCGGACGAAAGAGGGATTCGCCCGGCGGGACGTCATGAGGACGGCTGGCTCTCACGGCGTCTTTGACGTTATCGCAATTGATCCTGTCCGACGTATCATCAAGTTGATACAATCGAAATCTGGGAAGTCCAAGGAGCGAGAAATCGCCAAACTCGCCGACCTTGAACGATACTCGGGGACTTACACCGTGGTGTCCAGAGCAGAATGAGTGATAACTTCCGCCCTTATTGCTGCGTGGATTGGTGCAAGAATCCGGCCTCGATAATGATTAACGGATTGTATAATTTCTGCGATTCCTGTTACCAATCCCTCTTTATCGGGAAGCCAAATCCAAATCCAAATCCAAATTCCAAGATTATTTGGATCGCGGAATCAATCCAAGAGAATCCTACAACTCGGAACGGTCTTAGCCCTTCAAATACGCCCTAACCAATTAAAAGATTTCATGAATCAGATTCCAGCAGAACGTCCTAATCCGAATTACCGCTTCGTCTTCCAAGCCACGAATCGAAATCGAATCTATAGATGCAGATGCCATAAGAGGATCGGGAGCAAGCGGTCTCTGGATATCTTTCACGGGTTGGTTAAAGAGGATGCCAGTTAGAAATCAGAAACTGAAATTCAAGGAATCAATGCGATTCGAGCCCGAAGTCGAGGATTTCATCTCGAATTACATGAAGGATGGATATACCCTCAACGTCCCAGCCGGTCAATCCCCATTGGGAACGATTAAGGGAGATATCGAGCCCCAGAATGAAAACGTCCGATACATGGACATGCGTTCGCTTCCCTTTGCGAATTGCGTCTTTGACGTTTCTCTGAGCGATCCACCGTGGCATCTGAATCTATTTCAACGCTTCCGTCCCTTCTACGAATTGGTCAGGGTTACCAAGGTCGGCGGTCGTATAATCTACGTCGCAACTTGGATCCCAGAATCCAAGGCCGTCGAGTTGGAGAAACTCATGGTTCGCCAATCCGCGAAGTTCGCCAACGCTTCAATAGTCTCAGTCTTCAAAAAGACGACGGATGAGTACGACGGGGAGAACGGCCAGAGGTTGAGGAATCTTGAATCTAATCGAGAAGATTGAATCATTCGCCAAGGAATTATTGGATTCAGGGTATATCGTCATGGTCGAGCGAGATATTCAATCGCGTAATATCCACGAATTGGGTCGGGCAGTTCCAAAACTGGTAAATTGGGAAGAAATCACTATTCGGATTATTGAGTCGAGGTAATCTTGGATGACCAATCCAACTGATTATTGTCCTAATTGTAATGAGATTACGTATTCCTCGATTCTCCGTCAGGATGATTCAATCGAGGCATACGTCTGTACGAATAATAATTGTTTGTACCGTTTTTCAATTCAAAGACGGAAATGTAAAATCATTCTGGGTAGTGGGGGCTCATTTCGGTCTTTGTGGTAAAGAAAGATGAAAGCGATAAGACGGATTCAATCCGCCTTATCGTCCTAGATCGACTCCAGGTATGCCTTGTAGGCTTCCGCTATTCCCTCCGGGAGATTGACGATGAAATTGAGATACGGGACGCCGTTCTCATTCATCCCGCTCCAAAGATCCCTGATTCCGAAGTATTTCTCGATATTCATGATGTAATTTCGGGATAGTGACTGATATGAGATGATTACTGCGACGTCGACCGTCTTAGATCTGCCGTATTCTTCATAGTCGTAGTCTTGAACGATCTCGACGTAAGCGTTTATCCCGATATTCTGGATGAGCGTCTGCTCGACGAATTTCTTCATGAATTCGGTCTTCATCTTCTGAATCGAATCGACTGCTATGTCCTTGTGGGATGCCGGGCTCTCTTGGATAACTTGGGATTGGGCCGAACTTGGCTTACTTACGACTGTTCTACTCGTTGAGCTTTGAGTCATGCTCATGTTTTTCATCGAGTATACTGTATTATATCAGCATTATATAAACGCTTCCGAGAGCCCGAGTCCGACGGGTATTCCAGACCCGATGCATGGCCAATTCCCCAAAATTACTGTAATCGTGCTGGAAGGAAGAAGCAATGTTACTGTAACCTTTTATAGACGTCCAATCTACTGGATCGAGCCTTTCCTCCTTTAGAAGCCGTATGAGGTGATCGATTCAGGGGCACGGGGCGAACCCAAATCCGAGGCGCGTCGGTGAAGAATCGCGTGCTTTGGGTCTGGGGTAACCCCGTGCCCTCTCTGACGATCTGGTCATTATATCTAGAGAAATTTTATATAGACTCTAGGCAATGGCTCCTGATGGTGAAGAATCGCGTTACCTAATCTAGCGTGGAATATTCAATCAGAGAAAGAGAACGAACTTAGGACATCATTGAAGAATCATGAGGAGGATTTCTTCCGGATGGAAGCGTTTACGGCCTCCCTCTGGGATAGTCTCGTCCGTCCATACCTTGTATCCCTCTCCTGTAGAAATTCGTCCAGATGGGCGAACGTGAAAAGTAGGGATTCTAGGGCCATGGCCGAGAACGACGTAATTCCAGATTTCCGAAGACGATCCTTGTTCCTGTCGAAATCTATCTTCACGTCCTCGATGATTTCATCGTCAAATCCAACCAGCGTCTTGTGTGAAATTTTTTCACGGTTGAGGTCAAGTTTGACCAATTTCTTGCATCCTCTACAAATCCCCATGCAGAAACCAGTATAATAAAAGAATATTGGAAGAATACACAATTGGATTGGTGAAATTCATGGAAACACAATCGAAAACCTCTACATACGGCCGCCGAACCAAACGGACGGTAGAACCTGAGACGATTCAGAAGTGCATCATGTTCCTTCTAGGCGGGCTGGACGAGTTCGATGAACCGTCCCCGTCGATGAACTTCTATTACATGTTCGACGTGATCCAGGCGATCCACACATATAAGGTTGATTTGGAGCAATCACGCGTGAAATATATTTGGGGCAGGACGAGAATCATCAAGAATTCGACCGTCCTCTGCACGATTCTGAGGAACCTGATCGCGCTCGGGCTGGTCGAGAAATCATTGGGAGAGAAATACGGACGACATCAGATCGCCCGCTACTTCCTGACCGAGAAGGGGAAGCAGTTCTTCGACATATTCCAACCCTGACTCTAAGACCGAAGAGAGTCTTAGCGTTTCAAATAGGCCGTCCTCTGGTCGAATCGACCAGAGGCAAGACCCTTGTCAGAGACAGAGGTAACCACAAAGAAAGAGGAAAGAAAAGAGAAAGAAGAGGAGTTAGCGTTCCTGATCCAATCGCCCGACCCGGCGATATGGAAGACCGTCACGAAGACGCTTCAGAAGATCGTTGAGGAGGCCACGTTCTCCTTGGACGGGAACGGTGTGAGCCTCCGCTCGATGAACGATTCCCACAACCTAGCCGTTGAACGCGTATGGCCGTCCTCGGAATTCATTCATTATGATTGTCCGAGACCGACGAAATTCACCGTGAAGGTCGAGGATTTCACGAAGGTCATCGGACGAGCCCCAGAAAAGGAGCCGGTCAGGTTTTCGAGGGAAGATCGCGGGGAGCTGAAGATTCAGTTCGGGAATAATAAGGAGTTCTCGATGCACCTCCTTGAAGATATCAAACCATTCCCAGAACTGAAATTATTATTCGATTCGAAGATTACATTCAAGAAGGACGCGTTCAACGACGCGTTATCCGACGTTTGGGCCGTCTCTAGCGTCGTCAGGATTCGCGTAAATTCCAAGGACGATATCGCGTTCTACGGAAAGGGGGATCTTGGGAACGTCCAGAGACGTTTTTCAAACGACGATATTCTCAACGCCGAAGTTCTCAAAGAATCGTCGGGATCATATTCGTTGGATCTCCTGATGGCGGTCAATCCGTCGGCGTCCGCTATCTCTCCAACCATAGATATGAACTTCACGTCCAAGTATCCCGTCCAGTTGGTCTATCCTTTGGCGTATTCGGAGGACAGGCCATCGGCTTCATTCCTTCGCGTGTACCTCGCGCCGAGGGTGGTCGAACAGGACGAGTGATCTAAGATGAAGAAGCCATCGTTACCCGTTTGCGAATATGAATCGACGAACGGCACGTATCGTTGGCGGGATAACAATCCGTCTGACAACTGCATCTTTGCCGTATACAACGAAGCAAAAAAAGGGATAAGAAGGGAATTTGATCCTTGGTCAAAGATTAAATGTTGGCCCGAACTCGAAGGGGTTCGGTCAAAATACGATCTCGAAAGGGTGATCATGGCCGTCCAGCTATTCGACGACGGTCGTGGAGATAACGAGGATCTGAGGATCATCAAGGAGATAGGCAAAGCCCTCGGCGTTCGCGTCGTCAAGAGGATTAATCGGAAATGAGGCACTGTCCGACCTGTCTCTCCATCGGCTGCCCAGAGAATGATCCGAATCACTGCGCCGATTGTAAGATTCTCAACGAAAGACGAGGGCAGGAGGGGCCGAAAGAGGGGGAACCATCGTGACCATCTGGAAGATTTGGGTATGGTTCCTCTGCTTCATCGAACGAGATTTCTCCGACTATGATTTCCAATTGAAGAGTTGGAACACATGACGAGAATATGGGCTTGCTATTCCATCTTTCAAGAAGGCGCGACGTTGGACGCGTCTCTATTCTCGATATCGGGATTGGTCGATGGCGTCATCATAGCGGACGGCCCGTATGATACCTATACGGGAAATGAAACCGAATCGGGCGAAGAGACGTATTCGATCTTATCCAAATGGAAGAATGAATTCCTAACATGTGGTCGATCATTCGAAATCGTCAGGACGGGTAAGATGAATGAAATCCAGAAACGCAATCAGATCTTCCAATACATCAAAGATGGAGATATCGCGTTCGTCATAGACGGGGATGAAATCGCTTTCACGAACGGGTTGGAGAGAGCAGATTTCTACTTTCTTAGAAAGAGTATGATGGATATCGGCTTCGTGAACGTCCTTCACCTTCGCGGCGCGTGGGGTTATCGTCCTAGGATATTCAGGGTCGGTCGCAGATTGAGGTATAACAAATGGTTCGATATCGATCTAGTGGACGGGACGAATATCAACCTGAAGACGATGCCGACGTATCCCAACGGCGAAGTCAACCCGCCGTCGGATCAAAGAATCAACACCATTCGACTGGTCAACCTATCCCTCATGTTCCGATCCAAGGAACGGGACGAGATGGGGATCGCGATCAAGGACGCATTGATAAAGAGGAATTGGAAATAGACCAGCCTCGAACTTGATATTATCGAATTATTCTGTCCTGTCCTTGCTAGACGACCGAAAAAAAGAAACTAGTACACCCCCAGCTAAGTGATATATTTCTCCCCGCCTCTGGAATCTCTCTTTCTCTCTGGGAAAATATATCACTCTGGTGGGGGTGTACTCTTTTTCTGATTTTTTCTGGGATGGGGACGTCCTTATCCCAGAAACCACGCCGCTTCACTACCCAACAGAGTCTAAGGGTATTATATATCTGGAGTATAATACATTATACCCAGAGATTCCAGATCATGTATAACGACGACATCCATTCCCCAGAGTCAGAACTGAAAGTCCCGTCCGAATGTTCGAATACGTGTCAGTGTCAGTCATTCCGCCCGAACCCGAATAGGTTGGCACGAGATTGCGACCAAGATATTAGGCTCCGAAAGAATCATACCCATTTGGTTGATTCGACCGGAAGGAAATTATGCATCTCGCCGAAGTGTATAGGGATATTCTCCGAGAACGCAATCCCGCCAGAGTTCCCAAGGATTCGAAGTTTCGATCCGGTCGTGGCCGTGACCCCGCTTTCGAATTCATCCCTCAATAATTTGCTATGGGAATGGAGATTCAGATCAAGGTAATTTGCTTCAAACTAATTTGAAGCGCTAACGGCGATATTTCGAGTAGATGTTCACGTTCCTGAAGAAGAACTCCTCATTTCATTTCCGTCCAGTTAGGCCGGGCGTCTCGGATAGAGACGGACGAACCGGCCATTCTTTTCCTTCCTTCTTTTTCTCATTAGTGATTATTCTATTTGGTTAGTCTCCGAGAACGTCTAAACGGATTTCTTCACCCGAAACCGACCAAGACCATCAACGAGGACGCGTTGATCGTCCCCATCTACAAGACGACAATCGGAGAGTTCCCGCAAGCATCGTTCATCTCCGCGATTGAGGCGTATAAGACGGATCCAGACGTCTTCAACGCGGTGAACTTCATCTCCAATGCGACCCTTTCAGATGGGTTCTACATAACGGGGAACGCGGATTACAAGAACGGGAAAGCGATTGATCTAATCAACGATTTCAATCGGAACATCAGATGGGGAAATAGACGCTCGGAGAAGGGGTTGATGCGTCTTTATCGCATCATCACGAAAGAACTCCTCTACGGCGGGAACACGTTCATCGAGATGCTTCCCGATCCGAATCACCTTCAACTTCTAAATCAGATTGAACTTTCTTCAATTTACAAGATTTTCCGCTCCGTTACCGGAGACATCACCAAGATCCAGCAACGCGTCGGCGGGGTTTTCAACGATCTAGATCCCGATAATATCATTCATATCCCTTGGCTCCAAGTCGATAGGGAGCCGTTCGGTCTCGGATTGATTCAACCTCTGATATCTCCGAGATACGATACTCGTGGACGTCAGATCCCAGCTTTCTATCGAATCAAAGCGTCATTGGAATATGATATCTGGAGAATGGTTCATCGGAAGGGCGTTCCAAGATCAATATTCCAATTCGAGAATATTGGAGATGAAAAACTCAAAGAGGTTCAGGAGGAATTAAAGGATCCTGACATCGATGCCTCGTTTGCCACGCCCCTCAAAGTGGATATCAAGACGGAGGTCGCCGGGCCTTCTCAGGGAATATCCAATCTCATTCTTTTCCTCGATAAACGATTCCAAGCTGGACTCCAAACCCCGATCAATAACCTTCTCAATTCTTCCGGTTACACTGAAGCTAGTGCGCGAGTGAGTGAAGAGTTAGGCGGTCTCATCGTCAAGGATCTTCAACTATACATCGGCGAGACGACCGAGTCCGAATTATACGATAGAATACTACTCCAAAACGGGTTCGATCCCAACCAGGCGAAGATCAAACTTCATTGGGGGAAGGAATCGTCTTACGAATACACCATCGAGGATATCCTCAAAGTCTTCGACAGGAAACTGATTTCCACAAAGAACGCCCGCGAGATGATGCGTTCGATGGGATTGAAACTCGAAGACGATTCGCAATTCGAAGAATGGTTGAACCAATCAAAGACTGCCACGGTCGCCACGTCCCAACAGATCGCGGTATCCCCAAATCAGGTGAACGCCCTACCTCAGAGTTCCGGTCTAATCTCTGGGAATATGCAACCGAATACCCAAGCGAAGAATCAGGGGATGGAACCCGGTCAAATCGGACGAGAGGATCCTTCCGCCACGTCGCCGCCAAAAGGAGCATAGCGATGCCGAGGAAGAAAAAGAAGACCGCGAGAGAAGGAAGGAGAAAGACGAAGGGGAAATTGTTCGACAAGACGCCGAGGTTGGGGCTATCCAAGAGAAAGACGCGATTGATGTTGATTAAGGCAATCGACGAAAAATTATGCCCATCTTGCCTCCTTCAGACCGCGAGCCCCAATAGGAACGGCGGATTGTCCTGCTCAAACTGCGGATACTCTGGAGTCTTCGTCTAATAGATGAAAAATAGAACCTTCATCCTTTCCATCGTTGGGATTATCGCAATTTCGCTCATTGCTGGATTCAGCACCTCGTCCGCTTTATCATCTTCTTCCACGAATTCAATCGTCACCATGACGATCACGGCTACCCCTCAAACGAATTACATCAATCTCTCGAATTGGACGGTCTTGGTTCCGAACAAGACGGTCACGTTGACCCAAACCCAGACCGACGTCCAGAGTTTCACGATTACGTCAGAGTCAACGTTGACTCTGACGAAAACAATGAATCAGTATTTCACCACCACCACCACGAAAACGATTACCTCCGCGTCCTCGACGATTTTCGATTCAATTATGACGGGGAACTCGTGGGTCGATCAATACGATTCCCTGATCCTGAATTCCTCTGAAGTCTACCACGAGGATCCGATGCTGATAAAATCGCAGATCGCTCTCGAATCCTATTTCAACGCGAGCGCGACGTCCCAAGATATCCCCTGCGGGAAATATCACTCACTGGGATTGATGCAAATCACGCCCGATTGCGTCTCTGGATTCAATGTCTCGCTCGCCTACGTCCCTTGGTATAACATCGAATTCGGGACGAAACTGATGTCCCAGCAAATAAGCCTTGAAAAATCACTCTATTCTGGATGCTCGACGCCCCAATATCTGGAGATGGCGCTCGGAGCGTATAATTCAGGTCAATCGTCAATCTATGGATGTTCGTCTTACTCGTCCAGAGCTCAATCATACATCAGTGTGGTTCTCAATTGGTATTCCAAGTTCTCCTCCGAATCTGGATACCTAGATTTCTTCCAATGAGACGGTTTCCGATATTCATTCTCTTTCTGATTCTGTTCCTGTTATCACTGATGGCGATCCCCGTCCATCACCAATGTATAGAAATTCAACGAATGACGTCCTCAACGAGTTTCCTTTCTTCCTGTTGATCTGAATTTGCCGAAATGTGTGAAATGTAAGGATCCAGAAGTGGAAGCGCCTTACTATTTCAAAGGACATTTCCTCTGCCTGATATGCTGGCAGACGGTCAAGGGGAATCTCAACGCGATAATCTCCAAGATCGAGGAAAGGGAGAAACGAACAATTCCAGACGACGAAGAAATAGGAATCAACCAACCACGTCTCGCACATGATGAATTTGATCGCGTGATAAAACTTCGCGGTACCCACTTCACGATTACCAAAGAGGAGTTACGTCATCCTCGAACCCTAGCCGGTTTTGAATAGACGCGTCCAAGAGAAGGAAGGAAAGAAAACGAACGCATGAGCTCCAATGTAAGAATGTGTCCGTGTTGCCTTAATGTCGTGGACAGATTATGCGTGTATGGCGCATGCATTGACTGTCATAATCTAGGATTGTGCCAGCATATCAATTTCAATCATTCGAATCTTCCCATCGGAACTTTTACGCTATCAACCCAAAGTGAACCAAATCAAAATGAAACAAGTTTCAATTCTTGAATCTTTTCAGTGGGCCAAGTCCCTCTATCCGATTCTCAAACAATACGAAGACGACGGCATGAAGTATTACAAAGTGATTGCCAACCATGCGGATATCAAGAATAGGAATGATCGCGTGTACACCGACGAGGAACTTCAGAGGGCCGCGTCCTCACTCTCTAGACGCCCCCTGAATATCAATCACGATCCCAAACGCGAATTACCATTCCCAGAAAATCAGGTCGTCATATCGAGATACGAGGATAAACAGGTCGAGTGCATAATCCAAGTCGCCGACCCGAAGATCAATCAGATGATCGAAAGCGGGGAGATTCACGCCGTCTCGGTCGAGGGAATGTATCTTGATGGATCCAAGAATACGAAAGAGACGGAATATCCGACCTCTTTGCATTTCGAAGCCCTAGCTCTTTTGACGAGAGACGATCAGCCCGGTGACCCGATGGCGCAGATCGTGAAGGAGAGCCGCCCTAACGGAATTACTCTTAGTGGTTTAATCATGGAAAAAATTCAACTGACGAACGAGGCCGAATGGTCGAGTTCCTTTATCAGTGATTTACCGGATGATGCTTTCGCTTATGTCGAACCCGGTGGGAAGAAGGACGAGCAAGGAAAGACCGTCCCGAGATCGTTCCGCCACCTCCCGTATAAGGACGCGAAGGGTAACGTCGATAAGCCCCATCTGAGGAATGCCCTATCACGACTTCCTCAAACCTCGCTCCCGCCACAGGCAAAGGCCGCCGCGAGGAAGAAACTTGTCGCTGCCGCGAAGGACGCGGGGATAGAGACCGCTGACGAATCCCTGTCCAAGGCGTTCGAGGCCTTCCAGAAGGGATACATCGACTCCAAGATATTCAATCTGATTTCAAGAGAATATGGCCTCAGAGAAGACGATGACGATGATTCCGACGCGGATTGTGATTCGATAACGAATCCGACCGGAAAGACACCATCGTCGGATCCCCAGACATGGTCTTCGCCCGCCCCAGCCGCTAGCGCGAGCCCAGAGGCAAAGAATCAAGGGCAATCGAAGGGATCTAGCGGAATCGAAAGGGACGTCTCTCAAGTGACTGGTTCATCCGAGCCTCAGATGAAATCTCAACAGGATTTCAAGGGCGAGGCCCCGAAGATGGAACCGAAGATGATTGATCCCAACGGTTCACAATCAATGCCGAAGATGGATTACCCGCTAGACGCGAATCCTCTGGCAATAACGAACGATTCCGAATCCCCGTCGAAGACGGAATCGGGTTCGAAAATTAAGGTTACTCCCCAAAAGGCACCGGATCTGATGAGCGCTTTACAGAACGCAACTCCCAACGTGGAAGTTACGTTTGAATTCGCGTAATCTATCCGACGCCCTGACGGTAACAAAGTTACAAAAATTCTCAAGTGAATGTAATCAAGATGACTGAAACTACTGCACCGGCTCCTCAAAACGTGAAGGAAGCCGAGGCTCCAAAGCCAATTCAAGTTGCAATCAAGCTTGAGGGCGCTTCCGAGTTGAAGTCAGCCGCAGAATCTCTCGCCACCACGGTGAAGAGCATCGCGGAGACGTCAAAGACGAAGGAAGAGGCTCCAAAGCCACAGGCAAAACTCTCCAACACCGAGGCCGTCCAGACGGTCGAGGAAACATTCGAGGTCAAGGAAAAGAAGCGATTCGAGAAGATCGCCAACGTCCTAAGAAGCTATACGCGTGGAATCTCTGAAGATATCACATCTTCCACCGCGTCGGGAGCTCTGGGACAGGTTTGGCAACCGGACATGATCGTCCTTCCGACCGACCTGCCAGCGAATCTGAGACGATTCGTCCAAGTGAAAGAAATCCCCAGAGGATCAAAGCAGGTCAACTTCACGACGATCACGACACCAGCCTTCGGATCTCTAACTGAAGACACCGCACCCTCCGACGTCTCACAGACCATCACGGAGGTCAGCGTGACCCCAGCCGAGACAGGCGCGAAGCAGAGGATATCCTATATCACGATGGAATCTGCAACGCCGGACGTCGTTCAAGCGGTCGAACGAGCGTTCCAAGCAGCCGCCCTGATTGACGAGGATAACACGATCCTTTCCGCACTAGACGCCGCAACACCGGCCGCGACGCTCTACGGGGACGAATCCGTGTCGTCCGAGTCAAACATCACATCATCGATGACGTTCGCCGCCAAAAGACTCGCATCCGCTCTGAGGGAAGTCCAGAAGAAGGGTTACTCGATATCACCCGGTGATCTCGTGGCCGTCCTTCATCCAGTCCAATACGACGCGCTGCTCAAGGATACCGCGATTTCGCAATACCTCTACTTCGGAAGCGTGGGCCCAATCCAACAGGCAGTGATTCCCCAAGTATACGGGGTGGACGTCGTAAGATCGACCAAAGTTCCGACCGGAACAGGATCCGCATCAATCACCACATACCACGCGCAAGTATTCCTGAAATCATCCGCGAAGGGAAACCCGAACGGTCTAGGAATCGGCGGAGCATGTGGTCTTGGAATATCAAGGGATCTCATGGTCGAGACGTGGCGCAAGATTGACGAGCGCGATCTGTACATCGTTGCATCGCACAGAATCGCAGCTGCCGTTTTGCAGCCGAACGCACTCGTTCATGTCTATACCGCATAAGAAAAAACGCAACTCGAAGAAAGAAAGAGATGGTTAGTCCTTGTCCGATACGAATGAACTATTAGATTCACCGATTGGACAGACTACCATCAAACCTATTTTTTCTAATACCCCATCATCTCCATTCCCAGAACGCGGGATCGTTTGCGGTTACTCGATATATCGTAGCGCAAGATATCTAAGACGATCACTCGATTCAATTTCCGATTACGCCGATTTAATCCTATTTTTGAATGGGCGTACCACGAATCAACCTGTTTCGAGAGACGACAAGACGGAAAAGGTCGTCTCGATGGCCGCGAGCAAATATGATCCAGAGAAGACGGGGAAACCGTCGAAGTTCATGCTCTACAATCTCGACGTCATCACTGAGGTTGAGAAGTATAACCTCTTCTTCTCGCTCATCCGCCCGAATAATTACTTCTTCATGATCGAACCCAACGAGATCGTCATTGGCGACGTGAAGAAAGGGTTTGATATCATCCGAAATTCCCCAGAGAAAGAAGTCTTCTGGGTTAGATACGAGGACGCCGACGAGGCCTATTACCCGAAGATAATCAAGATCAAGGAAGGCCTCCATTATCCATCATACAAATCGAAGATTCAATACGCGTCCACGATTCTCGACAAGGATTCGAGTACTTTCGTTTCACGATTCGATTACCTCAACCCAAAAGATACGGACGGATTCGTCTCGGAATTCAAAATCAGGAAGTTATAGAAGGAAATCATGACCTACGCTCAATTATCCGACGCGAAGAATGAATTACAGATCTCGACGTCGGTTACCACTTATGATACCGAACTCAACGATCTTTTGACGAAGCAGGATAATTACATCAACCTCCGACTCCAGAAATACACCTCACTCCCAGTCCAGACGGAAATCGCAACTCAACTCGCTGAAATCGAAGCGAGGTGGGCCGCGTTGAGATTCCGAATGAGGCGTGCGACGCCGCAGGAATACCCTCAATATCAAACCCTGATTCAGAACATCGAAGACGAATTCCAGCGATTCCTAGACAATAATTTCCGAACCTCTTTCGTCGGCGTCTCGAACATGACCGATAGGGATGCCCCAATCGATTACGGTCAATTCCAAGATTATCAGCGTCCTTGGTGAATTTCCTAAGTGTCGTCATTCATAATCAGCCCGAAATCATTCCCGATATCGTCTGGCTCGTTCCTCGTCTTCGTGGAATCGCCCGTCGTGATTCCGAGGGGCGAGTTTTTCAGGGCTTTCATCTTCTATTATCATCTGACTTACGGGCCGGTCGTCCCGTCCAATGTTTCTGTTTCAATCTATTCAGGTTCAACTGTTCTCAACGCGAATCCGATAGCCACGCCTTCCTTGGTTCAACTGGGCAACGGGAAACTAGGATCCTATGCTTTGGAATTCACCGTCCCGTCAGGAACGACGCCGGGCCTCTATACGCTCGTCTTCTCCGCGTCCTATAATTCAACCCCGATTCAAATCTCCTTTCCCGTCTTGGTGATTTAATCCCCATGCCCCAACTCCAAATCAAGAAAGTCCGATTGGGACAGAATTCTTTGTTAATAACACTGACCGCCCCGAGGGAAGTCGAAGCCGGCACGACAGTCAGATTTTCCGCTTACTTCAATTCTCTCAAAGACGGAGCGTTCAATCCGTCATCATTATCCGCCAAGGTCTACGAAGGAACGCAAAGGGCCACCACGTTGGCGACACTGACCCCAATCCAAGATGATAAGGGGACGGGATCATATTTCGCCGATTTCGCCGTTTCCTCAACGCAGGGGACTGGCCCGATATACGTCACTTGGACGGGGACGTATCACCAATCGGATGATCCGACCCCTCTCAATATCGAAGTCTCCCAAAGAATCCGAGTCGTCAATCCGTAATGACAACCGTGGATCCAATCGCCTCGTTGGTTACGTTCTTCACGAATGACGTATCCTATACGGACGATTCATCAAATACCCAGAGCGTTTCAAACAACGGGTTACAGGTCGCCGCGTATAATTCCATCTCTCGAAAGAACGTGAGCGTTCCGTTCATCCAAGTCGGCCCGTATTCCGTTCCGGTCGTGAAGCCGCAGAATCCGTCTCAGACCCCGAACGCGAGGAATCAGTATCAATACCTCGTAGAGGTTCACGTCTTCACGCAGAATACGCCCAGCCCAAACGTTTCGGGTTACGACGCCATGGTCTCCTTGGTCGAGAATATACGTTCCCAGATTGTGAAACACGCTTCCAACATAGACGGTTCGGGGAACTTCTACTACACCCACGTCCTTCGAGGCCCGAACCCCGGCCCAGATACCGAGGTCACGACGGGAAGATACGAAGTAGTATTCCTAGTTGAACTTTGGCGTTCCGTCGTAGATTAGAACGACGCCCTAACGAAATTTACGGTTATTCAAAAAATTTCGGCCCCTCTTCTCAGCATACGGGCTGAATTTCACGATAACGAATCAACTCGAAAAACAAAAATCTCTTAAAGTGAATTTTCAAAATGACAAACTCACCTACTCTAGGTCTTCTCAACGCGTATTCTGCGGAATACGTCGAGGAAGCAACCTTTGGTACATTTCCTACCAATCCCGCAATGAACTGGATTGGTACAGACATGCAATACTCTGACAGCGCAGACATGGGCGCTATCACCTATCGAAACCTTGGAAGCGAAGATCTCAAAGGCGTCTTGAAGGGAGCGGACGATTACGAAGTCGATCTCGATTACGCGATCCAAACCTCGACGTTCCTGAAATACCTCGTCAATAGCCAAGGCGGAGGCTCGGGAACCATCGACAAGTCGCTCTCCGTACTGATTGCCCCAAAGATATCGGGGACGACCCAGTACCTCCAAGCGCTCGGATGCCGACCGGACTCGGGCTCGATTAAATTCCAATTGGGGAAGGAAACTCGCGCCTCGGTCAAACTATTCGCCCAGTCAATCCAAGCCTACGCCACCACGGATCCAGTGGGAACGGGGACTCACTCGTCCGACCCCGGTTCAGCACCGTTCATCTTCACCGATCCCGGCGCGTCGGGAATCACGATTGGTGGAACCACCTACGACATCCAAGACCTAACGATCTCGTTCTCTAGGAATCTCCAACGCGTTCGCGCACTCGGTCAATCCACAGCGAAATACATCGTCCCGTCCGTCCGAGATATAACCGGCGACGTGACCATAATGTTAGAATCCACAGCCAACTACTCCGCACTCCTCAACATGACGCCCCAGACTATTGTCGCCCCTCTGAAAAACGGGACTTCCACTCTCACCTTGAATAATGCATTCTTCAAGAAGCAGGGCAAGTCGATTCAGGTCAAAGACGTTATTTACGAAAAATACAATTTCGTAGCGGAGACAGCATCCCTAACTTAATCCTTCTTAGGATTCCGTCCAGAACCCTACATCCCCAAAGATGTGGGGCTGGATTACGGCTCTTTCCTCTTTTCCGTTTTAGAAAAATAAAATTGTAATAGTGATCCAAAGAAAAATGAAAATCTCACCAACAGTGAAGAAGATAGTCGATCTCACCTGCGCCATCATCGGCGCGTTCGTAGTCCCGATGGTCGTCCAGTTACCGTATCACGCGGCCCCAGCGGTCGGCCTAGCTCTGGGATATCTCGCCTCCGACATAGCAACGAGCGTGGATACCGGATCGACTCCATCGACGCAGACCATAGCCCAGCAGGCCGCGAGCGTCGAGCAGAAGCTCTAATCTCCAAAAAAAGACAGAGTCCCGAATATTACGCCCCTCGCGGACGTAATACGGGATAACTCTTCGAAAAAAGAGAGTGTGGAAATCTAAAGAAGAATGCAACTTCAAGAAAAGGACGTGTCCGTCGTCGGGCACGTGATCAAACTCCGAGAAATGACGACCGAGATTGAATCTCTGATCAAGTCCAAATCCCAATCCTTCAACCCAAGAAAGAAGATCATGGAGATGGATCAATCATCTTTGGACGCGAATATGATCTTCTACTCCGTCGTGCCTGAGACGTGGCCGGCCTCCGACTTCGGCCCGCTGACCGTCGAGAACATCAAGAAACTTCCGACCAAGATATCGAGGCGGCTTCTCAGAGAGGCGCAATCCCTGAACGTCTTGGAAGAAGACGTGGCGGATTTTTTAGATACTCAATCCAAATCAACGTCGAGTACCCAAACCACTTCGTAAGCGTCCTATCGGTTGCGAAACTATGCCACGACTTCGGAATCCGAGTCTCCCTGAAGGAATTACTCGAAATGCCGACAACGCTGTTCCAGATGCTCGCGAGCGCGATGGTGATGTTCAAGGAACGGGACGACGCGAAACGCGAACTCGCGAAGGATCAACAGGAAGGCAGGTTCAAGACCTCGACGTTGAGGTGAAGAATCTACTTCAGGTGATGATCGATCTCGGAATCATAGAGAAGGACGAAAATCAACGTCTGGGATTTCGGATAACGTTCGAATTCCTCTCGAAGATGATTGACGTCTTGGGGGCGATTCGAATGGAAAGGAAATACATCTCCGAGTCCATGCTCCGAATGTCCATCCTCTCGTCCGTCTTGGATTATTATGGCGGTAAGATGAATCAAGAGGCCTCGGATATCACGTCGATTCTGGAATCCATGATCATTCAGGACGATTACTCCGTCCGTCTTGGATGATTCTTCTCTCTTTTTTCTTTCATTTTTTTCTTTTCTCAGGTTATCCCTTCATTTTGAATATTAGATTAATCGTCTCTGGATTAGATGAAAATCTCGAAAAGTTACGTTCGTTCACGACGCAGGCGGATCAACTAATCCAAGATACCATGGTGGAATCGGCCCAGAAGAATATCGCCGCCGTCGCCAGATCCCTCGCCCCGAAGAGGACGGGAGCGCTATCGGGATCAATCGACGTGAGGCCGGGATCATCGCCGACCACGATTGAACTCATAGCCGATAAATTCTACGCCAAATTTCTAGAATACGGGACGCGCCCTCATATGATTGAACCTAGTAACGCGAAGGCCCTTCATTTCGAGGTTCATGGTCACGACGTCTTTGCCAAACACGCATACAACCCCGGCATCCCTTCGGGGAAGTTCTCGTTCATGATGCCCGCGATTGATCAGGGCATCCCTCAACTGCTCGAGGATATTCAATCCATGTTCAACGAGCGATTGAATTCGTCCTAAAAGGGTTAGGTTTTTCTTCTTTTCATCTTGATTCCTTTACACCTCGACGCCCTAGACCTGATTCTACTGATTTCATCAGGACTCCTGTTTGCGGTTGAGGTTATCCAAACAAAGATTGGTTATAACGTAGGACTCAGGGATTACAATATCTCTTACTACGTCTATCCGAGGTTCTGGTTCGTATTCCTGATCGCGTCGATATTCAGGATTCTCACCACGTTCGTTTGCCTAATCTTCGGATGGCCCGCTTTGACTATTCTAATTCTTTACTCGATTGGTCTTATCCTCTGGAATCATAGGATGCTTTCAACGGAATATCAATCGAAGAAACTCGAAACCGCGATGGTGAACGCCTAGAAATATGAGCGAATCAGAAGGAATCAACATTCCAATCACAGCGACCGACGAGTTCTCTGAGGCATTCAACCAAGCCATTTCGTCGATGCAGCAGTACTCCAACTCCGTCGCCGAGGTTGCGAATAATCAGAATCAACTCGTCTCAAGCGATGATCAGGTCGTCACGTCGTCCGCAGAATTATCCTCGTTGATCGGAACGCAGAACGAGAACTTCTTTGATCTCTCCAACACGGAGAGGAATTACGCCTCCGCAGTTCAAGCTGTCGAGGAGGCCCATCAAAATCTTCTCGCGGTCGAGAACGCCGTCCAGCAAGCCGAACAGGAACGAGCCGAAGCCCTCCAGAATCTCAACGAACTTCAATCCAACGCCGCCGCCTCGTCAGATCAACTCGCACAAGCTAAGCAGGCCTTGGCGGACGCCGAGCAGAAACTCACCGACGCCGAGACGGCTCAGGAGCAGGCCCTAGAACAATTACAGAATACGGAGGCAAAGGCCGCCTCGGCCACTCAATCCATGCAAACCTCGGTCGATTCCGCGTCGAGATCCTTCCAGCAGCAAACCTCCTCATTGGTTACCATGACGGGGACGATGTCCCTCGGCGTCGCAACCGCGTTCTCCCTCTCAGATTCCCAACTACGAGTGACAGACGCGACCAATAGGCTCACCACGGCCCAGAATTCGTTAAAGACCGCGCAGAATTCCAACAACGAGGCCCAGCTCAAATTAACTCTCGCTCAGGACGCGTGGAACAAGGTCGTATCATCTGGGGCCCAGAATACTCTCCAAGGAAAGGAGGCCTATCTAAGACTCCAAGAGGCTCAGACGACCGCCGCGAACGCCGCGAACACGCTTTCCTCGGCCCAGCAGAATCTACAGAACGCCCAGAATCGTTTGCAGATGGCGAACGAGCAGGAGATCATGAGCTACGTCCAACTCGCGGCGACGCTCCCTATGATCATAACCCAGCTTCCAGAGATGGCCGCCTTTTTTGGGATCATTGAGGGTGAAGAGGGTCAATTAACGCTTAGGACAATCGCACACTCAATCGCAAACGCCGATCTCTCGGCGTCGAATATCGCGGCCACTATTTCATCTGGGGCCTATACCGCGGCCGCAGGAGCGGCCACCGTGGCCACTGGAATATGGACGGGGGCTATGGGATTGCTGGACGCGGTCATGGACGCAAACCCGATTGGGATCGTCGCGTTAGCGATAATGGGACTCGTAGCCGCGATAGGGATCGTGACCAATGGGTTCAGGAATTGGACGCCGGTGGTGAACGCCGCAAACGACGTATTCAACACGTTCAGAACCGCGATAACCGACGTCGTGAATTTCCTCACCGGGTTATTCCGATCCGATATTCAGTCATGGATCACCATATTCCAAGGATTGCAAACCGGCGTCTCAAATGCGTTCAGGGGATTCCAGACGATTTACGATACCGTCCTCGAACCGATTTTCCAATTGATCCAGAAGGGATTGATGACCTACGTCAATCTCTGGATCGAAGGGTTCAGGTTCTTCTATGATAACGTCCGATTGATCTTCCAAGGATTCCAAGTCCTATACAACGCCGTCTTACTCCCAATCATCTACATCATCACCACAGGAATCAAGGATACCCTGACTGTTTGGACGTCCGCATTCAAACAATTGTCGGATATTGTGGCGGCCGCATTCAACGCGATTGAGGATATCTACAACGCTACGCTCGGGCCAGCGCTGAAGGCGCTAGGTCTAGATTCCCAGTCCACCGCGAAGACGATCAGCGATTCCGCATCGAATATGACTGGCTCGATCCAAACGTTCACGAACAGTTCCGACAATTCGTTAGCCATGATGAATAAGGGATTCTTCTCTAGCGAAGGAACGGTTCAAGGATTTGCGAGTTTCTGGAATGGCATGTGGAACGGAATCAAGAACGTCGCTCAAGCCATCTGGGGCTGGATGGTGAACGAATGGAATTCCACCGTGCAGAACATTGTCAATAATTTCAACACGGATTTGAAGACCGCGCAGAGCATCTGGTCATCGATATGGAACGCGATTCATTCCGTCGCGTCCTCGGTCTGGGGAGATCTGCTCGTCCTATACAATAACGTCCTGAAACCGATATGGGACGGACTTGTATTCGTTTGGAACTATCTCTCCTCGGTATTTCAGGGGATATGGAACGGAATCAAGGGCGTCGCAACCACGATCTGGACGGCCCTCGCGTCGGCGTATAACGCAGTCCTCGTCCCCGTTTGGAACGATCTCAAATCCGCATGGACGTATCTCCAAAACATATTCGTCCTCGTCTGGAACACGATCAAGGGCGTGGCGAGTTCAGTATGGACGGCTCTTCAGTCCGAATACGATTCCACATTGAAACCCATCTTCGATTCGATTATATCTTATCTCAATTCCATCTCTTCGCTCTGGAATTCCGTATCTGGGATATGGAATACAATCTCTGGGGCGCTAGGTTTAGGCGGCGGTGGCGGTGGAGCCCCGAGTCAGCCGCGTTCGAGTTTCGTCCCGTCATTCAGTACCCCGATAATCACCGGGCCTCAGCTCTCCGTCCCATCATCCTCGATAACGACGCTTAGTGGGACGGGTGGATCATCATCGTCGTCCTCGAACCCTCAGAATAACGTGAACGTGAATTTCAACGTCCAGAGCCTAGATGCCACGTCCTCGTTCGACTGGCAGACGCAGGTTCAGGATCAATTGAATCGTATCGCAAAGAACCTCTTCGTTCCGTCCTAGATTAGATGATTTTTTTCCGATGGCATCCCCAGAATACACTGTCTTCATCGGCGGCGTCCAATCGGTGACGTGGCAGAGTCTTGATTTCACCTCCAGCCTCGACCTGACGGTCGGGACGGCCACGATTCAATACCCAGATTCCTCGACCATGCTATCATCCAACGGGGTAGGATCGGACATCCAGATCAAGAGGGACGGGGTCTTGATATGGAGAGGATTAGGCGTAGCGTATCAGAAGATGTATGACGCAAACGACGCCAAGGTCTACAACCTGATTTGCCGCGATGCCAAGATCTACCTTTCGAGGGAGGCTTTCTCCGTCTCTGGATCCTATTACATCAACTACGGTCAAACGACCCAGCTCGCGACGAAGATCATCGCCAACTCAGGGACGTCGAATTGGGTGAACAACCCTGATTCCCTGTACACCGCTTTCGACACCATTGGCGGCGGTGGGAACGTGGTGGTCGCCCAGAAAACCAGCGGCATCGCAGGGACGAAATATTTTGCGGGATACGACATGGGTTCGTCCGGCTTTGACATTACATACGGCTACTCACCTTCGCCAACGGGGAAATACAGCGTGCGGTTCGTGGTTGAAATCGAGAACGAGTTTGGCGGATACAATTGGGGCGTTGTCCTAATCGACATAAACGGCAACTGGCGTCAATACTCCTTCCCCGTGACCTCAAGCGCCGCGAACGACATCGTTACTGTTGAGACGGACATCAACTCCTATGATTCGGGCGTGGGAACCAACCCCGCCTCGTTTGATCCCACGCACGCTAGATACTTTTGCTTCTTCGTTTCTCCGACCTCGAACGGGAACGTACAGTCGGCTTTCCAGTCCATAGGAATGAACATCTACCGAAAATCGGCGAACGCGATAACATTCCTAGAAGACCTTCTCGCAACTCAATACACCGCAATTTTGACGATGGGAAAGACGCCGAGCGGAGCGCCGGTTCACGTCGTGACCACGATCAACAATTTCAAATCCCTTCAAGCGTTCCAGCAGATGATTCAGGTCTCCGATTTAGAATGCAGATTCAACCCAGATTACACGATTGATCTCCAAGTCCAAGTCGGGAATGACGTTTCATCGACCGTGAGTTTTGAAACCTCTCTGAATTCTGGAAAGACCGAATGGGATTATTCCATCGAGAACGCGGTCAATCGAGCCGTCGTGGCCGGCTCGGGTTCGAACACGCTGAACGCTCAGGGGCAGGTCACCGAGATTGTAGATAACACCGCGTCCCAATCCCAGATCGGAAGATGGACGCAGATCTACTCTTTCCCCAACGTCTTCGATTCTACCCTTCTAACCTCTTACGGGAACGCTGTCCTAAGCACGATGACCAACCCGACCGACGTATATCAATGCGCGGTCTGGGATAACAATACCGGCGTGGCATTCCAAGTCGGGGACACGATCAACATCGCCGATCAAGTCCTCGGTGACACGAACAAGTATCGCGTCTTCTCGATTCATCGTCATTATGATTCGTTCAATCATGAATCTGTGGAATTGGTCGTCATCAGGAATTACAAACAGGTCAACGCCGCGAACTGGAAGGTTCAGCAACTCCAATCGATACTGAACGCGTGGGCGCAGAATCAGACCAACCTTGCGTCTAATTTGTCCACGACCGCCCCGTCCTCAATCGCAAACCCTCAGACGGGATCGTATTCGGATACCCAGCAGAATACTGTTACCTATCAACAGGTGGACGTCTCGTTCCAAGTTCAAGACATGAGCGGGGTCATGAGCCAATGCGTGATTTCTCTCACGCCGACGCTGGTCGGGGGCGGGAGCATCACGGACATGTTTGTCATAGATCAGACCTCGAATACTCTGCTCCAACATTTCAGCAACCCCACAAGCGGTCAGCAGGTGAGCGTGACCGTCACTAACGACATACTGGGGCATAGTATCTTGGTCGAAATTTACGTCTATGATTCGGGCCACGTCCAGGTCAACCATCAATTATCATGGTCAGTCGATTTGACGATGGTCGCTCCGTCTTAACAATTTACAGTGAATTTCTAACTTTGAGAATCGGATCTTTGAATAACATCAATCTGATGCGGTGGGAACCGAACGATCAGAGGGACGTTTTCATCAAGTCGATACCGGGTTATAACATGCCCCTTTCATTCGATTTGAATTCCTCGATGCGAACGCATGTCATCGACGGGATACTGGCGGATACCTCCAACGCCAACCTCGCAGCGGATATGGAATACCTAGAATCTCTCTTTCGGACGGGTCAGTTGGTTTGGGTCGATGCGACCGATCAGTATCCCTCGTTATGCTCATTCGGGAAAATCGCCAAACTCCAAGGGCCGGCGATTGACACGTCAAAGGGACAATTCGTCGCCACGTTCACGATGGAATTCTGGTCGGTTCCGTCGTGGGGAACGATTCTATTCAATCCATGGAAGCAGACTGGATTCAAGTTCAGGGACATCGACGGCGTGGGAGCAGAGTACATGCTGGATCCCATCCAGATGCATTCCAATTTCACCATCAATGAAATTAATCAATCCTCGCCCTTCACGGCGTCGTGGGAGTTCATTCTTGAAAATCAAAACCCATTCACGAATGTAACGTCAAAGCAGTATGCGAATTGTGATTCTCTGGGAAGTGGGACTGCGAGTCCGACAAATCCGATTGCAGTAAACGGAGGCGGCTACTACACGAGTTTCGATTCAATTTCCATCGATATGACCAATTTCAAAGAAGGCACGGGCTCGCTAAAGGGAACGAAATCTAGCCCGGTCGCAAGTACTGTATATTCGACAGCATACGATTTCGGAACGTCTGGGATCAATCTTTCTTCTTATGATCGCCTTCGAATATGGTTCATGTGCGACCAAACAGGGCAAACATACTACGCTCTCGTTCTCTGGGATACCAACGGAAAAACACGAAATTGGGAATTTACTCTACAGAGCGCTAATACATGGATGAATATGGAGGTCGCTCTTGCTTCCTATTCCAATGACACAGGATTGAGCCTTGGTTCTGTTAGATACATCGGGGTATTCGTTGAAACCGCCAACACGCCTCCATCTTCAATCAACCTATGGATTGATGATATTCGTGTAGAGACGGGATACATCACTCATTGCGAGGATACGTCTGGATGGAATCTTGCCGTAGGCGGCGACTCGGGCGGTAGCGTTTCTACTGACGCAACCATCTGTAAGAATTCATATTCTGGAATTGGGGCTGTCAGTTTACCCGCCGGCGCATCTTCCGAGACCTCTTCATTAGCCGCTCTGAAGTACACATCCACTTCAAGCAGTTCAGGGCAGGCGGGCGCTCGTTTTGTTTTTCCGGTTGCAAACTGGAACATATCGAGTTACGACTTTGTTCTCGTTTGGTTCAGGTGTGATTT